>Ga0208623_100306_pt1 | contig 42251 bp, 48 predicted proteins | sample HotLakConsUCCL28_FD_184737 | JGI IMG/M metagenome (GOLD analysis project Ga0208623, IMG submission 184737) | Hypersaline microbial mat communities from Hot Lake, Washington, USA - Hot Lake Consortium UCC-L28 (SPAdes) (version 2) ...
CAACAAACAACCTGAAACTATTGATATGGAATCTATTCTCCAACAGTTGATACAGCTACCACTTGAGTGAGTCTAACTCATCTCATTCTGGAATATACCTTTTCGGGGGGTTATGCAAAAAAACCCACCGTAGTAACTGGCTCCTTCAGGCTGCCACTGCTCCCCATACCAGGCCATAGCCTCTTTATCAGGGATGGTTAGATCCAGCTCAAAATCACTGCAGCTGTCCCCCTCAACGCCGTCTGGATGCAGGGCACAAACCAGCAAGGAACTACGGGAATAGAACTGACAACGGTTACAACAATCGAGCTTAGCCATGCCTTCACTGGCCACAGTGTTCAGCCCCATAGTAGCGGCCTACAAGAGTTCCATCAGCCTCGAACGTCATGCACTGAATGCCATCAGCCCTCCAGAGCAGGTATCTGTGTTTAGCCCTGGCGTATATGTCGAGCACGGGAAACAGCATGGCCATGCCAACTGCGATCGCAAGCAGTACCCGCTTAGGCCGAACAGTCATTGGGGTAATGGGCTTAGATCCTGATTCCATGGCTACTCTCAACGCTGCCCCTAGGATGCCCCGCTGATCCAGGTCATTACTACGGCAATTGGCCGAACCAGGGACGAGAGCAATCATTAACCGAAAGATAATCTTTAGTATCAGATGTCAATATCCCCTCACAGAAGGAGTAACCTAATAACAAGAGGCAAGAGAAATCTTCCTCATTTCGGATAGCTCAGTCCTGATTCAATAGGAGGTTTGTTATTTCGCAAACGTCTGAATCTATTCCGCCAAAATCAGCAGCACTCGACTCAGTTGTTGATATTTCCTATCCTGAAGCTTAAGAGAGCAATGTGAGCGATACCCAGAGACGTAACACCCCAAACGACGGTATCGAAGCATCTCCAGACAGCATCAACCACTTAGAGGAAGTCCCTTGACCTGTTCGTCTGAGTGCTGCAAACGGTTAAGTCCATTTCACTATTTCGTTTTCACTCTTCAACCGTAGAAACCCTTTCTCCGCCAGGTGCTCAATACGAGACACCAGCGGTCGAGGATCGGTCAGGTTTAACGCAGCCAGTAGCTCAGCTATAGGCACATTTCGGTTCTCAGACAGCTTATCCTTCAGCAGGTCGTAGGTTTCCAACTGAAGCGGGGTAGCCGTCTCACGCTTAGCGCCTTCGAGAAATTCGATAATCATGTTAATCATCTTTGATTCTCACTCCTGAAGATCTTAGCGTACTCCAGTACTCATCAATCTCTTCTGGGGTAGAAGCCTTAATATCCTCCTGGTTTTCCTCCCGATAGTCCTTTTCGTAATCGCCCCAGTCGCTGAAAGTACTTTCTGGTGTAACGCCTTCTTTCATATTGCAGTTCATGTCATGCCGGGTTTCGGCATCCATGTCTCTGCCGTCAAATTGCTTGGCCATAGCTACCGGACATCCTCATCCAACGGCACAATCTCTGGCACCACTTCGGGATGGTCAAATGTGACTTCACCATCTCCACCAATAGAACCGATTACCGGGACTCGGCTTGGGCCGTCGTCTCCATGAATCGTGATGCTGCCGTCATCATTGCGGGTAACCGGAGAGGCGTTGTCCTCATCCAGGTTGCCTTCATCGTCGAAAGGGACGGCTTTACCGTCGAAGTTGGCATGGTTTTTAGGACTCATCGTGAATTACCTCAGATGTACTACAAGCACAAACACATTATTACAGTATTAGTACTTTAACTGTACAGTACTTTCACTTTATTGTTTTTTGTTTGTGAGGTGCCATCATGTTTAGCGGAATCACCAATGAGCCAGCCATGCCAACGGACAAGGCCAAACTGATGGTTTACTTGGACCCGAACTACAAGGACGGGTTAGGTCAGCTGGCGGCCCTTGAGAACCGCAGTATGAGCAACTATGTTGAGACGCTAATCATTGAGGCCGTGGATAAAGCGATCCAGAGTGGCAAAATTAAGCCTGTTAACGAATCGAGCGACGGCAACACATGAGTGACCAGGAAGATTCCGTTGAGGTTATACGGCTCTTGAGAAGATTCATGGAAGCGTAGGAGTTTCAGCCGATGCCTGAATTTCGCGCCGGTCAGATTATTCCTCTGCGGTATAAAAGCCGAGAAATTAAAGCCATCATCATTGACCCCAACGGCTTAGGCCCAGACAAACCCACCATTGGTATGGGCTTTCGCGGGATGGATAGACACATTGGAGTACCCCAACAAACCCTTACAAATAGGGTGACCCAAATCGAGGGGGACAGGTACCTCAAACTCCCTTCTGGCAATACTTTCAGGGTGACCCAAATCTTGGCAGAAGACGGGAATGAGTATCTGCTGCTGGAGGCATCCGATTGGGCCAACCTAGCTAAAGACTGGGCTAAAAATCCTGGTAAACTTCGCAAACCCGCTCGTGATGGCTTGATCGATTTCTTGGCCTGGTTCGCTGCCGAGGGTATTTACGCCCAGGCATATACGGTACTTAAACGAGCCTACACCTACGAAGACGATCAGCGGGTCCAGAACTGGATCATGCAACGAGAGGCAGGCAAACCGGCCCGAGCCGATTGGAGTTGGGAAGTCAAGGATAAAGACCCGCGAGGCCGCTATGGTTACTGGACGAACTACACCTACCAGGGGCTATTCGGCATGGATGCCGCCACCATGAAAGAGGTTTGGGAAAACCCGGTCCATGGCAGCGGTCGCATTGCTCGGAACTATATCCCTGAGTCGGTGGGACTGGAAGCCGTAGCCTATTGCGAAAAGATGGTAGCCCTACTCGACTTAGATGATATTCAGCAGGCCCATGACCTGGCCATCCAGGCAACTCGGATTAAGTTCGCTAGGTATTTCCCGGTCACATGAACTGGCGTACCAGGATAAAAGCATAACTTGGTTAACCCATTAACTGACTAATCAACTAACCAAACAACTGGTTAGCCGTTTATCCCCTCTTGCTGAATAACTTCGCTATTTTAGAACCTTCTTGCAGTCAATCGATTAATCGCTTATCCGATTAATCACTTAAGATATTTCATTTAGAAATTACCCTACAATCGGGCGGGCTAAATAGCAGTTGATGCGTTCGCTAAGCTAATGGCCAACACCACCAAGATCGCCACTCCAGCCCAAATGCCAGGGTGCCACTGCCACAGCCGACGGCTATTGAAACAGTTGAAGGGAAAAAACGGCACCAGGGCATCCCACCCCACTAACAACCGGGCGGTAATGTACGCTAGCTGTAGCCAATCTCTAGCTGGCTCAGATAAGTCCAAGCGCAGGCCCCAACTGCATCCATAGATCAGCAGTAAAACAGGGATAATACCGCCCAGGGCAATCCATCCCAACTGCGATCGCATATCTCGATAGCGCCATACTGCTTGAGCTGGATAGCGATTGCCCGGTACCGGAAAAAAGCCACGAAACACCAAAGCTATCGGAATGGCGATGAGACTACCTGACTCCCATCCATAATGACGGGTTACTATGCCGCGCCACCGCGCCACCCCGGCCATGCCCGCTTCTCGCAGCCACACAATACCTGCTACCAGCAGTACCACCAGTGCCAAGTCAGGCCAGTTCAAGAAATCAGCCGACTCTCGCCGCCACAGTACTAAAGCCATTACTAAACCATTTCCCAAACCACTGATGAGCCAGGCCGGTTCTACCCTATCTGGAGGATGGTCCACCCCCTGGCACCAGAGAAGATGCCCTAGATCGCCAAGGTGCCCTGTCTTGTACCAAACATAGGGTAGTCGCCAACCATAGATGCGTAATTGCTGTCCCAGGGACAGTACTTGAAAACCACGGGTGGCAAACTGCTGACTGGAGGAGGTGTTATGGCCTTCAACACAGGTGAGGATCTGACAACAGTCGTGGTCTTGTAAGTAATCCAGGGCAGCTTCCACCAGGCGTTGCCCTACCCCTTGCCCCCTAACCTCGGGGGCTGTAGCCAGAGCCAAGATGCTGCCTCCACGACCTTCAGATAGGGAAAATATATTGACCACAATCCCCCCGCAGATATGCTCCCCCTGGATGGCAACAAAACCTGGCGGGTGGGCTGGGAGAAAAGGCAGCTTTAGCCAGTTAAACGAACGACGGAATAGCTGACGGAGCGATTTACGATCTCTCATCTGCAAGGGGCGAATCATTATTGTCATAGACCAGGAATCACTTACCCCCTTGTTGTTTTATCCACCGTCCTAACAGCTTTACCATCATTTCAGGGACATCTCCTTCCTTATCCCCCAGTAGCCGCAAATGGCGCGGAGGGAAAAGCAGGCCCCCGTTTTCAGAGCATCACCTGGCCACCCTGCTTCCCTCGGCGGAGCATGGGGTGGGGCTTTAGAGAGAAGCTTTCCCGAAGGTAAGGACGGCGAGAGAGCGCGGCACGTCTCACTGCCAACTTTTGTCCCCATTTGTACCCAGCCGACCCATTATGGACCGGCATTTGCATGTTCAGACACATTCAAGTCTAGACTTATAGACTCAAAGACATGCAGACATATTTACGCCTAGACATAAAGGCATTATGATTCTGGTGTTCTTTCCAGGCATGCCCTCGTGAAAACCTGTTCAACGATCTCCCTGTCTGGGGGGCAGGGAAAAACCACCACAATCTTCTTTACAGCGCTACTTCTGGCCCAAAACAGTAAAAAGGTGCTGGCCGTAGACGCTGACCCCCAGGCCAATCTCACCTTTTACCTGGGCCATGAAGTACAGCCCGACGAACCCAGCCTGTTTGAAGTCCTGACCAAAGCTGTCGATGTAGAGGACGGCATCTATGAAACCCAGTACGAAAACCTGTTTGTCATGCCAGCCGACCGGGGGTTATTCAAGGTCAGCGACTTCCTCAGCAGCAGTGGAGCGGGGGCCTTTATCCTGAAACAGCGACTCCGCAAGGTAAAAGACCTGTTCGATGTGGCTCTCATTGACGTGCAACCCTCGCGATCGCAAATCTGCCTCTCTGCGGTGGGAGCCTCCGACCATGTACTGATCCCGGTGGAAGCCAACGTTAAAGGAGTTAACTCCCTGGTGGATACCCTGGACTTCCTCAACGAGCAAGCAGAGTTGGAAGCCTTCACCGGCTCTGTGCTGGGAGTGATTCCCTTTCGAGATCGCTGGGTCGGCAATACCCAAACCCTGGAAGGTCGCCAGAACATCGCCGCTATGAAAGAGTTTGCCGGTGATACTCCGGTCATGGCTTCCATCCGTGAATCTGAAAAGTTCAAGAACGCCATCCGCCAGGGGAAGCTACTCAGTGAGATTGGCCAACCCGACCTGCAATATCCTTTTGAGCAAATTATGGAGGCCCTGCTGACCCGTGAATGATGCATTAGAACGCCTCAAAAGTCGCAACCGCCCCAAGGTTTCACCCAGAGATGCCACCCTGACATCTGCACCTCCAGACATACAGACTCCTGGCAGTCCAGACATACAGACATCAAGACATACAGACCACGAGTATGAGCAGGAATGGCCGGAAGCCCCTGAATCCAATGTCGTTGTGACAGAAGCGCCAGAACGTCAAGACATCTCGGAGTCTAGACATACAGACATAAAGACATCTAAACCTCAAGACGTCGAGATGCAAACCAAGCGCAGCACCTTCCGCATGGAAGCTGATCTGATCGACCGGCTACATAATTTCTGCCGTAGTCAGAGCATTAGCCGTGAGGTGCTAATCGAGGCCATGTACGAATACATGGAAGCGCATCCAGATGCAATGAATGAGGTTTTAGCCGCAGCTGGTGAGAAGAACGAATACCGGCAGCAACTAGCAAACCGCAAACGGGCGGAATCCATGATGAATAAGTTTGGTGGGGCCTCTTAGTAGATTCCCTATCCCTGGTCAATTGATTTTCTGGCAGGGAAAACTTAAGTGAGGTAGATACACACCCATCACTCCCACCGTCGCCTGAGTAGCTACGGTGGGGGTTCTTTTTTGCCTGGAGTCTAGACATACAGACATACAGACACATAGACACATAGATATATCACTTGCACATATATGACGTGTTGGAACTTTGTCTGGGGTGGTGTGGAGTAAAACTCTGAGCCAGCCATATTATGCTGCTGCTGAAGCAGTGGTCAGCACAATAGCGTAAAGGTTGGGCCAGCGACGATAGACAGCAACAACAGGGGAATGCTGAAAACACGGGTATATAGATACACCTAATTTTTGAGGACTCCCCTGGCTCTGGCTGGGGGATTTTTATTGGCCTTCCATCGGTTCTCAACTCCACAACAAAAAGCCCCACCGCTGCCGGTGAGGCCGTGAAGTAGTTGTGGCTGGTTAGGAGGAAGAAGGAAGAGTCGTTGTCTCAGAGGAAGGCTTAACGGGCGTAACGAACACCGCGATAGGTCAGTTCTGCAGCCTGCTGCCGGTGGGCTACATTGAACTGCTTACGGGCGTAGGGCTTACCCATGAAGGTTGCCGTTTCGCCGGTTTCAGTGGCATCGATAGCAGGGGTGGAAGCGGTGTAGGACTTACCGAGGAAAGAGAGTTTCATAGCTGGGGCTCCTTTAGGAATCAAGTGTTGTTTGAATCGTTCATCTTGAGTCCTATCGTGCCGGGGTACCCTGAGCCTTTCCTGATGTCTCTCTGAGGGAAGCTTAAGGGCTGTCTGAGAAAACTGAATAAAGACTGGGGTAATCAATTTTCCCAGGCTGATCGCCAACAGATAGACCTGTGCGCCCGATAGGAATATCGATAGGGGTGGTAAATTTGTTCTGGATTCCCTGGAAACAGTAAGGATCTCCAGTGAAGTCTGAGCAAAATTAACCCATGGCTGAGTCTTGTCCCGTGGTTTCATAGGACAGGACTCAGTCAAACTGTAGAGACCTGCTACAATCCCTTCTCCTGTGTCGTCTACATTCGCCAATTCCATCTCTTACACCGCCCAGATTGTGGCAGCTAAGCGGGCCATTGAGCAGTCCCTGCCTGTTCCACTATTCAACGATCCCTATGCAGCCACCCTAGCTGGGGACGAGGTCGAGAATCTGCTAACTAAATGGCGGAAGGTGGCTGAAAGGCAGGGGCGTTCTCTGGAAGATGTCATTATCAAACGCACCCGCTACATCGCCATTCGGACGCGCTTCTTTGATGACCTACTGCTGGCCACTCTGCCCCAGTTGTCTGCACCTCAAGTCGTCATCCTGGGCTCAGGACTAGATACCAGAGCCTATCGGTTGTCCTGGCCACCTGTTACCAACCTTTATGAAGTCGATATGCCAGGGGTTCTAGCCTATAAATCTCATGCTCTGCGGAACCTTAAGCCAAACTGTCGCCACACTATGATTGCGGGTGACTTAGAAAATCTTCAGTCAGGGTGGATCGCTCGACTTCTAGAAGCAGGTTTGAGGCAAGAGAGTCCTACCATCTGGATTCTCGAAGGCGTTGTCATGTACCTGCCAGAACCCTCAGCCCACTCTCTACTGAGGACTGTTACAGCGTTGAGCTGCCCTGGCAGTGTGCTGGGTATAGATGTGGTAAAAAGCGGTTCTATACTGGCAGCCCAGAGCGCTAAGAATGCCGACAGGGGACGAGTAGTACGCCACTGGCAATTTGGCTGCGACGAGCCCCAGCAGCTTCTGAGGGGCTATGGCTGGAATGCTGAAGTGAGCCAGCCCCAGGACGTTGGAATTGCTCACGGCAGATATCCCCAGTCAATGCCTATTCATGCAGAAGTAGGAGGTCAGCAAGGGAACAGGGGAATCTGGCTTGCTAAGGCCAGGAAAGACCGATGACTGCTATCACCTCAGATAAAGTCATCAGCACGATCCTCAAGCACGATACGAAGGTAACGAGTTACAAAATTGCGCTGCTGCGGGCGATCAACGATGTGGTGCTAACCTACCCCGACTTGAGAACCTATCAAAGCGATGTAGCCGTTCCCCTGAAGCTGCTGGCCGAGTTCTGGGTTGCCTACTACTGGTCATTTGTGGATCCTGACAGCCCTATTCAGCAGGGGCAAAAAGCCAAACGCCAGGGACAGACCATCAACGACATGGCCTTCAAAGTAGCGTCAATGAATCCAGTGTCATTGGATCCAGTCAGGACTTATGCAACATCAGCTCTGAGCTTAGTTGATAAAACCGTTTCACTATGGTCTGTGTCTAAGAGTAAGTGCCCAAGCTTGTCAGCCTTGGTAACTAGATAAGAAGCATTGTGAGGATTTGCCTTTGAGATCAACGGTATTCTATCGACAACATTTAACCCAAAACCCTTTAGACCACTAATCTTCCTGGGATTATTAGTTAAAAGCTTTAGCCTATTAATACCAAGGTCAATTAAGATTTGAGCACCAATACCATAGTTTCTAAGATCAGATCTAAAGCCAAGCTTTTCATTGGCTTCCACAGTATCTAAGCCATTGTCTTGTAAAGAATAAGCTTTTAACTTGTTGATTAATCCAATACCTCTACCTTCTTGCCGCAAATAGAGGACTACTCCGCGTCCTTCTGAATTAATCATTTCTAATGCAGTATGCAATTGCGATCTGCAATCGCAGCGAAGGGAACCAAAAGCATCCCCTGTCAGGCATTCAGAGTGAACACGAACCATTACGTCACTCTCGGAAAATTTCGATTGATCGCCTACTATAAGAGCAACATGCTCCGAGTTATCAATAAGGTTCCGGTAAGCATAGGTCTTAAAGTGACCAAACTTGGTAGGGAGGTTTGAAGTAGCTTCGCATTTGACTAGTCGCTCAGTTTGCATACGGTAATCAATCAGATCAGCAATACTAATGACTTTAAGATCGTGCTGAACTGCATACTTTAATAGCTGAGGAAGCCTAGCCATAGTTCCATCTGAGTTTTGAATCTCACAGATTACAGCGGCAGGATAAAGTCCCGCTAACTTCATTAAATCAACGCTTGCTTCAGTGTGTCCAGATCGGACAAGCACTCCTCCTTGTTGAGCTTTTAGTGGAAAAACATGCCCAGGCGTTCTTAAATCAGACGGACGAGTACCAGGATTTATACAAGCTTGAATCGTTTTAGCACGGTCATGAGCAGATATACCTGTGGTTACCCCGGCTGAAGCTCCAGCATCTACACTTACCATAAAGGCTGTTCCATGCGGATCAGAGTTGTCGAGAACCATTGGATTGAGGTTCAGCTCTTGAAGCCTCTTTCCATCCATTGATAAACACAGCAAGCCTCTAGCATGAGTCGCCATGAAGTTTACTATACTTGGCGTTGTAAACTGAGCTGCGCAAACGAGATCCCCCTCGTTTTCTCTGTCATCATCATCGACCACAATGATCATTTTTCCTGACTGAAGATCTTGAATAGCCTCAAAGATTGAGTCCAAACCTTTATTGCTACTCATAACTGATCCTAGCGATGAGGAGGATCTCATGACTTGATTACTCACAAATCTGATTTCAATTTTGAATACGCATCAGATTAACGATGCTACAGTGGCAATGAGGTATCGTTACATACATATTCCGAAATTGAATATCACGATTTGGAATATTTAGTATTGTCCGTTTTATTTCCTTAGGTTGCCGAAGATAATTTTTGTGCTTTTAAATACAAATCAAAGAGTTATCTTGTCATCTATTACGGATTGGAATAGGCAGTATTCCAAAATGTATATTTACTTACAGCGTTTCTTTTTCTTACTGATAGTGTCGTCTTAACTGATCGTGAACTCGGATTTGGGCTCTAGTCCAGATCTAAGCTTGCAATAGTTTAATAGGGATGTTTTTGTTTAAGGGCTATACATTTCTCTCTTGATTACTGATCCCGATCCAAGAAGAATTTAGTCGCATATTCATAATCTAATTCCGCCAAAACTACTAGTTTATATTGGCGGGGTTAGATGGAGGCTTTTGCATTTCTTCGTTTACGTCGATAATAAGCTGGAGGCAGTGTTATGGGGATAGAGTTAGCAGCTAATTCGTCTTTAGTACCTATGCAAGGGATAGCCATGCTGCTCCTGCTAGGGCTGATTTCGCTTGGTGTGGCGATCTACGTAAAATCGAAATTGGTTCGAAATACCCACGATTTCATTATTGCTGGCAGGAAACTTGGATTTGGGTTCGGTGTTGCAGGCTTAATATCTGTCTGGACTTGGGCCATGGCAGTAATGATGTCTGCCGCAATGACCTATAACTTTGGCCTTTCGGGACTTTGGTGGTTTACCGTCCCCAATGGTCTTGCTGTTATTGCAATCATTCCTTTTGCTAAACAACTTAGGGAAAAAATGCCTCATGGCTACACTGTGGGTGAATTTGTAAACTCCAGGTTCAATGGAATGAAGTTTGCCAGGATTGTGGTTACTATCGGACTCGTTTTTGGGTCTCTGATTGAAATAATCATCAATTTGAAGGGGACTTCCTTGGTTATTTCAACCGTATTTGGGATGAATCAACTCACGGTTGCAACAATTGCCATCGCCATTGTTCTTGTTTACAGCATGACAGGAGGCTTATGGGCATCCATGTCTACTTCAACACTCACAACTCTATTCATCACCGTTCCGGCTTCGATTGTAATCGTATCTGTTCTCGGACATTTAGGTGGATCGGCACCAGTGTGGGAGGAAGTGGCTAGTAGAGGTCAAGAGCTACTTTCTGTAACTAGATCTGATGTTCCAGCTGCCTTTGGTATTACCCTTGCGCTTGGATTATTGACGGCGACTCTGGCAGGCCAGTCATTTTGGCAAGTTGTTTGGGGCCTTAAGCAGAAAGAGGTTGGTCGAGCCTTCCTATGGGCCGGTGCTTGGTTTTATCCGATTCCTATCTGTCTAGGAATTCTTGGTTTGGTTGGAATTGCGCTCAACGTTGACTTAGCGGCTGACCTTGGAAACGATGCTGCAGCAGTTGGTCCCTTCGTAATCTCTCACATTGGACTTCCAAACTGGCTAATTTATGCCTATGTCTTTGTAATTTTGTCAGCTTGCTACTCAACAATGGATGGTGCCTTAGCATCTCTAAGTTCTATTGCTGCTGTGGATGTAGTGAAACCAATCTCCCCTAATGTTCAGGAAAAAACACTTCTCAAATTGACCAGAGCCTCAATGCTAGTTGCTGCTCTGGTTGCTCTTTTAGTGGTCCTATCAGGAGTTGACTTTGTAACTATTGTTCTGACGACTTACGCAATTAGGACCGCAATCTTAGTGCCGCTAATGCTTGCCATTTTTTGGCGAAAGATGACGGCTAATGGTTTTGTATGGGGAACAGTTTTAGCAATACTGATTGGCATGCCAATTAGGATGTGGCTAGGAGAATTACCCGGAACATTAGTGATTTTAGCGGTTAGCACAGTAATCCCAATTTTTCTGAGCATTACGAACCAAAAACCTTTCGATTTCAATTCACTCAAGGAGGTTGAAGATATTTAAATCCATTCTAATTTTGGTCACATTGAATTGTCAGTCATCTTTGGAAGTAAGGAGCTTCATTTATGCATTTTCATAAAGGTACAAATTTTCTAAAAGTGTCTCTGTACACAATTATGGGATTGATAACGATTGCTACTTGCGTCCTTTTCAATTCTCAAAATGCCGCCTTAGCTTCAGGTTCAGGATCCGCAGGAAGTACTTATTCTTGGTCAACAATTTTAATGATTTTTGCGGGGATAGCCATCTTCATTAAGTATATAAGCTCAATGTTTGTTGTTCTTCAAGAAGCATCTATTTCATATACTGAGATAGAGGAGGATGAAGAACACATTGCTTACTTAGCATCTCCTTTTTGGGGTGCAGCTTTAGCCGGAATAATTGCAGCGCTTGTAATTTGGTCATACGGAGTTAGTCACATTTTCCTTTACATAGGTCCAATCCTCTGTCTAATTAGCCCAGTAGCAATTATTTATTGCATGTCTCAGGATATTCAATCATTCAAGAGAATGCATCCTATTTCAAATCCTCTTGAGGAGGAAATCATAGCACAAATTCCTGAAAGATAGTTTATTAAGGAGGGGTTCGCCTCTCGGACTCCTCCAGATCGTCAAACTTGATATGTATTGTCAGCTATTTATAAGGCAATGAATATAGGCGATATTACTTTCAATCATATAAAGATATTAAAAGCAGTCGATGATTTTCGCGGGTTTTCTCAAGCAGCTAAAGAACTGGGCTATAGTCAAGCACTCGTAAGCAAAAAGATAAAGCAGTTGGAAGGGTTTTTCGAAACTTCTTTAGTTACCAGAACACCTGGATCTGTCAGGCTGACAAATAACGGTAAAAGGCTTATTTCAAAAACAATTCATCTTTGCGATGATCTCGAATTCTTAAAGCAAGAAATCGCAAAGCCGATTGATTCTTTAGGTGAAGAAATTACTGTTGGAATAACCCCTCTCCTTTCAGCTTCATGGAAGCATAAGTTTTTCAACCGCCTTTCCATGTGTTTTCCCGATAAGGAAATACACACTGTAGAGACTACATGCAACAATTTTTATTTGAACGGAAATTCCAAAAAAGTCGACTTAATAATAAATAGTACGTCTGCCTATAGAGAGAATCATCCTTGTAATCGACTTCAGACTTACCGATTTGTCTTCATCAACCTGGATGAAGATAATCCCAGCACTTACGAACGTCCCATTAGTCTCCAGGAAATCGACTTTGGAAAACTAACTCTGCTAAGTGAGGTTCGATATGAATTACAGAGAAGTGGAATTGAGCCATATAAAATTGAAAGAACTCCTAATTTAATTGATAAATATAAGGAGTTTTTGAATTTCTTCTTAGCTGATAAGGGTTCCACTATTCTCCCTGATTTTTGCTTAGAAGATATCCGAGGGCTAAGGAAAAGAGACTGGACTTATATACGTGATGTCAGCGAGTTTGGTGTATATATTCATGTGCCTCCACTTAGTGAGCTTTTAGTTTTAGCAGAGAGTCTAGTTCGTAGTTTTCGCCTTGAGCAAAAAGAGCCCGAGAATTATGAAGATAAACGTAAATTTATATCAGAAAATAATTCAAAAAGAGCTGAAACACTAAGAATCGGAATTCAAAGAGACTCTATCGGACAACTAATAGCTTCCTATGGAGTTAAATATATAAATAGAACCTTGAGGGATGCATCTCATTCCTCTGGAATTTTACAGGACTTGAATATATTTAGAGATTTTGAGATTGATATTACATGCTATTCTTCAGGAGAGCTCATGAACCGCCAGATGAGCAAAGGTGAGTTAGATATTTGCGTAATGGATGACATGTCTTTGCTAAATAATGGCTCTACCTTTTTTGATGGCTTGAACTTTCACTCTAAGTTAATCGCAATTGCTTCTTACAATATTATTGGTCAAGATATATGTATTGTTATACCTAAAAAATCTGATATTAGTTCTATCAAGGATCTTTCAGGAAAAAGAATTTCTACACTGTTTGGATCTAATTCCCACAGGTACCTAATAACTCTTTTGGACGTGTACGGTCTCGATATCAACTCTCATTGTTTTTTGATCAATGAGGATCCTAGAACAGCTAGCAATAGCCTCTCTAGTGGAAATATTGATGCTCATATTTGCTGTGAAACTTATGCCACTCTTTTAGAGGATCATAATTTCTCAAAAAGGCTTGGCCAGCATAACAATGCTGACATGAAGATACCCTCCTTGAGAGGTATAGTTTGCCGATCAAATTTTATTCGTGACAATCCTGAGTTTGTTATTTCTTATTTGCATGATCTGGTTATTGCAAACCACTGGTTTCTGCAAAATCAAATAGATGGAATACAGCAACTTAATCAACTCACAAGCATTAACTCAAATCAGACCTTACACTTTTTTTCTCAAGAATTTGGCACTCGCATAGATCCAACTCTAAAACCTCAATGGTCTTGGCTCCTGAAAACTCTCAATAGAAGATTGGAAGGAAAATATGGGATCACTAAATTCGACGTTGATTTTTGGATGGATGATTACTTTCTTAGATTGATTTATAACTCACTAGGCCTTGATTATCACTTTCAGCAAGTAGCTTTTTCAGGTGGGGTCTCTCGTAGCTATTTTACAGACGAGAAATTTGGTGAGTATATAAACATTTTGAATTCTAACGGAGGAGGTCACAGTCTTGTCACATTAACTTAAGTGATTCGACTATGTTTAACTGCTGATTCGAACAGGAATTTTCACAATGCACAAAATATTAACTATTGCTGGAAGCCCATCACAAACATCTAGATCCTCTGCGGTTTTAGAACTTACACGGTTGATTCTAGAGAAACAAGGTATGGATGTGTCTTGCTTATCAGTTAAGGATGTTCCTCCCGAAGACTTAGTATTTGCCAATTTTGAGAGTGACACATTGAAGCGTGCTCAAGACATGATTGAGCAAGCACAAGCGATCATAATTGGTACTCCTGTGTACAAGGCTTCATATACCGGAGTGTTAAAAGCCTTACTGGATTTAATGCCTCAATATGCTTTTTCAGGAAAAACGGTTTTGCCGATTGCTACTGGTGGCACTATCACTCACCTGCTCTCAATTGATTATGCTATGAAACCTCTCTTTAGTGTTTTAGGTGCAACCCATATATTGAGAGGAGTTTTTATTTTGGACTCACAGATGCAGAGAGATGAGGAAGGCCAATTAACTTTAGACGGGGATATTGAGACACGTCTTAAGGACTCCTTGACTGAATTGGTTTCTTTCATCACATGCTGAAAGTTTTCGTCAGAATACATAGCCAATTGTAAAGTTTACGAATACTTATTGGGGGGAAGTCATGGCAGATAAGAAAAAGATCCACCTTCTTGGCTTTATACAACATGGGGTAAATAGTCATGCTACCGGCATGTGGCGGCATCCTAAAGACAAGGTCAACTGGGATTGGAGCCGTCCATCCTACTGGCAGCACATGGCTCAAACCATGGAGCGCGGAATGTTTGATGCTATGTTCATTGCTGATGAGCTGGCTCCATACAACAACTACCAACAAAGCTCCGATGCCTGTGTTAAGTATGCTGTCCAATGCCCAACTCATGAGCCTTCTACCATAGTACCGATTATTACTACGGCGACTAAGCATCTCGGGGTTGGACTGACCCTATCAACCGCCTTTGAGCATCCTTACTCTATGGTCAGACGGCTCTCCAGCCTAGATCACCTATCCAGTGGTCGAATTGCCTGGAACATCGTTAGCTCTTACTCTAAGAGCGAATGGGATGCCTATGGTGCAGAGATGACTAATCGCTCAGACCGCTATGAGCGAATGGAGGAGTATATAGAACTCTGCTGCCAGCTCTGGGATTCCTGGGAACCTGATGCCATCATTGCCGATAAGGAGACTGGGGTTTTTGCAGATCCTTCTAAGGTTCATGAGGTGGACTTCAAAGGAAAATACTTCTCTAGCAAAGGTCGTTCATTCTGCTTTCACTCTCCGCAGGGCCGCCCAGTGTTCTGGCAAGCTGGTTCTTCAGATAGAGGTCGAGATTTTGCGGCGAAGCATGCAGAAGCTATTTTTGCGGTTCACCCTACCGTAGATCGGATGAAACAGTACTCCGATGATTTGAACCAGCGATTATCAAGTAAATTTAACCGAAAGCCAGGCAGTGTGAAGCTTATTTATGGATTGCAATGTATTGTCGGAGAATCACAAGCTCATGCCCAAGAGAAGTATGAGCTGATTCGTTCTTGCATACCTCTCGAGGGTGCTCTGGCTTGGATTTCTGGACATTTCGGCCCTGACTTTTCAAAGTACGATCTCGATGAGTATGTTCAAAACATAGAGATTCCTGGAATCCAGGGGCTTTTTGAAAGCATAATTTATGCTAAGGGCGGTGAACCTATCACTGTGAAAGAGGCAGCTCTATATTATGCGATGGGTATGGGTATGCCAGTCGTTGTAGGCACCCCCTCTGATGTTGCAGACAAAATCGAATACTACGCAGACGAGGGTGGCGCGGATGGTTTTATGTTAGTTGCTTCCTATACTCCCGGATGTTTTGAGGAGTTCGTTGATTTGGTAATTCCAGAGCTACAAAGGCGTGGTCGATTCCGCACTTCCTACGCAGGAAATACTCTTCGTGAGAACTTGCTTCAATATTAGCTTGTTTTTCACTTCCTTAGATGGGGAACAGTTAACACTTCCCCTTACCCAAATAGTTCCTTGAGAAGATTAGAGTCCTTGTCGGCGCGTCAAGATCAGATATTTGACGCGCTAGACAAGTTTGGTTGTTGGCCAATGGCTCTGCGACTGATTCTTTGATTTTCTGAAATTTTGACAATTAGACTATCTTCTAAAATCGGAGACTATTATCCTAATTTTTTTCGGCTGCCTGCGTTATCTTTCCTGGTCAAATACTTTGGCCAAAAAAATTTTGCTGATAATAAAAATAGCATTTAATAATAATTAAATTCAATGCTGAAAAGGACAATAAATTTCCTAAGGGCCTATTTCCCAGGATTAGTACTAGTCTCCTGGATCGCAGGAGTATCAATACTAATTTGTACTTATCTAGGCTTTGTGTTCTTAAGTCCACTTTTGATTTCTGGACTACTAGGAGTGTTTATTAGAAATTTTATTGGTATATCAAAATATGATCTACTTGGAGTTGCCCTATCAGCCAAGAGGATTCTGAGACTAGCTATTATTCTATTGGGATTAAGAATCAGTCTCTCTCAAATATTTGAAATCGGGTTATCGGGTTTAGTCGTAATTTATTTTTGTTGTTTTAGCAGCTTTTTGTTTACTTGCTGGCTTGGGAATAAGCTCAAAGTTGATTTTAGACTCACTCAGCTTATTGCTAGTGGAACTTCAATTTGTGGAGCCTCTGCAATTGTAGCAACGAGTCCAGTTCTAGATAGTTCTGAGGAAGACGTTGCCTACTCAATAGCATTGGTAACTTGCTTAGGAACTGTAGCAATGTTAGGTTATCCAATTATAGCCAATATAGCTGAGCTAAATCCAACTATATTTGGGTTATGGTGTGGAACATCGATACATGAAGTTGCTCAAGTTATTGCTGCATCCTTCCAGTTAGGGGAAAGTAGCGGCGAAGTCGCAACTATAGCAAAACTCTCCAGAGTTATGCTCATTGTTCCCTTGTTAACCTACCTAAGTTTTCAGAAAAAATTATCCCAAAATTTTGATAATTCTAAAAATGAATCGCACTCTTTCCCTTGGTTTGTTCTATTTTTCTTCCTGCTTGTACTAATCAATAGCTTGAATTATATTCCACAAGAAATTGTTCGCCCCATTTTAACTTTAAATCAATTTCTGTTATCTATGGCGATGGCTGCGATGGGACTTCTCACTAGTATTAATGCTTTGAAGAGAATAGGTTTTCGTCCAATTTATCTGGCAAGTCTATCATGGCTTTATCTCGGAATTGTGAGCTTGCTTCTTTTAAGATTTTATGTCGCAGTCTGAGGTATTTAAGCAGGGTAAGCGCAAGAAAAATGTTGCTATGAGATGCTAAAGGAGATCTGTAGGTGAACTGGTGAAAGTACGATGGTTCAAGGATTTGGAGCACCTTCCTCCCTCAAGACTTCAGGCTCTCGGTCAGCGCCAGAGCCCACGTTGGTTGAAACTGAGAGGGTTCAACAGCAGTGGCTGAGTCAATTTGCTGACCTGACAGACCCACGGGGTAAGCAAGGGGTCGAGCATCCCTTGCTCAGCATTGTCATGATTGCCATTTTAGGGGTGATTGGGGGTGCGACTGGATGGGAGGATATTCAGACCTATGGCGAGAGTCACGCGGCCTGGTTAGGCACGTTCTTGTCGTTGCCCGCGGGCATTCCCTCTGCCGATACCTATCGTCGGGTATTTGAACGGTTAGACCCGCAGGCGTTAGAGCGATGTTTCCTGGGTTGGGTCGACCAGATTGTAGAGGCCACTGGGGCACAGGTTATCCCCATTGATGGCAAAACCTTGAAAGGGTCCTATGACCGTACCAGTGGCCGCAAAGCCTTGCACGTCGTCAGTGCTTGGGCCAGCGAGCATCGTCTCTTGCTCGGCCAAGTCAAGGTCGAGAGCAAGACTAACGAGATCACCGCCATTCCGTCGCTGCTTGAATTGTTGGACATTCGGGGCAGTATTATCACGCTCGATGCCATCGGGACTCAGGTCGCGGTTGCCCGTCAGATTCAGGCCCAGGGGGGCGACTATCTCCTGGCCTTGAAGGCCAATCATCCCACCCTCTATGCTCAAGTGACGGCCTGGTTTGAGCAGGCCGTCACCACCCAGTTTGCTGGCATTGAGCATGGCTATGACCAGCGTGTTGAGGCGGGGCATCATCGGCGAGAACGTCGTCAAGTCTGGGTGGTCCCCGTCAGTGAGATGGGAGACTTGCACCAGATCGACCAGTGGGCTGGTGTGCAGACGATTGTCATGGTCAAGCGGGTGCGACAGTTATGGAATCAGACGACAGTCGAAACCGTGTTTTATCTCAGTTCATTGCCCTGTGATGTCGGTCGCATTGCCCACGCCATTCGAGCCCATTGGGGGATTGAGAATCAACTGCACTGGGTCTTAGATGTGACCTTTGGGGAAGATGCTTGTCGGATTCGAACCGGCCATGGCCCCGATAATTTTGCCCTGTTGCGACGACTGGCGATTAGCGTGTTAAATCAGGAAACGTCGAAAAAACGAAGTCTCAGGCAGAAATCTAAACGGGCGGCAATGAGTCCGGACTACATGCTCACCGTGTTGACTGCAGCCTTGCCTCAATAGCATAAATTTCCAGAGATTTTCTTGCGGTTACCCTGGGTATTTAAGTAGCTGAGCCTAGTTAAACGTAGCCCTGAATGGCTGTAAGCCTTGCAGTGCCGCGATCGGCATGCTGATTATTTAGGTCTACCTACTTGCCTTGATAATTTGAATTTGAGAGAGCTTTCCTGAGGACTAGCAGCAAGGGCTAAATTATCTCAACATTGGCCTGCGCTAGCTTCAATATGTAGTTCACAGGAGCCGACATCTGCTCTCTACTTATCCCCCTGCTCAACTAAGGCCCTCCCTTCTGTTGTGTATTAGCCAGATTAGGCGGCACGATTCCAATAGTAGCCATCCTGAAAACCTGGGGCTCTACGGGAATGAGTATGCTGATGTAGTCGTTACTATACCGAGTCGTTATGGTGCCTCTGCTCACGGAACTACTGGGTCTATCTGGTGTTGATGTCGAGTCTTATGAAGCCAGTGAGGACAGCTTGATTCTCGATGTTGAAGTCCACGCGGCGTCAGCTGTCTGTCCTCGTTGTGACACCGTCAGTCACCATCTGCACCAGAATCACTGGCATCTCGTGCGAGACCTGCCCATCAGTCACTATGGCCAGACCTGGTTACGGGTCAACCGCCGCCAGTTTAAGTGTGCGGTGTGCGGTAAGCCGTTCAGCGAGGTCTTCGAGTTTATGGGGAACCGGCGGAGCTATACCGACCGCTACGCCGAGCGGGTGGTGCAGCAAGTGATTCACAGTGATAGTGCCAATGTGGCCCGTCATCAGGGATTAAGTGAGGATATCGTGTGGTCGATGGTGGAGTATATGGGCGCAAAAAAGTCGATATCGACGTGAGTCAGTTGCGGCGTTTGGGCATTGATGAAATTGCCCTACGCAAAGGGCACAAAGACTTTGTGGTGGTTCTGAGCGACCTCGACACGCACACCCTCATCGGGATGGCTTCAGCCCGCACCCATGCCGCTATTGAGACCGTGCTGCTGGCTTGGGGAGGGGAGGTGTTATCGAACATTGAGGAAGTCAGCATCGACTTATCGGGCAATTATCGGGGGTTAGTCCGACGATTAATGCCCCAAGCTGAGATTGTGGCGGACCGCTTTCATGTGATGAAGGTCGTCACTGACGAACTCAACCAAGCGCGCAACGCGTTTCGGCGTCACCCCGAAGACTGGCCGGAAGGTGTTACTCCGGAGGCGGTGCAAGCGGCGCTTAAAAACAGCAAGTACGCCGTTCTGAAACCGGAGGAGAAGCTAACGAACAAGCAAATCGAAAAGCTCGCTGAAGTGAAAGCGGTGGCCCCCAAACTCGCCTTGATGCATGAAACCAAGGAAGCTTTTCGTGTGGTCTTTAAGGCCCAGAACGGCAATGACGCTTTGGTCAGCTTCCTCGATTGGATGGCGACGGCACAAAGCCTCTACCCGAACTCAGTGGCAACCATGAAGCGATGGTTTGGCGAGATTCTGCAATACTTTGAGCACAGAACCACCAGTGGCGTCGTTGAGGGCATCAACAATCGCTTGAAGCTCATCAAACGCTCCGGCTACGGGTTCAGAAATTTCGAACGGTTCAAATTACGCTGCCTGATTAGCTGGCATTTTCCTGCCACGGCTGCATATTCATCCCGGTAGAGCCAAACCTGGCCAACTACTTGAAAGCACCTACCGCAACCCCTCACAAGCCACTCCATCACCGTCACCATCCAAACCATGAGGATCACCGGGAAATGCCTCCAGCACCGCCTGGGCCTCATCCCAACTGCTGAAGTCTCCACAGTCGCAATCGCTGCTGGCACAGGCCGGGAGGCTAACCGCCTGATTAGAAGATTGAGGGGGCGCTGGGGTAGCTGCTGAAGCTGGGGCTGTTACTCCCCGGCGATGGTCCCACGGCATGACAAAATTCTCATCGGCCCATACACCCCGACCACCAGCGATAGCCTCCTGCTCTGCCGCCAGCAGGTTATCTCCATTGGCACCGCAGCTGCTGAGGTACTGGTCATAAACGACGGCATGGCCCGACTGCACCATCTGCAGGTTAATGAAGCTGCCGTTGGGATGGTACACCTCGGCCACCAAGCGACCGTAGCGGTCCTCATCCACAACGTTCAGGCGCACCTGACCGGGGATGAGACTGGAGAGCTGCTGCGTAGATGCCTGACCATGGGGGGCCTGGTTCGTCTCAGGGGCATCGATGCAGGCTAACCGGACTTTGACGGTCTCTCCGTCCTTGAAGGCATCGATGGTATCGCCGTCATAAACGCGGGTGACGGTATAGAGCTGGCTGGCATCGGCAGTCTGGGGTGCTGGCTCAGCCGGTTGTTCTGGGGGAGATGATGCTTTGATAGGAACCGTGACGGTGGGCGGATTGGTGGTGCCGCAGCTGGCGGATGCGATGGCCAGAGACCCACCGAATGCGATCGCAAGCAGTCCTAACAATCCCATTTTCATAGATGCTGACAGCCAGTTGAATCGATACCAGAGTGTCATTTTTTACCTAGCAGGGATATTCATCCTTAGGATGACCAATTTTAGACCGATAGGATCAGCAGCTGCTAAGACTTTATAGATTTAGGAGAAGGAATTAAATAAGCAAAGACACGATATAAGGTAGCTATGCCGGGAGGGACATTTGGAACCAAAGAATTCAGACGGACTAATGGGCAACAAAAAGGGTACTGCTATTTTTCTTAGCTCCGTAGCTTCTGGCATTATCGTTGCCGTAGTATCAGCGATCCTCATTGGTGAGGGCCGATTCGCCCCTGAACCTTCTCCTTCTGATGGCACAAATTCCCCCGTGTCACCATCACCTACAACTGAATCTGAGCCTGAAAACTTACCTACTCCTAGCCCTACACCTTCTCTTTCAACGGAACCAGAGTCTGAGCCCACACCTATACAGTCAGACAGCGAGGTATCATTTCTGGAGATTAATGATATACAAATTGAACCAAATCAGCCGATAACTATAACAGATCAAAAACGAGCTATTACTCAAACCTACGACTTTAGTGTCCCTGCAAATAAGACACTTACAATCAATTTAAACGGTACGCACGACTCTTTTAGATTTTCCATTTCTAGTTTTCCCGACGAGGCAAAGTACATGGAGATCGACGGAAAACCATCAAGAATCTTTGAAAGTACAACCATAGACTCAAACCTAACATCCTGGGAGGGTTCAACTTTAGGAGGAGGGAATTACCGAGTTACTGTTTATTCCCACTTCAGCACATTCAATTCTTCAACCTTCACACTTAATATTTTATTAGAATGAAATGCTACTACTCAGACCCTCTCCAACCAGTCAAAAATCTGCTCCAACTCCTGGGCTGACACCAGACCGTACTGATAGAGCACCATCGGCAGCAGGTTTGGAGCTTCCCCAGACTGCCGCAGGCCCAATTCAATAGAGCTGGTAGGGAGAGCCAGGTGGACCTTAAGGAATTCCAGGAGTCGTTCGTGTTTAGTCATGGCAGATACTGAGGTGAGGAAGTTGCTCAAGATTGTAGAAAACGATTTTAGGGAGAGTCGAGGTCTTTAGAAAGACTCTAGACCTGAGCCAGCGCGAAAATTAAAACAACGATGAGAAATCTTCATATAGCAAGCCCATACCTGGCAAACTAAGAGCACAACAACGAATTTACCCAATGATCGCCCCCCAGGACTGCACTCAGGAGATCGCATCTCACACCCCATTCAACCTGGCAGAGTCAGAGTCCATCGCCGCTACTCTGGCATTTCTGGGGGAGCAAAGCCGCTGCTGGCAACGAGACAACTACTCAGGCCACCTCACCGCCTCCGCCTGGGTCATTAATGAAGCCAAATCCCATGTGCTGCTGACCCACCACCGGAAGTTTGACTGCTGGCTTCAGTTAGGTGGCCATGTGGATGAAGAAGATGACTCTCTGCTGGCCGCAGCCCTGCGCGAATCCAGGGAAGAATCTGGCATCCAGGCAATTGAGCCCCTACAGGCCATGATCTTTGACATTGGCCACCCCCCCATCAAGACAGCCAAAGAACCGGCCCATGTGCATTACGACATCCGCTATCTGCTGGTGGCCAGGACGATGGAATTTGTCGTATCCGAGGAATCCAACGACCTGGCCTGGGTTCCCCTGACGGAGGTGGCCACCGTCAGCCGCTCAACGGCCCTACATCGCATGGCCGAAAAATCTTTAGCCGCTGCCATCTTTACCAGGACCAGCGCTTAGCTTCAGAATGGCAATATTATCACCGCTTTGTAGACCATGGCTAAAGACCTGCTGACGCTCTACGAGCCCATCAACACCCTCAAGCCAGTGGACGAGGGTATCTGGATCGTGGATGGTCCCATTGTTCAAATGGCCATGTACGGAACCCGTATCCCCTTCACCACCCGAATGACAATTATTCGCCTGGGCAATGGTGGGCTATGGTGCCATTCCCCCATAGAACTCACGCCAGCTCTCAAAGCTGAAATCGACAGCCTTGGCCCGGTTGAGCATCTGATATCGCCCAACAAGATCCACTACGCCCACATTCAAAGCTGGGTTGAGGCTTATCCCCATGCGATCGCATGGGCCTCTCCAGGGGTACGAGAACGGGCAGCTAGTCAGCACATCCCTATTACGTTCCACGCGGACCTGGGCGATGAACCACCACCGGAGTGGATCGCAGAGATTGACCAGCTGATCTTTCGTGGCAGTCGGTTTATGGATGAAGTGGTGTTCTTCCACCGGCAAAGCCGGACGCTGATTTTGACTGACCTGATTGAAAACTTTGAACCCTCCAGGGTAGCTAAGGGCTTGCGCTGGGTCATTCGTTTGGCTGGCATAGCTGACCCCAATGGTAAGACCCCAATGGATTTGAGAATGACCTTTCTAGGCCGCAAAGCTCAGGCCAGACAGGGCTATCACCAGATGCTGGCCTGGGCACCTGAGAAAATCATCCTGGCCCACGGTCGTTGGTACCCAGAGAATGGTATGGCAGAGTTAAAGCGGGCCTTCCAGTGGCTTCAGTAGTCTGCTGGCTCAGCCGGTTGTTCTGGGGGAGATGATGCTTTGGTGGGCGGTGGCACGGTGGGGGATGCCGCAGCTGGCGGATGCGATCGCAGGCAGCACTATGACCCACAAATAGTTATGACGATTCCAAGTAAGCATCAGACCTGACCTCTTGGAAAACTAACCATCCTTTTCAACTTTCCCATCTGCCAAAGCTTTTCTAGCTACCTCCAAGACTATAGAGACTTTGCATTTCACAGTCTCATCAAGATTTTTACCGTCTACCCAATAAAACTGGCAAGGGCTACTCATCAAGTTTGCTTAGGCAGCGGATTGTTAACTAACATGACCATTTTTATCGAAATTTGATCGTTCTCAAACTTCAGTTACAAGTACCATGATTTTTACATTGAAAGTGGGGAATTTTACGTACATAGCCAAGTCTTTTTAAGAAACCTCGATCAGCAGTTTCTAGCACACGCAGGAGCTTCACCATGCAACACACCACTGCAATCGCGGGACGTTGGACTTTGGCTATTGCTACATCTCTTGGTTTAGCAACAGTAGCCAACTATGCCAACCACAAGGGCTATTGGGAAGGCACGATACATCGAGTACAGACAGTAGACTTCAACATACTGTCCCACATGCTGCCGACAAAGTTATCCTATGCCCTGCTAGAAGGCAATTCTGAGGAACTTCAAAGGACGCTGGATAGCAACTATGGCTTATTCGGCCTGGTCGTCACGGATTGCCAGACAGATTCAGCAGAGTGCTCAGGCCAGAACATCCTTTACGCCAGCGAATCCTATCTAGATTGGCGCACCGAGTTAGATAACCAGGGTGTTGACTTTCTATCCAACACTGAGGCTCCTTATAGCCTCCTGTATAACCCGCCACCTTTGCTGACCACAGATGGCTATGAAGACTCTAGAGATGAAACCTGGGACCCCACCGGCTTAGAGAACGAAGGCGAGATCATCGGTCGGGTCTACTACGTGCGGGGCATTCCTCCCAACTTCTGGAGCTACTACAGGAGATGGATTACAGGAATTCCATCAGGGAGCCTACTCAGCGATAGTGGAGCTTATAAATACTTCAGCTTGACGATTGCACTGTTCCTCTTAGGTGGCGTAGCAGGTGTTGGTGTCCTCGAAGCTGTCATGGCACAAAAACGCTTGAAAGAGGAGAAGCTTAATCGAACTGCTGAAGAACTCAAAGCCGTTCACCAGGAAAGAAATAAACTCTTAGGTGAGAAAAACACTTTATTAGCTGATCTGCGGAGCATAAAAGCCGAGAAAATTAGCTTGGGCGACCAACTAAAACAACAAAGAAAAGACTACGAGAGTCAGTTAGAGGAAAGGCTAGCGATTAGTCAAAGTAATAGAACAAAGATTGAGGCACTAGAGAAAGAACTAAACCTGAAGTCAGAGAAACAAGGTCTGGATCAGATCGAGCTTCAAGAAAGAGAGCAATTCATTAATAGTCTAAAATCTCAGATCGATGATTTACAAAGGTCTGAAAAAGACAATGAAGAGATTGCCTCCAGGCTGACACAACAAATTAACTCTCTTAGAGAAGGTAGAGACAAATCAAAACTTGAAATTGAAGAACTCAATCAGCAAATCAAATATATTGAGGCATCCAAAAAAGAACTTATTCATCAAACGCATCAGATAGAAAGTGGTCTATCGGAAGCTCAGAGAGAAGAAGAACGCATCAAGGAAGAACATGAAAGACTCTTAAATGCACAGATAGCTACCAATCAACACTTGAGGAAAGAAGTAGATTACTACGCAGAACTTGCCAACAAATACGAGAAAGATAACAATCGCCTAAGAAACGACTTAGCTAATCAGGCAGTCTTATCTCAGTATGCAGGGCAGTCTGATCTTCAAGAAAAACAAGAGATATCCCCATCTAAAAATACGGAATCTGATATCCCAGAAATCGATTTCTCCAATGTTCGCATTGCATTAGTTGGGGGACACTCAGATTTTCAGGACAAGATTTTGGAAGGGCTCTATACTGCTGGTTTACAGAAAGATCCTGTTCAAATTTTTTCCAAAGACCATAACACAACCAAAGACATTAAATCGCGTCTAATAAACTGCACGTTCATTGCGGTGTTCTTACATCACTCTGGGCACAGTTTACCTGTAAGGGTGAGGAATCTGAACAAAAAAGGAACTTTTAAGAATTCCTTTGTCCGTTTCTATAATGAGAAAAGGCAAAGCTCATTAGAAATTGTTGATGAAATAATCTCATCAATACTAAGTGATTTACAAAATCCTCCCCCTGAAACGGCCTAACTGACCAAACGATCAAGTTCGCTAGTGGTGCCTTCTCGAACGGCTAAAAGTGGGAACACTGATACCAATTAAATGTGAAGCTGCGCTTAATATTCTAGGTGCTCTGAACGTAAGTTCCTTGGCTGGCAGGACTTCTAGCTCAAAGGTGGCAAAAATATTAGGCTTGCCTTCATAACGAATTGGTATGAGCACAACTACTATTCTTCAACCATGGCTACTCTCATTCCTGCTTACAGTACCGTTGCCGGTCGTATGACCAATGGCGAGAAGCGCCTTGCCCAACGACTGGAAGAAAAGCTCGAAGATGACTACCTCATCTGGTATGACGTGCCGGTGGGGAGAAAGCGGCTCCATCCCGACTTCATCATCCTGCATCCCTTGCGCGGGCTGATAGTACTGGAGGTCAAAGATTGGAGCCTGGAGGCCATCAAAGAGGCCAACCCGGAGACTTTCACGGTGCTGATGCCGGACGGTGAGAAGAACCGTGAAAATCCTCTCAAGCAGGCCCGAAAGTATGCTTTAGCGATTGCTAATCAGCTGCAACGAGACAAGCAACTGATACAGCACACCGGCCCCCATCAGGGCAAACTAGCCTTTCCCTACAGCTATGGTGTTGTCTTCCCCAATATCAAGCGGAAAGACCTGGATACGAAGTATCTCTTCGAACCCATGCTGGAGGAGGTTCTACCGTCTAATCTGGTCATCTGCCAGGATGAGATGGTGCCCAGCGTTGATCCAATGGACTTCCAGGAGCGACTGTGGAACCTGGCCACCTATCACTTTGGAGAGCCCCTGACACCGGCCCAGATTGACCGTATCCGCTGGCATATCTTTCCTGAAATCCGCATCATTGACAGCCTTTCTAAACCTGAAACCAGCGATGAGGATGTCACCATTCCCGACATCCTGCGCGTGATGGACCTGCAGCAAGAGCAGCTTGCCCGCAGCCTGGGCGATGGTCACCGGGTCATCCATGGAGTTGCTGGTTCTGGCAAAACGATGATTTTGGCCTACCGCTGCATCCACCTGGCCGAGACCATCGACAAGCCTATCCTGGTGCTCTGCTACAACGTATCCCTGGCAGCCATGCTGCGCCAGAAGCTCCATACCGAGGGACTGGGCCATCGGGTCACCATTCGGAATATCCATAAGTGGTGTAGTGACCTGCTGTGGAAACATCGCATCCAGAAACCAAGCTGGAACCAGTTTGAAGGCGATGCCTATTATGACGAGATAGTTCGTCGGGCTCTAGATGGCGTCAAGTCAGGTCGTATCCCAGCCGGTCAATTTGGGGCTGTGATGATCGACGAGGGGCACGACTTCAAACCGGAATGGTATCAACTGGTAGTGCAGATGGTGGATCCTGATATCGATTCCCTACTGGTGCTCTACGACGATGCCCAGAGCATCTACGAGAAACAGCAACGGCAAAGCTTCAGCTTCAAGAGCGTTGGCATTAAAGCCCAGGGTAGAACTCGTATCCTCAAGGTCAACTATCGCAACACCGAAGAAATCCTGGGCATTGCCTACGAGTTTGCCAGAGAACTGCTGACCCCCACCGAAGGTAAAGACGACGATAACCCCGTCCTGGTGCAACCAGAAACGGCTGGTCGCCATGGACCACCACCCCAGCTCATCAAGCTGCCCAGCTTCCGTCAGGAAGTAGATTACCTGGCCGAACAGGTCAAAGCCTTCCACGACCAGGGCACCCCCTGGAACGACATCGGTATCATCTACCGCACCAAGTTCATGGCTGAAGAGGTATCCAGCCGCTTCCAGCGAGAAGGTATCCCGGTGGAATGGATTAACCGGGACCGGAATAGCCGTAACTATGACGCCACCCAGGACAGCATCAAACTGGTGACCATGCACTCCAGCAAAGGGCTTGAGTTTCCCATAGTCTGTATTCCCGGTTTAGGGTTTATGCCCAATAGCAAAGGGGATCCAGAAGATGAAGCCCGGTTGCTCTATGTGGCCATGACCAGAGCCATTGAGGTACTGGTGTTGAGCTGCGATAGGCGGTCTGAGTTTGTGGAGCGGCTGGAGGGGGCGTTGGAGAAAGTTGGATAAAAATCTTCTGGGCTATCTTGTCGGTCATCCGGAAGCGCAATCTCATATACCTTATTCCAGATGTTGAGTTCGTTTAGCCTCCCTAAGGTTGAAGCAGAGACCGATATTTTCAATGAGGTTCCTATAACTCTCATGCCCCAACCGCAGCCTACTCCCCAACCAACACCACAGCCTACTCCCCAACCAACACCACAGCCTACTCCCCAACCAACACCGCAGCCTACTCCCCAACCAACACCGCAACCTGTGCCCCAACCAACACCGCAAACCGTGCCGCAGACCGTGCCGCAGACCGTGCCGCAACCGATACCGCAGCCTGTGCCTTAGCCTACGTCAGAACCTGAGTAATCTAGGACTCCATTTTGTAATAGACAGTTGAGTGAAGCACCCTGGGTTATCTGCGCCGTGAGCCCGCCAAAAAAGAAATATTCGTCCGGCTCTCTTAGAGTTTCCTTGCCCTGCTGGTGAGAGAGGTTCCTATGGGTATATTCGGCCATCCTGCCTACGTACTGGGAGGTTGGTGGATGAGGCCCGGTTGCTCTATGTGGCGATGACCAGGGCCATTGAGGTGCTGGTATTGAGCTGCGATAGGCGGTCGGCGTTTGTGGAGCGGATTGAGGAGGCTTTGGAGAAAGTGGAGTGAGCAACTGTTTCAACCGTGCTTCCGATACCACGTATGGGCCTTCTGAACCTGCCCGGCCCAGAACCGTAGAACCTCCTTCTCGCTTTTGTCTGGAATTGCCTCAACATACTCCATCCAGCCAAAGAAATTCTTACTGGGACGCCCCTCAACCGCATCTACAACCAGTGCATTGGCCATGAAGCCATATTCCTCGTAGCTCTCACAGGAGAGCTTGCCCAGGAACTGGCCAATAATATGCCGGTCCTGCCCTGTCCAACCTCCGACGTTGAGCCTAAACGGTTGACCGTTTTTAATGGACGGAATTTGAAACTCAATACCCTGAACAAGCTCAGAGTAGGTTAGCAGCCTCCGTCTTTTACCAGCGGCGGCGATTCTCCGCTTGATTTCCTGATAACTGTCATCATCCTGATCAGGTAGAGGCCAGTCAAAGCTTTTTAGCTTGTCCAATAAAGGATCCATATCTAGACCTTCCGACGATGGTGTTTTAGCGCCAAAAGTAACCTTCGAAGCTAATGTGCCCAAAACAAATACTGAGGGCATCCCCTAAAGGATTAACCCACCTGAAGGGGTTGCCCTTGTTATAGCGAGTAACCTGAGACATTTCAGAAACTCACTACCGCCACCAAGCTAGCACAGCCAGAAAAGGTAGAAAGTCAGGACTATAGCCCCTTGCCTTACACGGCTTTATCCTCCTTACAGGGGTTCAATGCACTCTGGGCTATCGTTTTGGGGCTTATTCACTACCGTTGACACCGGGTAATACTCCATCGATGCTGATTCATAGGGGCGCAGCACACCTTGCAGCGACTGGGGCTGCTCGTAACTGGGATCCAGCCAGGGGCCATAGTCTTCCTCTGGCAAAATCACCGGCATTCGGTCATGAATAGGCTCCATGAGTTCATTGGCTGTGGTGGTAAGGAGTACACAGGTTTGGAGCTCACTGCCGCTAGTGGGGTCTGTCCAATGTTCCCAAAGCCCAGCAAAGGCAAAGGGCTGATGGTCTTTGAGGAAAATGTAATAGGGTTGCTTCGTCTTACTATCAGCCTGGGCCTGCCATTCATAGAAGCCATCCGCCAGCACCAGGCATCGCCGCCGCTTAAAGGCAGCTCGAAAAGAAGGCTTTTCAGCCACCGTTTCAGCTCGGGCATTGATCAGGCGATTCCCAATGGCCGGATCTTTAGCCCAACTGGGAATTAGCCCCCAGCGTAGCCAATGAAAATGAGGTTCTGGCTCTTCTCGGGTGGCCACTACTGCAGCAACAGCCTGAGTAGGGGCAATATTGTACCGGGGAACCACCTGGGGAACCGTCTGTAGGTGAAAGGCTTCGGCTAATGCCTCTCCGGTTTGATTCAGGCTAAATCGTCCACACATGCACTTTTGCTCTGTCAGTGACCCTTGGTAGTAGGGTAATCCCTCAATCCCCAGACTTGCACCGCACTCGACAACCATCACTAATCGCATTCATCGGGTAGACCGAAACCCCCAAAACCCTAGACAATGTGGTACACCACGGCTCCATCACTCTCACGATTGCCAGACCTCAGCAGATCTTGATGCTCCAGCTCAAGTAAGGTACTACGCAGTTCTTCTGGGCTTTTGCCGGTTTTGATAACGCAATCAGCCATGGTCACTTCGCCTTTCTCCTGAGCAAGCTTGAGTAAGGTAACGGTGAGATCGCTAGATTCCTCTTCCTGTTCGGCACTGATGCCCATTTCTTTAACCGCTCCTCTGGCTTTGTGGATAGCCATAACGTTTTCGATGGGAGCACCAATAATTAAAAATCCCAGTAGAGCACTCAGGGGGCCATCGTCTACGTCGGCCAGAATGAGGGGTAGCCAGATCACCAGGATAATCAGGGCTAACTTTTTTCGCCCGGTATACAGATATCCAACTGGGGTCAGGAAGAAGGTGAGCAACCCTGCCCCCCAGGCCGATTTTTTGGCGAGTTTTCTAACTTGTTGAGGGGTCTTGGTATCGAACATGATTGACAACCTCGGGCAACTGCAACTGAATGGGTTGAGTTCATTCAGTTACCTCCGATCCTGGAATAGCGAAGGCGACAGACTACAAATTAAAGGGTTTCTTTTTGGATTTCTGGCAGGAGGCCATAGGAGACAGCTTTCTTCGTGACCTCATGCCCCCGCTCTTCTGCCCAGGGAAGTTTGAGTTAGTCGGCATGGCCAACGACATCAAAGTCGGCAGCTTCGTCTGTGGTCAGATGCCGTCGATCCTTGCCATCATCAAAGCCCTCCAGATAGTAGTTCTTATTTATGTGCGTCAAGATTGACTCAGACATGCTCTCACTAAGCCTCCTCAGATATGGTTAGCTTTATCCGTCTGCTTCAGCGAATTATCCGCTCACATCCTATTCTGTCTTTTCTATGCCTGACTTTTGCCATCACCTGGAGCCTTTGGCTACTCCCGGTGATGGAACAGGCTGGACTACTTCGGGCACCGTCCTGGTGGGGATTGGGCAGCTTTGGTCCCAGCGTCACGGCATTGCTCCTGGCTGGTTTAGCCGGTGGACGACAACGCTTTAAACAACTACTCAAGGCCACTATCCAATGGCGTGTAAATCTCAAGTGGTACGGCATTGTTGTGCTTCTACCTCTAGTGGCGGCCATTCCCACATGCCTGCTTCACTGGGCTACTGGCAATCCATTCATCTGGGCTTCGTTGCCTCCGGTGACAATGCTTCCTGTGGTGTTTCTACAAATTTTGGTGCTGGGAGGGCCTCTAAATGAGGAACTGGGATGGCGCGGATGGGCTTTGCCTGAATTGCAGCGGCGGTACAGCGCACTGATGGCAAGCCTCTTGCTGGGGGCAATTTGGGCAGCTTGGCATCTGCCGTTGTTTTGGGCGGGTATTGAGGGCTATACCACCCTACCTTTCTACGGATACATCATCTTCACGATGGCGCTATCGGTCATCTTCACCTGGGTTTTTAGCAACACCTCGGGTAGCGTATTCATGGTAATCCTGCTCCATGCTACGTTTAATACCACCAATTGGCTGCTGCTGCCGTTGCTGGGTGAACAGGTTATGCTCGGCACGATAGTTTATGTCCTGACCGTTGTCGCGATCTCAGCTTTACTGGTATGGAAATTTGGCCGCACAACCCTCTCAGCCTCATGACCAAAAGCCTGAAGTGACAGAGGTTTTAAGCAACTAGTCCCCACACTGGCATAACCTGCCACACAATAATTTCATAGATTATCTACCGGATCCCTGTGCGTGATGGGTTCTTGCCCTAGCCTTCAATCCCCAGACTTACACCGGACCCGGCAGCCCTCACCAATGGCATTCACCAGGTAGCTCTGAAACACCCGCTGCACGCCCTGAGCATAGCCCTCTCGCGTGTAGGCCGATGCTGTACTCAACAGGGCCTCAATCAGCTTCTCGGTAAAGAACGGCGACACCGTAAAGAACCGCAGGGTTTTGACCGTCATCCCTGGCCAGTCTGTTAACACCACCACAATGCCCAGGTGTGCTTCTGGCATGGCCCGTAATCGCCAAATCTGACGCAACGGCACCCCCGCATCGTAGAGATGAGTGGCCAGCGACCGCGCCACCCTCTTTAACCCCACTGAATCTCCTCAAACCGCTTGGGATTCAGCTTGGTATATCGCACCGTATGTTCAATATTGCGATGGCCCAACCAATCCTGAATCAGTCGAGTATCGAGCCCCTGGTTGGCTAGATAGTAACCGCAGGCATGGCGCAACATGTGGGGATGTACTGGCAAGGGCAATTCCGCCGCCTCACCACAACGCCTGACAATCTTAGCGATCGCAGCTCGACTCAAATGCTGGCCCCGTTCATTAACGAATAGATACTGACTACCGGGATGAGCCTCTCGCAAATCTTTCAGCGCTTCAACCTCATCCAGTTGAAGGGGATGCTGGCCTGACTCAGAACCCTTCAGCCGGTGGATCACCAACCGTCGCTCATTCAACATGACCGCATCCCACCGCATCCCACCCGCTTCACTGGCCCGTAGCCCGTGGCGAAACATGATCAGCAGCAGAGCCTTATCTCTCTCCGGGTAACGGGTAGCCCGCAACTCGGCCACTTCGATCAACCTGGATACCTCATCTGGGGTCAAATACTCTCGACTGCGATAGTCACTGTTGAAACCCCGTCGAATTGAAAGATTTGGGTTGGCTGGCCTAGGTTGATACCCTTTCATTTTGGTTCGCGCATACTAGTGTCCGCATTATAGTTGAAATGCGACCACTACAGAAGACTGAAACCCGCATTCTTTCGTTACCCGCCCCTTTCCGGCTTCCTTATTGAGAATGACTCTTACAGAACCATCAGCCATTTTGCTGAGGGTAGTCGCCCGAATCTGGTCAAGCCTCCCGAAATCAATGTTTACAAAGTCCACCCTACGCGGTTGGGGCCAATCACCCGGATAGGGTGGAGGGATCCTGTCTCATGTGAGATGGTCGATTTCACCCGGATAGGTTGGTAGGGTCAACCCGGATAGGGAGTAGCCGGTTTTCGCCCGATTCTGGGCACTTTAAGGGCAACCCGATTCGGTAGAGAGATGTATTCCGGCACCATCAGCAAGATCGCAGACTCCACAGACTTCCTTGCTTACTTCCGCAAGCTACCCCGCAACCAGCAGGACCAGATAGCACCCCACCTGAACGAGCCCGAGCGCATGGCCCTGAGTGTGCTGAACTGCTGCAGTGAGTTGGAAGGTCAGTCAGTGAGTGCGATCTCAGCCCTGGCCGAACTCCATCAAGAATCGACCAGGGCTATTCTCAAGGCTTTAGAAGGAAAGATTGTGGCGGCTGAGGTGACGCCTGGGGGGAAGTTGTGGAAGTTGAGCTCAACCACAAACTAATTCCCGCAGACAGGGATAAGCGATAGCCCGACTATCGGGCATGGTGCTTATAGATGAAATTGCCATCCATCGTCTCAAACCAATCATTGTTTTCAATGTGGCCAGTTAGTGGCAAAGCCGAACCATTGGCAATGGTGCCGACCACTGGACTGTCAAAGCTTGGACCTGCGTGAACATTCAACGGGCCACCATCGGGTGTAGTAATTTCAGGTATCCCATAGCCAGTTGGGAAAACTACTTGCCCGTTAGGGGTATCGACTGTGACACCAGAGGACGACGGGGCAGTAATACCAGGACAAACTCTGTCAAAAACAACTGTAGAGCTAGTTCTCCATCGTTGGCCATCCCACCATGTCTCTCTGTGGGGGCGGGATACCATCCGACAATTTTGCTGCGCTATTGCAGGAGAAAAGCTCAATAACAAGGTTGCAATTGAGGTTGCACCCATGGCCACAGGGGCAGCTAGGGCAAGGAATTTAAGATTCATCGGTGCTTCGGCATTGGAGGAACAACGGGCACGGAACACATTACGAAAGAGTATACAGATGATGAAAACTTTAGGCTATCTCCAAGTATTCACTTCCAGCATTAGCACAACCTAAATGAGTGAGTTATGAGTAATGCCTGTTTAGTATGGGACTGCTATGGGCCTTCTCTCAAGGCTGTTTCCAGACAACTCAATTGCCGGATAATGCAAAGCCAGTAGCGCTCTGCATTATCCGGTCTGTTCACTACTGCTGCCTCCAATCCTATGCTCCTTGGTATGCTGAACTGCTGCAGTGAGTTAGAAGGTCAGTCGGTCAGTGCGATCGCAACCCTGGCCGAGCTGCATCAGGAATCGACCAGAGCCATCCTCAAGGCATTGGAAGGGAAGATTGTGGCGGCTGAGGTGACGCCTGGAGGGAAGCTGTGGAGGTTGAGTAATTCCAAAAACTAGCGTTTTGGTATCAAAGTTGCATCACATTCAAAATGATGAGTGGAGTCAATGTAGCAGCAGCAGGTTGCTGACCCTGTACATTCACGATTTGCTTCTGTCCACCGCGAATGATCGTTAAAGGGACTTGTGTTCTCCCTGCTTTAGCAAGATATGAGGCAAGATCCATAGGCTCATTCACTGTTTCCTTCTGAACGGAAACAATCACGTCACCGACTTGTAGGCCAGCTTGATCGAAGCTTCCACCATTCTTCAGGTTAATAACCATCACCCCTAAACTCTCCTCATAGTTCTGAGGATTTTCCAACCTATCTATGGATATTTCTGCGTACTTGGCTTGAGTCGAGGAAAGTTCACCTGTATCTAATGCTCGTCTAAAGTAAATAGCAGCAGTACGACCATCAGATTCTAAATATGAAAAAGCTGCAAGTTTAAAGAGTTCTACTGGCTCAGCTTCAGTTTGATTAATCTCTTTACTGGCTAAACTACGTACCTCTGCCTCAGTCAAAGTGGATGGCAGTCCTGCAGATTTCCTAAGCATTAGAAGGTAGGGGTCATTGATTCGACGGTCAATTTCTCGCTGATTCGCTGCAGATTGTTCTGGCAATCTAGCTGTTAAAACCTCTGCTTTTTCTCTAGCAAATTTAGAAGCCAACTGTTTTGCAGCTCGATATCCATTGCTCCCCGGCTGAAACTGAGCATCTATCCCTATAGATGAAAAGGCATCTAATAATAGCCCTATATCGTCAGAATCGGCAATCATGCAAAAGGAAGCAGCCGCATTTGCTAAGGCCATTTTAGCATTCGCTATTTTTTCAAGATGCAATGATTTTGCCTGTGCCGTTCGCTCTACATCTGTCAAGTTCAAGCTGAGCAAATGTTGCAATCCTGATTCATAACTATTGAGGCTATAGCGAACTTCTTCCTGTTGCTCATATGTCTGCGTTGCCCTCTCTGCCACTTTAGGATCGAAAGCTAGGTCTTTCTGAAAAGTAGAAGTCAGGTTCCCTGAAAATTTTAGCTGGTTGTTTAATGACTGAATAAAACGCTCGTAGTCTCGGAATTCATTCTTTGCCCGATCCTGAAATGCTAATTCAGTCTCATTAGGACGACGCATGTCCCAAAATGATTCAGGCGGTTGATTTTTAATCGTATCAATTTGTAAAGCTAAACTACTGAAATTATTTAGCAACTCGCTTTTGACTCGTTCCAGGGCATCAATGGAACGCTGCTCAGCAGTTGTAGTTGTATCACCTACAGTGATCTGGCTATTATCTCCTCCTTGAGCGATAACACCACTGCTGCCGTCGCTAATAGTAGCGTTTTGTGAACGTGAGCCTATAGGCAAATCATCAAAAGGGTTAATGAAAGCAACAATCGCAATTAGGAGAGAGACAATACTCGCAACCTTGTCAGCCCGGTCAAGCCAACCATCACCTAGGACATCTTTGTAACTAAGAATACCTAGGAGAACTGCAACAAAGACAAATATCAAACCGACGATAACGTTTGTTCTCACGGAAACCCTCGCTGCATTAGTTGCAGTGTCTAGACTTCCTACACATCTTACTTACAAGCTAGAGCGTACCAACATATAAGGCTTTAAAGTAATAAAGCCACGATCTAGAGGGATTTAGTTCTTTTGTATTGATTAAATAATTGAAAAGGTGACCATACTTCAAGGAAAAATAAGGTTTTCAGCTCTAAAATCAGGCAAAAATGAGGCATGTCCTACTCGGTTTTGGATACAGGCCAAGTTTATAGCTAGTTCAGGAAGGACATTACCTAAGTTCCTGACTATGTAGGGGATTGGCAGGTAAATTCCTCTAACTTCGAGCTACGCCGATCTGTAACCCCATTGTTCTGAATTACAACTGGGTTAGTTTGGGATATGTATGGATTTTTTTTGCTTACTCCTTTGATAGGGTATTGTTGTAATCAAACCTAATTCAGCGTCAACTCTAGCAATTAGGGTAGCAGTTCTGTAAGCCTCAATTTGCCCGCTTCCAGAATAGACTAACCCTAAGGTTTAGTATTGATGGTTCATTAGCCTAATGTAGTTCTTGTAACTAAAGGACAGTGAATATGAGGAAAATCATAGTTGCTATTGGAATTGCGCTGGCCCTACAAAGCTGTAGTAATGCTGTTGATATTGGAAAAATACAAACTCTAGAAGAGAGGAAAGGAATAGAAGGCCTTTCCTGTTTTCAACTGAGAATGCTAGCGGAGTACTATGGGAATAGAGGAGATACAAGCTTTAAAAACGCAAAAGATGCTCACAGAAGAGGTTCTAGCTCGCTAGGAGCCCTGAGTGAGGGCCGCATGAACGCAATGTTTAATAAAGCGGACAGGTACGACGTAGCTTATATTCAAAGGAATTGTACAGATTAATTTTTCGAACAAAACTTCACAGATGTTGCTAAAAATAGCTAAATCCTCTTGTCAGGCTCCAAAGTCATTGTCATGACCTAAGCTGTCCTATTGCAGCCAATCCCAAGGCTTCACCGCCCCAGCCTGTGCCCACACCCCAACACTTTGAGCCTTAGCCCGGTCCTCAGCACCGGCTAAATCACATCACCTCTGCCGCCACTCCCACGGCTCCACATGGCCACCGCTGAATACCCCCACCCCAGCCGCCTTAGCCTCAGACTCCACCTGGTTAATCAGGTCAGCACTGGGGCAATTTTGATGAAACTGCCGATAGCTCCAGGCCAACCCCTCACTCACCAGCACATCCTGCACCAACCGATTACCGGCATACACCTCAGCAATCAACCGACCATAACGATCCGTATCCGTCACCAGCAGCTGCACCCGTCCTCCGGCCTGACTAATTAACTGCTGTAGCCGTTGCTCGGATTCAGCCCCTAGCGGCTGGTCACTCTCCGGGGCATCGATACAGGCAAACCTGATACGTTCCTCCTGGCCACCCCGCCGCGCCGTTATCGTATCGCCATCAGCCACCCTTACCACATTCCAGGTTTCCGCCTCTGGAGGAACACCCTGACGTAGATGCTCACTGATGGGAGGTTGGCGCAGGATAATCCCATCGTCTTGCGGCAAAACGGTTTCATTGCCAAGGTTCTTCCACTGCGGCAGGGTCCATACCGCTAACGCTCCCACCACCACTGCTGCCGGAATCAACCCACGTTTCATCGTCCGATACTCCCGTTAACTGCTCCAACTCCGCCATCAATCGCTCTCGCGTAATAACCAGCTCTGCCCGCTTGGCTACCATATCCTCGGTCTGCTGCCAGATGCCCAACATGTTGACGGTGCTACCCTCACCCATGCGATAGCCGACCTCAAGCACCGCCTCCCGCTGCTCCTGGGTGACAATCTGAGCATCCAACAACTCCAGCCTGCGGCCCAGCTGCTCATACTCCAGCACCTGGTCAACCACCTCTCGGGCCAGAGACTCTGCCACCTCCTCCCGACGACGAATCAGATCCGCAACCTGCACCTCCAGATCAGCGATCGCAAGTCGGTTCCGCTGCACCGCACCACCCCCAAAAATGTTCTGCACCAGGGCAATGGGGTCCAGGGTCAGGTAATCCGTCCACTGCCGCGATTCTGCATAGTTGATGCGGTCATCCGATAGCTCCAGCCGTTCTTCAATTACCGCTATCTCCTGACTCTGGCTGATGGCCAGTGCCGTCAACGCCCCCAGGCACTCCGTCGAGCTGTCCAGGCACGGTAGCGCTGTCGTTTGCGCCATCGCGGACCAGCAAAGTAAGTTCCACACGAAGACTGCCATCAGGTTCCTGCCCCAGCCACCGCACCCGACGGATACGACCCGCGTAGGGCGAACGGACAACGGCCAGAGTTGCGATCTCATGGTCCACCTCATCCAGTTGAAGCTGTGTCTGAGTTAACTGATAGTCTCGGTCCCGCAGGCGCTGCTCATACTCGGCCCACTGCTGCTGATAGGACATGACAGCCCGGTTCTGATTAGCAACGTTGGTGGCCACCATGACGGAGTGCTCATACTCTGCCGTAGACCGCTTACCCACTGCCAGTTGATAGGCGCGTACCGCTGCCGTATGCTCCCGCTTCAGGGCCTCCAGTTTGGCCTGTTCATGCTCCAGAATCAGCGGGTCCAGGTTGGGCAATGCGGCCAGGTATTCGATCTCCTGCTGCTTCGAGGTAATCGCCCGCTCTGCGGCATCTACATCCGCCTTGGCCTGGTCAATCGCCGCCCGTTCCTCTAGAAATGTCGGGTTTGCGATCGCAGGGGTCTGAGCCGGTGGCACCGGCAATGTCACGGTTGCAGTCTCCAGCCTCTGCATAGCCAACTGCAGCTGGGCCTTCTGGGTCTCCAGCCGTCGCCGCTCCCGGCCCCGGTCAGCCAGCAGCTGCCCCGGTTGAATCTCATCTCCCTCAGCTACCTTCAGATCCTCCGGTTCAACCACCGTCACGTTAATCGTGAGCCGTCGTGGAGAAGACGACTGCGGCGGCTGAGAAAGTTGTTCTGGGGGAGACTCTGTATTGACAGGCTGCTGCTGGGCCAGAGCTACCCCACCAAGCGCCACCAGCGCCAGAGCATAGGGGATAAGGCCAGAGAATTTCATTGGATCTGCACGGTGAGGTAGCCGGTCACCCACTGATCCGCCAGTTGCACCATAGCCATGTCCAGCGGGTGATAGTTCAGTACTAAGGATTCCCCCGTCAGCCGTGCAGTCTCCATTCCTCGCCCCGGAACCGGCAAAATTATCTCTTCGGGGTAATCCACGGTGAGGGTACCAGACAGGTAAATCGATTTACCCGGATTATTCATGGCTAACTGCTGCAGCTGCGGCCCTGGCTCCTCGTCGTTGAACGTGAGGGTCTGGATCTGCCGGGAAGCTGTTTCTCCCACTTCTACCGTGAGCCGGTCCACCACCATGTTTTTGCCGGTGTGATAGATGCCGGTGCCGTCCGTCACGATAAACTCATCCCCGTCACTGCCCAGGATGAGATAGCGCCCCTCTGCCGGGGTTCTGTCATCCAGCCACACACCGGAAATATCAGCATAGGCATTGCGATCCCCATTGGCGTTGTAGGTGGCCACCGCCCCACTCCGCAGGGCTAAAGACTGGCTGACCTGCCCCGTAACGCCACCATTGCCAGCCATCCAGCAGCCCAGCACCAGCAGGCCCACCGCCAGTGCCAAAACCCAATACTCCCCAGGGCCACCCGTCATCAGCCGTCGCCGGGGGTTACTGACCGAGATACACCACACCGGCTCCGGCCAGAAGAGTTGAACTCCCTGCCGGGTGAAGGTATCAGCAAAACAGGCCAGCAGGTGCCCCAGGGGTAAGGCAATATAGGCCCAAATATTCCGCGTCACCAGATAGCCCACCACCATGCTGAGCACTGACAAAACGCCGGTAGCAATCAACGAATGGGTAACGCTGCGGTGGGGGTAATGGTCTTCAAGCCAGCTGGCCACCGGAAAACACACCTGACCAATGACACTCTGAGTCGAGTCCAGATCGGGCAGCTGCGACCCCACCACCGCCAGCACCAACGGCAATACGTCACTGGTGCCCAGAACTAAACTGGTGCCAGCGGCTGCGATCGCGGCGTGAGTGATGGCCATCATTGCCCCAACCGCTTCCGCGCCCCCCTGACCGTACCCAACTGCTTCAACGTCATCCCTGACACCAGGGCAGTCCCACCAAAAATGTACATGGCCTGGTTACTGGTTCCCAGGCCAATAAACCGCACAATACCAAAGGCCATCAGACAGGCAATAATCACCGGCATGATCACCACATACTGAGTGTGCTCCGGCTTCCCCCGCCGATTCAGGCCCAACCGCTCACTCTTCACCACCTTTCGCGCCAGCATCGGGTTACGACCCGCCAGCGGCTGCAGCTCCGCCAACCGCGAATTACTGAGGCTGAGCCCCTGCCGCTGGGCCTCCGTCGCCATCACCTCGCGGATATCGGCATCACTGGGCAGGTCCAGCTCAATCTCCAGCATCTCTAAGAAGATGTCCTTACAGGGGTTCACCGCCGCAAAACAACAGAGCTTCGCCCCGGCCACCATCAGGTCTTCCAGCCAGTAGCGAATTCCCGTTGTCAACCGCTTCGCCTCGGGCAAAATCAGCAGCGTGTTGCTGCCCACATTCCCGGCAATCTCATCCTTCAGGGCATCCATGGTCATGGCCTTCTCGCCCACTGCCTCACCGTCCTTGTCAAGCTTGGGTTCAGTGGTAGGAATGTCGAGCTGTTCGGCAATGGTTTGAAAGAAGAGCTTGCCGCTGCCCTTGTAGACTGCCGTAGCAATCTGCATTTCATCGGCAAAGTGCTGCCTCACCAGGGCAGGGAAGTTGCCCGTCATCCCCGCTTCAGCCAATACCAGAACACTGCTACCGGCCTCAATAGCCGCACAGGTGCGGTTAAACCCCTGGGGGTCTATACAGCTTGTACCGGGCTCTGGCTTTGGCTTAGTACCTGGAGAGGCTACGCCGCCTGTACCTGGTTCTGGCCCTGCCTTCGTTGTCGCCACCGGCTCAGAAGTTCCGCCGCAATCTTTCCCGGCTGTTCACTGGGCATTGCCGCCTGACGCACAGCATCAACATTAGCCCTGATGTCGTCGGGCAGATCGTCATAGGTCATTTGAGAAGCAAGGTTCAGCTTTACCTGGTCAGCGTAGGCCATCCGGTGTGCTGCCAGTTCTGCCGCCTCGCGCATCAGAGCTTCCATATCGAACCCTTCAGCCGATTCCGGCTCGGGCTGCTGCTGGCCAGCCTGGGGCATCTCTCCCGCCAGGTCGCCATTCTCGGCTACTGCCAGAGAACCGACAGGTTCATGGTCGCTAACAACAAAGTCCTCAATTTTTCCACCACCAACGACATGCGCCCGTAGAGCCCGAACCAAATTTGCCTGTTCGGGTTCCAGATAGGATTTTCCATCAGGACCACGCTGAGCCTTGATACCAAGGTGTTTCAAATAAGAGTAGTAAGCATCTTTTTTAATACCTAGTTCGTCCTGTAGCTGGTCGGGTCGGATCTGGTGTTCGATGGCAGAATTCTGGTCAGTCATGAAAATTTTTTTGAAACTTTCCTCCCATATCATGGAACTTCCAGAAAAAAAAATTATTCGTGTTATCACCAGAATTCGGCAGAATCCGCCAGAATGCGTAACACCGTTTCGGGTGACCCGAAAACCGATCCTGGCCAGAATTCGTGATTTGAGATCGCCTGGGGACTCCCCGAAGTCGGCAGCACTAGAGCCGATTGCTCTGGGGGAGACTAATAGAAGAAAGCGAAATTCTATGGATACTTTTCTACTACCTAATCTCCCGACAATGCCCTGATTGGTAACAGGAGTAACAAATCCACGCCACAGCTAAACCGGGATACAAGAAGCCCCCGGCGGTACCAGAGACCACCAGGGGCTAATGATAGAGAGCTGGAATCGAGATTCTGGTAAGGGCTACCGCAATGCCTGAGCACCCCTCAAACCATTACTACGTGGGCATGATGCTAGAGCTGTTTCTTACAGAAGTACCAGTCAACGCAATCGTAGCCTTCATTTAATCGTGCTTGAGCAGCTTCCAGAGTTTTAGGCGGAGGCACAATGACAGCCTCTCCTGGTTGCCAACCTTCTGGAGTTGCCACCCCATTGTTATCAGTGGTTTGCAAAGCTGTTATCAGTGGTTTGCAAAGCCTTCACCAGGCGCAGAAACTCGGGAATAGAACGGCCTTTGCTCATGGGGTAATACACCATCGCCCGCAGAATACCCTTGTCATCAATGATGAAGGTGGCTCGTACAGCAGACGTATCACTAGCTCCCGGCTGAATCATGCCGTAAGCATGGGCAACCTGCATGG
>Ga0208623_100314_pt1 | contig 41000 bp, 40 predicted proteins | sample HotLakConsUCCL28_FD_184737 | JGI IMG/M metagenome (GOLD analysis project Ga0208623, IMG submission 184737) | Hypersaline microbial mat communities from Hot Lake, Washington, USA - Hot Lake Consortium UCC-L28 (SPAdes) (version 2) ...
CCTGTTGGGTGTTTCGGTTTTTTATGTTCAAGGCTACTTTAGCCACTGAACCCCAACAGGTTCCATCTTTTTCTTTAACTTTATCTCACGGATTCAGGCGCATTTTAAGGAACGATCGTTTCCCGGCCTGAAAGCGTCGGCTTTTCCGCGCAAACTCCTCGATTCCTTAAAGCCCTGAAACTTGCCGTGAATGGAGCGCGCCCCCGGCGGCCTTCAGTCGATACGTCGGCACGCGCGTCGCGGCTTCCAAGCGCCTCCGACCCACCCCGTGCAACGAGTGTCTCCGCACCGAGGTTGCATCTAATCAGGGAAATCCTGTTCTCGGCGAACGATCAGTAAGATTTCTTCGTTCTTCGTTTACCATGGATTCCACCTCTACGAACTCCTCCGCACCGGGCGTGCTTTTCATGCCCCACGCCAACCTACAGTATTCCCAGCTATCCCCCGAGCGTCGCGCGTGGGTGATCGAGCAGTCCTACCAGCGGCTCTTCGAGCGGATCGATCAAGGTCCCTACAAGATCGCCTTCGAGGCTTCCGGCGAGACCATCGCGCTGATCGCGAGGCATGCCCCCGACACCCTCGACCTGATGGTCCGCCTCATGGGCGAGGGAAAAATCGAGGGGGTCGCCTCGCCCCACACCCACATCATGCTGGCGAACATCGACCCGCGCATCGGCCGCGAGTCCCTCATCCACGGACGCGACACTTGGGAGGCGCACACCGGTTTTCGACCGACGGTGGGCTGGAACCCGGAGTGCAGCTGGAACAGTCACTTGCTCGACATGTTCCGGGAGGCGGGCTTCGAAAGCCTGGTGATGGACGCGGACTCGTTCTTCCTCTCCTTCCCGGAGATCCGCAAAGCCACGGGACTCGCCTTCGACGTCAGCGGTCACAGCAACAAGAACCACCTCTTCCGGATCGAGGACTACATCCAGGACAAACCCGAATTCCTCCGCTTCCTGACCAATCCCGGGCGCGCCGCCAATGGCATGAAGCTGATCTTCCGCTCCGACATGATGGCCAATCTGATGCTCTGGTATTTGATGGGAGCGACCGAAGGAGTCCGGGAGGCACCCGTAGACGGCGCCGAAATCCGCGGGATGCTGAACCGGTGGAAAGGCCGGATCGCCGCAACCGGCCGCTTCATCATGCCTTATGCCGAGGATGCGGAATACATCGGGACCTCGGCCTACTTTTACGTCAAGCAGTTCTCCCAAGACCGCTTCTTCGAACCGGAACCGGAGAGCGTCGACCGCTTTCAGACCCTTATGGACACCGCCTTGGAATCCGGTTACGAGATGCGCCTGCCGTCCGAGCTGCTCGCCGACGTGGAGGCAATCCTGGAGATTCCGGAAATCGCGAACGTGGAAAACGGCGTAGCTTGGCACGGGGGCACCGCCAAGGCTTGGCTCAACACCCCTCAGGCCCGGATTCTCGATCCGGTTTGCCGGGAGATCTTCGACGGCTTGCTGGCCGTTGCAGACCACCTCGGCCACGACCTGTCAGAGCTTCCCCCCTCCCTCCGAAACGCCCTCCGACTGCTCACCTCGGCCTACGTTTCGGACGCCCGCTGGCCGCCCGCGCCCACCTCGCCCGGCCGCTTCAACGTAAGGGAAGCGGTCAACGACCTCTACGCGGCCAACGAGGCCTTGGCCGAAGCCATGGAAAGCGCCGGCATTGCCGAGCAGCGCTCCTTCTACTCGCCTCCGCTGATGCACACCCGCATTGCCGCCGTCGAGTCCGAGCTCATGGCCATGCGCTCCTCACGGCGGAAGGAAGAGAATATCCGCAAAAGCCTTCAGATGCAGTATGCGCGGATTGTCGCCCGTCGTTCGCTCAGGACGCGTCGATGCCGGCGGCCTCCCGCATGGGCGCGGCGACGAGGGCGAGGAGCGCCGGATGAAGCTGCGGATTGGCCGCGACGACCCCGCGGCTGGTAAAGATGTCGAGCGGGGCGCCCTCGAAATCGGTCAGGACGGCGCCGGCTTCTCCGGCGATCAGGCTGCCGGCGGCGAAGTCCCAGGGCTTCAGGCCCATCTCGTAGTAACCGCTCATCCGCCCGTCGGCGAGGAAGCAGAAATCCAGCGCGGCCGCGCCCAGTCGGCGGAGGCCGCCGACTTTCGGGAGGACCGCCTCGACCGCGCGGGACAGCGGCGCGGCGCGTTTGGCGCGGTCGTAGGGGAAGCCGGTGACGACGAGGCCTTCGGCCAGGGAAGTCTTGTCGTTGACCCGAATCGGCCGTCCGTTGCAGCTCGCTCCTTCCCCGCGGATCGCACGGTAGCGCAGGCCTAGGCCGGGCCCGGAAACGAGTCCGCCGACGAGCCGCCCGCTGCGGCGCAGGCCGGCGGAAATTGCCCAAATGGGCATGCGGTTCGCGAAGTTCGTGGTGCCGTCGATCGGGTCGAGGATCCATTCGAAGCCCTCGCCCGCACGCTTACCCGCGGCGTGGTCGGTCCCTTCCTCGGAGAGGATGGAGTCATCCGGGAAACGCTCGCGGATAAAGCAGACCAGCCACTTTTCGGCCAGCAGGTCGGCTTCGGTCACGAAGTCGACGGCGGAGGACTTGGTCGAAGTTTCCAGGGTTCCCTGTTGGAGCTCGAGCAGCTCCCGTTCGAGCGGTCCGAGCACGGACTCGAGCGCGTCGAGACGGGTGCGGACGGGAGCGGGATTCATTGTCCGGGGGAGGTGGATTGGGATGAGGGACGAGGAAGGGGATGAGGAAGAGGAAGAGGACGAGGAAGAGGACGAGGAAGAGGATGAGGACGAGGGAGAGGACGGGGGTGAGGAAAGGGCGTTCTTACTCTTCCTCTTACTCATCCTCTTCCTCCCTCCTCGCCGAGCGAGTACGAGTCGGGTTCCACGATCTTTGAGCCGTAGAGTGCGGGATCCTCGGCGGTGCGGTCCGGGCAAATGCTTCGAATCAGTCCGAAAAGCATCGAAACGATATCCGCTAGGATGTCTTTCCCTTCGTCCGCGCTGGCGGGAAGGAGAGCGTTTCTCCGGACTAGGACATCGAGGCTGGCGGCGCATTCGAGGGCGGAGCCGTGGGCGATGTCGAGAAAGCGGCATCGGTCTTTCGGGGTGAACTTGCCGTTGCCTTCGGCGATGTTGTGGGGAATCGAAGTGGACGCCCGGTCGAGTTGGTCTCGAGCCGAGATTTGTCGCGGAAGATTTTCCAGTAGGTCTCCGGCGAACTCGACGAAGTCGAGAGAGCGTTGGTAGACCTTTAGTCGTTCGTGGTCGAAGCGGAGTGGCATGGGTTTTGTCGGGTGGAGGAGGGGGGAGGAAGAGGAAGAGGAAGAGGGAGAGGACGAGGAAGAGGGTGAGGACGAGGAAGAGGAGGGCTTAGGCGGTGGGGTTTTTGAAGCCGGGCGTCGCGTAGGAGGGGGCGAACTGGATTAGGCTGACCACTGCTAGCATGAGGACGGCGATCTGGTTCTGGGGATAATCCGTCATCAGGAAGATCGAAAGGAGGATGGGCGCCTCCGAGAGGGCCAGGCCGATAATCATGGCGACGAGCTGTCGCTTCGGGTCGCGGAGCTTCGGGATCAGCAGCCAACGTACTGCCGTGGCCACTACAATTGGAATGAGGCAGAGCAGCCAGAGTGCCGGGCCCATCGGGGTCTCTGCGTTCGGGCCGCGGGGAAAGCCGTTGCCGAGGAAGAAGGGGTAGATGAAAGCCGCCTGGAACATGGCGAACCAGACGATCCAGGCCACGAGCGCTTGTTGCTTGGCGGGGGTCACCGGTGGTTGCGCAGGGTGGAGACGACGATGTACAAGCCTAGCAGGCCGGAAACGAGGAAGCCGAGTATGCCGATGGCGGGGTAGCCCCAGAGGAGCGGTTTGACCCCGGTCGTGATGATGAGGGAGGAGCCGATGATGATGGAGCCGAGGATGATGCCGACGGTGAGCCGGTTCATCGAGGAGTTGAAGGTCTCCTCCAGTTCTTTGGTGCCGGTGTGATGGAAGTTGAGCTGGAGTTCCTCCCGCTCGATGCGGTGGAGGATGCGCTGGAGGTCCTCGGGGATCTGCTGCAGGCGGCGCAGCATGGAGAGGAAGGGGTAATAGCTTTGCTGGGCGATGGAGCGGGCGCTCCAGCGCTCGCGGTTGAGCTTCTTCAGGAAGGGGCGGGCGACGGCTTGGATTTCGAAGTCCGGGTCGAGCACGCGGGCGGATTCCTCGACGCAGAGAATGGCTTTGGAAAGCAGGGCGTAGTCGGGGCCGACCTTGATCCCGTTCATCCCGAAAATGTAGAGCATCTCGAGGCCGACCCGCCCGATGCGGGTGCCGGCGGGGCCGAAGTGGCGGTGCTTGTTGAGGAGCAGGGTGACCTCCTTCTCCAGGTTGCGGCGGTTAACGTCGCGGTCGTCGATGGCCATCTTCTCGGCGATGCGGATGACCTTGGCGGCGTCGCGGTCGGTGATGGCGGCGAAGAGGTCGGCCAGGTGGTAGCGCATCTCCAGGGTGATCTGGCCGGCCTGGCCCCAGTCGAGGAAGCAGACCCGGTGGTCCGGCGTGATCAGGAGGTTGCCCGAATGGGGGTCGGAGTGGAAGAAGCCGGTGCCGACGATCTGGTGGAAGACGGATTCCCCGCCGAGGCGGGCGAGCTCGCGGGCCACTTCCGGAGGGCCGGCGAACTGATCCACGCTGACGCCTTCGACCCACTCGGTGACCAGGAGGCGGCGGGTGCTGAGTCGGCGGACGACCTTGGGCGCATAGACGCGGGTCTGGTCGGGATTGAGGGCGAGAAAGATCTCCGCGTTATCCGCCTCGTTGGTGTAGTCGAGTTCCTCGTCCAGCCGGTGCTCGGCTTCGCGGACCAGTTGCGGCAGGTTGTAGGGGCGCAGCTCCTCGATCCGGGCGTGCAGTTGCCGGGCGAACCAGCCGATGATCTCGAGATCCGCGGAGATGGTCTTGCGAATATCGGCGCGCTGGACTTTGACCGCGACCTCTTCACCGGTCTCGATCAGGCGCGCCTTGTAGACTTGGCCGAGCGAACCGGCCGCGACGGGCGCCGGGTCGAAGTCGAGGAAGACCTCCTCGATATCGTTTTCCAGCTCCTTCAGCAGGGCGGGTTTGATCCGCTCGAAGGGCTGAGGCTCGACCTGGCTCCGCAGTTTCTTGAGCTCCATCACGAGGGGTTCGGGAAGTTTGTCCGGGCGGGTCGAGAGGATCTGGCCGAACTTCACGAAGATGGGCCCGAGCTCTTCGCAGGCCAGCCGCACCCGCTCGTAGAAGGTCAGGTCCGAAACCTTCTTCCGAACGAGGTTCTTCAGCAGGAAACTCGGCGTATCCAGCTGGAGCAGAAGGTCCTCGAAACCCCAGCGCACGAGGATCGCGACGATCTCGGGCGCGCGCACGGCATTGGCGAGGTAGTTGAAGGGTTTCATTTTGGGAGTGGGAAAGTGGGAAGGTCGGAAAGTGGGAAAGTGAGCGGGGCTCAGAGGCGTCTGCGGAAGGCGGCGATGCCCTTCGACAGGCCCCGGTAGCTGAGCCGAAGTTCTTCGGCCCGTTCAGCGTCCAAGTACTTTCGGTCCTCGCCGAGATAGAGCATGTTCCTGACCTCGCCGGACGAGCCTTTGGCGATGTCAAGGAAGTGACCGAAGTCTTTCGGCGACTTTCGTTCGAAACCTTCGGCTATGTTATTCATGCAAGATATCGCGGCGCTTCGGATTTGATCCCGGAAGGTGTAGTCCCGGCAAAGCTCCACGGCGTCGTAGATCGCGTTGGCGAGGACGCGCGCCTGCTGCCAGATCTGAAGGTCCTCGAAGTTTTCAGCGAAATCAGCCATTACGGATCAACCTTCGCACCTTCGCACCTTCGCACTTTCGCACTGATAAGCGGCTGCGCCGCTTATTCCGCGTTTGGAAACTCCCGGTGGAGGCGGCCTTCGAGGGCGGTGACGCGGGCCTGGAGGGCTTCGTACTGGCTTTTGGTCACGAGGTTGGCGCGTTGGAGCATTTCGTTGAAGAGCTTGTTGGCCTCGACTTTGGCCTTCTCGGTCTCCTCGCGGCCCTCCGCGATTATTCGTTCGGACATCTCCGCCGCTTCGTCGCGGGTCAGCTTGCCCTTTTCCACCAGTTCGTCGAGTGACTCCAGCACCTTGTCCTTCGTCACGACGGCCATGCCTACGCCGGCCAGCATTGTTTTTTTGATGAGTTCGATCATAACGCGGCCAATCTAGCCCCCGGAGAGGTAAAAAACAAGGGTGCAAAGCGAAGAGCGGGGAATTGGGCGGAATGCGTTTTTGATCTCGTCAGCCGGATCGCGCTTCCTAGCGTTGCGGGCGTGAAACCGAGCAAAGCCGTGATCACCGCCGCGGGTCCTGGGCAGCAGCAGGTGCCCTTGCAAACCCTGATCGACCGGGATGGAGAGCCCTGTTCCGCCCTCGCGGTCCAGCTCAGCGAGCTGGCCGGCGCCGGGGTGGAGGCGGTGGCGGTGGTGATCGGCCGCGAGATGGACGAGTCGCTCTACCGCTCGGCGGCGGGCGAGAGCGGGCTGAATCTGAGCTTTATCCCGCAGCCTGCCGGGCGTCGCGGTTTCGGCCACGCGATTTTGGCGGCTTCGGATTTCGTCGGGGAGGAATCTTTTCTCCTGATGGTGGGGGACCACATCTACGTGAGCGACGATCCCGCCCGCAGTTGCGCGGCGCAGTTGAGCGAGCTGGCGGCGGAGGAGGATTGCCTGATCTCGGCCGTGCAGGCGACGCACGAGAGCCAGCTGCGGCAGTTCGGAGCGATCGGCGGGCGGCCGGCGGCCGGACGGGCCGGTTGCTACGAAGTGACCACGGTCCGCGAAAAGCCCACGCCGACGCTGGCGGAGCAGGAGCTGATGGTGGCCGGCCAGCGGGTGGCGCACTACCTTTGTTTCTTCGGTCTCCACGTTCTCACGCCGGAGCTGATGGCCGAGCTGCGTCGGCAGTCGGAGCGCCTCGGCAAGGACGAGCCGCTCGGGCTTTCGCCCGCGCTCGACGCGAGCGTGCAACGGGGCAAGTACCTGGCGGCCCAGTTGCAGGGCAAGCGTTTCAACCTCGAGCAACGCTACGGCCTGCTCAAGGCACAGGTCGCGATCGGCCTGAGCGGCGGGCACCGCGACGAATTGCTGACCGAGATCGTCGAGCTCCTCGCCGCCCTCCGTCCCTGACTTCCGCGCCATGGCCTCCGTCTGGATCGACACGATAATTTCGACGGACCGGGAGGTCCGCGACCGTTCCCTCGAAGCGCTCTGCGCCGACTGCGACCGCGCCGCCTTGCTGGCGGCCTGCGAGGAGCTCGACCGCTTCCGCCGGGAGACGAACAACCTCTACCACCGGGTCCGGGCCTTGTTTTTCCTTTATGCCATCCACCGCTTCGAGCTGCCCGCCCGCACGGCCGCCCCGCGGGCCGGACAGCTCCCGGCCGAGGGCTACGCCCACTTTTTGAACCGGCGTTTCCACGAGGCGGTCGAGTCCTTCCGCCAAGCCGCCGCAGGCGATCCCGACGACACGCTTTGCAGCGCGCTGGCGGCGGGCTACTACCAGCTGGGGCTCCAATTCCTGGCCAACCAGGTCCGCCGATCCGTCCGCACGGTGCGGGGCAACCAGTGGATGTTCCGGACCGGCCGGGCGGCCGACCACCCCTTGGTCTTCCGGCGCGATTTGCTGCGCAAGAACGAGGGGCTTTATCCCCTTCTACGGGAGCAGACGGCGGTGCGGATGGACCTCACGCACAGCGCTTGGAGCGACATCTTCTTTCTCGGCATGGACTACCCCGAGGGCGCGCGGGTGATCAATATTTCGGTCGACCTCGCGGTCGGGGCGGGCGGCGGCGCGCGTCCCGACCCGAAGCCGCCCATCGAGGTGGGCCTGCGGGTGATCGACCGCCCGGTCATCCAGCTGGTCAGCATCGACCTCGGCGCGGTCAGCGTGATCGAGCGGCTGGAGGAGGTCTTCGATTTCGGCCGCGACTACAACGGTTTGCTCAAGGCCGCGATCATCGCAGCCGGCATCGTGCCGATCGGGCTGGAGGGATCGCCCTCCCGACTGGGGGAACTGCTGGCGCGACTGGTCGGTCCGGGCCGGGGCTTCGAGCTGGTCAGCAGCGTGAACGATATTCCCAAGGGCTCGAGGCTGGCGGTTTCGACCAACCTGCTGGCCGGCCTCATCAGCGTATGCATGCGGGCGACCGGGCAGAGTAGCGTGCTGGAGGGGCCGCTCGGGGAGTCGGATCGCCGGGTGGTGGCGGCGCGGGCGATTCTCGGCGAGTGGCTCGGCGGTTCCGGCGGCGGCTGGCAGGACTCCGGCGGCGTCTGGCCGGGGATCAAGGCGATCGAGGGCGTCGAGGCGCAGGAGGGCGACCCGGAACAGGGGGTGAGCCGGGGCCGGCTCTTGCCGCGGCACCGCTTGATCGGCGAGGACGAGGTCACCGCCGCCACGCGCCGGAAGCTGCAGGACAGCCTCCTGCTGGTCCACGGGGGGATGGCCCAGAACGTGGGCCCGATTCTCGAAATGGTGACGGAGAAGTACCTCCTGCGCTCGGCCCGCGAATGGGCCGCCCGCGCCGAATCGCTGGAAATGTACGAGGCCATCCTGTCCGCCTTGCGCGAGGGCGACATGCGCGCGCTGGGCGAGCTGACCACGCGGCATTTTTTCGGCCCCCTGCAGACCGTCATCCCTTGGTGCACGACGCACTACACGGAGCGCCTGATCGAACGCGTGCGCGAAGCCTTCGGCGAGGGATTCTGGGGTTTCTGGATGCTCGGCGGGATGTCGGGCGGAGGCATGGGTTTCATCTTCGACCCGGCGGTCAAGCCCGAGGCCCGCGAACGGCTGGGTCAAATCCTGAGCGAGACCAAGGCGGAACTCTCGAGGGCCTTGCCCTTCGCGATGGAGCCGGTGATCTACGAGTTCACGATCAACGACCGCGGCACGAGCTGCGAGCGCTTGGAGGGCGGGCAGGCGCTGATGCCTCCGGGCTACTATCCGTTGGTCTGGCCTCCGCTCATGCGGATGGACCTGCGCGCCATCGAGCCCGCGCGGCGCGCGGAACTGCAGGGCTTCCGCCGGCGCATGGCCGAGTCGCCCGGCTACCAGGCGGCCGGCAACCGGCTCTTCGGCAACCTCTTTCCCGAGACCGGCGGCGCGGGCGCGACGGCGGACGACCTCGACCGCCTGCTGGAGGAGAACGGTTTCGACGCCCGGCAGCACGAGAGCATCCGCGAGCAATTGCGGAAGGGCCGGATCGGTCTGGCCATGAACCGTCTGCCGGCCAGCGCGGTGATCGAGGACGTCGGAGCCGACGAGATCGTCCGCACGGAGGCGGCGGCCGACGAGACCGACCGCCGGACCGGAGCCGAGGCGATCGCCCGGGGCGAGGTCGCAGTAGTCAGTCTGGCGGCCGGGGCGGGCTCGCGCTGGACCCTCGGCGCGGGCGTGGTTAAGGCGATCAACCCCTTCGCCAAGTTCGGCGGGCGGCACCGCAGTTTCCTCGAGGTTCACTTGGCCAAAAGCCGGCGAACCGGACGGGAGCACGGCACCGCGCCGGCCCACGTGCTGACGACCAGCTACCTCACGCACCAGCCGATCGAGGACTATCTGAAGCTGGAGCGGAATTTCGGTTTCGACGGACCGCTTCGGCTCTCGCGCGGAAAAAGCATCGGGCTGCGGATGGTGCCGACCGAGCGGGACCTCCGTTTCGCCTGGGAGGAGCTGAGCCACCAAGTCTTGGACGAGCGCGCCCAGAAGATGCGGGAGAGCGTGCAGGCCGCCTTGATCGCTTGGGCCCGCTCGGCGGGCGAGGCCTCGGACTACCGCGACAACCTCGCCGGGCAGTGCCTCCATCCGGTCGGCCACTGGTACGAACTGCCGAACCTTTTGCTGAACGGGACCTTGCACGAGCTCCTGCGGGAGCGTCCGCAGCTCCGCACGATCCTGATGCACAACATCGACACGCTCGGGGCCTCCGTCGATCCCGGGATACTCGGGCTGCACCGCCGCAAGGGCGCGACGATCAGTTTCGAAGTGATCGCCCGGCGCCTGGAGGACGCGGGCGGCGGCTTGGCCCGGGTGGACGGACGCCCCCGGCTGGTCGAGGGCCTGGCCATGCCACGGGAGGAGGACGAACTGCGGCTGAGCTACTACAACACCCTGACCAACTGGATCGAAATCGACCCCTTGCTCCGGCACTTCGGCCTGCGGCGGGAGGATCTCGCCGACCGCGTGTGCGTCGCGGACGCGGTCCGGCGTTTCGCGCGCCGCATTCCGGCCTACATCACGATCAAGGACGTGAAAAAGCGCTGGGGCCACGGACAGGAAGACGTGTTTCCGGTCACCCAATTCGAACGCCTCTGGGGCGATATGTCCGCCCTGCCCGAGATGAATTGCGCCTTCTTCGTCGTGCCCCGTCCGCGCGGCCAGCAGCTCAAGGACCCCGCCCAGCTGGACGGTTGGTTGCGGGACGGTTCGAAGGATTACGTGGACGGGCTCTGCGACTGGACCTAGGCGTCGCTCCGGCGCGGGCGAACCCGCCGGGCGCGGAGTGCATCCTTTATTCCGCGGTTTGAATCGCCGCGAAGAAGCGCAAAAGGCGCAAAAGGAAGGTTCCCGACCCGTAGGGGCGGGATTTGCGCCGCGCCATACCTGCGAAAGCGGTGAAGTTCCCCGGCCCGGTTTTCCTCGGGTTTCTCGCGGCGCTATGCGGCATGCCGCTTGCCCGATCGGTACTTCATCAGCCCGAGTGCGGAGCCGGTTGCGGGGAAAAGAGCTTCCGGCGGAGGAAGAAGGCCAGGTTGACGAGGCCGATCATGAGCGGCACCTCGACGAGCGGGCCGATGACTGCGGCGAAAGCGACACCCGAACCGATTCCGAAGACGGCGATCGCGACGGCGATCGCCAGCTCGAAATTATTGCTCGCAGCGGTGAAGGAAAGCGTGGTGCTTTGACCGTAGTCGGCGCCGACGAAGCGGCTCATGAGAAAGCTGATAACGAACATCAGCAGGAAATAGATTGTCAGCGGCAGAGCGATGATGAGGACGCTGGAGGGCTCGGCGAGGATCTCGCCGCCCTGGAAGCTGAACATGACGACGATGGTGAAGAGAAGCGCGATGAGCGTGACCGGACTGATTGCCGGGATGAAGGACTCCCGGTACCAGGATTCGCCTTTGAGGCGAAGGCCGATCCAGCGCGTGGCCATGCCGGCGGCGAAGGGAATGCCCAAGTAAATCAAAACGCTCCGGGCGATCTCGGCCATACTGATTTCGACGACGCTCCCTTCCAGGCCGAATACCTCCGGGAGCCAGGTGATGAAGATCCACGCGTAGACGCTGAAGAAAAGAATCTGAAAGACCGAATTGAAGGCCACGAGCCCGGCGCAGTAGTCGTTGTCTCCCTCGGCCAGTTCGTTCCAGACGAGAACCATTGCGATGCATCGGGCCAATCCGATAAGGATGACGCCCGTCATGAATTCGGGATGGTTCGGCAGAAAGAGGATGGCCAAGCCGAACATGAGGACCGGTCCGATGACCCAGTTTTGAATCAGGGAAAGCGTAAGCACGCGCAAGTTGCGAAACACCCGGGGAAGGGCCTCGTAGCGGACCTTGGCCAGCGGGGGGTACATCATAACGATCAGCCCGATAGCGATCGGCAGGTTGGTCGAGCCGACTTGAAACCGCTCCCAGAAGGCGTTCGAGCCCTCCCAAAAAGCTCCGAGAGCGACCCCTGCCGCCATCGCGAGGAAAATCCAGATGGTGAGAAAACGGTCGAGCGGGCCGAGACGTTTGGTGGGGGAGCAAGCGATGGTTTCTTGGCGAGTGGTCATGGATAGGTGCAATAACGGAAGCGTTGCGGGAAAGGTGCGGAGACCGCTTGCGGCGGATTCGGGAATCGGGGGCGTGGGGTGAACGGATCTCGGATTCAGCGGCCCCGGGGGACTCATTGGCAATCAGACGACGGTGGCGATCGCCTGGCGGTAGCCGGCGGCGTAGGCTTCGAAGACGAGTTTGATCTGGTCGCGGATGCGGCGGAAGGCGTCGAGTTCGTTCTCGCCTTCGCGGACGGCGTGCGGCGGATCCTCAAAGCCCCAATGGTAGCGGGCGACCTTGCCCGGAAAGGTCGGGCAGGCCTGGTCCGCATTGCCGCAGACGGTGATGACGGTCTCGATGCCGGCGTTCAGGTAGAGGTCGAGGTGCTCGGACTTGTGGCCGGAAGCATCGATTCCGATCTCGCGCAGCGCCTCGATGGCCAGCGGGTGGACTTCGCCTTTCGGCTTCGAGCCCGCGCTGAAGACTTCGAAGAGATCCCCCGCCGCGGAGCGGAGGATGCCTTCGGCCAGGTGGGAGCGGCAGGAATTGCCGGTGCAGAGGATGAGGACTTTGTGTTTCATGAGATGCGGGATGCGGGATGCGGGGTAGCGTTATTCGTTGTAGCTGGCTGGATCTTCTTTCAGGCGGTCGGTATTGTGTTTCCGTTCCACCGCTTGGATGAAGCGGTTTGGCTTTCCGCCGAGTTGATCCAGGCGGGCGTGAAGGTCGTGGTAACGCTCCCGTATCTCGCATCCCGCATCCCGCCCCTGCCTCATAACCAGTCGGCCAGGAAGTTGAGCAGGTAGCCGGTGAAGATGATTCCGAGGGTGGCGACGGCGAAATAGAGGGCGATCAGCTTGAGGGCCATGACGCGGCGGAGCATGATGGCCTCGGGAAGGCTGAGGGCGGCCATGGCCATCATGAAGGCGAGGGCGGTGCCCAGGGGGATGCCCTTCTGGAAGAGGACTACGGCGATGGGCACGATGGCGGCGCAGCTGCCATACATCGGCACGCCCAGGACGGTGGCGATGGGGACGGAAAAGATGCCGGTCTTGGCGATCAGGCCATGGATGGTTTCCTGCGGAACGTAGTTGTGGATGCCGGCGCCGATGGCGACGCCGACCAGCACCCAGAGCCAGATCTGGCGGATGATTTGAATGGCTTCGTCGAGGCCGTAGCGAAGGCGTTTGCCGAGGGTATAGACGATCCGCTCGTTGCCCGCATGGGCGGCGGCGATGATGTCGGACTCGAGGAATCGCTCGAGCTTCAGCTTGCCGAGGATGCCTCCGGCGACGACCCCGATCAGGAGTCCGCTGCCTACATAGGCGAGGGTGACGGGGACCCCGAACTCGCCGATCATCAGGATGACCAGGTATTCGTTGATCAGCGGCGAAGTGACGAGAAAGGAGAAAGTCACGCCGAGCGGAACGCCCGCCTTCAGCAGGCTGATAAAGATCGGGATGGAGGAGCAGGAGCAGAAGGGCGTGATCGCCCCGAAGAGGGCGGCGACGAAGTTGCCCCAAAGGCCGCCGCGGCTCATCCATGACTTGAGCCGATCCTCCGGAAGCCAGGTCCGGATCACCCCGATGGCGAAGATCATGACCGCAAGCAGGGCGAAGATTTTAATCGAATCGTAGACGAAAAAGTGGACCGCGCCGCCGAAGCGCGTATCGGGGTCGAGTCCGATCCAGTCGTAGATCAGCGTGTCGGTGATGCGGGTGAGCATGAAAAAAGAAGGAAGTGAGGCAGGCATTCCTGCCTGCCTTTATCGAGGGCGGGGCGGACAGGAGCGTCCGCCTCACTTCGGCGCTAGCAGCATTTGCCGCCCTTGCCTTTGGAGTCGCCTGCGCAGCAGGAGCCCTTGGCTTTTTCCTCGGCTTTGGCTTTCATAGCTTCGTCCATTTTGCCGAAGATGCGTTTGAAGAAGCCGGGCTTTTCGGCCGACGTCGGATGGTTTGCTGGTTTCAGGTCGTTCATGGTGCGTAGTTGAAAATTTGATACGTTTCAGCCGCAGCCGATCCGCTCGCAGACGGATTCCGGGCAGGGGGCGCTGCCTTCGGTGATGCGGAGGACGAGCCGGGCCCGCTCCACGAGGTCCTGCCGGAGGCGGTCGCACTCGGGACAGTCGGCCTCGCGGAGGTGGGCGAGGTTAACGCGGAGCAGCGCCGCGGCGTCGTCGCGGAGCGCGTAGATCATCCAGGTGCCCTCGCGTCGGGCGTCGACCAGTCCGTTCTGTTTCAGGTAGGCGAGCTGCTTGGACATCTTGACTTGGCTCTCTGCCAGCAGCTCCTGCAGGTGGCAGACGCAAAGCGGCCCGTCCTCCAGCAGGCTGAGGATGCGCAGGCGCTGGGGATCGGCGAGGCATTTGTAGAGGTCGGAGGCATCCATTGGGGAGGGAATATTCCGAGATTAGTATATTCTGTCAAGGGTATATATTTTGGGCGGAGGATTTTTTGCGGCTGTCTGTTCTTCTTGGGCGGATGGGGGAGGAGCGGGGGGGAGGAAGAGGAAGAGGAAGAGTAAGAGGAAGAGGACGAGGAAGGGGCTATTGGGAAAGAACGTAGATGTAGCCGGCCGACATGAGCAGGAAGAAGGCGAGGCCGAGCCAGCTGACGGTCAGGAGGAGGGGGCCGGGGCGGTCCTTTTGGGGGACGTTCGGGCCGGTCATGACTTTGAGGTTGATCCAGGCAAGGACCGGCGAGGTGAGGAAGGAAACGACGGCCGCGAAGCTGAGGAGCTGGAGGAGGTTTTGGACGAAGAAGAGGACGACGATGGAAGCGGCGATGACGGAGAAGATGATCCAGCTGCGGTGGATTTGCTCGAAGCGCTTTGCGGGCAAGTCGCCGATGAGCGTGCAGCAGGCTGCGAGGGAGCGCGGGTAGCCGTCGACGCAGGTCAGGGTGGTGCTGAACATGGTGACGAAGGCGGCGGTCAGGATAAGGAGGTGGGACCAGTCCCCGATGGTGGCGGTGTAGAGGCTGACCAGTTGCCGGGCGAAGCCGATGCCCCCGGCGGCGAAGCTCTCGCCGGTGCCGAACATGACGAGCGCGCCGAGGACGACGAAGAGCAAGGCGAGGACCGTGGCCGAGGCGTAACCGATGTAGAAATCGATCGACGATTCGCGGACGGTGGCGAAGTGCCCGGTCTGTTTCTCCCGGCTGAACATCCAGAGCGAGGACCAGGCGGAAAGGTCGATCGGTGCCGGCATCCAGCCGAGCAGGCTGATGAGGAAGGCGAAGGAAAGCCAAGTGTAGGGGTTGGGGGCGCTGAAGTCGGCGGGGATTTCCGGGCGGTTGGGAATCGCGAGGAGGACGGCCAATACGGTTCCGACGGCGAGGAAGACGATGATGATCTTGGCCAGCCCGTCGAGCAGCTTGTAGTGGCCGAGGAGGAGCATGAGGGCGCAGACGGCGATCAGGAGAACAGTCAGGTGGGCCACGCTCAGGCCGATCCCGTAGCCGGACAGGAGGGCCCCGCTGAGCATGCCGACTCCCGCGATATTGATCGTGCCGGTGAGCAGGTTGATCGCGAGGAAGATCCAGACGTAGGCCTTGCCCGCCCGCTGGTAGCCGGCCAGCAAGCTCTCGCCGGTGGCCGCGGTGTAGCGCTGGCCGTAGAGGAAGAAGGGGAACTTCAACAGGTTGGCGAGCAGCACCAGCCAGAGCAGGGACCAGCCGAACTCGGCGCCCGCCCGGGTCGACCAGACGAGGTGGGAGCCGCCGACGGCCGCGCAGGCGACAAGGATGCCGGGCCCGAGGGCCTTCCAGAGGTTGGTGGCGGCGGAGTTCTTCATTTGAACTCTATCGCCTCAATTCTGTCAGGGTGAACCACGATCAAAGAATAGCCATCGAGTAGAGCCACGATGCGATCCCAGCAACCGGAGAGGTGCGCGAGTAGCTCCAGTCTCTTCAAATTGCCCAGTCGCAGCCAAATCACCTTGGGCGGCGGGCCCTGGAGCACCAGACGGTCGTAAAAGTCGGTGCCCTTGGTGACGATTGTCAGGTTTTCCCGTTTTGCGTAATTCCACAGATCGCTGTCGGTCATCCGGCCGCCGAGATCCTGTGCATGAACAAACTCACCTTTAAGTTGGAGCTTCGAGGGAATGTTTTCGTCGATCAGGAAGCCACTCATGCGGTCAGACAATAGGTGGATCGACTTTCTGTTGCTCTTTGGGCATATGCGATACAGGCAAGAATGTCTTCCCGCTTCAGCGTGGGGAAAGATTGCAAGACTTCTTCGATCGAGTCTCCGGCCGAGAGAAACCCGAGGATGCTGGAAACCGTGATTCGGGTATTCTTAATGACGGGCCTGCCATTGCAGACATCGGGATGAATCTCAATTCGATTGGGCATAGGCGAAAACAAACACTACAGGCGGCGATGTTTCAATCTTACAGAAAGGCACTTCAGCCCTTTCAAACCAGCTCGGCGATGGAGCCGAAGTCGGGGTCGAAGAGACGCTTGTAGGTGCGGACCGCTTGGCCGTCGGTCAGGCCGGCGATGGCGTCGCAGAGGCGCCGGTGGCGGTCGGCGGGCGTTTCGGCCTGGTCGATGAGTTCCTGTGTAGCGGGGGGCAGGAGGTTGAGTCCGCGGCTGTCGGGATCGGCGCAATGGGAGGCCAGGGCGTGGTAGAGTTTTTCCAGGATATGACCGCCTTTGAACTCGATCTGCTGGAGCTGGGTGGATCGGAAGATGAGGTCGAGGGCGATGCGCTTGTAGAGCCGGCATTCGGCCTTCACTTCGTCGTCGATGCGGAGATCGAAGGCGTGGCGGTGACTGCGCTCGCTGAGGAAGCCGCCGCGCGGAACGAGGCGGCAGCCATGGACGAAGCGTCCGACCCGGCTGCTTAGGTAGGGCTCGTAGCGGTTTTCCCGAATGGTCCGGCAAAGGCTGTCGATGTGTCCGGCCTCGGCGGGCTGGAGCTCGCGTCCCGAGGCCCATTCGCCGAGACTGCCCACGTTGACGTAGCGGGCGTGGATGCCGTCGACGATGTCGTGGAGCGAGTAGGCGGCGTCGTCCGCCCAGTCCATGATCTGGCACTCGATGCTTTTGAAGGCGTTGAGCGCCTCGGGCGAGGAAAGTTCCGGGGGCGGCGTCTCTCCGCCGAAGACGCGCTCGCGCCACTCGGCTTGGGCGTCATAGAGGAAATGCTGCTTCGGGAGCTCCCCGTCGGGACCGACGCACTCACGGTGGAGCGCCTTGTACTTCATCACCCCGTCCAGCAGGGCGCGGGTGGGGGCGATGCCTTTGGTCCGGCCGGGGCGTTCGTAGATCAGCTCGGTCAGGATGCGGAGGGTCTGCGCGTTGCCTTCGAAGCCGCCGTGGTCCGACATCAGCGCGTTGAGTTTGCGCTCGCCGATGTGGCCGAAGGGCGGGTGCCCGAGGTCGTGGGCCAGGCCGACGGCCTCGGTCAGGTCGGCGTCGATGTGGAAGTCCTCGCCGAGGTGTTCCGAGCGCGCCCGGAGAAATTCGCAGATGGACCGTCCGATCTTGGCCACCTCGATCGAGTGGGTCAGCCGCGTGCGGTAGAAGTCGTACTCGCCGGACTGGAAGACCTGGGTCTTGGACTGGAGCCGGCGGAAGGGGTAGGAGAAGATCAGCCGGTCGCGCTCGATCTGGAAGGGGTTGCGGTATTCGTCCTCCGCCGCTGCGGATTCCGGAAATCGCTCTAGGTCAAAGGGCTGGTAAAATGCGTTGCTCATTCGATTCGAGACTTGTTCGCACGGCAGCGTCGGCGCTAGTGTGGTCGACCTCAATGATGAAATACCCTGTTCTTCCCGGAGCCCTCCGCTGGCTCGCCCTGTTTTTCTTATGCTTCGGCGTCGTCGGGAGCCTCAGTGCCCGGATCGGCGAGAGCCGTTCGGAGATTGAGCGCCGGCTCAGCTCGGCCGGCGGAATCGTCTACCGCGACGACGCGATCAAGCAGGAGCGGCAGAAGGGCATGCCCTATCTCCGCTACCTCGACTACCTGACCTCCGGCTCCGACCTGCGCGTTTACTACAAGACCGACGACGGACGGAAGCCGAAGCAGTCGGAGCTCGACGCCAAGCGGATTCTGCCTGGCTGGGACCTCCACGTGCTCTACGTGGGCGGGGATTCCGTGCTCGAGGTGTACAAGCGGAGCAAGGCGATTACGGATTTCGAGATGAACGAGCTGCTCGCCCGCATGGCGGAGGGCAACTATTGGAAAAAGGTGGACCCGAAGTCCGCCGATTTCGAGAAGGCGCCGCCATCCGCCTTTGGCTACGAATTCGTGCGCAGCGACGGGACGGTGCGGGCCAAGAAACTCGGAGGGGATGCGATGCTTTTCGTTTCGGTCAAGTTCGACGCGCGCCTGGCCGAGGTTCAGGAATCGGACTTGATCGAGCGGGCCCCGGTCAGCGTGGAGGGGTTTTGAGGAAAGGCTGAAATGCTGAAAGGCTGAAATGCTGCGAGGCTGGGAATTTCTGGCGTGGCGGCTTTTGTGGCGGGAGCTTGAGTTTCTCCGGGAACTGTTTTCTGACTGTCGACCGCAGCGAATTACAAACAGACACCGGCGATGGCAAAAGACTGGCTCGAAGGGATTGAAAACGAATACGACGTGGTCGTGGTGGGCTCCGGCCTGGGCGGCTTGACCGGCGCGAACTACCTCGCCAAGAACGGGCACCGCGTGCTCCTGCTGGAGCACCACTACCAGTTCGGGGGCCTCGCGACCTGGTTCAAACGCCCGGGCGGGCATATCTTCGACATCTCGCTGCACGGCTTTCCCTACGGCATGGTCAAGAGCTGCCGGAAGTACTGGACGAAGGAGATCGCGGACTCGATCCACCAGCTCAAGGACGTCCGCTTCATCAATCCGCAGATGAATGTCTGGACCAGTTTCGACCGGGAGGACTTCACCCGCATCCTGACCGAGGATTTCGGGGTGGACCGCGATCGGGTCGAGGCCTTCTACACGCACCTGCGGAAGATGAACTTCTACGACGACAACACGCAGACCACCGGCGAGATGTTCGAGGAGTTCTTCCCCGGCCGGAGCGACGTCCACCGGCTCCTGATGGAGCCGATCTCCTATGCCAACGGCTCGCACATCGACGACCCGGCGATCACCTACGGCATCGTGTTCTCGAATTTCATGAGCAAGGGAGTCTTCACCTTCCAGGGCGGGACCGACGTCCTGATCAAGAAGATGGTGGCCGAGCTCCAGAAGAACGGCTGCGAGGTCCGCAAGAACGCGCTCGTCGACGGAATCGACGTCGAGGACGGCCGGGTCGTCGGCGTCCGCGCCCGCAGTCAGAACACCGGCAAGGAGGAATTCCCGGTCCGGCGGATCCGTTGCCAGGCGGTGCTCTCCAACGCCAACGTCCGCAACACGATCGAATACCTCGTGGGCGAGGAGAAGTTCTCCGAAGGCTTCGTCCGGGAGGCCAAGGCCGTGCGCAACAACACCAGTTCCTGCCAGGTCTACATGGGCATCAAGAAGGGCGAGACCATCCCCAACATCGGCGACCTCGTCTTCACCTCCAGGGCGCCGGAGTACTCGATCGACGAGCTGACTTCCATCCGCACCAGCAGCCACACTTTTTCGCTCTACTACCCCGAGACCCGGCCGCACCTCAAGGAGCCGCGGTACACCGTGGTCGCCTCGCTGAACGCCCGCTGGGACGAGTGGAACGCGCTGAGCGATGAGGAGTACGAAGCGGAAAAGGCCCGCATGTGCGAGGAGTGCGTGAGCAGCCTCGAGACCTTCATTCCCGGCGTGCGGGAGAAGATCGACCATATCGAAGCCGCCACTCCGCGCACCGTGAACTACTATACGAAGTCCATGCAGGGCACCTCCTTCGGCACCAAGTTCGAAGGGCTCAAGGTCTCCATGGAACTTCCCGACCAAATCGAAGGCCTCTACCACGCCGGCTCCGTCGGCATCATCATGTCCGGCTGGCTCGGCACCATGAACTACGGCGTCATCACCGCCAACAAGATGGACAAGTGGCTGTTCGAAAAGGCCAAGGCGGGTTGAGGGTGCGGAGGTTTGCGCCGGTTTGCACGGACGCGCCCGCTCCGGTCGAGTGGCCCGTGCCGCAGTCGCCCGCCGAGCGACTTGACCGGGTACCGATGGTTTTGGGACCCAGCCAACGAGGCGTCTCCGCTCGCGGAGGCCCGGCGCCCAGTGCGACGCCCGCGAGGCTCCGGCGCTCGCAAGCGAGCACGCCACGAACGAACGCTCACTCGATGCCGAAGATCGCCTTGGCGTAGTTCTCGGCGGAGAAGGGCTGGAGGTCTTCGGGCTGCTCGCCCAGGCCGACGAAGAAGATCGGCAGCTTGAGCTCGCGGTAGATTCCGACGAGGGCGCCGCCGCGGCTGGTGCCGTCGAGCTTGGTCACGACGAGTCCGGTCAGCGGGAAGCTTTGATGGAAGATCCGGGCCTGTTCGATCGAGTTCGAGCCGAGGCTGCCGTCGACCACCAGCCAACTGTGGTGGGGGGCTTCCGGGTCCTGCTTCTTGAGCACGCGGTTCAGCTTTTCGAGCTCCTTCATCAGGTTGCTCTTGGTGTGGAGGCGGCCGGCCGTATCGAGGATCACGAGGTCGCGCCCGCGGCTCTTGGCGGCGGCGTAGGCGTCGAAGGCGACGGCGGCGGAGTCGGCCCCGTGCTGGCTGGCGACCAGTTCGATGCCCAGGCGCTCGGACCACGCCTTGATCTGTTCGTTGGCGGCGGCGCGGAAGGTGTCGCAAGCGCCCAGCAAGACGCCGCGGCCCTCGTTTTGGTAGAGGTGGCCGAGTTTGGCCGAGGTGGTTGTTTTGCCCGAGCCGTTGACGCCGACCAGGCAGATCACCTCCGGCTGGTGGCGGCCCAGCTCGACCCGGCCTTCCGCGCCTTCGAGCACCCGGGCCAGCACGGTCGCACCGATGCGGGCGGCGTCCTCGCCGCGGATGGATTTGTCGGCCTTGTAGGCGGCTTGGATCTCCGCGACGATCTCCTCCGCCGTCTCGACCCCAAAGTCCGCCTCATAAAGAATCTCCTCCAGCCTCTCGAGCGCCTCCGGATCGAGCTTCGCGCCAGAGAAAATCTGGTCGAAGGCCTTGTGGAAGGTCGGGGTCTGTTTCTTGAAGCCCTCTTTGAATTTCCTGAAAAGACTGCGCATGATCGGGAAGCTTGGCTCGGACGCTCCGGGGCGGCGGGGGATCAGTCCTTGGCCCTGCGGAGCGGCCGGTCGATCTTGTTTTTCATCTGGTCGAGAATCCCGTTGATGAAGCGTTTCGAGTCGGGATTCGAAAAGACTTTGCCGAGGTCGATGGCCTCGTTGATGCTGACGATCGGCGGGATGTCGTTGCGGTAAAGGAGCTCGTAGATCGCCAGGCGGAGGATGGCCAGGTCGACCTTGGCGATGCGCTCGAACTTCCAGTTCTTGGCATGTTCGGCGATCTCGCGGTCGATCGTCTCGATCTCCGCGATCGTGCCGTGCACCAGTTCCTCGGCGAAGGCGTAGTACTCGCGCGGCTGGTCTTGCCCCTCGAAGAAGACGCGGACCCCGTCGTTGAGCTCCTCGGGCTTGTTCAGTTCCCACTGGTAGAGGAACTGGACGGCGCATTTGCGGTTTTCGCGGCGCTGGGAGCGCGGCTTTACTGGGGGATCTTCTTCGTCCATTTGCGTGTGTATCGAGCCATTTCCAGCGCGGAACGGGCGAATTCGGGGCCGCGGTCGATCTCTCCGGTGCAGCGTGCTTCGGCTTGGGCGCGGTCGTTGACGACGAGGATGCCGTTGATGATGGGGACCGACTTGAGGATGGCGAGTTGTTGGAGGGCGACGGCGGTGCTGTCGCCGATGATGCGGTGGTGGTCGGTATCCCCCGCCACGACGACGCCGAGCACGATGACGGCGTCGAGCCCGCCGCCGTCCACCAGCAGGGACGCGGCGAAGGGCAGCTCGGCGGAGCCCGGCACCCGCTCGACCGTCGCAAGTTCGGCCCCGGCGGCTTCCAGCGTGGCGCGGGCGCGCTCGATCAACGCGTCGACCAGCGACTCGTTGAAGCGGGCCGCCACGATCGCGATGCGGCAACCGCGGCCGTCGACCGCGTGGGAACTGGGGGCGTCCAAACTCATGGAATCGACCACTAAGAGCCGGTGGCCGCGGACTGGCAAGAGGGGATGTCGGAAAATGATTCGCGCGCATCCGTAGCGCGAAGGTTCGCCGAGCGTTCCGCGGAGGGGAGTCGTGGCCTGTGCGCTTGCGCGCGCTTCCGGCAGCACGGGATCGTTCCTTGGTTGCCCGGCTTTCCTGCGCGGGCGATGTTTGCGGGAGGCCGCGAAGCGCTCGACCAGCGAGCACGCCACGCGGTGCTCGGGGCAGTGCTTTGAGCTTCTATTTCCGGCGCGGCTCCGGCTATGCTCGGAAGGATGTTCGAATTGCTCGAGGAATGCGGGGAGGCCCGCCGGGGGGTGCTGACCACGCGCCACGGCGCGATCCAGACGCCGATCTTCATGCCGGTGGGGACGCAGGCGACGGTCAAGGGCCTGACGCCTGCGCAGGTCGAGGAGGTGGGAGCGCAGATCATACTGGGCAACACTTACCATTTGAACCTCCGCCCCGGGCCCGAGCTGGTCCGGCGGATGGGCGGCCTGCACCGCTTCATGAATTGGAAGCGGCCGATTTTAACCGACAGCGGCGGCTTCCAGGTCTTCAGCCTCTCCAAGCTTCGGAAGATCACCGACGCGGGCATCGAATTCCGCTCCCACCTCGACGGGAGGAAGCTTTTTCTTGGGCCGAAGGAGTGCTACGCGATCCAGTCCGCGCTCGACACGGATATCGCCATGGTGCTCGACGAGTGCCCGCCCTTTCCCTGCGAGCGCGAGGCCTGCGAGGCCGCCGTCGAACGGACGATCCGCTGGGCGGGCGAGTTTCTCGAACACGCGCGGGCGGACGGGTTTCTGGAGACCGGCCATCATGTCTTTGGTATCGTGCAGGGCTCGGTCTTCGAGGACTTGCGCGTCCGCTGCGCGCAGGAACTGGCGGCCCTCGACTTTCCCGGCTACGCGGTGGGCGGGGTTAGCGTGGGCGAGCCGGAGGAGGAGATGATCCGCCAGGTGGCGGCCTGCGCGCCCCACCTGCCGAGGCGGAAGCCGCGCTACGTGATGGGCGTGGGCACCCCGCCGCAATTGCTGCGGATGATCGGACTCGGCATGGACATGTTCGATTGCGTGATGCCGACCCGGCTGGCGCGCCACGCCACCGTCTTCACGCCGGAAGGGACGCTCAACCTCAAGAACGAACGCTTCCGCGAGGACGAGCGCCCCATCATGGAGGCGGACAACTACACCTGCCGCAATTTCAGCCGCGCCTACCTCCGGCACCTCGTGATGGCCAAGGAGCTCCTCGCCTCGACCCTGCTTTCGCTGCACAACGTCCACTTTTTCCTCGATCTCATGGCGCAGGCCCGCGCCCATATCGAAGCCGGCGACTACGCCGCCTGGAGCACGGACTGGATCGCCCGCTACCGGGGAGGGGCCTCTCCCGGCCATAAGCGTTAACCTAAGAAGTTAGATCTTACTTGTTGGATTGATGAGTGGCGATTGTTGACTGTTGATTTTTGGAAGGTGCCTTCAACCGGACCGTCAAAATTCAACACTCCGCAATCGTCAATCTGCGCCCTATTATTTAGCTTAACGCTTATGCCTCCCCCCCGGAACTCTCCGTTGCAATGAACTTGACTTGCGGCGGAAAGTCGACTTTGAGTAATCAAAGTATGAACTTCGGAAAGTGGATTCTCTCTTCCTCGATCGCAATCGCGGCAACGCTCGCGCTCGCTTCCTGCGGGCCCGGCGCTTCGGACGCCGGGGACGGCGCGGCGGGCGAAGCCTCGGCGGAGCGGCCCTTCAAAGTGGTCTCGACCGTCGGCATGATCACCGACGTGGTCCGCAACCTCGTCGGGGAGCACGCCGAAGTGGAGGGATTGATCGGGGAGGGCGTCGACCCCCACCTCTACAAGCCGACCCGGGGCGATCTCGTGAAGCTTCGCGAGGCGGATATCATTTTCTACAACGGACTGCTGCTCGAGGGACAATTGACCGACGCCCTCGAGGCCCAGGCCGCGGCGGGCAAGCCGGTGCGGGCGGTGACGGAGCTGATCGTCGAGAATCCCGACTACCTGCTGACCGAGGATGGCGAATCCCAACTTGCCGACCCCCACGTCTGGATGGACGTCGGCGGCTGGATGAAGGGTGTGCCGGTAATCGCCGAAGCGCTCGCGGACTTCGATCCGGAGAACGCCACCGATTATGCGGCCAACGCGGCCGCCTACTTGGAGAAACTCGAACGCTTGGACGCTTACGCGGAGCGCGTCATCGCCACGATCCCCGAGAACCAGCGCGTGCTCGTGACCGCGCACGACGCTTTCCGCTACCTCGGGCGGGCCTACGGGATCGAGGTTCGCGGGATCCAGGGGATCAGCACCGAGTCGGAGGCGGGAGTCCGGGATCTGGAGCGGCTGGTCGACTTCATCGTCGAGAATGAGATCCCCGCCGTTTTCGCCGAAAGCTCGGTGGCCGACAAAAACGTCCGCGCCCTGGTCGAGGGCGCCCGCGCCCGCGGGCACGAAGTGGCGATCGGCGGCGAGCTTTTCTCCGACGCGATGGGCGAGCCCGGCACTTACGAAGGCACCTACATCGGCATGATCGACCACAACGTGACCACGATCGCCCGGGCGCTGGGAGGCAGTGCGGAGGGTTTCCGGGCGGAAAAAGAATCCGTGACGAATCCCGCGCAATGATCGAGAATCGGGGGAGTCGAGCTCGCTTCGGCTCAGCCTCATGAATTCCGTATCCAAAAATCCGATACTCGACGAATCCGCCGCCCCGGCCCCCGCGGCGCTGCCCCTCCGGGTGCGCGACCTGACGGTGGCCTACCACCGCAAGCCCGTGATCTGGGACATCGACCTTTCGATCCCCGAGGGCAAGCTGGTCGCGGTGGTCGGACCCAACGGGGCGGGCAAGAGCACCTTGATCAAGGCTTGTCTCGACTTGATTCCGCGCTCCTCCGGCGAGGTCGCGATCTACGGCGAGCCCTACCAGAAGCAGCGCAAGCGGGTGGGCTACGTGCCACAGCGCGAGAGCGTGGACTGGGACTTTCCGGTCAGCGCGCTGGACGTCGTGGCGATGGGCACCTACGGCCGCCTCGGCTGGTTCCGCCGGGTCGACCGCCGCTCGAAGGCGCTGGCCCTGCAGGCGCTCGACCGGGTGGGTCTGGCCGACTACGCGGGCCGCCAGATCAGCCAGCTCTCGGGCGGACAGCAGCAGCGCGCTTTTCTAGCCCGGGCATTGGTCCAGGACGCCGACATCTATTTCATGGACGAGCCCTTCGCGGCGGTCGACGCCGCCACCGAGCGCGCCATCGTCGAGCTCCTTCGGGAGCTGCAAAAGCGCGGCAAGACCTGCCTCGTCGTCCACCACGACCTCGCCACCGTGCCGCAGTACTTCGACTGGACCGTGCTGCTGAACCTCCGGGTCGTCGCGACCGGCCCGACCGTCGAGGTGTTCAATCGGGAGAACCTGCGCAAGACCTACGGCGGCAAGCTGACGCTCTTCAGCCAAGCGGCCGAAGCGCTCAGCCGAAACGGTTGACAAGGCCGAGCCGGTGACCCCTCGTGAAGACCCAGACTTTCGACTTTCGTCCGGCGGCGGGTGAATCGAGCCTCGCCCGCTCGGGGCTTTCAAACGCCCGCCGCCGACTTTCCTGATGCCAACCTTCGCCGAGATCATCGACGTGCTCCTGCTCCGCGACTACAACACGCGGTTGGTGGTCTTTTGCACGCTCCTGCTCGGGACGGCCTGCGGGACCATGGGGGGCTTTCTCCTCCTGCGGAAGCGTTCCCTCATGGGGGACACGCTCTCGCACGCCACGCTTCCGGGGATCTGTCTGGCCTTCGTCGTGGCGGTCGTCCTCGGGGCGAATGGCAAGTCCTTGCCGGTCCTCCTGCTGGGCGCGGCCCTCAGCGGGGTGGTCGGCTGCTGGTGCGTGCTGTTCATCCGCAACCACACGAGGATCAAGGACGATGCCGCGATGGGAATCGTGCTGAGCGTCTTTTTCGGCCTTGGCGTGGCCCTGCTCCGGATCGCGATGGCCTTTCCCGAGGGCGGGCCGGCGGGCTTGGAGACCTTCATCTACGGGAAGACCGCCTCCATGGTGTGGAGCGACTTCCAGTTGCTGGTCGGGGTGACGCTGGGCGTTCTGGTACTCTCCGTCCTGCTCTTCAAAGAGTTCCGCCTGCTCTGCTTCGACGAGGCCTATGCCTCCGCCCAAGGCTGGCCGGTGCGAATGCTGGACCTGCTGCTGTTGGGCCTGGTCACCGCGGTCACCGTGGCGGGCCTGCAGGCGGTCGGGCTGATCCTGATCATCGCCTTCCTCATCACTCCGGCCGCCGCCGCGCGCTTCTGGACGGAGCGCCTCGACCGCATGCTGCTGCTCTCGGCCTTGATCGGCGGGCTCAGCGGTTGGTTCGGCGCGGCCTTCAGCGCCTTCTTCCCGAGGATGCCGGCCGGTGCGGTCATCGTGCTCTTCGCCGCCGCCGCCTTCCTCCTCAGCATGCTCTTCGGTGTCGAGCGCGGCGTGGTCGTCCGCTGGTTCCGCCAGTTCCGGCTCAGGCGCACGATCGGGCGGCAGCACCTCCTGCGCGCGCTTTACGAAATCCTGGAAGCCGACGGGGAGCGGATCGAGGACATTCGAATCCGCCCGGTCCCCTTTCGCCTCGTGCGGGGACGACGCACCTGGACCGACCGCCAGCTGCGCCGCAACCTGCGGCAGGCTTACGCGGACGGCCTGATCGAGCCCGTGACGAAAAACGACGAGATCGTCCTGACGCAGGCCGGTCTCGAATCCGCCGCCCGGATGACCCGCAACCACCGCCTGTGGGAAATTTACCTGATCGAGTACGCCGACGTCGCGGCCAGCCGGGTCGACCGCGAGGCCGACGCGGTCGAGCACGTGCTGGGCGACGAGATGGTCGCGCGGCTGGAAAGCAAGCTCCAGACCTACCGCAGCGCGGGAGGACGCCTGGTGCCGGAGAGCCCGCACCCGATTCGAACGGGGGACTGAGGGGAAATGCTGAGATGCTGAGATGCTGAGATGCTGAAACGCTGAAAGGACCGGGGGCCGAGCGCGCCGCCCCGCCCAACCCACAACACCCAACCCACCACGCCCACCTCCCATGCAATGGTTTTCAATCGATACTTGGATCGTCGTCGTCGGGGCGCTGGCGGCGGTGGCTTGCGCCTTGCCGGGCAATTTCCTCGTGCTTCGCAAGTTGAGCATGATGGGCGATGCGATCAGCCATGCGGTGCTGCCGGGGCTGGCCATTGCCTACCTCGTCACCGGCGCGCGGGCGAGCTTGGGCATGTTCGTCGGCGCGGCCGTGGTCGGAGTGCTGACCGCCGTGTTCACCCAGTGGATCAGCCGCTTCGGCAACGTCGACCGGGGGGCCTCGATGGGCATTGTTTTCACGACCCTTTTCGCTATCGGCCTGCTCCTGATCGTGCAGGCGGCGGACTACGTCGACTTGGATCCCAGCTGCGTCCTCTACGGCGCGATCGAGCTGACCCCGATCGACGTGGCCTGGCGGCCGGAGGTCTTCGGGCAGGTGCTGGAGGTGCCGCGGGCGGCGCTGGTGCTGGCCGGGGTCTGCCTGCTCAACCTCCTCTTCGTCGTCCTCTTTTTCAAGGAGCTGCGGATCTCCTCCTTCGATCCCGAGCTCGCCACGACGATGGGCATTCACGCCGATCTCATGCACTACCTGCTGATGACCCTCGTCGCGGTCACGACCGTGGCGGCTTTCGAGGCGGTGGGCAGCATCATCGTGATTGCGATGTTGATCGTGCCGGCGGCCACCGCCCACCTGTTGACGGACCGCCTCTGGCTGATGGTGGTCTGGAGCGTGGTCTTCGCCGTCCTCGCGGCCGCGCTCGGGCACCTGGGGGCGCTGCTCCTGCCGGGCTGGGTCGGACTGGCCGACCGCCTCGACTCGACCTCGACCTCCGGCATGATGGCGGTTGCGGCCGGCCTGCTGTTCGCCGCCGCGCTGCTCTTCGCTCCCCGCCATGGCGTCCTGCCGAAACGCCTGCTCGGCCTGAAGAAGGCTTGAGCCCGTTTTTCAGTTGCGGAGGGCGGGGGCAAGGAGGAGCGTTGAGTCATGAACGACTCGGACGATGAGAGAACCGAACTGACGCCGGAGGAGGCCCGGGTGCTGGGATGTTTGCTGGAAAAGGAGGCGACCACGCCGGACGTCTACCCGCTCACGCTCAACGGCCTGCTGGCGGCCTGCAACCAGAAGACCAACCGCAATCCCGTGGTCGATTACGACGAGGATGCGGTGGCCGAGGCGATCGAGGGCCTCCGCGCGAAGGGCTTGGCCTTTCGGGTCGACGGCGCGGGCTCGCGCGTGCCGAAGTACCGGCACCACGTGCACGAGCGTTTCAACCTGGGCAAGGCGGGCCGCGCCTTGCTCACGACCCTGCTCCTGCGGGGCCCGCAAACTCCCGGCGAGCTCCGGAGCCGCAGCGAGCGCTTGCATCACTTCGCCGACGTGGAGGCGACCGAAGCGGAGCTCGACGCCCTCGCGGCGGAGCTGGATCCGCCGCTCTGGAAAAAGATCCCGCCCGCGCCCGGGCAAAAGGAGTCCCGCTACCTGCACCTGCTTTGCGGGGACCGCGAGCCCCCCGCCGCGTCCGGCCCGTCGCTTGCCGCCGAGCCTGCCGTGGCGGCCGTGCAGGCGCGCAACGAGCGGATCGTCGCGCTCGAGACGAAGGTCGGGGAACTGGAAAAGGAGCTGGCGGAGATGAAGGCCGCCTTCGAGACCTTCCGGCGTCAATTCGACTGAGCCCGCGGCCCGGCTCCGTAGGGTGCCGGCGAGAGCCGGTGCCTGGGTCCTGCGGGGAGCCGAGCTTGGTGGGCGGGGGACACAACCGCTGTCGCGGTCGTGCTACGGGAGTTGCGTTTCGGGGAGCGGTTTTTGAATTTCGTTCCGTAGGGTGCCGGCGAGAGCCGGTGCCTGGGTCCTGCGGGGAGTCGGGCTTGGTGGGCGGGGGACACAACCGCTGTCGCGGTCGTGCTACGGGAGTTGCGTTTCGGGGAGCGGTTTTTGAATTTCGTTCCGTAGGGTGCCGGCGAGAGCCGGTGCCTGGGTCCTGCGGGGAACCGGGCTTGGTGGGCGGGGGACACAACCGCTGTCGCGGTCGTGCTACGGGAGTTGCGTTTCGGGGAGCGGTTTTTGAATTTCGTTTCGTAGGGTGCCGGCGAGAGCCGGTGCCTGGGTCCTGCGGGGAGCCGGGCTTGGTGGGCGGGGGACACAACCGCTGTCGCGGTCGTGCTACGGGAGTTGCTTTTTCGTTCGGCCTTGGCCGATCCGTGCGCCGAATGCGGATCGTCGGCACGCTTCCACGCTGTCGGAGCGTCGGAATCGAAAGGTTACGACACGGTGACAGCCTTCGGATTGACCGTGAAGCCGCCCTGAAACCAACGCTCCCGTTACGCGGGAGTGACGGAATTCCGCAGAATGTTACGCCACGGTGATAATCCGATTGGCTGAGGAGTTTAGATTTGTGACCGCTCTTCCGACCGCCAAAAGGAGGCGCGTTTCCGGCATCCGCTTACAGGGTTTTTACCCCTGCGGTGCTCATTGTGAACTTTCGAAGGAAACACGTGAACACAACAATTCTCCACTTTCGTACTCTCGCTTGCGTGATCGCAGCTCTCGCTTCCGCGGGGACCCTTTCCGCGATCAAGATCGATATCCCGAAGCAGTACCAGCAGGATGTCGAGCGCCTCCGCGCGGAGGAAGCGGCGCGCTTGGAGCAGGACTTGAAGGAAGTCCGCGAAGACAGTCCCCCCGCGGACGCCGGGACGGGCGCCGCCCCGGCCGAGACTGAAAGAGCGGGCCTCACGATCGAGCCGGAGGAGGAGGAAGCCGCGACGGAAAGCGGGAGCTTCCTGCTCGAATCGGTGGACGAAGCCGAGCGGACGGCCGAGAGCTTCGCGCAGGATCTGGGCGAGAACGAGGGTCTGATTTCCGGCCAGGTTTTGAACGAGGAGAGCGGCGCCCCGGTTTCCGGCGTGGCCATCCTGCTCGAAGGCACCGACATCGGCACGATCACCGACGGCGAGGGCCGCTACACCCTCGGCCCGGCGCCCGCCGGGAGCTACACCCTCAGCTTCGTCAAGACCGGCTACATCGAGGCCAACGTGACCGACTTCGCGGTCAAGCGCCAGGAAGTCAGCGTCTTCCCCTTCGCCCTCCCCCCGCGCCCCGTCGATATGTCCGACGAGGTTTACGAGTTGCAGGATTTTTCGGTCACGGCGGAGGAGGCGAACGAGTTAATGATCGCCCTAGACCTGCGGATGACTTCCGACTCGATCATGAATGTGATGACGGCGGAGGACTTCTCGCGATTCGCCGCCAGCGATGTTGGCGCCGCGATTAAGCGCGTCGCCGGAGTGACCGTCGAGGGTGGTAAATTCGCGGTTATTCGCGGCCTCGACGAGCGTTATTCTAGCACCACTTTCAACGGCGTGCCTGTCCCGAGTCCGGATCCCGACCGGCAATCCGTCCCGCTCGACTTGTTTCCCTCCGAAATCGTCGGAAATTTGGTTGTGTCCAAGACATTTACCCCGGAGATGCCCGGCAACTCGGCGGGCGGCTCGATTGACATCCGAACTTCGACTTTTCCCGAGGAATGGGAATTTTCCTTTACAGCGAAAGGAGGCTTCAACGACTTGGCCCAAGATCGCTTTATCGAGCGGTCCGGTCCAGAGGCGCGAAGTATCGATTTCGACAATCAGGACAGCGCCTTGGACACAGCTTTGGATCCTCTGAGCAGCGGATTCCTTGCCGCCGAGAGCGATGCCGACATTGAGAGTGAATTCGAACTCAAAGCGGGAGGGACTTCGGAATGGCTGGGGCGCACCTTCCGCTTTCTGGCGACCGCTTCCGTGGAAGAAGATTTCACGACCAAAGAAGGTTTTGAGGAGAACCGCTTCGCCCGGGGCGGGCGCGATCTGTACCGGCCGATCGGTTCTACCGGCGACATTCGCTTTAGCGGCACTGGTGATCTAACCAATGGCGAACTCCCCGGGACGAGCGGTCGGTTCGACTTGACTGAATCGGAGCACACCGAGCGCACGACCTTATTATTAAGTACAAAATTCGATATCGATACCGACGGCGAGCATCAACTCGGGTTGACTTATTTCTCGAACGAAGAAACCTCCGACATTGCCAGTCTCCGTGCAAACGGGCGTCTGGAGGGTTTCGACCCTTCAGCGGGGCAGCTTGAATTCCAAGAGCTGACTCCGTATACGGCCGATCTTCTCGATGAGCTGTCACCGTTGATCGGCAATGACCCGAACACCCGTGTGGCGGAGTTCCTGCGTCTGCGCAGCTTTATCAGCAATACTCTGCGCCAGGAACGCGAAATCGAGGTCTTCCAACTTTCGGGCGAGCACCGCCCGCTTAATTTTCTGGAGGGGCTGGAGCTTAATTGGAACCTCAGCCGGTCGGAGGCGGAACAGCAGGAAAGCGATGTTGCGACCACCCAAGCCCTTCAGGATACTTCGGACGGGCGATTTTTCACGGGACAGGCCCAAGGGGTGACGTTCCTGCAACCCTCGTACGCATGGCGTAATATTTTTGAGGAGCAGGACTACGCGAAGGTTGACGGCAAATATCGATTTGATCTGGGGCCCGATATCGAAGCCGTTTTTGGGGCCGGTTATTCGCGGGACCGATCCGAGCGGGAAACGGAGCAGCTCTTCCAGGTGTTAAAACTGGACACTTTTGGTAATGCGCTTGGACGCCCCCCCGCATTTTCTTTGGAAGAAGCGATACGGACAGAATTCCGTGGTGTGTCCGGCCAAGAAGGGATTGAACCATTTGCGTTTGCCCCCGGCGAACGCGAAATCGACGCCCGCCATCTCTCAGGCAAACTCACACTGTTCGAAAACTGGGATTTGTTTGCCGGGGTCCGTTTTGAGAAGGTATCACTCACCTCTTCGACCAATGCCGACACCGGCGAGGATTTCTTTAATTTCGAGGTGCTGCGTGATTCATCCAGCGGCCCGACACCGATTCCCGCCCAGATCAACACTCAAATCCTGGGCATCAACAACGGGCAGCCGCTCCCCACCGACTTCAAGGGCGAGATCGACGAGAACAAAGCCCTGCCCTCACTTGGCCTCACTTTCCGCCCGATCGAGGGATCCCGCTTGTCGCTGGCCTATTCCGAAACAATGGTCCGCCCCTCCTTTAAAGAGTTTACCTTCATTACAGTCCAAAATCCGGTATCCCTGGACTTTGAAACCGGAAATCCCGCCCTTGAGGTCTCCGACGTGCGAAGCCTGGATTTCCGGGCGGAATACACTTGGGACCGCGGGGACATGGTCGCTGTGGCACTATTCACCAAAGAGGTCGACAACCCGATCGAAAAGACCGCGCTTTCGGGTACCGTACAGACGGATATTTTCTTCAATAACCCGAACACCGCCGAGATCCGCGGCGTCGAGTTTGAGTTCCGCAAGAATCTCGGATTTTTAGGTAACGATTTTATGGAGTATTTCTCCGTTGGAGGGAACTTCACCCTGATCGATGCCTCGGTCGATATCCCGGAGACATTCCAGCTGCTGCTCTCCGGTGGTTTGCCTGATCCCGCAGGTACGGGCACTATTGGAGGTGGTGCATACGCGGAATTCACTGGCGATCGCACAGACCCAGCAAGGAGGTTCGAGGGACGTTTTAATGACCCTCCGAGCGAACGAGTTCTCTTCCAGCAGCCCGAGTGGATCGTCAATGCTGACATCGGCTTCGACCACCCGGAATGGGGCACACGGGCGACCCTCTCCTTTTTTGCCCAAAGCGAGGTTTTGAGTCGCGCAGGCGGCTTCGGGGACCAACGGGTTACCGTGGACGAATTCCAGAAATCGTTCCATGAAGTAAACCTCACTTTTTCCCAGCGCTTAAACGACTACTTTTCGGCGGGGTTCTCCGTCAAAAACCTGACCAATTCCGAGCGCGGTATCGTTTACGACGACATCGTGGGCGGTACCAAGCGTTCGTTCCGCGTCGGGCGCGACTACTCATTCTTCATCACTGCAACTTTTTAGAGATTTTTAAAAAGACTCACTAATTTCACCCGGTCGCCACGAGTTTTCCACAAAGACCCGCTAATCTCCCGTCGTCTCATCTTAAGAGGCATTTCACCTGAAACTCATATAAAAGACCACTATGAAATATAAGTTACTATCCATCATGGCCTTGGGCGCAGCGACCGCTGTTAATGCCCAAGTCCTTTATGTCGATTCGAATATTACGAGCGACACAATCTGGGGCGACAACGAAACCGACGTGGTTCTCGAAGGCCCCATCTTCGTCAAAGACGGCGCGACGCTGACCATTCGCCCAGGCACCATCGTTCGCGGCCAGCCGCGCTCGACGGCTTTGGGCGATCCCGGCTCCCTGGTCGTGACTAACTCCGGTCGCGTCATTGCTGACGGTGACGTCAATAATCCCATCATCTTCACGACCGCTGCGATCGATACGGATGACGACGGTCTTCCTGAGGGCGACGGCAATAACCTGCTGCCTTACACGGTCGCTGGCGATGAAGACTTTTGGGATTTTGATCCGCTGAACAGCCCGCGCCCGGTCACGCTGTCCGCGGACATTGACGGCGGCACCGGCGTCAATCCGGCCACCACCGCAGAAATGTGGGGCGGCCTGCTGATCCTTGGTCAAGCTCCCACCAACCTCGGTATCGATGGCACACGTGCGGTCGGCAATCCTGCTGCGGGTATCGGCCATATCGAAGGCTTGCCCAAGAGCGCCGACACCCAATACGGCGGTCCCATCGCCAATGATGATTCCGGCGTCTATCGCTACATCTCGGTCCGTCACGGCGGTGAGGTGCTCGGTACCGATAACGAAATCAACGGTATCACCATGGCCGGTGTCGGTTATGGCACGACCATGGAGTTCTGCGAAGTCTATGTCACTTGGGACGACGGCTTCGAATGGTTCGGTGGCACGATCAATGGTAACAATCTTGCGGTTTTCCACGCCGGTGACGACCAGTTCGACGGCGACCAGGGCTGGATCGGCCAAGTACAGTTCGCCCTTGCCGTCATGCCCTACAACGGTGTCGGTTCCTCCGGCGGTGACGAAGGTTTCGAGTTCGACGGCGATGACGCACCCGACGTAAACGAGGACCTCGACGGCAATCCCGCTCCACTGGCCAACTACACCTTCGCTAATTTCACCATCGTGGGTGGTACCGGAGCAACCGGCTATGTCGCGGGCGAAACAGCCGGCGAACTTGGCCGAATCCTTCTCAAGAACAACTTCAGCGGCCAGCTCTACAATGGTTATATCGTGAACCCGAAGGCGGATGTCTTCTCCATCACTTCGCCGAATCCGGTCGTGCTTGACTCCATCACGGTTAAAGATGGTGCCTCGCTCGGTTTCGATCCGGCCTCTCCTCCTTCCAACGTCACCGCCAACAACATCGTCACCGATGGTCTCGGTTTGATCGGGGAAGACGCAGGTGCTATCGGTGGGCTCAATCCTCGTCCGATCAACACATTCGGCGCTCCTGGTGTCAACAGCGACCTCGTTCTGGGCGATCAGTTCCAGACAGTCAGCTACCGCGGTGCGTTCGATCCTTCGACCTCGCGTAGCCTCTGGACCACTGGATGGACCTCGCTCAACAAGGCCGGCATCCTGGTTGACTAATCAACCACAATCCTTGAAAACCCGCCGCCTCTCCAGCTTGGAGGGGCGGCATTTTGAGAATCTTAATTATGAAATATAAAATCACATCACTCGTCGCCCTCTCCGCAGGGCTTCTCGCCAGTGCGCAAGCACAGGAAATGGTTGCCGGTTGGGACTTTTCGCAGTATGCCAACGCCGGCGGCTTCAGTACAATTGATGGTTCCACATTAACTGGACAGGCAAACGCCAACTTCAGCCAAGGAAATGCTGACTTCAACGGTGCAGCTGCTCTCGGCACCGTCTACTACGATGGTTCCTTTGGCTCCACCGCATTCGATTTGAATGCGCCGGAGGTGGAGGTCGGCGGTGACCTCGGTACCCTTGGAGGCGATGGGACTATAGGTGCTTCGGGTCAAAGAGGCGTACTTACGGGACAAGGCCAGCAGTTTGGCAATGCCCATGCGCTTGGCTTGAACACCAACGGGTCGATCACCTTCGCCATCGACCTGTCCACCTTCCCCCTGTTTACCGCAGGTAGCGACTGGTCACTGGTCTTTGCGACGCAGTTTGTCGAAGGCCCGGGTGGTGTTGCGACAAGCGCCACCGCTGCTTGGGATTACTCCCTCGACGGGGTGGACTTCGTCAGCACTGGCGAGACCTCCGAGTTCGAGCTCTCAGCGGCCGTGCGCACCGTCGATCTCTCGGACATCAGCGCCCTGGACGGTCAGAGTCAGGTCTTCTTCCGCGCAACTTACAGCGGGATTGACAGTGGCATCGCCTTCCTTGACAACTTCCAAGTCAACGCCGTGCCGGAGCCTTCGGCTTTCGCCGCCATCTTCGGCGTGGTCGCACTCGGTCTTGCCGCCGTTCGGCGCCATCGCCGGGCATAAGTCCGACTTGTGGTTCTATCTCAAGGCCGCCGCATTTGCGGCGGCCTTTTCTATTTTGGAGCGGAACCATTCGTTCGAGTGGGTCTCTCTTCCAGTAATCTCTTTGCACAACAGCTTACTTTTCCCATGATCGCTTTCTTGCGTTTCTTTCACCTCCCTTTCGCCTGTCTGCTTGGCAGTGGTGCCGCGCTCGCGGCGGTGTCCGATCTCGATGAGACCGCCGTTTACGAAGACTCCGCACTCTGGCCCCCCCGCGCCGCGCTGACGGCTGATTTTACGCCCGTAGCATCGGATTCAGCGCGCCCCCTCCCGGGCGGTCGCGAAGCCGTCTTGATCCGCCTCGAGTCCGGCGAGCCTATCCACGCCTTGCTCGACTTCGGTCGCCTCGGGCTGCACGCGGTGCCGCTCGATCAAACCGATGTGCTCGAGCGCGCGGAAAAGATCGCCTCCGGCGAGACGGAGAAAAAAGTCCCGAATTGGACCATGATGTTGGGCCGCGGTTTCAGTAAGCTCAACCCTGCTCCACTGCAGGGGGGAACCAATGTGCCCCTCACCGACTTGGAGGACGTCGAGCACTTTCTCATCGTCTATCTCGACGCCGATCCCGAGGCCATGCGGGCCACCGCCAAGTTACTCGACCGGCATGCCGAAGCTTTCGAGGCGGTGGCCCGCATGGCCTCGGTCTTCGGCACGGGCGAGTTTCCCTACATCGGGGAGGCCGCCTACATGGAAACACTGCGGGAAAACGGTATGGAAAAACAGATCTTCATCGTGCCGCATATTTCCGTGCCCTACGCCCGCTCAATGGCCCACAGCATCCCCGGCAGCCCCGCCATTGTCCTCGTCGATGCCGAGGGCAAAACCCTCTATCAGCCGGGTGATGGGGCAAAGAGCGTCACCGCGATGTTTGCCGAACTCGAAGCTTACTTGGATTCGCATTTCCCTGAGTGAATTACTTCCGGCCGCGTTCGTTTCAACCGCCGTATGCGACTGCCGCAGCCCGGTGAATTCGCCCCGCCAAGTGAGCCTATGGAAAAAACGGCCGTATTCCTTTTCTTGGTTTGGTGTGTTTTCGGCGCTGGGGCCTCTGGCACTTGGAGCTCTCAGAGTTCGGATACGTCCACCTGTAATGGCCGATTCTGATGAGGCGAGTGATGGGAGAACGCCATTGTGCATGGACCCGACACTTTCGTCCCTTCGTATGGACCCTCGCTACTCGATCTGAAGGCACCAAAGCCGGGACGAGGCTTGCCGGGGGCAGTGCCTTTGAAGCGCAATCGGCGACTAGCGCCGTCCGATGGATCCGATCCGCAGAGGCGGCCGCACTTTCAGTTCGTAAGTAAGCTGCCCTTCAACCGGCTGCCGTTCGGGTAGTTTGGCTTGGAGCGTTTCCGGGACCGCTTCGGTTTCGACCGCTGATTTTTCTCCCTGGCCGGAGAATCCAGCGGAACTTGGAAGCACAGGATCCAGCTCTGCGTTCAGGACTCCCTTTCGCGTATTTGGCTTCAAGCCGGAGGATCGTTCCACGCTTTTGGCTCTCGAGAGCTTTGGACGGGGAGGGCGCTTCGGTTCCGGTTTCGCTAGATTGGCGCTGGCGGTACTTTGAATGATTTCAATTGGGGTTTCATCCGCTTTTTGCAAACGGATCCGCAGCGTTTCTGCTTCGGAGGCAAGGGTCAGTGTCTTGCTGGTCGAATCGTAATTTACGATCCGGTAGCCATCGATAGTCCGGTTGGCCTCAATCCAAAAAGTCGCCCCCGTCCGGAGGTCGTGCAAACTGAAGCTTCTCCCCCCGCCGAAATCAAGAATCCCACGAAGCTCAAAGCGTGGCGGATCGATGGGTTTGGAATCGGCCCGGGCGAGTCCGGGCGCGATGGAGCTTCCCGCGAGAGACAGAAGGACGAGCAAGCGGCGAACGCGCGGCAGGTGGGGTGATCGCAAAAATCGAAGCGGGTGGCTCATCCGAAGAACCACTATTGCTGACGTCGGGTTCATGACAATCTGTGGATTGTGAAGAATAAGTGACGGGCGCAAGGGGAGTGTCGACGGGATCGGATGAAAGCGGACTCGGACGCGGAAGGGAGTTTTGCGGTGGCTGGGGTTGCTGGGGCGGTGGGGTCGGAACATCATACTTTGACAGGCGGGAGGGGAGTGAGACGCATGTCTTGACTATGCGGGAAAGGTATTGTTCCTTTGATGTATGAAAACCATTACAGTTAATGTGTCCGAGCCGACCTATCGGGAGTTTCAAGCGTATGCGAAACGGAAGGATCGGAAGACATCCGAGTTGATCCGAGAGGCCATGGAGCTTTACCGCGAGCAAAACATCCGCGACTCGGGCGCGCTCAGCTTGCGCGATCTAAGGCCCCGGTCACTTGGCAGGGTGCTGTCGCCGCTTGAGAGCGACGACGATTTGCTCGGCGAAATGACCAACCTTTAACGCGACGTGGGTCACGCCAAGCCAGCTTTGATCGGGGCGGACACGCCTTTTCTGGTGGCCCATACCGTGCTCGAGCATCCGGAGCACGAATCGGCCATGAAATACTGCGAGGGCTTGTTGCGGGAGGATTCTCTGTTTGCGCTCTGCCCGACGGTGATCGATGAGTTCATCCATGTGGTGACCGATGCCCGCCGGTTCGAATTGCCTTTGGACATGGGGGAAGCTCTGGCGATCGCCCAATCCTGGCTCAACAGCCGCGAAACGGTCAGCCTATTCCCCTGCGAACGGAGTGCGCGGCTCCAGCTGCACTGGCTGCGCGAGCACCGTCTCGGACGAAAGCGCATCAACGACACTCGGATCGCCTCGATCTACCACCACCACGGCGTCCGGCGTTTGCTGACGAACAACCTGCGCGATTACACGGTCTTCGACTGCTTCGAAATTATTCGGCTGGACGACGGGGTGACTCCGCCCTGAGTCTGATTCATTGTCCTAAGGACGGGGGGTGGTGTCGGCCTGCGCGGTGGGGGTCGGCCCCCGACTGCGTGCGGTGCGGCTGCGGTGGCGGGGGATCGCGTGACCGGGCTGGACGGGGAGTTTGCTCGAAAAAGAACTTCAGGAAAACCCCCGCGCTTGGGAGGCCTTATGCGGGACCGGAGGGGGCGCGATCGAGCCAATCGCAGAATTTGGTCGGGGAGACGGCGGGGATGGGCGAAGCCGTATAATCGCCCAAATTGCGGGTGATGATGTGTGCGGCCCGCCAGCCTTGGGCGGATACTGCTTGCAGGGCGTCTTCAAGGTCTTTCATCGGCAGCTCGAGCGCCTGCTTCGCCTGCACGGATCCGACTTCGGCGACATCGACAATCTGCAACAGCCGCGCGAGGAAGTCCCGCCCTTCGTTTTCCAGCAGGTAGGCGCAGTTGGCGATGGAGTGCCAGGCAATGCAGGCTTGGCCGCCAAGTTCGGCCCAGCGCAAGACCCGGGCACTGTCCGCGAGGAATGGCTCCCCAGCCAGCGCCACATCTAGCAGGACGTCGGTGTCGATCAAAAGGCGCATCGAACGCTTCATCGAAGGTATTTCGATTTGAGGTACTTGCGTTTTGCGTCCGAATCGGGGCTCTCGGACTTCAACGCCGCGCTCCCGATCAGTTCGTCAACAAGGCTGCCATCCGGGTCCGGTTGCTGCGCCAGATAGCTTTCAAATAAACCGGAAACAGTGGTTCGTCGCAGCTTGGCGAGCCGCTTCGCACGAGTGTGTAATCGAGGGCATGCGTTTAGGACGAATGAAAATATCGGGATGGCGGGATGCGGTGTACCATTGCATGACGCGCACGGTGAACGTGGAGCGGTTGTTCGGGGAGCGGGAGAAGGAGGTGCTGCGCTTCCGGGTGCGTTATTTCACCGACGAGGCGATCCTTGGGTTCGACGGAGTTCGTGCGGGGCTTTGCCGAGACTTGGCGGATGGAGCGGGGGCGGAGGCATCCCCCGAAGGCGCGTGCGTTGCGCGGGGCCGATTGGGACGATCTCGCGGTCATTCGCGGATTGCGGAAACAAGTCTTCGGCTGAGAGCGCTCGGAAGGGGGTGGATGTTGATCCAGAAGGATTACATAAACGCTTGGCTTTCATTTTCGGGGTGCGGGAGGCGCTTGACACCGTTGATCCTTGAAAGGGGAGTTAGAACCGTTAACGGACGTTAATTGATCCCGTAGAACGGGGAAGGCTGAATGAGAGGATAAGTTGTTATCCCACAAAGTTTCGGCTCCTGCGGGGGAACGGAGGGGGCACACTCCTGTGCCCCAGTTCCGGAGTAGCGGTGCCCGAGCGGACAGGAGTGTCCGCCCTCCGGATGCCGGTTCCTCAGCGAACTTTTTGCAGGAATTGCGTCGGGCTGACCGCAGGCACCGGGGAGGAACGAAAGTCACGGGTGTTTCGGGTCAGGATATGATCCACTTTGGCGGCGAGCGCGGATGCGGCTTGCAGCGCGTCTTCAAAATCTTTCATGGGGAGGCGTCGTGCTCCCAAGGCGTCTTGTGTTCCGACCGTAGCCACCTTGAATGTCTCGAGAATCTGGTCGATCACGCGCAAGGCCGCAGTGTGACCGACGAAGCGCTCTCCCAGGTAATAAAGGTTGGAGAGGGTATGCCATGAGATCCATCCCCGGACCACGGATCCACCCCGGAAAGCGTTCAGCGCGCACTCGCTTTCGTCGGCGAGTCCGGGACGGTCCAGGAGCACGTCGAGAAATAGATTCGTATCCACGAGAATCCTCATTCGGGGGCGTGTTTCTTGAGGAGGTAGTCGAGTCGAGCGTCGTCTGGCTCCGGGGTGCCTTCGGGGTGTTTCCATCGGCCGCGAAGGCTTGTTCCCGGTGAAGTTTCGGGGGCGGTTGCCAGAGTTTCGCCCGCCGTTTGTTCGCTCCATTCTTCGAAGAGCCTGGAGACGGAGACTTTGCGCCGCCGGGCGAGCTGCTTCATCCGGCGGATCGCCTCTTCCTCGACCGAAAGAGTGAGCTTGTTTTTCATCGCACGTATCAGATATTGTCCATACGTAGAAGTCAACGGTGTATCAGGGGTAATGCCACTTAAAATACACGGGTTATTTAAAGCGAACGACTGGCGCACCGGAACACCCATTTTTCCGGCTCCTCCATGGGGCGGGAGCTGCTTTGGCCGCACGCTGTCGGGGACCAAGGCCGCCCGACAGCGTGCGGAACCGAAACATTTCGTGTTTCGTGCGGCGAGTCTTGCTCTAAAAAGGCCTTCATTTCAACAAGTAGTGATCGCGGGAGCGTCACGAAGTGTCCGCCACGAGGCGAGGCGAAGTTCCAGGAAAACCCCCGCGCTTGGGAGGCCTTATGCGGGACCGGAGGGGGCGCGATCGAGCCAATCACAGAATTTGGCCGGGGAGACGGCGGGAATGGGCGAAGCCGTATAGTCGCTCAAATTGCGGGTGATGATGTGTGCGGCCCGCCAGCCTTGGGCGGATACTGCTTGCAGGGCATCTTCAAGGTCTTTCATCGGCAGCTCGAGCGCCTGCTTCGCCTGCACGGACCCGACTTCGGCGACATCGACAATCTGCAACAGCCGCGCGAGGAAGTCCCGCCCTTCGTTTTCCAGCAGGTAGGCGCAGTTGGCGATGGAGTGCCAGGCAATGCAGGCTTGGCCGCCAAGTTCGGCCC
>Ga0208623_100321_pt1 | contig 39938 bp, 20 predicted proteins | sample HotLakConsUCCL28_FD_184737 | JGI IMG/M metagenome (GOLD analysis project Ga0208623, IMG submission 184737) | Hypersaline microbial mat communities from Hot Lake, Washington, USA - Hot Lake Consortium UCC-L28 (SPAdes) (version 2) ...
CTTTGACCTGTTGCTTGGTGACCGCCATCCAAAACCCCTTTCCGGGTCAGTTGAACAAGCGGCCAAGCTTAGTGGCAACCGGACAGAATAGTTGTCGTCGACCGGCCAAAGTAATTGTCGTTCAATAGAAATACCAGGTTTGGGCACCTTTCAAGACGACTCACGAGTGATTTTCGCTTCGGTGACACTGACGGAGGAGCTTCGCTTGCCTCACGCATCCGTGCACAGGAAATTTCCCCAATTTCGAAGTCGACCGAACTACGATCCAGGAGCCTGGGTGCCGCACATTGCATCGTCGGTCTACCGGGAGGAGTGCCACTCGGAACGATCCTCGTGGCCTTGGGCATCCTGAATCGTCGAACGCGCGTGCGCTTCGACACAGGATCTTGACCCGAGTCCGGAGTTTTCCGCCGGTAGCCGATCGATCGGCCCGTCTGCTGATTCTTGGTTCGATGCCCGGAAGGCGATCTCTCGAGCAACAACAGTACTATGCTCACCCGCAGAACCTGTTCTGGCCGTTCATCGAGTCGATTCTCGGCATTTCGCGCGCTGCGCCCTATGCCGAACGCTGCGAAGGATTGAAAGCCCGGGGGGTTGCCTTATGGGATGCGCTGCAGAGCTGCGCGCGCCCTGGCAGCCTTGATTCCAGGATTGTCAATTCAACGATGGTTCCCAATGATTTCTCCACCTTTCTTGCGCAACACTCGAAAATCGAGCACATCGTCTTCAATGGGGCAAAGGCGGAGGCGGTGTTCAGAAGCCATGTCGTTCCCGAACTCGAGCGAGAGCTCGCCCCTGTACGCTTGACCCGGCTGCCGTCGACCAGCCCGGCCAACGCATCGATTCCTCGAGATGCCAAGCTGTCAGCCTGGCGTGCAACGCTTCGCTCACGATGATCAGGCGACACTGTCGGGGGAATCGTGACTGGAAACGCATCATGAAAAGAATGCTTCTGCTCCTGACGTTTGCCCTTGCTGGATGTACCGGTATCCCCGACGGGATCGAACCGGTAGAAGACTTCGAGCTGGAGCGCTACCTCGGCACCTGGTACGAGATCGGACGTCTCGATCATCGCTTCGAGCGCGGGCTGTCGAACGTGACGGCCGAGTATTCGATGCGCGAGGACGGCGGCGTCAGGGTCCTGAACCGTGGCTTCAACACCAAGGAGGACGAGTGGGACCAGGTTGAGGGCAAGGCCTACTTCGTCGGCGATTCCAACGTGGGGCGACTCAAGGTCTCGTTTTTCGGGCCGTTCTATGGTGGCTACAACGTGTTCGAGCTCGACGAAGACTACGAACACGCCCTGGTGGCCGGTCCGAATCGCTCCTACCTCTGGATCCTCGCAAGGGAGCCCCGACTGCCTCAGTCGACGCTCGACATGCTGAAGGCCAGGGCCGAATCCGTCGGGTACGACCCGTCGGACTTGATCATGGTCGAGCACGACCGCGAGCCGTAACGGGCCGGGTCAGTCCTCGGCACCGGTCGGCGCCGACTGACGCTCCGCCGGAGCGGCGCCCAACCAGAGCCGGGCGCGGCAGCCCTGGTCGGATGGATCCAGGGCGAGCAATTCCAGGCCGCCGCCGTGCAATTCGGCGATCCGCCTGACCAGTGCCAGCCCGCTGCCGCTGCCGCCCGGCAACACCAGACGAACGCTGGCACCGAGTCCGTGTTCGAGAAGAAAGCGCAGCCCGGGCGCTTCGGCATCGAGGCCTTGGTGCAGCTTCAGGCCGATCAGGCGCCGGGCGGCCGGGTTGGTCAGCGTCAGTTCGCCGTCGTCGCGAAACGCCAGTACCGCCAGTTCGATTTCGTCGGGGATCTTGTCGAGCAGCAGGCCGGACTCGCGTTTGCTGCGGGCATCGCTGCGCAGGGAATCGGCCAGCAGGTTGATCGAATGGGCAAGATCGTCGACCCCGAGGAGCCGGGTTTCGCGCAGGCGCAGGCTGTAGTCGCCATCGCGCAGCGCTGCGATCACGGTCGAGGCACCGGCCAGCGGCTTCAGCGCCCAGCGCGCCAGGCGCGCTTCAAGCATGATGACGATCGTGAGCCCCAGCAGCGATCCGCCCAGCAACCAGTGCCAGGGTAGATCGAAGCGCTGCCAGGCCATCCCGATCAGTGCGGCCAGGCCCGGTGCCAGCAGCACCCCCTTCACCAGCGCGATCCAGACGCGCTGTCGCAGACTCGACCTCATCCACCCTTGAGGCCGAACTTTTCCATTCGTCGATACAGTGCGCTTCGGCTCAGGCCCATAGCCCTGGCCGAGCGTTGAACGTCGCCCTCGAACCGTGCCAGCGCGCGGCGAGGCCGGCAGCGCCGGTTCCAGGTTGAGAATGAACAGGGTGAGCGCGACCAGGGCGACGACGGCCACGCTGGCCCAGGCGATCCGGCGGCGCTTGCGGCGGGTCTTGAGTTCGGGGCGAATGATGTCCAAGCCGGGGTAGCTTCATGAACTGTGCCTGAAATTTCAAGCTGCTGATTTCAAATATAAAAACCGTCCATCGAACGGTCGATTCGCATCCTGATTCCCGAAACCGGAATCGGGCGTGCCCGAAACCGGGACGGGTTTTTCAGAGATAGTTCCGGAACGCGTTGCGGCGCTTGAACTCGGAGCATAGGTTCATCAAACGGCCTTCCATGGATTGATCAACTCGACTTCCTTACCCTGAAAATCGCCGATATTGCGGGTAGCAACTGCAAGTCCGTGGAAGGCTGCTGTTGCCGCGATCAGCGCATCGCGCACCGGCGCTGGATTGGGCACATGAAACCCCACGCTCAGGCGCACTACCGCCAGATCGACCGGAAGGATTCGGTCCCGGAACGTGGCGAGAACCTGCTGTTCAAACCATTCGCGCAACACCGCGCCGCCACTCCTGTCCCGCCGCTCGACCAGACACACGCCGATTTCCAATTCCTGAATGTTGATCACTGAAAGCCAGCAGTCGGTGATATCGGTCTTCTGCGACCAGGCCGTGAACCTTCTATCGGCCTTGCCGGATGCCACCTTGCGCAATTCGGATAGGACGTTGGTATCGAGCAGAAGGGCCATGCCGTTGTCAAAAATCGGCTGGGCGCGCAGGCTCATCGAGCCGCGGGGCATCCAGTGCGACTTCGGCCGCCTCGGCTTCCATGGCCAGCGCGTCGGCGAGCGAGGTCGGCGCGCCGGACAGGCGCCGATAGTGCTCGATGGTCATCAGCACATGCGATGGCCGGCCGCGTTCGGTAATGAAAACCGGCCCGTCGCCGGCGGCTTTCTTGACACGGCTGACGGCCTGGTTGAATTCGCGACTGGAGACGTTCTTGATCGCCATCTCAGGACCTCCGTTTCCAATTGTAGATATGATTCTACCATCGAGTCGTGCGATTGCTGTGCGGTTGCAGGACGCGGGATTATCGAATGGAACCGCGCTCAGGCCCTTTCGCCACCGGTCCAGCGCATCAGGTTGAAGAACTCGCGGCGGGTCCTGGGGCCGAAGGTCCGGTAGTGCGGGTCGGCGATTTCGCGGTAGCCGGCGCGCGCGGTCTGGACATCGTCGTCGCTCAGGTGGTGCCGAAGAACGTCGGCCTCCAGACGATAAGGCTTGAGCGCGTTGAGGCCGAGAATCTTGCGCTTGATCCGCGCCGTCAGCGCCGGATAACCGTATTTTTCCTGAAGTTCCTCGCTGATCTGGAACGCGCGGAAGGCCTGGATCTGATCCTGCGGCGAGCCGTACCAGATCGAGTCCGTGCCCCAGAGGATGTTGTCTTCGCCGAGGTACTTGAGCAGCTTGCCGAGGGTATGCGCCGCCGAGTCCGGGTCGCGCATCAGGAAGCGCCAGGTCGAGCCGAGTTCGGCGTAGACGTTGCTGCCGTGGCCGAGTTCGTTGTCGACGACGGTCTTGACCAGCGAGTCGATCCCTTCGTTGCGCTCCGGGTCATAAGGACCTTCGGCCTGGCCGGCGACGAAGCCGGAATGGTAGATCAGAAAACTCAGGTCGGGATAGAGCCCGGCGGCCGGGCCGACGTCGGTGCACAGCGAATGCTCGTAGCTCTGCTGTCCGAACGGCAGGCCCTTGTGAATCGCGATGACCGGGACGTCGAGGCGGCGCGCTTCCTCCATGAAGCGGATGCCGGTGGCCTCGTCGGTCATCGCGAAGCCCTGGCGGTCCGGGCCCCACTGGGTGTAGGTCTTCCAGGCCTGGATGCCGAAGTCGTCGCGCAGCCGCTCCATGTCTTCGACATCGCCGTCCTGATTCGGATTGACGCGGCCGTGCAGCAGCAGCCGGTGAGTGCCCCTGAGGCTCGCGACGATGTCGCGCGCCGCGGCGGCTTCCTCGATGGTCAGCGGTTCGCCCTCGCGGGTCGAGGGCACGAAGGACAGCACCATGACGTCGGTGTCGGAGTCCATGAAGACGTCCTTGACGAAGGCGTCGGGTCCGAAACACTGCAGGTAGCCGCGTGGCTCGTCGGCGACCGCGCGCACGCAGCCGGCGTTCTCGAAGCCCGACAGCGGCCGGGCTTCATCCGGCAGCCGATCGAGCCAGGCACCGGTCGGATTGACGAAATGGCCCTGGACGTCGAGGATGAACTCGTCGCCGGACAGCACGGCCGCGGCTGCCTCGGGGTCGACCGCGGCATCCTCGGACAGCGCGAACAGGCCGCCGACCCGCTCGGCGGCGGCATTGGCCGAGTTGAAGGCCAGCAGGGTCGAGGCCGCGCCGCAGGCCGACACCAGGAAATCGCGCCGGCTCTTGCCGGTTCTTCGGGCGTTTTCGGTCGCGGCGTCCTGCGCCAGCCGGTTGGCGAGCTCGCCGGCCCGGTCCAGCGGAACGGGCTCGAATTCGCCGTTGGAGGTGGCGTCGAGCTTGATCGGCAGACGCGTGCCGTCAGGGTCGTGGATCGAGGTCATCGGGCGGGCTCCATCAGGGTGTCCTCTGATTGCAGCAGATGCGCCCGCCCGGCGCAAGTGTCGCAAGACGGCTCAGGCTTTGTCTTTCGTTTCCAGACGTTTGCGGATCCGTCGAGCCGGTGCGACTGGACGCCGGCCGCGTTGGCCCGATCGAGCCGTTGCCATGACGCTTCCCTTCGACGGCCCGCGATGACATTCGTCACTGGCAAACGCGTGCTCTCCTCTCTATAGTCGAAGCTGATTCCCAGCGGCTTCGGGTCCTGAGCGATGAACGACGAACTGATCGACAGCCTGCGCATCGACCGGAGTCAGACCAACACCCCGGATCGATCCGGGGCGGTGTGGTGGCTTGTGGCGCTGATTGTCGTAGTCGCGGTGCTTGCCGCTGCGCTCTGGTGGTGGCTGCAGCCGGGCGTCGTCGAAGTCGAATCTGCCCGGGTCGAACTGGTTGAAGCCGGCGGTGCCGCGACGGTGGCCAGCGTGCTCGATGCCTCGGGTTACGTGGTCGCCCGCCGTCAGGCGACGGTGGCCGCCGAGGTCACCGGCAAGCTGCTCGAAGTCAACGTCGAAGAGGGCCGGCGGGTGACCGAGGGCGACGTACTGGCCCGGCTCGACGATGCGACCGAGCGCGCCCAGCTCGAACTTTCAGAGGCGCGCCTGGGCGCGGCCCGCAGCGCATTGGACGAGATCTCCGTCCAGCTCGAGAACGCGCGGCGGACGCTGTCGCGCCAGCGCGATCTGAAGGCCCGTGATCTGACCAGTCAGTCGGACGTCGATCTGGCGGTCACCGAAGTCGACGCGCTCTCGGCCCGGCTTGCCAGTCAGCGCGAGCAGGTCAGAGTGGCCGAGCGCGAGGTCGCCGTGCAGCAGCAGCGCATCGACGAGCTCACGATTCGCGCGCCATTTTCCGGCGTCATCATCGCGCGCGCGGCCCAGGCCGGAGAAATGGTCTCGCCGATCTCGGCCGGCGGTGGTTTCACCCGGACCGGGATCTGCACGATCGTCGACATGGACTCGCTCGAGATCGAAGTCGACGTCAACGAGGCCTACATCGATCGCGTCTCGGCCGGCCAGCCGGTCGTCGCACGACTCGACGCCTATCCCGAGCTCGATATTCCCGCCCGGGTCAAGGCGGTCGTCCCGGCCGCCGATCGCCAGAAGGCGACGGTGCGCGTGCGCGTCGAGTTCATCGAGCGCGATTCGCGGGTCCTGCCCGAGATGGGCATCAGCGTGCGCTTTCTCGAGGCGCGGGACGCGCCACTCGATGATCGCTCTTCGCCGGCGGACGGCGCGCAGCGCTTGCCCGCGATTCCAGCCGATGCCGTGTTCCGGCGCGACGGTCGCGACTACGTCTGGCGTATCGAGGGTGGTCGCGTCGAGCGGCGCGCGATCCAGCTCGCCGCCTACAAGGGCGACCGGGTCATCGTCACGGCCGGGCTTGCGGCCGGCGATCGGGTGGTCGCCGATCCGGGCGGCCTCGAGCTCGAGACCGGATCAGACGTGCGGGTCAGCGACAACTGAAACCTTTTTTTGCAGGAGCAGCAAGATGAGAGAAGCGATTGTCCGCGTCAGTGATGTCTTCAAGAAGTATCGCAAGGGCCGCGAGGCGGTCGAGGTCCTGCACGGTCTCAGTCTGGAGATCGAGCGCGGCGAATTCTGTGCCCTGATGGGTCCGTCGGGTTCAGGCAAGACCACACTGCTGAATCTGATCGGCGGCCTCGACAATCCGGATTCCGGGAAAATCGAGGTAGCTGGCGAGCGCATCGACCAACTGAACGCACGGGCGCTGGCGCGCTGGCGCTCGTCGCACGTCGGGTTCATCTTCCAGTTCTACAACCTGATGCCCGTGCTCACGGCGGTTCGCAACGTCGAGCTGCCGCTGCTGCTGAAGAAGATGTCGGCCAGGGAACGCCACAAGCGCGCGATGACCGCGCTCGAGATCGTCGGTCTTTCCGACCGTGCCAGGCATCTGCCGCGCGAGTTGTCCGGCGGGCAGGAACAGCGCGTGGCGATCGCCCGCGCGATCGTCAGCGACCCCGACGTGCTGCTGGCCGATGAGCCGACCGGTGATCTCGACCGCGACACCGCCAACGAGATTCTCGATCTGCTCTCGACGCTCAACCGCCGCCAGGAAAAGACCATCCTGATGGTGACCCATGACCCGGTCGCCGCCGAGCGCGCCGGGCGCACCGTGCGCCTCGACAAGGGTTCGATCAGCTCCGATCAGGAGGCGGCGTGATGGGCGGCATGTTCCATCTCGTGCGCCGGAATCTGACGCGCAAGAAGCTCCGGACCCTGTTCACGCTGGCTTCGGTCGTGATCGCTTTCGTTCTGTTCGCGCTGCTCGGCGGCCTGAGCCGCGCGTTCACGGCCGGGGTCGAGCTGGCCGGAGCCGATCGCCTCGTGACCACCAACAAGGTGTCGTTCATCCAGCCGATGCCGATCTCCTACGTCGAGCGCGTTCGGGCGCTCGAAGGCGTCGACGCGGTCAGCCACTACACCTGGTTCGGTGCCTACTTCCAGGACCCTCGTCAGCAGTTCGGTCTGTTTCCGACCGACCTGGACCAGCTCGACGACATCTACCCGGAATTCGAGATTCCGCCGGATCAGAAGGCCGCCTTGATGGCCAACCAGACCGGCCTGCTCGTCGGTAAGGCCATGGCGGACCTGTATGGCTGGGAAGTCGGCGATACGATTCCGCTGTTCTCCAGTATCTATCCGACCCGTGACGGCACCTACTCCTGGCCGTTCAAGCTCGAGGCGATCTTCACCGGCACCGGCAATGCCGCCGACGAAATGCAGTCCTACATGCATTACGACTACTTCAATGAAACGCGCGCGTTCGCCCAGGACCTGGTCGGCTGGATGGTGACCCGGATCGACGTCCCCGATCGGGCCGAATCGATCGCCTCGGCGATCGACGCGCGCTTCGCCAACTCGCCGACCGAAACCAAGACCTCGACCGAGGCCGGCTTCGCGGCCAGTTTCGCGGCCCAGTTCGGCAATATCGGACTGATCGTCCAGCTCGTCCTGGCCTGCGTCTTCTTCACCCTGCTGTTGATCGCCGGCAACACCATGGCCCAGGCGGTGCGCGAGCGCACCGGTGAGCTCGCGGTGCTCAAGACCCTGGGCTTCAGCGATACTCGCCTGGTCGGCATGGTGCTGTCCGAAAGCCTGCTGATCGCAGTCATCGGCGGCGTGATCGGCCTCGCGCTGGGTGCCGCGCTCGTCGGTGCCGCTTCCTCGGTGCTGGCGCAGTTCTTTCCGGGTCTGGCGATGGGCTCCGGAACCCTGATCTGGGGACTGGTCATCGCGGTAGGGCTCGGTCTGATCACCGGCGCCTGGCCGGCCTGGCAGGCCGGGCGCCTCAGGGTCGTTGAGGCCCTGGGCCGAAGATAAGGAGGGATATCACCATGCGGCAAGCGCTCGAGATTACCTGGCAGAACCTGAAGAGCATTCCGGCCCGGATCGGGGCCTCGCTGGTCGCCGTCGTCGGCGTGGCCGGCGTCGTCGCGGTGCTGGTGGCGGTGCTGTCGATGGCGCGCGGATTCGAAGCGACGCTGCAGTCGAATACCGCGCCGGACAACGTGATCGTTCTGCGGTCGGGCTCGAGTTCGGAGCTCGACTCCGGCTTCGACGGCGAGCAGGCGCGCCTGATCGCCCAGGCCGGCCAGCTCGAACTCGTCTCGCCCGAGCTGTTCGTCATCACGGATCTGCGCAAGAAATCCACCGATACCGACGCCAACGTGCCGTTTCGCGGGGTGGGTGAGGACGGTCCCGCGATCCGCAAGCGCTTCGAGCTTGTCGAGGGCCGGATGTTCGAGCCGGGCCGCAAGGAGTTGATCGCCGGCGTCGGCGCGGCTGATCAGTTCCGCGGACTCGAGGTCGGAAACACGCTCGAATTCGGCACCGAGCGCTGGGACGTGGTCGGCCTGTTCGAGACCGGCGGTGCGGCCGACTCCGAACTCTGGACCGCCGCCCCGGTCCTGCAGGGTGCCTATCGTCGCGGCAACAGCTTCTCGGTCGTCTACGGCAAGCTGTCATCGGCCGAAGATTTCCAGGCATTTCAGGACGAGTTGACGACCAATCCGCAGCTTTCGGTCCGGGTCGAGCGCGAGGCGGATTACTTCGCCGAGCAGTCACAGGCGCTGTCCTCGTTTATCGAAGTGGTCGGCTACGGCATCGCGATTCTGATGGCGCTGGGCGCGTTGTTCGGCGCGCTGAACACGATGTACACCGCCGTGTCGGACCGCGCCCGCGAGATCGCCACGCTGCGCGCGATCGGCTTCCAGCCCGGTGCGGTGGTCGTTTCGGTGATGGCCGAGGCGATGCTGCTGGCGCTGATCGGGGGCGTGCTCGGAGCGGTCGCGGCCTGGGTCCTGTTCAACGGATTCACGGTTTCGACCCTGAGCTTCGCGAGCTTCAGCCAGGTCGTGTTCGCATTCGCCGTGACGCCGGGCCTGATGGTTCAGGGTCTGGTCATCGCGATGCTGATCGGCCTGGTCGGTGGACTGGCGCCGGCGCTGCGCGCGGCTCGCACGCCGATCGTCGCCGGCTTGCGCGACTGAGCGAAGGGGTCCACCAGGCTCCGGACGTGACTTCCGGACCATGCGGGCATCGACTGCTCTGGTGTATGTTCGGCGGCCTTTTGTCGAAATCCTTACCGGAGCCCGTCCATGCGTCTCTCCAATGTCCTCTGGTCAGCCGCCGTGCTGCTGGCCAGTGCCTCCGCAGCCGCCGAACCCACCGCGCTGCTGCGCCAGCCTGCCGTCTCGGCCGACCACCTCGTCTTCGTCTACGCGGGTGATCTGTGGGTGTCCGAGCGCGACGGCTCCGATCCGCGCCGCTTGACGACGAGCCCGGCCGAGGAAAACAACCCGCACTTCTCGCCGGATGGAACGACCGTCGCGTTTGCGGCCGGATACGACGGCAACGTCGACGTCTACACGATCTCGATCGCTGGGGGCAACCCCGAGCGGCTGACCTGGCACCCCGGCGATGACATTCCGGTCGGCTGGAGCGCCGATGGAACGGCGGTTGCGTTCGCCTCGCGCCGGGAGACCGACCACGGTCGCTCGGCCCAGCTCTACCACGTGCCGGTCGACGGCGGTGCGCCGGTCAAGCAGATGGAGGCGCGCTTTTTCCGCGGGCAGTGGGACGCGTCCGGCGAGCGCCTGGCCTATATCGACCATGGTCCGGCCTACAACGGTCTCTACGGCGGAACGGCCGGCTGGAAGGGCTATCGCGGCGGCACTTCGCCCTCGGTCAGGGTCCTGGATCCGGCAGCGGGTGAATTGATCGACATCCCCGGCGATCGCGTCAACGACATCAACCCGTTCTGGCTCGGCGAGCACGTCTATTTCATCTCCGACCGCGAGGACAAGGCGCTCAACCTGCACCGCTTCGACCCCGAGTCGGGCGCGCTGACCCGATTGAGCGATGAGTCCGACTGGGATGTCCGCTGGGCTTCCGGCCACGGCGATCGGATCGTCTACGAGGCCGGCGGCCGGCTGCACGAGCTCGACCTCGGTACCGGGGCAGTGGAAACCCTGGCCATCGAGCTTCGGCCCGACCTGCCGCAGCTGCGACCGCAGTGGCGCGAGGTGGCCGGCACGATCCAGGCTGCGCGTCTTTCGCCGACCGGCAAGCGGGCCCTGGTCACGGCGCGCGGAGAGGTCTTCAGCGTTCCGGTCGAGCACGGATCGACGCGCAACCTGAGCACCTCGGAAGGAGTACGCGAGTACCCGGCCCTGTGGTCACCGGCCGGCGATCAGGTCGCCTGGATCGTCGAGTCTCTGGAGGGCCAGAGCCTGGTCGTGGCCGCTCAGGACGGCAGCGACGCCAGCCGCTTCGAACTGGGTCCGGATTTCTACCAGCTCGAGGCCTGGGACGCCGAGAACGAGCGCATCATCTACAGCGACAACCGCCTCGGCCTGAACGTGATCGACCTCGAGGACGGCGACACGCGCCGGATCGATCGCAACCTGCGCGAAGCGGGATTCGATCTCGGCCTGTCGCCGGACGGTCGCTACCTGGCCTACACCCGGATCGAGGCCAACTGGTTCCGCGACCTCTACATTCACGACTTCGAGTCGGGCGAGAGCTTCCGCGTCAGCGACGGCATGGCCGATGTCGCATCTCCCGCGTTCAGCCCGGACGGTGCCTATCTCTATTTCGCCGCCTCGACCAATACCGGGCCGATGCAGTTCGGCCTCGACATGTCGAGTCAGGAACGGCCCTACCGTGCCGGCGTCTACGCGCTGGTTCTTGCCGCCGACGGCGACTCGCCGCTCAAGCCGAGGACGGGTGACGAGGAAACCGATGCCGATGAAGACAACGGCGACAACGGCAAAAACGGTGGCGATGACGATGAAGCCGGAGATGATTCCGATTCGGTCGAGACGCGAATCGACCGCGACGGCCTGTTCGAACGCAAGGTCGCCCTGCCCGGCGCCAAGGGCAATTACGGCAACCTGGCCGTGGCCGCCGACGGCAGCCTGTTCTACATCGAGAGCACCCAGCCGGGCGCGACCGTCGAGCCGCCCGGCAGCAGCTGGGGCAGCGGCAACCGCCTGCTTCGCTTCGACCCGGAAAAGCGCGAATCGAGCGATGTGCTGACCGGCCTGCGCGGCTTCGATATGGCCAGCGGCGGCAAACACCTGCTGATCCGGCTCGCCAACGGCGGCCTGGCCGTGGCCGAGACCGGCGATTCGATCAAACCCGAGCCGCTGAGTCTGTCCCAGATGCGCATGCGGATCGATCCGCGCGCGGAGTGGGCCCAGATCTTCGACGAGGCCTGGCGCATGCAGCGCGATTATTTCTATGCCTGCAACCTGCACGACCTCGACTGGGATGCGGTCTATGAGCGCTATCGTCCGCTGGTCGAGCACGTCGGCCGACGCGAGGACCTGAACGAGCTCATGGTCGAGATGATCGCCGAGCTGCACGCCGGGCATAATCGGGTCGGCGGCGGCGATGTCCATCGTGAATCGGGCCCGGGCGTGGGTCTGCTCGGTGCCAATTTCGTCGCCGACGACAATCGCTGGCAGGTCAGCCGGGTCTACAGCGGCGAGTCGTGGAACCCGTTCGTGACCGGCCCGCTGGCGCGGCCGGGCAGCGAGGTTCAAGCCGGGGACTACATCCTGGCCGTCAACGGTCGCGAGCTGACCGCCGCCGACAACCTGTACGCCCACCTGCATGACACGGTCGATCAGCAGGTGCGGTTACGCGTCGGTCCGCGAGCCGATGGTCGCGACGCCCGCGATCTGATCGTCGAACCGGTCGACTCGGAAGGCGAGCTCCGCCTGTGGGGCTGGATCGAGGACAATCGACAGGCGGTTGATGAAGCCACCGACGGCCGGATCGGCTACATCTATCTGCCCAATACGGCCGGTGCGGGCTACACCTTCTTCAACCGCATGTACTACGCGCAGCTCGATCGCGAAGGCCTGATCATCGACGAACGCGCCAACGGCGGCGGCCAGGCCGCCAACTACATCGTCGAAGTCCTGAGCCGTCAGCACCTGTCCAACTGGGTCTACCGCGACGCGATGATGGCCAGCACCCCGATGGGCGCGCTGCACGGGCCGAAGCTGATGATGATCGACCAGGACGCCGGCTCGGGTGGCGACTACCTGCCCTACGCGTTCCGCGAACTCGGCATCGGAAAGCTGCTCGGCACGCGCACCTGGGGCGGTCTGATCGGCATCTTCCGCAACCCGCTGCTGGTTGACGGCGGCGTGATGACCGTGCCGCATTTCCGCTTCGTCGATGCCGACAACAACTGGAGCATCGAGAACGAGGGCGTGGCTCCGGATATCGAAGTCCGGCTCGACCCGGTCGCTACCAACGAGGGCCGCGACAGCCAGCTCGAAGCCGCGATCGCGGAGATCCTCGATCAGCTCGAGAGCTACAGCGACGACATTCCCCGCGAACCGCCGCCGTTGCCGACCGAACTCGGACGGTAGCGATAAACTCAACGGTTGAACCAACAACAGAACCTCCGCCCCGCGCGGAGGTTTTTGCTTATGTGAAACGCGAATGGGTGTTGTATTCGAAGAACAGCGCAAACTCGGTACCGCCTGATCCTTAATCAGCGAAGAGGTTAGGAAACCGTGGTGATTCTCCAAGGGGCCTAGAGTCGGTTTGACTTTCCCCGTATCCTTTTGATATAAACGACTCGTTGGTTCGAACTTGACAGTCAAGAGGGATTTAGATGCGGGTCTTGATTTTTTGTGTCTAGTGCTTTTTACAGGCTCTGCGTCAGCATGTTGGCAGGTGTATGGTGCGACTAAGAGTGCTGGGCCAGCCGCCAACGTAGCAAGCTTCAATTACAGTCATTCCCAGGGGGCGTGGATAGCGAGTGGGCAATGGTTCGATGGGGCGGCTAATACTAATACCTTCATAAGTATTGCCTCATTCAGCTTGTCTCTCGGCGTGCGCGGCAAGGCGACGGAGCGCAGTCTGTAGCCAGGCTACATCAAGCGCCGACAACGCTGTCCACGCGCGCCGAGAGGCAAGCCCGAAGGGGGCTCCGGACGAATCCGCCTGCGGCGTCAAGCTGACTCGACGTAGAGCAACTATGCCTTCGCCACCTTGCCTTGCAGGCGAATTCGTCCGGCGCCCTGAATGAGGCAATACTCATGAAGGTATTAGTATACATTTGGACCCAGTTCGGCAGACAGAGCCTACGTGCAGTTCCTTAGGGACACTTTTCAGAGCCCAGACGTGATGGGAATCGTTATTGACGGAAATATGATCTTCAAATTCGGAGTTTCAGAGTTGGAAGATGAAACGCCTGAGAATAGATGCGGTTATTGACAGAGAGTTTCACGAGATGAAGACTATCTATTTGTTTATTTTGGCCGTTTTGAATCTCGCGTCCGTGCATTCGATTTATGCCAACGGTGTTCCGCAGATTGAGACGGAAAGTTTCGAATATCTCCATGCCTCTGACGAGTGTCCCAGTCTTAACGCATTGAACTATTCCACCCAGTACTGGCATGAGTGGACTCTGCAGTTTTTGACTGAGGATGTGATTGTTCGTGAGTTTTTGGATTCGATCTCCTTGGATCTGGATCTCGGATCATTGGTTCCTTTAACGGATCGTCGGGATGCCAGCTTGTGTAAAAGGCTTAACCGGCTTGGTCGTGGCTTGCATACCGACGTTGTCTATGACAGAGCCTACAACCGGACTGTGCCTATCACCTACTCCATTTACTATCGCCAGTCTGGGCATATCGTAGAGATCGTCGGCTCGTATTCGCAGGGAACATCGGCTGTCGCCAAGGTGGATCGAGGTGAACGTGCAGTTGGCCCACCGACCATGGGGAGAACTGTTCTCAAAGTCTACGACCAGGGCTTGAACTTGCTTGGCAAACTGAGTCTTTAGGGCTGCTGGCTGCGCAATAACTGAGAACAATGGATTCTGTTTCAAACTCTCGAGCATCCGTCTGCCGTCAGAAGATTCCTGGACTCTTTGATCGGGACGGGAGCGTCCTCATTTATTTTCCGTTTTAGTCTGGCAGAGAGAACGACGGGCAGCAAGGAGCCTGCAACACTCCGACTGCGTTCAATCGCTCAACCCCCGCAGCGGGTGCTGCCGGAGCGGTCTCGGCCAGACGGGTGCGGATATCGCCCCGGGCTCAACCCAGAACACGCCATTTGCAGCGGAGCCAATTCAAAACGCAAAGGTCCGCATAGCGCGAAGCAGAGCTATTGCCATCAAGGCCCTCCAACAGGAACAACTGACCAAGCCGATCACCCGTCTGGCCGTGAGCGCTCCGGCACCACCCGCTGCCCCTCCCAACTCCGAGATCCCGGCTCTACGCTGCGCTTTGGCCGGGATGACAGAGAGGGTTTGCGTTTTGCTCGGACAGCTCCCCTTCGCTGACGTCTCCACTCCAGCGCTTCATGCGCCTCGGCAGCACCCGATTGCCTTCCGAACTTCGAGATCCCGGCTCTACGCTGCGCTTCGGCCGGGATGACAGAGAGGGCTTGCGCTTTGCCCAGACAGCGCCCCTTCGCTGCCGTCTCCACTCCAGCGCTTCGTGCGCCTCGGCAGCACCCGATTGCCTTCCGAACTCCGAGATCCCGGCTCTCCGCTGCGCTTCGGCCGGGATGACAGAGAGGGGTTTGCGCTTTGCTCAGACACCGCTTCTCGCTGACGTCTTCACCCCTGAGCTTCATGCGCCTGCGGCAGCCCCCGCTGCTCCTCCAAACTCTCTCAGGGGTCTGCGAGTTGTGCGATTTGTTCTTGCGCTCGGGCTTCGATGGCCAGAAAGCCTAGCTCTTCGGCCCTGGCCCGGGTTGTTTCGAGCAGGCTTGCGCGTTGGTCGGGAGCTTCGAGTCGACTGCGCAGCAGCGCCAGTTCGAGCAACTGTTTGGCGTCGGGGGCGTCGTCGAGCAGAGACTCGACCTGCAGAAGCCAGTTGGCCGCTTCGTCCAGCCGGCCCTGATCCATCAGGGCTTCGATGAAAATCATCAGTGCCAGGGCGCGTTCGTTGGGATAGTCGAGAGCGGCGAAACGATCGGCCAGGCGGCGGCCCTCGCGCTCGGCGAGGACCGTTTCTCCCCGGGCCAGCTCGACAGCGGCCCGATCCAGATCGACCAGCAGATGGTGAGGGGAATCACCATCCTCGCCGAGTCGATCGCGCGCGCCTGCAAGGAGGCGGTCGGCCTCGTTCAGACGCCCCTGCGCGCTTGCCAGCGAGCTGGCGAGACGATCGATGCCCGACTGTTCGGTGGCGCTGTCCAGCTCGAGGTTTCGCAGGGTCTCCAGCACGTCCCGGGTCTCTTCGATCCGGCCCTGGTCGAGCAGTAATCGCCCGAGATTGATCAGGCTGCGGGCCTGCGACGGGACGATGCCCAGTTCCGCGAAGGTTTCACCGGCCTGGCGCATGCTTTCTTCGGCGATCGACAATTCGCCGCGCCGGCGATAGGCGAGTCCGAGGTTGAGCATCACGCGCCCCATGTCCGGTCGCGCCTGCAAGGCCTCGAAGATTTCCAGTGCGCGTTGGTTGAGGGCAATCGCGGCTTCGGTGTCGCGCCGCCCGCTGGCCAGGCCGGCCAGATTGCTCAGCGCGATGGCCCGGCCGCGCTCGTCGGCGGCGGCTTCGAAGGCCTCGAGGGCGCGCTCGAACGCCGGCTGGGCCTCGATCCGGCGACCGTCGCTGGCCAGCAGTGTGCCGACATTGAGCAGCGCGATGCCCTCGCCGCGTGCGTTGCCGATGCGGCGGAAATAGCCCTGGGCCAGCTCCAGATTCTCGAGCGCGGAATCGTTCAGGCCGGCCCGGGTCTGGCTGATGCCGAGATTGACGTGCGCGCGGGCCAGCATCTGCGGATCGCCGACCTGTTCCAGACGTTCGATCGCCAGCGCGATCTGCTCCATGGCCGGCTCGGCTTCCCCGGACATTTCGAGGATGTTTCCGCGCACGACCCGCGCTCGGGCGACGCCATCGTGCGCGTTCAGCGACTCGTACAGGGCCTCGGCGGCATCGAGTTCGGCCCGGGATTCGGGATAGCTGCCTTCCCGGAACAGCATTTCCGCCCGGGCCATGGCCTGATCCGCCTGCACGCGCGTTGCCAGCTCGCCGGGCGGGCCGAGCTGATCGAGCGTCGCACGCGCGGCTTCGAGCCGCCCGAGGTTGGTCTGGGCATCGGCGGCGGTGATCAGGGCACGTGCTCTGAGTGCCGGCAGCTCCTGCGCGGCCGCCCGGGCCTCGGCTCGATGAGCCGCGGCCAATCGTCGTTCCTGGTCCTCGCCGGCGTTGGCCAGCTCGGCCTCCAGCAAGGCATTCAGCGGCTCGTCGGGATAGGTGTTTTCCAGTGCCTCGAGCGCGGATTCGGCTTCATCCAGCCGCCCGGCCTTGATCAATGCCTGGATCCAGTCCCGGCTGATTCGACGGTCGGGATAGTACTGATTCAGAGCCTGATAGCGTTCGACGGCCGCCTCGAACTCGAAAGCCAGCTCGGCCGAGAGTGCTTCCCATTCCAGACGCTGCCGTCGCGGCCACTGCTCGACCTGGCCGGCAACGTCGGCCAGCAGCTGCCGTGCGGCGGGAAAATCACCGCGCGCCGCGAGCGCCCGGGCGAGCGGCAGCGCGAGCTGGCCCGGCTCCTCGCCTGCGCCGGACTGCGGTGTAAGAAAGTCGAGAACGGCATCGTATTCGTGGCGCTCCAGCAGGGTCTGGGCCTGCCGGTAGCCCCGGGCTGCGGGTTCCGGTTCGGTCTCCGGCGGATCCGTGGCGGTGAACTGCGGAATGCCGAGAACAAGGATCAGACCGACGACCAGGGCGGCGACCGCGATCGGCAGAGCGGGCCCGGCCGGACGCTCTGCCTTTCCGTCATCGTGCCCGGGCCGGACCACCGGGCCGATGAACTGGTAGCCGACGCCGTGTCGGTTGGCGATCAATCGAAACTCCGGACCCTCGTCCGACAGCGCCTCGCGCAGCGCGGCGATGGTCTGACGCAAGGTCGATTTTCCGACCGGTTGCCGGGGCCAGCCCGCTTCGATCAATTCCTCGGCGCTGACCGTGGCCGGTGCACGTTCGAGCAGGCGGGAGAGAACCCTCAGCATCGTAGCGCTCAGGCCGATCTCGCCGGCGGGTCCGCGGAGGGCCGGCCGGTCGGTGTCCAGTTCCAGTTCGTCGAATCGAAAGCGCACCGTGTCCCTCGGACAGCTTTGGCTGATCACCTGCTTCGCTGTCTGATTCTGCCACAGTAGCCAGTGGACGGGTCAGGGTCGTTGTCTGAGTTCGCTGGCCCGCTGCCGGAAACGTTCGAAACCCTGTCGGGTCGCGGTCTGTTCGACCCAGTCGAGTCGCTGCTGCGCCTGCGCCCCATCGCTGATCAGGCTGCGAAGCAGCGCGATTTCGAGGGTCTGCTCGGCGTCGGGCGATTCGGCGAGCTGCTGATCGGCGCGCGATAGTACGGCGTCGGCCTCGTCGCCGCGCCGCTGAGCGATCAAGGTTTCGGCCAGCAATACCAGGGCATCGACCTGATAGCGGAGCTGTTGCGCCTGATCGAAGGACGCTTCCAGCTCGCGCGCGCGCTGCTCGGCCTGCGTGATCTGCCCGGTTGCCAGTGCTGCGCGTGCCAGATCGAGTTCAAGTGCGTGGGCGGCGTTCGCCAATCCAGCCTCGGCAACAAGGCCGCTGGCCGCCCGGAACTCGGCCCGGGCCTGCTCGGCCCGGCCGGTCAGCAGGTCGCGATCGCCGCGCAACTGATGAAGCAGCATTCGTGCCGCCGCGTCGCCGGCCGCCCGCTCTTCCAGAGCACTGAGGATTGGATCGAGCGCGTCGAAACGGCCCATGCTGATCATCATCCGGCCAAGGGCGGTCAGGGCATGCGCCTGCTCCGTGACCGATTCCGTCGCCGCAAAGGCATCGACGGACTGACGCATCCGCTGCTCGGCGGCGGCCAGATCCCCGAGGCGGCGGTGGACCCGCGACAGCTCGAACGCGGCCCGACCGAGCTCGGCGCGCGCCTCGAGAAGATCGAAGATCTCGAGTGCTTCTTCTCGCAGCCGGATCGAGCCGGGCAGATTGCCCCGCTCACTGGCTATACCGGCCAGTGATTCGAGCGAGCGCGCCCGACCGAGCAGATTCTCGCCGTCGCTGTAGGCTTCCAGGGCGCGCTGGAAAACCGGCTCTGCATCGGCTGCGCGTCCGAGACGCCGGAGGACCGAGGCCTGGTTGAACAGGGCTTGCGCTTCACCATACCGATCACCGAGGCTGCGAAACGACGCTCCGGCCTTTTCGAGCCGGTCGAGGGCCAGATCGCTTCTTTCGACGCGCATGAACACCGAGGCCAGCTCGAGATTGGCTCGTGCGCTGCGCTGCCGATCGCCGATCGCGTCGAGGGTATCGATGGCGTCGGTCAGGGTGCTGATCGATTGCTCGCTGCGTCCGGCCTGGTCGTGGGCCGCGGCCAGCAGCAAGGATGCCTCGGCCGTGCCGATCGACGCCGGAATGGCCTCGAACCGGCTGCGCGCGCGCTCGGCCGTCGAGAGCGCGCTATCGAGCTCGCCCTGTGCCAGACGTACCCGGGCGAGAAGGAGCAGGGCCAGAGCGCGCTCGATTTCGTTCGAGGATTGCGGGCGATCGAGCAGCGCCTGCAGGGACCGAGAGGCCGCGGCTTGATCGCCAAGATCCAGGAACGCCCGCGCTTCGGCCAGTCGACCGCGATCGGCGAGCTGCAGCTGGCCCGCCTGACGGGCCAATCGCACCGCGAGCTGGCCCGATTCGAGCTGGGCCGGGTGGTCGTCGCGCGCCGCAGCCAGCTGCGATTCCAGCAGGTGGCGCTGTGCCGCATCACCAAGCCGGTCGGACAGGTTGACCAAAGCCTGCTCGGCGGCGTCCAGTCGGCCGGCCTTGATCCTGGCGTCGATCATTCGGCGAATGCTGGATGATTCGGGAAAGCGCTGATTGAGGGACTGCAGCCGGTCGGCCGCGCGAGCGAAATCGAAATCCAGTGCCGCGGCCGTCGCCTCGAGATCGAGCCGGTCGCGACGCGGCCAGAGCGCCGATCCTTCCATGGCCCGGGCCGCTGCTTTGCGCGCAGCCCGGAGGTCGCCGCGCTGGCTGAGCGCCAGGGCCTCGAGATGATCGAGGCGGGGATGGTCGGGCTCGGACCGGCGCAACGCCTCGATCTGTTCGAGTGCCCCCGCTGAGTCCAGCTCTTCGAGCGCCTCGAGGGCGGCGAAATAGGCCTTCTGCGCGTCGGCGGTGCGAGGCAGGCGCAGGCGGATCGCGGCGCTGTCGGCGTCGGGCGGCGCCGTGAAGCCGAGGGTGTCGCGAATCGCTCCGGCCAGATCGATACTGAGCTCGGCGATGTCCCAGTACGGGTGCGTGGTTTCCAGACTGAGCAGGACATCGCTGGCACCGGGCCGTCGGAGATCCGCGCCCAGGCTGACGCCGTTCGGCCCGGCGCTGCCGTAACGCGCCTCGATCCAGTAATCGGCGTCGTCTCGAGCGCCGGTCGGGACCATGTGGAACCCGCCCAGCTCGACGAGGGCATGACCGAGATAGGTGGTCAGCGCGGACGCCAGCCAGTCCAGGCTGCGCTCGTCATCGCTGTTGGTCATCGTGTGCACCGTCAGGGTGGGCACCCGGTCGGGTGGCGCATTCGACGGCGGCGGCCGGGCCCACCAGGCGCTCAATATGATCAGTGCGGCCAGCGCGGCCGCTGCGATAAGCCAGGGTCGATTCCCTCGCTCGGGCGCCGGGACGGACACCGCTTCGGCCCCGGACCCGGTTGCATCGGCGCTGGCGGTCGCGGTTTCTGCCGTGCGTTCGACCGCGGCAACGAACTGGTAGCCGACGCCACGACGCGTGGCGATCAGACGCGGATCGCTGCTGGAGTCCCCGAGGGCCTGGCGCAGCTCCTTGATCGTCTGGGCCACCGAGCTGACCGAGGTGGCCTGATGACCCCAGACCGCATCGAGCAGTTCGTCACGACTGACGACCGAGGGTGCCTGCTCGACCAGATGACAGAGTACGGCGAAGGTCTGGGGACGCAAGCTGATCGGGCCGTCCGGCCCGAGCACCTGCTTCTGCTCGGTATCGAGCTGATACTCGTCGAATCGAAATTTCACGTGCGTCCCTGCAGCCGCTCCCAATGGTCAGTCGCTTGGTCAACCTTCGGTGGCATTGGCCAAGGATAGCTCGCCCGCGCCGGGAGGAATGGATCGCGTCAGCCGCCGTCCTAGTGTGCCCGGTCGAGATTCCGGGCCAGCTCGTTTGCCTCGACCAGCAGCTGGAAATCAGCGTCGGCCGAAGCCAGCTGAACGGTCAGGCGGTCCAGCTGGGCGCGTGCGTCGACGCCGCGCTCCAGCGCACTGAGTGCCCGCGCCCTCTGGAATTGGGCCGGGGCATGATTGGGATGCTTGGCCAGCAGCTCATCCAGCCTGTCCAGGGCGGCTTCGGCCCGGCCGAGTTCGATTTCGTATTCGGCGCGCTGGACCAGCATCGGTTCGGTGATTTCGGTGGCCTGGCTCATCGAGGTGCCCTGCAGCATGCGATCTGCGTGGTCCAGCCTCTCCAGCGCGCCCTCGTAGTCACCTTCGGCAGCGAGAACCTGCGCCGTGGCGGATTCGACCAGCGCATCCTGGCCCACCATACCCGAATTCTCGACCACGGCCCGCAGGCGCTCAAGCGCCTCCCGGGCGGCATTCAGCTGGCCGGTTTCGGCGTAAATCGGGATGCGGGCGTGGGCGAACAGGCTGCCGAACGGGCCCGCCATTCCCTCTTCGGCCCGATCGAGCCGCCCCAGTGCCTCGTCGAAACGGCCCAGCTGAGTCAGCGCCCCGGCTCGCAGTCCCTCGAGGGTCAGGGTCTTCGTCATCGGCGCCATGGTCTGCCCGAACACGGATTCACGTTGGTCGATCAGATCCAGCAGTTCTTCCATTCGACCGAGATTGCCCAGCAGCAGCGACAGTTCGGTGACCAGGGCGGTCGCCTCGCTCGGCTGCAGGGGCTGCTCGAGCGCTCGTTGAAATCGGCGAACGGCTTCCTCCGGATCGCCGGCCCGCGCTTCGAGCCGCAGAAGACTCCGGCGAGACTGAAAGGCATTGCTGGCCACGAAACCCGCGCGGTCGTAGGCCTCGCGCGCGCCGTCCAGATCGCCGGCTCGTTCACGGACGTTGCCCAGGGATATCCATGCGGCAGCGTCCTGCGGCTCGGCCTCCAGATAGCCTTCCAGGATCCGCGAAGCAAGATCGAAGTTGCCGGCCAGTTCTTCGATATTGGCGCGAGTCCGGTCCAGGGAAGCGCGGTCCGGGTCGATCGACTTGGCCGCTTCGTTGGCTTCCCTGGCCTCATCGACTTCGCCGAGCAGCAGCAGATTCCTCGTCAGCGTGGTCCAGGCCTGGAGACTGTGCGGCTCGACCTCGGTCCACATTCGCAGCACGCGGACGGCGCGATCGACATCGCCGCCGATCGCGTACTGGTTGGCGCGCAGGATGAAACGCAGTTCGGTGCTGAGCTTGTAGTCATGACTCAGCGCCTGCTGGGACGCCGCGCTGGCCGCCGCCATATTGCCCGCCAACCGGTGCACCTGCTGCAGCCAGGCCCAGGCCTGCGCGAAGCTCGGATCGATGTCCACCGCGGTCTGCAGCAAAGCGACCGCGGATTCGTAGTCGGAATCGAAGACCAGCGCCTTGACGCCTTGAATGAAAGGTGCCACCGCCTCCGGCTCGCTGGTCGTCCGCTCATTCAGACTGACCGGGCGGAAGACCACGTCCCCACGATCCAGGTCGCCGACGAGGCGTTGAGCCACCTGCTCCCCGAGCCGGTCGGCCGCCGCGATCAGCGTCGACCCATCGGCGACGACGCTGTCCACCAGCGAGCCGTCGGCCAAGGCGTGAATGTCGGCTCTGAGCCGGTAGCCCTCCGGGATGGCTTCGAAGCCGCCGCGGATCAGAAAATCCGCGGCCCCTTCGGCCGCGATGCCGAGGCTGAGCGCGAGAGGTTCGCCCAGCGCACCCGCGAATCCGGCCGCTTGCAGGCGTTCGATGATCGAGCGATCGAAGACAACGCCGCCGCTGATCAGAGGATCCTGCGCCAGGTCCACGCTCAACAACCAGGGCGCGGCATAGCTTTCCCAGGACGGCTCGGCCGTCGGTTCGCCGTCGCGGGGCCAGAACATGATCAGGACGGACACGCCGTAGCCTTCGCGAACGACCTGGAAGACCTGTTCCTGGCCCTCCTCATCGATCAGCGTACGCTCGACGATGGCCGCTCGAGCGCGCGCGGTTTCGGGTGGTTCCTCCGGCGGGCGCATCCCGACCACGGCCACCACCAGGGCGACCGCGAGAAGACCATTGGCTGGAACGGCTATTTTCTCGGGCCGTCCCCAGGTATCGGGACCCGGTTGCCCGTGGCGCCAGGCCAGAAGCACCACGCTGGGCAGGAGGGCAGCGAGCAGGACAAACAGATACAGGGCGTAGACCGAAGGCAGGCCGAGCTGCTCGGTCACCCAGCCGCCGAGCTCCACGGCCAGCCAGAGCCCTGCAACGTAGGCACCGACGATCTGGGGCACCCGGCGCTGCATCAACTGGCTGAAGAAGCTTGAGGACTCGCTCACTGGGTTGGCCTCTGATTGCCGCGGGCTGCTGCCTGCGCCCTCGGATTATACAGAGCCGGATACTGCGGTCTCATCAACCCGGCACGGCCGGTCAATGGCCTTTCTTGTTCGGGTCGTTGCGGCCGTACTGGTCGTGGCTGGAGACCCAGTCGAGCGAGCTGATCGCGGCGGCCAGCGAGATCTCGCCGGCGAGAACCGTGCCGGCCACGATTTCGGCGAATTTACGCACCCGACCGACGCCGGCGCAGTCCATCATCTTCAGCGCTTCCTGCTGGGTCGGCAGACCGGTACCGCCGCCGATGGTCGCGACGATCAGCGACGGCAGGGTGATCGAGATGTACAGGTCCTTGTCCTCGGTCAGCTCGGTGTAGAGAATGCCGGCCGAGGACTCGGCCACGTTGGCGACGTCCTGGCCGGTGGCGATGAACATCGCGGTGATGCCGTTGGCGGCGTGGGCCCCGTTGTTGTTCGCGCCGGAGAGCATGGCGCCGACGTTGGCGATGCGGGCGTGCTGCGCGAGCTGCTCGGTGTCGGCGTCCATGATGTCACGCAGGACCTTGCGCTTGACCAGGCACTCGGCCGTCACCCGCTTGCCGCGGGTCCGCATGGTGTTGATCTGGGACGCTTTCTTGTCGGTGGCGAAGTTCGACTCGAGGAAGAATTCCCTGACCTCGGCTTCATTGAAATGGCCGAGGATCCAGTTGCAGGCGGCGAAAGTCGCCTTGCCGACCATGTTCATGCCGGCCGCATCGCCGGTCGTGAAATTGAAGCGGGTGTAGGCGAAGCGGCTGGCCAGGTAGTAGTCGATGTGCTTGAGCTCGACGAAGGGATCGGAATCCTTGCAGACCTGCTTGATCTGATCCATGTGTGCAACCAGCCAGTCGACGAACTGCCGCGCCTCTGCCGCGCAGCCGAAACCGAACACCGGCGCGCGCTGCATGTTGTCGCCGACGACGGCACAGCGCACGCCGCCGCTTTCGGCGATGACCTTCATGCCGCGGTTGTAGGACGCGACCAGGGTGCCTTCGGTGGTGGCCAGCGGGACGTAGAACTCGCCTCTGGCGTGTTCTCCGTTGATCTTGAGCGGCCCGGCGATGCCGAGCGGAATCTGGGCGGCACCGGTGAAGTGCTCGAGATTGCCGCGCGTCGTGTTCGGATCGATCGAATAGCGGGTGATGTGATCGAGCGCGCAGCCGGTCTTGTGTTCGACGAAGGCCTGGCGCTCCTTGATGATGGCGTCGCTGTAATCGTTGGCCGGGTCGCGCGGGATCGAGTCGGGATCGCGCTCGCCCGTGCGCAACGCGTCGCGCACCGAAAAACTCAGCGCGCCGAAGCGCTCGGCGCGAAACGCCAGTTCGATCTCGTGTTCCCCCGGTTCGAGAGCATCGATGGCCAGATCCATCGTCAACAGGGTCCCGAGCGGAAAATCCATCCCATGCTCGTCGGCCAGCTGGTCAGCGCGCATGGCCGGCCCGCCGTCGAACTGCAGCCGGATATCCGACGGCGGAACGTCGCGTCCGTCCAGCGCCACTCGCTCGATCCGCTCGAGCCGGGTCGGTGCCAGCCGATTCTTGACCGTCAATCGGACGCCGTCGCCCGTATTGCGCAGGCTGGAGCGGTTGTAGAGCTTCTTGAGCAGGGCCTTGGGGATGAATTGCATGAGTCGGAGTTCCTGATTGAATGAGAATGGCTCGCAGATATCGTAGCCTCAGTCTGCCCTGTTTGTCATTGAAGCGGGTGCCGGAGGGTTGCCGTGGCCATCGACCGGAAGGGAAACGAGAGGATACACTTCACGGCTCGGTACATCGACAGACCCATCGGTGTGATCCTTCTCCGCGTTCTTGCGCTTGTCCAGGCCATCTGCCTGATACCGATTCTGATCCGTTTTCTGCTGTTGCCGCCGGATTTCAGTGCGGTGGGCCTGTGGTTCATCGCGATTGGCATAAGTCTGATCAGCGCACCCTACGCGCTGTGGCAGATCATCCGCCACCCGCCTCGTCGATTCTGGGCCGGTCTCATGCTGGTCCTCGCCGTCAGTTCCGTCGGCGTGCCGCTGCTGATCGACCGGTTCCAGCTTCAGCCGCTGCCCGCGGCACCCGTTGCACTGGTCAGCGTATTCGTGGTCCTGATCGGATCGCTCTGGCTGCTTGCGCGACCTGCATTCTGGACCGATAGAATCTGGACCGGACGACGATTCAACCTGGCGCTGCTCCTCGTGCTCGTGGTCTGGATCGCCCTGGTGGCAGCCCCATTGGCCTTTGGTCTGGCGGTGGGTTTTGCGCCGCCGATGGGCAACGACCGTCTTGGTCTGTCGCTGGATGTGCTGTTGATTCATGGGGCCAGCCTGGGCCTGTCCGGACTGATTCTGGCTGCGTTTGCCCTGATTTTTTCGCCGGTGGGTCTGTGGCGGAATCGGCGTCGGATCGGGCTTCACGCGGCCCAGCTCGTCGCGGCGCTGACCCTGGCAGCTGTGCTTCTCATGGAGGCCGTTATGCTATCGATCATGACCGTCAATACCGGGTAGGCGATCTGGAAAGCCAGCGTCCAATCGACCCGACAAGCCACCGGCCTTCGCCAAAAGGCGCCGAGCGAAGCGTGCTGCTGGTCCTGATCATCACCAAGCTGCTGCCGCAATCGCCGCGCTCGGTCTTGCCGATCTGTTGCCGGTGCTGGTTGTGCTGATGCTGTTCAAGCTCGTAGCCGATCTGCGCTCGCATCGGGCGGCCGGGCGTCTCGCAGCACTAGTGGGCCACGCGGCAAATCAGGTAACACTCAGCCGTCGCACAAGCGCCGTGGGCTGCGTTGCACTCGCTTGAATTGGCTATGTCGATGAGCTGAAAGATCAATCCGTCCTGCGATACCGGCGTGCTGGTGTCGAGGTCGACGGTGAGCAGGCTGTTTACCGCCACAACCTGATCGAGCACCGGCATGAACTGCGGCAGATCGGTCTGGTCCTCGAAGCGGTCGACCATGATGATGCAGCGCCCTGCGGACTGCGCCCAGGTCGTCGGCGCGGCCAGAATCAGCAACACCGCCAGGACCGTTGAGAAACGTTTCGCGGCGCTCATCGCAGCCCGACTCCGCAAAAGCCCTGAATATCCGCTGATTAACGAGCTCATTGATAATCCCTCTTCGCCTTCCGAAGCCTTTGATCGCGAGATCCGGTCAACCCCGGCAGGCAGCTGAAGCGCCAAGTTTGGACAGGCGCCGACTGATTTTTAATGCCACATTTCCAAGAGGCGCAAACCAGCCCGAAAAGTGATCAAAGCATCGACGGAGCTGCTTTTTTCTAAGTCGCAGCACCTTCGGCTGGCCGGCCGAATCGGGTACAGTGGCTGTCCAGGGAAAAACCGGAGGTTCCCGCTTCCGATGGACCAGGCATCCGAACTGACCGGCTTGTTGAGTCGCCTCAAGGCTGGCGATGAATCCGCCCGCGAGCGCCTGGTCGAACGAGTCTATCCCGAGCTCAAGGCGATGGCTCGTGCGCAGTTCGGGGCGGAGCGCGCCAACCATACCCTGCAGCCGACCGCGCTCTTGCACGAGGCCTATCTGAGGCTGGTCGAATCCGAACACACCGAGTGGACATCGCGGGCCCACTTCATGGCCGTCGCGGCCAAGGTCATGCGTCAACTGCTGGTCGACAGCGCCCGGCGCAAGAACGCGCTGAAACGCCAGGCGCCTGAGCCGGCGACGCTGATCGCCAGCGATCATGATCAGGACATCGACCTGGTCCAGCTCGAAGAGGCACTGGCTCGTCTTGAGGCCATTGCGCCATGCCAGGCGCAGGTCGTGGAGCTGAAGTTCTTCGGCGGTCTGACGGCGGCCGAGGTGGCGGCGGTGTTGAACGTGTCCGATCCGACCGTCCATCGCGAGTGGCGCAGCGCGAGGACCTCGCTGTTCCTGCAGCTTGACCCGGACCGCCAGACGTGAAGCGATCCGATCGGACAGCTGATAATGCGGGCATCGAAGCGCGCGCCATCGAGCTGTTCGGCGAAAGCCTTGCATTGCCGACGGCAGAACGGGAGGCCTGGATCGAGTCCCGGGCCGGTGACGATGAGCTCCTGATCGACTACCTGCGCGAGCTGATTCAGGCGGAGGCGCGAAGCAGCGGTTTTCTGGATCGACAGCTCGAACTCCGGATGCGGACCGATCGCTCCGGGCGTCGGATCGGTGCGTACACGATTCTCGCCGAGTACGCGATCGGCGGCATGAGCACGGTCTATCGCGGCCAGCGCAGCGACGGGCGCTTCGAGCAGCAAGTCGCGATCAAGGTGTTCGACGCGGTCCACCTGCGCGGCGACATGGCTGCCCGCTTTGCCGCCGAAAGACGCATTCTCGCCGCTCTGGAGCATCCCGCCATCGCGCGCGTGGTCGACGGCGGCGAGCTCGAGGACGGCACGCCGTACCTGGTGATGGAGTGGATCGAGGGTGAGGCCATCACCCGCTACTGCCATCGGCACCGTCTGGACCTGCCCGGGCGACTGAATCTGTTCTGTCGCGTTTGCGAAGCGCTTTCGCTGGCGCACGAGCGCGGCGTCGTCCACCGCGATATCAAACCCGGCAACGTGCTGGTCAATGCCGCCGGAGATCCCAAGCTGATCGACTTCGGGATCGCAAAGCGCCTGATCGCGGACGATGACGAACCCGAAATGCCCGAAACCCGCTTCGGCATGCAGCTGATGACCCCGGAATACGCGAGTCCCGAGCAGGTTCGCGGTGGCGAGGTGGGCCCGGCCAGCGACGTGTACTCTCTCGGCGTGCTGCTCTACGAACTGCTGACGGGCATGCGGCCGTATCAGCTGGCCGGACTCTCGCCGGCCGAGATCGAGCGTGCGGTCTGCGATTCGATCGCGGTCAGGCCCAGCGCGATGGTAGCCGGTTCGCGCGACCATCCACCAAGCGGTCTGGGAGAATCGAGCGTGCTGAAGCGTCGACTGCGCGGCGATCTCGATCGCATCGTCATGAGCGCGATGCGCCAGGAGCCGGATCGACGCTATGCCACCGTCGCGGCCCTGTCCGACGACATCCAGCGCTATCTCGCCAACAAACCGGTTCGCGCCCGCGGCAGCTCGCGGCTGTATCGGATGGGCAAGTTCATCGCGCGGCACCGGGCCGGTGTCGGTGCCACCGGCATCGCCTTCGCCGCTTTGATGACCGCGTTGATCCTGGTCCAGCTCCAGGCCCAGGAGGCTCGCGAACAGGCCGAGCGCGCCGAGCTGGCCAGCCAGTTCCTGACCGAGATGATCGGTCGGGCCGATCCGTTCGCGAGCGCCGCGGAGCCAACCCTGGCGAGCGCCCTGCGCGCCTCCATTCCGGATATCGCCAGTCGTTTCTCCGATCAGCCCGGCCTGGAAGCCGACATGCGCTACGCCATCGGCTATGCGCTTCAGAGTCTCGGGCAGATCCCGGAAGCACGCGTTCAGCTGGAGCGCGCGCAGCGTCTTCGTGACCAGTTCGACGATCCCATCGACCAGGCCCAGGCCTACGACGCGATGGGCATCGTCCACTGGTGGGAGAGTGACTTTGCCGGCGCATCGACCTGGTTCCAGCGCGCACTCGAGCGCCTGGACGGACAGCGCTCGGAGCACGCCGAGCGCCAGCGCTTCAACGTGCTCAACAACTTCTCGGCCATGCTGATCGAAACCGGCGAGTTCGAACGCAGTGCCGAGCTGGCCTACGCAGCGCTCGAACTGGTCGATTCGTCCGAGGTCGAGTTCGCGCTCGCGAACCAGGCCACCTTGTGGTCGAATCTGGCGACGACGCTCGAAGGCCTGGATGACTTCGAAGGGTCGGAATCGGCTTTCGAGCGCTCGCTGGCGATCCGGCGCGAGGCCGGGGCGGAAATGACGCCGGACTATGCGATCACGCTGAATAATCTGGCCTATCTGCACCTGCGCCAGGACCGCTTCGACGAGGCCATCGCCGGACAGACGCGTTCGGTGGAGATCCTCGAACAGACCCTGGGTGAGACCCACCCCGAAGTCTTCGTGACGTCCATGAACCTGTCGCGAATGCTGGTGCAGGCCGGCGACCTGACGCAGGCCGAAGCCTATGCCGAGCGGGCCCTGGACATCGGGCGGGCGACAATGGACGAGACCAACCCGCGCCTCGGCAAGGCTTACGAGGCCAGCGCCCTGGTCCGTGAGGGGCAGGGCCGGCGAGCCGAGGCGCTGGCGTTGGCTGAACGAACCCGGCAAATCTACCTGGACGCCGAAGAGGTCAACCCGGCCTGGCTCGAAGCGATTGAAGGACTGATCGAGCGTCTGCGGCACCGCGATGACTGAACCGGGCCGGGTGATTCAGCCTGGTCGACGATTGAGCAGAATACCTGGCGGTAAGCCCGAAAAGCGGCTCTTTCACAAAATCTTCAACGAAATTTTAAGTTTCTCGCCGCGGCTCCGCATAGTGTCTGGAACAACAGATCGGTCGCCGTGGAGGGTTTTTGCCGATGATCATTCGTTCGTGTCCACATTCGATCCGGATCCTGCGGGGGTTCGCAATTTTTCTTGCCGCCTGGATCTGCGCGCCGGCCTTCGTTCTGGCCAGCCCGATCGAGATCGGTCTGGACCAGGAAATCAGCGGTGAAATTCTCCCGGGGGAGGAGCTGGTCTACGAGCTCCAGAGTCTGCAGCCCGGCCAGCGAGTCTATGTGCAGCAGATCGCGACATCGAACTTCAACGGCCTGAACTGGCTACTGGAGGACGAATTCGGGCGGGTGGTCCGGGAAGATCCAGGACGTCTTGAGGATCTCGGCCCGGTCAGTCTGATGGGCGGATTGTACCGTTTGACGGTGCGCGGTGAAACGCCGACGGCGGCCGGCACCTTCAGTTTCATCGTCCACGGGGTCGAGGACACCTCGAGTGCGCTGGCGATGGATGTGGCGGATACCCAGGCGATCAGCGGCATCGGCGCCACGCATGTCTTCGACTTGAGCGTGAATGAGCCCGGTCCGGTGCGGCTGTTCTTCAGCGGCGCCAACCCGGGCCAGCTCAGCTACCGCCTCGTCGACTCGCTCGGCAACCTGCGCCAGGACTGGACGACCTCCGGGCCGGCTGTCTCCGACCCGTTCAACCTGCCCGGCGGGGTTCATCGCATCGAAGTGCGCGGGCGCAATGACTATTTCGGTGATCTGACCCTGCAGGTTCGCCCGGTCGAGGATCCTGTGCCGGTCGCCCTGCCCTTGGACGGATCCGCCGGCTACGACAGCGCGGACCTGACCGAAACCACCGAGTTCCAGTTCACTCTGGCCGATACCACGGCGGTCTTCGTGACTTTCGATTTCGCGCACGGCAGCGCCGCCGGGCAGTGGCGGCTCGACCGCGCCGACGGCCCGGAGATCAGCGGCTGGACGAACAACATGAACCCGCCCGGTGATCCCTGGCAACTGGTGGCCGGCGACTATCGCCTGAGCGTCCGCAGCCGTTCGACCACATCGATCGAAGGCACGGCAACGCTGCATGAAGTTGCCGACAGCCTCTCTTTGCTGGCCCCAGATACGCCGGCGACCGCCGAAATTCTGGTGCCCGGTCAGGAGCACCGTTTCGATCTGAGCGCGCTGCCGGCGGGAACCTACCTGCTGGACCAGCTCGACTCGGACGCCACCAATGCGCTGAACTGGTGGATCGAGAATGCGCTCGGGGAAACCTTACTGGCGCGAACCAGCAACGTGTCCGACGTCGAGGGTCTCGTGTTGAAAGGCGGTGACTATCGACTGGTCGTCAGCGGAGAATCGGCCGCGACCGGCTTCGTCGATTTCTCGCTGACCACCATGACCGTGGTGGAAACGCCGACCAGCCTGGGCAGCGTCATCAATGACGCGATCGTCCAGCCCGGCGAGATTCGGCGCTATACCTTCAATTCACCGACCAACCGGAAGCTCTCGATCGACAGACAGTCGAGCTCGAATGCAGGCGCTCTGGCTTATGTCCTGATCGATGCTGTCGGCCGGGAGCTCGTCAGTCGCGGCACTTTCCTGCCCAGCCTGACTGAACTCAGGCTCGTGGGCGGAGACTACGTGCTCGAGGTCCTGGCCGAGGGCGGTGCGACCGGCGACTACGTGCTCGCACTCGACGATGATGGTCCGGCCGTCTTCCCGCCTTCCGGCACGCCGCTGGCCCTCGGCGACCTGGCCGAGGACACGATAGAGAGTGGATCACCGCAGCGCTGGCTGATCAGCCTGGTCGATACCCGGCGGGTCTATTTCGAACTGGTCACTGGCGCGACCAACCTCGCCTGGACGCTGTTCGATGCCTCCGGGCAGCCATTGTTCGACAGCGTCCGCGCCCGTTTCCCCGGAACCGATGATCGCGGTCCGTTCATGCTCGCGGCCGGTGACTACACGATCGAGTTCGAGTTGGTCAGTGGCGAACCCGCCGACTACGCGTTCCGAGCCATTGATTCCGCGGCGACCGAGACCTCGATCAATCTCGATGAGATCATCGACAGCCCGCCGACGGTCCGCGGATTCAGGGATGATTATCTGTTCACCGTGCCGGCGCAGGATAGTTACTACTTCGAGCTTCTGCAGGGGGACAACCAGCTTCGCTGGCGCCTGGAGAGCATCGACGGCGAGCCTGTTTTCGGGACCAGCCTGGCGCGCTTTCCGGCCGACAGCCTCGGGGCCTTCGACCTGGCAGCCGGTGACTACCGCCTGCGCTTCGAGGCAACCGGAAACGCCGCGCCCGGCTACCAGTTCCGAATCCAGACGGTCACCGATCTGACCGACAGCCTGACGCTCGGCGCCGCTCCCTTGCCAGTCAGTACGGCCATGGCGATGCCCGGGCAGACGCACGACTATGACCTGACCATCGAGCCGGGACGGGACCGGCTCTACGTGCAGGTGGAATCCGGCGACACGGCGCTGCGTTATTCTCTGCTCGATGCCGCCGGTCGCGCGTTGATCGACAGCAAGCGGCTTGCATTCCCGCTCACCGATGACGCAGGCCCGTTGCCGATCGAACCCGGGCAGTATCGCCTGGTCGTGGAGATGCTCGACCCGACGACATCGGCCTATTCGCTGACCCTGCACGCGCAGGCCGCGAGCCCCGCGCAGAACATCGCGCTGGACGAAACAGTGTCCTGGACGCCCCCGGGGGCCGGTGCCGAGCAGCGTTTCCTGTTCGATTCGGCGAGAACGCCGCCCCGGGCGTTCTTCGATGCCCTGACCGACGGGTCCGGCGTCTTCGCGACTCTGAGGCATGTCCCGTCTGGCTGGGCGCTCTTTTCCAACGTCAATCTCAATTTCGCGCAGAACGCAGACCGCGGCCCCTGGAACCTGCCGCCCGGGCAGTTCGAATTGATTCTGCAGGCCCTTCCGAACGCCGGGGAGCCGAGCTGGCAGGTCCGGAGCGTTGTCGATGAGAGTGCCGGCCCGATCGAAATCGATCGGGTCATCGAGGCTGAATTCGCGAGTCCGGGGGGCACGCTGAGCTTCACCTTCGAGCCTGAAGAAGCCGGGCAGTCGCTGATCTTCGACCTGATGTTTTCGGCCGACTCCAATCAATGGGAACTGATCGACCCGGTCGGCACCTCGGTTTTCGGGCGGGTCAATGCAGCGAATCCAGGCAGCCACGACCGCGGCCCGTTTTCGCTCGCCGATGGCGTCTACACCCTGGTTTTCAGCAATACCCGCAACCTGGTGCCTGAATGGTTGTTCCAGGTCGCTACGGCCGAAACCAATCTCACCGTGCCCGAGGGCTGCGCGGCCTGCAGTGCCCTGGATGTGGTGTTCACTTTCGACACCTCGCCGTCGATGGACCCGGTCAACCAGACCATGTGCGACATCACGACCGAGCTGGTCCAGGTGCTGGCCGACGACGGTATCCCGATCAATTCCCGGTTCTGGGGCATCAGCGCCCTCGGCGCTGCGGAGTGTCTGACCAGTGACGTGGCGACCGAACTCGGCACCATCATTCCGGGAACGCCACCGTCATTCATGACCACGCTCGATCAGTGCAATGACGGGTTCGCCGGCGACATCGAAAACTGGGGGCCCGCCGTCGCCCTGGTCGCCAACGACCTGGCCTGGGATCCGGATGCGGTTCGGCTGGTCATTCCGGTCGCGGACGAAGGCTCCTACTGTGGTTCGCCGGTCAATGATCTCGATATCGAGTCGGTGTATTACGCGCGCCAGATCGCGGCGCAGAATGATGTCGTGGTCTCTCCGCTGGTGCCGTCGATCGCACCCGACGAGGTTCGGGCGATGGCCGGACTGATCACGGTCGGCACGGGCGGGATTTCCACCATTGCGGATTTCGACCTGGAGGATATTCTGCCCGTCGCCCGCTCGATCGCGATCGCGGCCTGCGGCACGGCTCAGACCGTGGCGGCACCGGAGTTCACCGATCTGTCGCCGCGACCCGGCACCTTGCTCCCTTCGGGCGTCCCGCTGGTGCTGAGCGGAAGAGTCCTGCCGGTCAACGAGCTCCGCCCGGTGCTCGAGGTCGAAGTCAACGGGCAGCCTTCCTCGGTGCTCGACGGCAGCGGCAGCTTCTTCGCGACCATCGAGCTGCAGCCGGGTCCGAACCTGGTGACGATTTCGGCCGTGGAGGCCTGCGGGCCCACGGTGCTCGAAATCGAGCTGATGGGCGCTGGCGATGAGACCGATCCATGGGCCGGTTTTGCCGAGGTCAGCGATCTGCTCGAAGGCGAGTTCTCGCGCGCGACCTTCGATCAACCCAATCAGCGCCTGCTTGTGGATGTCGCCGTGCGCAATCCCGGTGCGGCCCTGCGCGGTCCGATCCTGATGGCCGTGGGTATGGATCTGGATCCCGGCGTCAGCCTGCTCAACGCCGATGGCCAGACGCCGAACGGCGAGCCGTTCGTGGTGCTCGTGCCTGAGGGCGAGATACTGCCGGCCGACAGCGTCTCGGCTGTCCGCGAACTGGCGTTTTCGAATCCAGGACTCGATCCGATCGATTTCGAGCCGCGCTGGATCCTGCCGGCCAACCAGGCTCCGCATTTCACGACCGTTCCGGCGACGCGCGCAACAGTCGGACGTGCCTGGAGCTATGCCGCCGAGGCCGAGGACGGCGATGGCGACAGCGTGACCTATTCGCTGCTGGTCGCCCCACCCGGGATGACCCTGTCCGCGGGGACCCTGAGCTGGACGCCGGCGTCTGCCGGCAGCTTCGACGTCGTGCTGCGTGCCAGGGATGGTCGCGGTGGCGTCGGCCGTCAGTCGTTCTCGGTCAACGTGGTCGAGGCCGGCTTCAACGCGCCGCCGATCTTTACCAGCTCGCCGGTCATTCAGGCACCGATCGGTGCCAACTACAGCTATCAGGCGGCGGTCATCGACCCTGACGGGGACAACGTGAACTTCGCCTTGCTCAGCGCGCCGGCGGGTCTTGAAGTCGACCCGGTCTCGGGCCTGGTCAGTTGGACCAATGCTCAGCCCGGCCAGCACAGCGTGATTCTTGAAGCGGATGACGGTCAGGGCGGCCAGAGCAGCCAGAGCTATACCCTGTTCATCGGCGAGCCGGCGACGACCCCGGCGGGACCGAGTTTCGTCTCGACGCCTGTCGCGTTCGCCGGCGTCAGCACTCAGTATCGCTACCGCTATCGGCTCGGTCCGCCCCAGGACCCGCCGCCAACCGTGGTTCTCGCACAGGGACCGGACGATATGGTTCTGGACCCGATCGAACGCACGCTGGTCTGGGTGCCCGCAGCCGGCGATCTCGGGCCTCATGTGATCGAACTGATCGCGACCGACTCGTCCGGGCAGCAGGCGAACCAGCGCTTCGTGCTGACCGTGCTGGAGAATCTGCCCAATCAGGCGCCCTACATCACGACAACGCCGCCGCTGTTCGCGGTCGTGGGCCAGCCGTGGTCCTACCCGTCCGACGCGGTCGATCCCGAATTCGCCGAGCTGACCTACAGCGTCGACGAAGCCCCTGATGATCTGACGATCGATCCGGTCAGCGGGCAACTGGACTGGACCCCCGCGCCGGGGACACCCGCCAGCGTGCCGGTGACTCTGGTGGTCAGCGATCCTGACGGGCTGAGTGCGGAGCAGGCATTCGAGGTCGTGGTCCGGCCAAGCAACGCGGCACCTTCTCTGGACAGCACGCCACCCGCTGCCGTCCTGATTGGTCAGACGTATAACCATTTGTTCATTGCCAACGATGCCGATGGCGACAGCCTGACCTTCAGCCTGTTGTCCGGGCCGACGGGCATGGCCCTCGATGCCGAAGCCGGCTGGCTGTCGTGGCCGACCGCCGGCGTCGTCCCCGGCTTGTACGAGTACGAGATCGAAGTGGCTGATGACTGGGGTGGCCGGGTCAGCTCGGCCTTCAGCGTCAACGTGGTTGAAGACAGTGAAGCCCCGAGCGTGGCGATCGTGATCGCCCGTCAGCCGGCCTGCGCGACCGAGCCCGTGGCGGTCTGCCTGCAGGCCGGCGACAACGTCGGCATCGCCAGCCGCGAGCTGCAGATCGACGGCGAGCCACAGACGCTCACGGCCGGATGTGTGGACTGGACGCCTCCGTTACCAGGTAACGTGCCGGCCTTCGGTACCGCTAGCGACATCACCGGCTTGACCAGTGAGACATCCGTTTCACTACAGGTCTCCGACTGCAACGACGAGCAGAAGCCGGTCGTGACCCTGTTCTCTCCGACCGTTGATTCCCTGCTGCTGGAACCGACGCCGCTGATCGTCAGTATCGATGACGATACGCCGGAGGCCTTGACCTGGACAGTCTCGATCCGTGCCGGTCTGGACGGCGAGCCCGAAGTCCTCAGTGAGGGCATCGGTGCGGTCGATCAGGCCGAGGTGGCCGTGATCGACACGACCCTGCTGGCCGAAGGCGAGTACTGGATCAGCATTCTCGGCAGCGACGGCATCCAGACCGGCGGTATCGAGTACCGGGTCAACGTGGGAGCTGGCTATAAGCCCGGACGCCTGCGCATCGCTAACGCTGACGTCAATCTCCCGCTGGCGGGCGTGCCGCTGACCATTGGCCGCTCTTACGACAGCCTCGACGCCGGTCGGCATGGCAAATCTCCGGGCGATCTGGGTCCTGGTTGGCGTCTGGCCTTGTCCGGCAGTGTCACGGACTCGGCGCGCGAACCGACCGATCCCGACAATCCGTTGGCGGCGTTGCTGGCCGAACCCTTCAGCCAACAGACCCGGGTATCGGTGATCAAGCCCGATGGAGAGCGGGTTGGATTCACCTTCGCGCCCAAGCAGAAATCTTTCCCGTCGCTCTTCCAGTTCGACGTCGAGTTCGAGGCCGATCCGGGCGTCGAGGACACCCTGCGGGCCGTCGATGGCCCTCAGATCGTGTGGGCGCTGGGTGCCGGTTTCGCAGACTACATCATCCCCTACAACCCGTCGATCTACGAGCTTGAAACGCCGGAGCGTGTGGTCTACGTCTTCAGCGAAGAGGAAGGTCTGATCGAGATTCGCGATGCGCTCGGCGGCATCCTCACGATCAGCGATGATGGTATCCAGAGTTCGCGCGGCCCCGCCATCGATTACGTGCGCGATGAAATGGGGCGCGTGACCGAAATCCTGCTGCCGCCGGCCGAACCCGGCGCAGAGCGGGGCAAGGTCGTCTACGGATTCGATGCGCTCGGTAACCTGTCGACGATGACCGATCTCGGCGGTGGCGTGACCCGGTTCGAGTACGACAACACGGACTATCCGCACCACTTGAGCGCCGTGATCGACCCGCGCGGCGTGGCGATGACCCGTCAGATCTACGATGCGGACGGACGTCTGATCGCCCAATGTCCGGCCGACGGCGATTCCGCCACGCTCGAGGGTTGCACGACTTACAACTTCGATATCGCCGGCAGTGTCGAGACGATTTTCGATACGCGCGGCTTCCAGAGCGACCTGGTCTATGACGAGAACGGCCAGGTGGTTTCCCGTCGCGACTGGACGAGTCCGACCGAGTGGATCGAGCAGGTCTGGGTCTACGACGACCACGGACGGGTGATCGAACACGTCGACGGCGAGGGCGGAAGTACCTTGTACGAATACGACGAGGTCGGCAACGAATTGTCCCGAACCTTACCGGGCGGACAGACCTACCGATGGACTTATGGCGACTGCAGAAGCGAGTGGCTGACGGCAACCGACCCGATGGGCAATGTCTGGCAGCAGACGTTCGACGACGACTGTCACCTGCGCTTCGCGACGGATCCCCTGGGTGGCGTGACCGAATACCAGTACGACGCCCAGGGGCTTCGCACAGCCATCATTGATCCTGTGGGTCAGGCCTGGACGTTCACCTTTACCGCATCCGGTCTGGTCGAAACGGTGACGGATCCTCGAGGCCGCGTGCGCAGCCATGAATACGATGGGCTCGGCCAGGAAACGCGAGTCATCCAGCGCAACGGACAGCAGATCGATTACGTCTATGACGAGGCTGGTCGACTACAGTCGGAAACCTGGGTGGGCACCGGACATGTGCGGAACTGGGACTACAACGAAGTCGGATTGATCATCCGCGAAAGCAGCCCGGACAGCACCGTGGAGGTCGAGTACTGGCCGATTGGACGCATCAAGCGGCTCGATCACAGCGCGCCTGGAGCGCCGTCCTGGTGGGTTGCCTACGAGTACGACGGCAACGGCAACGTGCTGGAGGTCAGCGACTCGGCCGGCGGCCTGACGAGCTACGAATACGATCCTCTGGATCGGATGACCTCGGTCGAGCAATCGGGCACCGGCGTCCTGCCCAAGCGCGTCGAAGTGGAATACAACCGTGCCTCACTGGTCAGGACCATTCGCCGCTTCGGCGACCTCGACGGCAACGTGTTGGGCCCCTACAGCGTCATTGATTACGCCTGTGAGAGTTGTCTGACCGAGCTGAATCGGATTGACCACCGTCGTCCCGATGACAGCAGCGTGCATGAACTCCTGTTCACGCGCAACGCCAATGCACAGAACACCCAGATCATCGATGCCGAGGGCACCCATACCTTCGTTTATGACGGTCGCGGCTGGCTGATTGAATTCAGCCATCCGCCAGTGCCCGGGCTGGACGGCGGCAGCATCGCCTATGACGCGATGGGTAACTGGCTCAACCTGCCCGGGCAGCCCGGCACGGCGACCCTTTCATACGGCGTCGGCGACGGTGGTCATGAACTGATCAACGACGGCGTCAATGAGTACGATTACGACGAGCGAGGTGCGCTTGTGGTCCGGGAAGATTCGACCAGCGGGCAAACGCTCGAGCTCGACCGCGACCCCGCCAGCCGCCTGATTTCCGCGATCCTCAGGGACGATCAGGGAGCGGTCCTTTCCGAGGGCAACTATCGCTATACACCGGCAGGCATGCGGGTGTTCGCCGAGGTCGAGGGGCAGCGACGACACTTCATCCGTGATGGCGAGAACGTGATCGCGGCGCTCGATGATGCCGGCGAGGTCGTCTGGCGTCGCCTGCATCCCAGGTCGGTGGATCGACCACTGGCGGTCGACGACGGCACGACGATCCAGTGGTTGTTGAGTGACCATAACGGGAGCATTCGCGACGTTGTCGATACTTCCGGACAGGCGCTCGCCCACTTTGCCTATACCCCGTTCGGCAAGCAGGTGCTGGGGCCGCCCCCCAGCCTTGACGATCCGATCCGGTTCACCGGTCGCGAGTTCGATCTACCGGGCGGACTGGGTTACTTCCGCGCCAGAAACTACGACCCGAGCATCGCGCGATTCCTGTCCCAGGACCCGCTCGAGCCCTGGCACTACCGCTATGCCGAGAACAACCCGCTGCGCTTCAACGACCCGTCCGGCGAAGTTGCTGCCATCGAGTACCTGTTGATGGTCTGCGACGCGCTGTCAGCGATCAGTTTCGGACAGGCCTCCGGCGCGGTCTTCGAAGAGGCGATCAACCAGGTTGTCGCCGGATTCTCGGGCACGCCGGGCAACCCCGAAAAAGTGCTTGAGAAACTCAAGGACTGGGCGGTGGGACAGTTCATGTTCTGCGGCCTGCCTTCGCCGCTCTGATCGGTCGTGACAAGAGGCTCATGGATATGCGAATGAATCGATTTTTCCGACAAGCCTGCGCCCCCTTGCGGGCCGTGACACAGATAGCCTTTTGCGCGTTTCTGGCGACAAGCGCCCAGGCTGAAAATCTCGAGATCGTTGATGAACTCCTCCCCAACGGCGACTTCAGCGCGGGCCTGAGCGAGTGGTCGGTGGTCGTGTCTCCGGATGCGGCGACATCGTCCGGCTCGATCAGCGTGGTCGGCGGCGCGGCGCGTCTGGCCAAGGGCGGGGCGTTCATCACCGAGCTCAGTCAGAGCTTCGAGGCGCCGGAGGGGCTTCAGGCGCTGCGGTTTCGTCTCGCTGAGTTCCCCCAGTTCGGCTCGACCGGCGGTTTCATTCCCGAAGCCTTCGACGTGCACCTGATCGCGGCCAACGGCTTCAGCCGCACGGCGAGCTTCCGCCCCGGCGCGAGTGCGGCGGCCAACGCCACGGCCGTACCGTCGGGGTTCAACCTGGCCGACGGCGTGACCCTGGAAGGCTCGGACCTTCGCATTGCCCTGGACGATGTCGCACCGGGTGAGTCCCTGCAGTTCGCCGTCACCCTGGTCGGTGCCTCGGCCGATACCTCGGCCAGCGTGGCGATCGATGACGTGGTGCTGGAAGTGTTGGACAAGATCATCCCGGACCGCATCGACGGCTGCGGCATCTTCCGCGATCGCTTCCAGATCAGCTTTGGGGTGGCCGGCATCGCGCGCTGCGCCCAGGGCCAGCTCAACGACACCGGCATCGTGGCCTGCCTGCCCGACGGTCAGGACGATGACTGCCCCGTGCGCAGTCTGCCCGGTCAGGACGCCGAGTTCGGCCGCGACCTGCTCGCCGCGGCCGGCCAGCTCAACAAGCTCGGCACCGGTCCGGCCGGCTTCGACTATACGAAGCTCGACTTCGACGGCGAACCACTGCCCGAGTCGGCGACCGACTGGGCCTGCGTGCGCGACAACTACTCCGGTCTGATCTGGGAGGTCAAGGTCGACGACCCGGACG
>Ga0208623_100323_pt1 | contig 39833 bp, 40 predicted proteins | sample HotLakConsUCCL28_FD_184737 | JGI IMG/M metagenome (GOLD analysis project Ga0208623, IMG submission 184737) | Hypersaline microbial mat communities from Hot Lake, Washington, USA - Hot Lake Consortium UCC-L28 (SPAdes) (version 2) ...
TCGATGCGGAAACGGAAAGAAGTTGACCAACGTGAACACCTGAGCTAAAAAGAGCGAAAGCAATGCGCTGAAAAATCCGGTGTTCACGTTGAGCCGGAATCAGTGTTCACGTTCGCCAGAATACGCAATTATGGTATCAATTGAGTGGCTGTCAAGGGAAATGACCGACTCATGAGGCATTTCCTGCGCATATGACCGATATATCGGTCACAATGCCTTGTGGAGAAGCAGGAAACCAGAACGCTGCCCGATGAGCAAGCTCACCGCAGGGGCCTGAGATTTAGCGCGCCTGACTGTCCCAACTTGTTTCTCCATGTTCGTACATTTTCAGGTCTCCGTGATTGAACCGATTGCGGTTCCACGAAGGCTCGAGAACAGAGGCGGCCCGCCAGGCGTGAGCGCAGCGAAAGCACCGGCCTGGCGCGGCCTGCAGCGAAGCGAAGCCACGGGGCCGGCCGACCCATGTCGGGGCGCCGACTCGGGCCGGAATCGCAAGTGAGTGGAGGTTCGATCAGGGAGACCTGGCCCAACAGAAACTGATTCACGGACCAGGATAGCGGAGGCCTCAGCGATCGAGGAACGCCCTCAACTCTCGAAGCTGTCGGGCCAGTAGCTCGTCAATGGGCTGTCTAATCCCTTCAGAGGTATCGACGGGCAAAGACGCCGCCGCACGCTCCAAAGCACCGGAAGCGTTTCTTTCCAGGTCTTGTAGCAGTTCATGAAGTCGTTGCGAGGAGACCCCAGCCGCCTTGGCGCTTTGCGCGAAGTGTCGTGGGAGAATTTCATTCACGACATAGTGCCGGCTGTCACCAACGGCCATGGCCAGCTTGATCTGGTTGCGGCGAAGACGCCCCTGTGCAAAGTTGGGTTGCGCAGACATCACGTCGTAGATCGGGGTCATCTTGAAGCGGCCAGCCGGAAACAGGAAGACGCTGAAGTTCTTCGCATGGCCGTCGGTCGCGGCGATCAGCCAGAACGCAATCTGCGCCTTCAGGAAGTCGAGGCGATCGCGCTCCGGTTCGTCACTACCCGTGAGCAGTGAGAGACATTCCGGGATGCCTGGGCCGCCTTCACTGTTGTATTTCAGAGTTGCAGGAACGGACAGCGCCTGGCAGAAGTCCTCCTGAGGCAACCTGATGAGGCGGCCATCGGCGGTTGCGGTGCGGTCGAAGCGCTTAATGGCGAGCACGCGGACGTCCTCGAAATCGAGGATCTGGCTTTCGGGCACTTCCAAGCCGAGCTCGCGGCAGAACGTCAGGCAGAAATGCTCGTTCTCGACGCTGCGAGACATATCCAAGCCATTGGGAAGTTCACCCAACTGTGGCTTGAAGATATGCGTCGTGGGCGTTGATCCCTGCGGCAGGCACCAGCCATCGTTCCAGAGGAAGGCGGTTTTCTCCTGCGCGCCGGCAATGGAAATACGGAATTCCCGCTCACCGTCGGGTTGTATGCCGAGAGGGGCTGACGCCAGATTGCGGACAGTCTCGGCGATTTCAGCCTCGTCCAGGGGTACGGACTCGGGCGGACCAGGCCGAGAAATATCAGCGCCATCGGGCAGGAATTGCAGCGCGCCAACGCAGTCCCGGCCGATTCTGGCAAGGAGATTGAAGGCATCCGTTCCTTCTGCCCCGACTTTTTCAGCGACCTTTCTGCGAATCTGGTCGTTGTCCGGAAGAAGATTGTCGAAATACGCGGACACCTCCGCACCGGTATAGCGGTCCTCGCGAAGCGGCAGCGACAGGGACACCGGGATGGCTCGACGTTCGTCTTCGAGCCAGTCCGGGGCGTAGGAAAAGGAAATGGCGCCATTGGATGCACGGTCCAGCGTACCCACAAGCCACCCATTGAGAGCGACTGATAGGCGCATGCTCTTTCTTTTCCGCGCCATCAGAACAGCTCCTCAATGTCCTTGTGTGATCCTTTGGTGCGCGGCTGCAGGACGACTTCAAGGTCAAGCGCGCGCAGCAGATCCATCACGGTATTGAGCTTGACGGTCTCGAGGCCATTTTCCACTTGAGACACGGTCCCCTGCCTCAAGCCTGCCCGGCTGGCGAGTTCGGTCTGGGTCATTTTTCGTTCTCGCCGGAATCGGCGCAACGCGGTCCCAAGCTGCTTTGGTGATCTGACAAGTTCCATTATGGCAACTCCCTGGTTCATTCATACGTCATAGCATAGATATGATTGATATACGCTTCGGCGAATAAACTGTCAATATACGTTCTGGCGGATAGTTTACTTTTATACGCCTGGGCGTATTTCGCTTGCGAAGAGCCGAGGTGCCGAAGCTTTGCCAAGAGAGAACGTTAACCGCCAAGGAAGTCTGGCGGTGGAATGCCGGGAATTATCGGGGATTGTTTAATTGATTTTAGGGTTTTGAAATGGTGCCGGCTGGAGGATTGCTGCGGCCGCTTACGCGGCCTTGCCCTTCGGGCTGTCGCTACGCTCCAGCGAGCTCACGCACGACGGCACTTCGGCTTCGCTCCTTGCGCGGCGCGCAAGCCGCAAACCCTCCGTCGCCTGTGCTTTCGGCTCGGTTCGAACCGATTGTTGATTGGTCGGGGGTTCGAATGCGACTCTGGTCAGCATCAGGGCTGACTCCGCCCAATGCCTTGTCGAAATGTGGTGCCGGCTGGAGGATTGCTGCGGCCGCCTACGCGGCCTTGCCCTTCGGGCTGTCGCTACGCTCCAGCGAGCTCGCCTTCGGCTCGGTTCGAACCGATTGTTGATTGGTCGGGGGTTCGAATGCGACTCTGGTCAGCATCAGGGCTGACTCCGCCCAATGCCTTGTCGAAATGTGGTGCCGGCTGGAGGATTCGAACCCCCGACCCACTGATTACAAATCAGTTGCTCTACCACCTGAGCTAAGCCGGCCTCGTAAGTGCAAGGAACTTCGCTGGACTCCAGATTGTATTCCAAGCATAAAGTTCTTGCGGTTTTCGTCGCAGACGAAAGAAGCAAGAACGGAATTCCGCAACCGCTCTACCACCTGAGCTAAGCCGGCACTCGTAAGTGCAAGGAACTTCGCTGGACTCCAGATTGTATTCCAAGCATGAAGTTCTTGCGGTTTTCGTCGCAGACGAAAGAAGCGAGAACGGAATTCCGCAACCGCTCTACCACCTGAGCTAAGCCGGCGACGTAAAAACTGTGCTTTACAGTTGCGAGATTGTATTTGAATAATGGAGTCTTTGCGGTTTTCGTCGCAGACGAAAGAAGCGAGAACGGAATTCCGCAACCGCTCTACCAGCTGAGCCAGGCCGCGAGCGGTTAATTGGAGCGGACCCATGGTTGCCGGGTTAATAATTGCAGACGGCTCTGATTTTCGTCGAAGCCGGAAGCGGCGAGATCGAAAAGCCGACGTCGCAATCAGCCGTGCCGTTAACGCCGGCCTGCTATGTTGCGCGGCTGGACCGGCCGTCGACCGTCCATCGAAAGCGCGGAGGACATCGCCGCGCTGTCCGTTTTCGGGTGACGAGCCGCGGATTCAACGACACAGGTAGCTGGACATTGGATATTGTTTTCATTTCTGACCTCGACATCGAAACCGTCATCGGAATTTTCGATTGGGAACGCGAGATTCGGCAGACGGTGCGTCTGAACATCGAGATGAGTACCGACGTACGACGCGCGGCAGCGACCGATCGAATCGAGGATGCGCTGGATTACAAGGCCGTGGCGAAGCGCCTGATCGGCTTTATCGAGCACTCGGAATTCGGACTGGTCGAAACCCTCGGTGAGCGCTGCGCCGAGATCATCCTCGACGAATTCCCCGTGCAGTGGCTGCGCCTGAGACTGGACAAGCCCGGCGCTGTCCGGGGCTCACGCTCGGTCGGCATCGTGATCGAACGCGGACAACGCCTGCCGTGAACGTGGAGCGCCGCAATGGCAAAGGTTGACGTCTTCCTCGGCCTGGGCAGCAACCAGGCGCCGGAACGGAACATCGCGGCGGGCATCGAAGCCCTGCGGCAGCGCTTTGGCGAAGTCCGGCTCTCGCCCGTCTATCGGTCTGTGGCCGTGGGGTTCTCCGGCTCCGACTTTCTCAACGCCGCCGCGCGCATACGCACGGATATCGGCGTCACGGCCCTGAAGGACTGGCTGACCGAGCTGGAGAACCGTCACGGTCGAGACCGCAGCCAACCCCGCTTTTCCGATCGCTCGCTCGACATCGACATCCTTTTCTACGGCGACCAGGTCGGCACCTTCGACGGCCTGGAATTGCCCCGTGGCGAAATACTGAAGTACGCACACGTGCTCAAACCCCTGGCCGACATCGCCCCGCAACGCGTCCATCCTTCGACCGGGCTGACGCTGGCCGAACACTGGGAGCGCTTCGAGGGCGACCGCTCGCTCGAGCCGATCCACTGAGCAGGAGCCGGGGAGCGATACGCATCCGGGCCCTCGCCACTTCCGGGGCGTTCCGATTTCACATATTGAGCATGCGACCGCCGTCGACGGCGAGAATCTGCCCGGTCACGTAGGGTGCGTCCAGGGCCAGGAAGCAGACGGCACCCGCGATATCCTCGGGACGCCCCTGATGGCCCAGGGGGATTCGATCGAGGATGGCGGCGGCTTCGGCCGCGCCTTCGTTTTCGGGCCACAGAATGGCCCCCGGGGCCACCCCGTTGACCCGAATCGACGGCGCCAGCTCCCTGGCGAGAGCGCGCGTCTGCATCACCAGGCCAGCCTTGGCCTGGCAGTAAACGCTATGGCGCTGCATTGGCACCAGGGCGTGGATATCGACCAGATTGACGATCGCCCCGCCACGCCGGGCCAGATGCGGCGCGCAGGTCTGGCTGAGAAAGAACGGCGCGCGCAGATTGCTGGCCATCAGTTCATCCCAGTGCGCCGCTTCGGCCTCACCGATCGGTGTGGGGTAGAACGCAGAGGCGTTGTTGACGAGGACATCGATCCGTCCGAAATGATCGAGCGTGGCCTGACTGATCACCCGATGGGCTTCGGAATCGGCCAGATCGGCCCGCACCAGAGCCGCGGAGTCGGATCGTTGCCGATTCAAGGCATCGGCCAGCGCTTCGGCCTGATCCGCCGACCCGCGGTAATGAATGACGACATCGAGTCCTCTTTCGTGAAGGCGCTCGATAATGGCCGCACCGATTCGTCGAGCCGCACCCGTTACAATCGCGACCGCCCTGTTCCTGCCCTGTTCACTCGATGTCATTGCCCGACTCCCTGTTGTCCCTGCCCGAGCCGCCACCGGAGCTGCTCGATCTGTCGCGGCAATTGTGCACGAGGATCGTCAAGCGGATTGATCACGAGGGTCCGCTATCGTTCGACGAATACATGCGCATGGCGCTCTACGAGCCCGGTCTGGGCTATTACGTCAACGGTCTGCACAAATTCGGCGCGGCCGGCGATTTCGTGACCGCACCGGGCCAGGGTCGCATTTTCGCCCGCGCGCTGGCCACCCAGATCGACGAATTGGCCGCGCTGCTGACCACCCGATGGACACTTCTGGAACTGGGTCCCGGCAACGGCGAGCTGGCACGCGATCTGCTCGTGGCCCTCGAAGCGCCGCCGGCGCACTATGTGATGCTGGAACCGAGCGCCGCGCTGCGCGCGGTTCAACGCGAGACCCTGGGCACACTGCCCGGTGATTTGTTCTCGCGCATCCAGTGGATCGAGCAACCGCCCGACCGGGCCTTCGACGGCGTCGTGCTCGCCAACGAAGTGCTCGATGCGCTGCCCGTGGCGCGCTTCGAGATCGGCGACCAGGGTCTCCAGGAGCTGGCGGTGACCGCAAGCGACCAGGGCCTGGACTGGATACGCGTCGAACCCCGCAGGCGACTGGCTTCGAGCCTGGAGAGCCGGCTGGGCGGTGTTGACCACCCTCTCGCGCCAGGCTACCGCTCCGAGATCTGCGTCGACCTGCCCGCCTGGCTCGAAACCGTGACCGCCGCGATGACCCGGGGACTGGCGCTGTTGATCGATTACGGCTATCCGCGCCGAGAGTACTACCATCCCGACCGCGCCGACGGCACGCTGGTCTGTCACTATCGTCACCGCGCCCACTTCGATCCATTCTTCTGGCCCGGCCTGACCGACCTGTCGGCCTTCGTCGATTTCACCACCGTCGCCGAGGCCGCCGAAGCCTGCGGCCTCAGCCTGGCCGGCTTCACCAGCCAGGCCGGATTCCTGCTGGGGCTGGCGGCGCACGAGCAGATCGAACGGGCCGGCAACGATGTCGAGCGGATGCAGCTGACCGCCGAACTCAAGCGCCTTGTCCTGCCCGGTGAAATGGGCGAAAAATTCAAGGTGATCGGGCTCACCCGAGGCATCGAACAGCCGCTCCGGGGCTTCGAGTTCGGCAGCCAGCTCCACCGTCTCTGATTTCTCTCTCGAGCAGCCGCTGCCGTTGGCCCGCTAGTGGGCCACGCGGCCAATCAGGTAACACTCAGCCGTCGCACAAGCGTCGTGGGCAAGACGCGCGAGAGCAGGACTGGCCGTAGCCAATTCAAGCGAGTGCAACGCAGCCCACGGCGCTTGTGCGGCGGCCCTTCGGGAGCCACTGTGCCGGCGCGACTCGGCGTTGCGTTTGCTGGAAAGGGAACAACCATTCCCTGCGAAACGCGCCTTGATTCGCACCGGCACAGTGGCTCTGAGTGATACCTGATTGGCCGCGTGGCCCACTAGACCTCCGGCTCTAATTCATTCGCTTACCGTCGAGGCTGCGATACACTGTTTTTCGAGGTTTCAAGCCATGGTCCAACCTATGCGCAAATCGTTCGACTACATCATCGTCGGTGCGGGCTCGGCGGGCTGTGTGATGGCCAACCGCCTGAGCGCCGATCCGACGGTCGAGGTCTTGCTGCTGGAAGCCGGCCCGCGTGACTGGAACCCGTTCATTCACATGCCGGCCGGCCTGTCCAAGCTGGTGAATTTCAAGTCGCTGAACTGGAATTACAACACCGAGCCGGAGCCCGCACTGAACAACCGGCGTCTCTACTGGCCGCGTGGCCGCGTGCTCGGCGGATCGAGTTCGATCAACGCGATGTGCTACTCGCGCGGCCATCGCAGCGACTATGACGATTGGGAGTCGCTCGGGAACCCGGGCTGGGGCTGGCAGGATGTTCTGCCGTATTTCCGGCGAGCGCAGAATCAGTCGCGCGGCGAATCCGAGCTGCACGGCGTCGGCGGTCCGCTGAGCGTCGAGGATCTGCACTTCTCCAATCCGCTCAGCGATGTATTCGTGCAGGCCGCAGAACAGGCCGGATTCGCCCACAACCGCGATTTCAACGGCCCGACCCAGCGCGGCGTCGGGCTTTACCAGGTGACCCAGACCAACGGCCGGCGCTGCAGCGCGGCGGTCGCCTACGTCCGTCCGATACGATCGCGCCCCAATCTGACCGTGATCACCCGGGCGATGGCCCTGGGGCTCGAATTCTCCGGCAGTGACCGGGTCAGCGGTGTCCGTTATCGGCATCGTGGCATGACGCGTTCAGTCGAGGCAGGACGCGAAGTCATCCTGGCCGGCGGCGCCATCAATTCCCCCCACATGCTCATGTTGTCCGGGATCGGACCGGCTCCGATGCTGGAAAACGCCGGCATTCGGGTACGTCACGAACTGCCGGAGGTCGGCCGGAACCTTCAGGACCACCTCGACATCTGTACGCTGACCCGGTGCTCCCAGCCGGTGACCTACGATCAGCTCAGCGAACTTCGGGTCGGACTGCAGTATTTCCTGCATCATGAAGGCGAGGGCACCTCGAATATCGCCGAAGCCGGCGGTTTCCTTCTGTCCGGTCGTGATCGGGATGACCGGCCCGATATCCAGCTCCACTTCGTACCCGCCCTGCTCGATGATCATGGCCGCCATCGCCTGCCGGGAGACGGCTATACGCTGCACGCCTGCCCGCTGCGTCCGCGCAGTCGCGGGCACCTCGCACTGCGCAGCGCGGACCCCCGCCAGCCGATCGCGATTCACGCCAACTACCTGAGCGAGGCATTCGACCTGGAAATGATGCTCGACTGCGTGCGCCTGTCGCGCGACATTCTCGGGCAACCCGCTTTCAAGCCGTTCCGCGCCCACGAGATCTTTCCCGGCAACGACGTGACCAGCCGGGACGGACTGATCGATTTCATCCGGACAAAGGCCGAAACCATCTACCATCCGGTCGGGACCTGCCGCATGGGATCGGATCCGCACGCGGTGGTCGATCCGGAGCTCAAGGTGAACGGGATCGAAGGGCTTCGCGTCATCGACGCATCGATCATGCCGACCCTGGTCGGGGGCAACACCAATGCACCGACGATCATGATCGCCGAGAAGGCGTCCGACCTGATACTGGGCAAGGCCGGACTCTCCGCGCCCGCGGCAGCGGAAACCGAAGCAGCCGAGGCCGCCTGAGCGAGCGGGTATTCTGTCGGACCCGACCGCCCGCAAGACTGCCTTGCCCGTGAAAACCGCTCTGGCGCTGACTCTGATCCGACTGCTCGGCCTCCTGCCGCTCGGCGCGACCGCTCGCATGGGCCGGCTGCTGGGATCGATGATCTGGCACCTGCCATCGCGTCGCCATTCGGTCATCGACGCCAATCTGCGCATTGCATTTCCAGACGGCTCGGAGCTCGAGCGACAACGACTTCATCGCGAACACCTGATTGAAATGGCGCGCCTGGTCCTGGAGTCGGGCGCGGTCTGGTACTGGCCCGAAGACCGACTCTGCCGACATATTCGCCGCGTCGAAGGCCGCGAGCACCTGGAGCGGGCGCGCGCCGGCGACAAGGGCTTTCTGCTCGTCAGCGGCCACCTCGGCAACTGGGAAATCCTGAACCTCTGGACCAGCATCGAAATGCCGCTGGTCAGTCTTTACAAGCAGCCCTCGGACCGCCGACTGGATCCGGTCATCCGGCGCTCGCGTGAGCGCTTCGGCGCCCGCCTGGTCGCGAGCGGGTCGCCGGCGATGCGCCAGATATTGAAGCAGCTGCGTCAGGGCGGAGGCGTCGGGCTGATGATCGATCAGCAGCCGAAGCAGGGCGACGGCGTCTTCGCGCCGTTTTTCGGCCGGCCTGCTCTGACCATGACCCTGGTCCATCGCCTCGTCCGCCAGACCGGATGCCGGGTGCTTCTGGTCCACACCCACCGGCTGGCAGAAGGCCGCGGCTGGTCCATCGACATCAGGCCTGCCCCGGACGATATCGCCGATGCCGATCCGCAGGAATCGATCCGTTGCCTGCATGAGTGGCTCGAAGCCGCGATTCGCGCCTGCCCGGCCCAGTATCTGTGGAGCTACAAGCGCTACTCGCTGCAGCCGGCGGGAGCCGAACCGGTTTACCGATCGAACAGATGATGCTCGGCCCTGCCCTCTTTCTTCTTCGCATCCTCATCGCGCTGATCGGTGTTCTGCCGCTGCGCCTGCTCCATCGAATCGCCGTCCCGCTGGGCTGGCTGATGGACCGGTTCCCGTGGTCTCGGCATCGATTCATCGACACCAATCTGGGCCTGTGCTTTCCGGAGCTCGATCAGGCCCGCCGGCGGCGGCTGCACCGGGACTACCTGATCGAACTGTGGCGACTGAGCCTCGAAGCGGGCGCCATGTGGTGCTGGTCGCCGGGGCGACTGGAACGACACATCCATCGCGACGAATCCTGGCAGCTGGTCGAGACGGCGGCAGCCGAGGGACGCGGAGTCCTGCTGGTCAGCGGCCATATCGGCAACTGGGAGATCCTGAACCTCTATCTCAGCCGGTACGTCCCCATGGCTACTCTTTACCGGGCACCGAAGAGCGCGACGCTCGACAAGTTCATTACGGCTCCACGGGTGCGGTTCGGCGGCCGCATGATCCCGGGGGGCAGTCCGGCGCTGCGCGAATTACTGATCCAGCTCAAGGGCGGCAAGGCGGTCGGAATCGCCGCCGACATCCAGCCCAAGGAAGGCGGCGGCGTGTTCGCCAACTTTTTCGGCACGCCGGCCCTGACGATGACCCTGGTCAACAAACTCGCTCGAAAAACCGGATGCGCCGTGATTTTCACCTGGGCTGAACGCCGGTCGGACGGCCACGGCTGGTCGCTGCACTTCACGCCTGCCGACGAGGTCATTCGCGACCCGGACCCGGTCGTTGCGCTCGAATCGATGAACCGCTGGCTGGAAGCGGCGATCCGGCAGGCGCCGGCGCAGTATCTCTGGCTGTACAAGCGCTTCAGTCGCCGCCCTCCGGGCGAGCCGGCGATCTACAGCAAAGCCCGCTGATCACTCTCGTCCGGGAGCTCGACGGCCGAAGAATCCATCGCCTCGCTCGGCCGGCCGTGTCCATACAGGCTGCTTTCCTTGTAGCTGCGATAGAAATACCGGACAAGCACGGTGCCGGCCGCGGCGACCGGCAAAGCCAGCAGCACGCCAATGAATCCGAACAACTGGCCCCCTGCCATGACGGTGAAGATCACCAGCACCGGGTGCAGACCGATGCGGTCACCGACCAGGTTGGGCGTCAGCACGAAGCTTTCGATCATCTGGCCGACGATGAAGACCAGGGCCACGGCCAGCAGGAACCAGATATCGAAGTTCTGGATCACGGCCGTGACGCCGGCCAGCATGACGCCGACGATCGCGCCGAGATAGGGCACGAAGCTGATCAGGCCGGCGATCATGCCGATGGCGATGCCGTTGTTCAACCCGACCAACCAGAGCCCCAGGGCATAGATCGCACCGAGACTGAGCATCACCAGCAGCTGGCCTCGCAGGAATCCCCCGAGCGCATTGTCGCAGTCGCGGGTCAGCTGGACGACGGTCGGCTCCAGATTGCGCGGCAGTACGTCGCGGAGCACGTCGAGCATCCGATGCCAGTCGCGCATCAGATAGAAGGTCAGCAAGGGCGTGAGAACCAGGCCGGTGACGAACACGAGAAAACGGCCACCGGAGTCGGTGATGTAACTCCAGACAGCGGCGGAGGCGGTCGCGATGTTCTGGAAATTCTCTTCGAGCAGCTGACGCAGGCGGGCCGCATCGAAGGTTTCAGAATCGAAACGAAGGCCGAAATACTCCTCCAGCAAGGGCTCGAAGCGAGCCTGAAGCTGCTCGACGTAGCCCGGCAGGCGGTCGAACAGATCGGCGGTTTCGCGCACCAGCACCGGAATCAGCACCAGCGCCGCCAGGGTCAGCAGCAGAACGACGAACAGAAACACCAGCGCCACGGCCCTATCACGCCGCAGACTCCAGCGCTCCAGGCGGGTCACGATGGGGTCGGCCATATAGGCCAGCAGGGCACTGAACAGAAAAGGCGTCAGTACGGGGCCGAGCAGCCAGACCAGCCAACCGGTCACGATCGCGACGCCCGCGATCCAGAGCACCTGGATCGGCGTCAAGCGCAACTTGGCGATCGGTTCAGGCATGAGATGGAAATGCTCAAAATGCCGCTGGGCCAAGGAACATCATAAGGCATTAGTCGCTGGGCGCTTACTCGAGTCGTCGCAGCCACACGCCCATCACCTTCTCGGCCTGCTTGTCGCCGTTCACCGCCGCCACCTCGCGCCCGCGCTGCCAGGCATCGCGCGCACCGTCGGCGTCACCGATCTGCTGCCGGGCCTTGCCCAGTTCCTGCCAGGCCATGGTTCGAGCCGGTTTGAACTCGAGGGCCTTTTCGAGATGCTCGATCGCCCGGTTCAGGTCTCCGGCGCGCAGGCGCGCCTGCCCGGCGGCCAGTCGGGCCTCGTAGCCGTCACGGCCGTTGGCGATCATGCGCTCTATGGCTTCGGGCTTGATCACGGATCAGTGCTTCCAATAGGTCGGCGTCAACAGAACGAGTATGGTGAAGATCTCGAGCCGCCCGAGCAGCATCGCGAAGCTCATCAGCCACTTGGTGGAATCCTTGAGTGGGCCCCAGTTGGCACCCGCCTCGCCCAGCGCCGGGCCCAGATTATTCATCGCCGAAAAGACGACCGAAACGGCGGTGACCAGATCGTTCTCCAGACCCGAGACGATCAGGGTCAGAACCACGATGCAGACAATGTAGAGCGACACGAAGCCCCAGACGGCATTGGCGACTTCCTGATTCAGAGTGCGGCCACCGAGCTTGAGCGGCACCACCGACCGCGGGTGCACCAGCCGCTGCAGTTCGCGGATGCCCTGTTTGGTCAGCAGATAGACCCGGACGATCTTGAAACCACCGGTGGTAGCGCCTGCGCAGCCCCCGAGCGCGCTGACCAGAAGCAGCAGCAGCGGCAATGTGCCCGGCCAGAGGTAGACCGGAGCGGTGGCGAAGCCGGTGGTGGTGGTGTAGGAAACCGCGTGGAAGGCGGCGTAACGGATCGAATCCCAGACGCTTTCATAGAGCTGCTCACGCCACAGCAGGACCGCGCTGATGACCGACACCAGCAGCAGCAGCAGCGCAAAGAGCTTGAGCTCCGGATCACGCAGGTAGACCTGGGCGCTGGCCCGGCGCAGGGCGAGGAAGTGAAGCCCGAAATTCAGACTGGCGACGAACAGGAAAACGACCACCAACCACTCGATCAGAGCGCTGTCGAAATAGCCGATCGACGCGTCGTGGGTCGAGAATCCGGCCGTGGCGATCGTCGAGAAACTGTGCGTGATCGCATCGAACAAGTTCATCCCCGCGGCCCAGTACGCGGCCGCACAGACCACGGTCAGACCGATGTAGATCAACCACAGGGCCTTGGCCGTTTCGGCGATGCGCGGCGTCAGGCGCGACTCCTTGACCGGGCCGGTCGCTTCGGCCCGATACACCTGCATCCCGCCGACCCGAAGCATCGGCAGAATCGCGACCGCCAGCACGATGATCCCAAGACCGCCCATCCACTGGAGCTGCTGGCGATACCATCGGATGCTGATCGGCATCTCGTCGATCCCGGAAAAGACCGTGGCCCCGGTCGTGGTCAGGCCGGAGGTCGATTCGAACACGGCATCGCTCAGGCTGGCATCCAGGCCCAGCCAGAACGGAATGGCACCGGCGGCGCAAACGGCGATCCAGCAGGCGACAACGACCAGAAAACCGTCGCTGATCCGCAAATCGCGGGTCGCGTGACGAACCGGCCACAACAGGGCCAGGCCACCGCCCGCAACCGTCAGCAGGCTGATCAGGAATGCCATCGCGGCCCCGTCGCCACTGATTAGCGCAAATGCCAGCGGCGGCAGAAAACCGATCGATAACAGCATCAGGAGTGCGCCAACGACGCGCTGGACCGGAGCGTAGGCCCCCGTTCGCATCAGATGAAGACCGCGTCGACGGAGAACAGTCTTTCGACCTTCGGAATCTGCTTCTGGTCGGCGACGAACAGCACGACATGATCATCGCTCTGAATCACGACATCATCGTGGGCAATGATGACCTCCTCGCCGCGGACGATCCCGCCGATGCTGGTCTTCGGCGGCAGTTCGATTTCGTCGATCCGGCGGCCAACCACGCGGGACTGACCCGGCCGGCCATGGGCGACGGCCTCGATCGCTTCGGCTGCCCCGCGTCGGAGCGAATGTACCCTGACCATATGACCCTTGCGGATGTGCGTGAGCAACGCACCGATGGTGACCTGCTGCGGACTGACCGCCACATCGATGCGATCGGATTCGACCAGATCGACGTAGGCCGGACGGTTGATCAGGGTAATGACCTTGTCGGCCCCCATGCGTTTGGCCAGCATCGAGGAGAGAATATTCGCCTCGTCCTCGTTGGTCAGGGCGCAGTACACATCGATTTCATCGATCCCCTCCTCGTGCAGCAGGTCCTCATCGGCGCAGTCGCCGACCAGCACGATCGTCGTATCGAGATCCTCGGCGATGACTTCGGCCCGGCGCGGATCGCGCTCGATGAGCTTTACGTGATGGTCGCGCTCCAGACGACGCGCGAGGCTGGCGCCGATGTTGCCGCCGCCCGCCAACAGGATCCGGCTGGCCGGACCGCTCATTCGCCGCAGCTCACGCATGACGGTCGGGATATCGCGCTTGGCGGCCAGAAAAAAGACGATGTCGTCGATTTCGATGACCGTGTTCCCCTCGGGAATGATCGCTTCATCCTGGCGGAAGATGGCCGCCACACGAGCATCCACCTCGCGCGGCAGTTTCTCGCGCAGCGACTTCAGTTCATGCCCGACCAGCGGCCCGTCGTGGAACGCGCGAGTGGCCACCAGCTGAGCCCGACCGTCGGCAAAGTCCAGGACCTGCAGCGCACCCGGATACTCGATCAGCCGCTGGACGTGATCGGTAACGAGCTTTTCCGGGCTGATCAGAACGTCGATGGGCGTGTGTTCGCGCGAGAACAATTCGGGATGGGCCAGGTAATCGGCCGCACGCACGCGGGCCACCTTGGTCGGCGTATTGAACAGGGTATGAGCCACCTGGCAGGCGACCATGTTGGTCTCATCCGAGTTGGTCAGCGCGATGAGCAGGTCAGCGTCCTCGATCCCGGCGCGAATGAGCGTCTGTGGATGACCGGCGTGACCGAGCACCGTCCTGATATCGAGCTTTTCCTGGAGCTCGCGCAAACGATCGGGATCGGTATCGACCACGGTGATGTCGTTCTCTTCGCGCGACAGGCTGTAGGCCATGCCGGTACCGACCTGCCCGGCACCCAGAATGATGATCTGCATTCGTCCTGCCCTCTTGCGCTATCTCGAACCCGGTTGATTCATGCTCAGACCTGTTTGGGATCGATCCCGAGCTGCCTGAGTTTGCGGTACAGATGGGTGCGCTCCATTTCCACCGCCTCGGCCAGCTTGCCGACGCTGCCGGAAACGCTCTTGAGCCGGTAGGTCAGGTATTGACGTTCGAATTCCTCGCGCGCCTGCCGCAGCGGCAGACCGAACAACGGCGGCAGATCGGCCCCGGCGGCATCGCCAGCCGCCGCGCCTTCGGCCAGCGCCTCCTCGACCTCCGCGACGCTGACCTCGTCGTCGCCGCCAAGGATCAGGAGTCGCTGCACGAGATTCTTGAGTTCGTGCAGATTCCCGGGCCAGTCGTGCTGGCGCAGGCGGTTCTGAGCGGCAACGGAAAAGTGCCGATACGGCACACCCGCGCTGCCCGGCAGATACTCGGCGTAGAAGCGAACCAGATCGGGGACGTCTTCCAGGCGTTCGCGCAGGGACGGTATCCGGACCGACACGCCGTTGAGCCGGTAGAAAAGGGTCTCGTCGAACGCCCCCTGCTCGACCAGGCGGGCAAGCTCTCCGGTGGTCCCGGCAATGATGCGCATCGGCAAATCCGGCGGATCGGCTGAATCCGGATCGAGGCGCCCCGAATCGAGCGCCGCCTGCAGGGCCTGTTGGGCAGGCCGGTCCAGCGTGGCCACATCGGCGATGAACAGGACGCCGCCGCCAACGTCTTCGACCACACCCGCCCAGTCGTCCTCGCTGATCCGCGAGGGTGCCGTCACGAAAGGTTTCTCGGCGCGTCGGGAGTGGGCGTGAATCCAGCGCGCCGACGCCGCCTTGCCGACACCCCGTTCGCCGCTGATCAGCACCGGCGTGTCGTGCGCCGCCACCCGTTCGAGCCGGCGCCTGAGCTGCTGCACGGCCAGCGACCGGCCGAGCGGCTCCAGAAGGGGCGGAAGACGGCGTTTGATGCCGGCGTTTTCGCGCTGCAGGCGCCCGGCCTCCAGTGCATTTCCGACGGTCATGACGAGCTTGGCCATGGACAGGGGCTTTTCAACGAAGTCGAAGGCACCGAGGCGAGTCGCCTCGACCGCGGCCTCGACCGAGCCATGCCCCGAAATCATGACCACCGGACAGCTGAGCGCGTCGGCCTCGCGCCATTCCCGCAGCAGGCTGATTCCGTCGGTGCCCGGCATCCAGACATCCAGGAGAATCAGATCCGGCGGGTTCTGGGCGCGCGCCTCGCGCGCAGCCCCTGCGTCGGCCGCCCTGACCACCTCGTGGCCTTCATCGGCCAGGATCTCGCCGATCAGGTCACGGATGTCGGGTTCGTCGTCGACGATCAGAATTCGGGCGCTGGCCATGGCTCTATTGTAGCGGCGATGCGGAAGGCTCAGATGTTCCCGAGCGGCAGCCAGATCGTTACCCGCGCACCGTCGACGTTCGCGACTTCGATCTGGCCGCCGTGCTCCTCGACGATTCGCCGGACGATGGCGAGCCCGAGACCGGTGCCGCGAGGCTTGGTAGTCACATAGGGTTCGAAGATGCGTTCGAGCACGGCCTCATCGAACCCGGGTCCGTCGTCGCTGATCTGGAAGCGAACCCCCGCTCTGGCGTCCCGTTCTTCCGGCGCCAGGACCACGCGCAGCTCGGGGCGATGATCGGGATGCGCCTCCTGGGCATTGCGAACCAGATTGAGCAGAACCTGGCGCATGCGGCCGGCGTCGGCGTTGACCCGCTCGACTCCGGGCTCGGCCCGGATGTCGAAACGCACCGGCTGATCGCCGGAGGCGTAGAGATCGGCGACCTCGTTGACCAGGCCCTCGAGCGAGAGCGGCTCGAACTTCAGCGTCACGGGTCGAGCATAGTCGCCAAACGCATCGACCAGTCGCTTGAGCGATTCGACCTGGGCCCGGATCGTGGTCGTCGCCCGATTCAGCAGCTCCGCCTCCCCGTCAGCGAGTCTGCCCTCGAGCTTGTACTGCAGGCGCTCGGCGGCAAGCTGAATCGGAGTCAGCGGGTTCTTGACTTCGTGCGCGAGACGCCGCGCGACCTCCGCCCAGGCGGCCTCGCGTTGGGCCTGGTCAAGAACCGTGACATCGTCGAACACCACGACCTGCCCGCCCGTTTCGGCCGGCAGATCGGAGCCCCGGCACACCAGCACCAGGGCGCGGCCGGGCTGCCCGAGCTGGATTTCCTGCCGCCAGTCCCCGGCCGGCGCACGGCCGTGCGCCTCGATACAGTCAAGAAGCGGCGCGAGATCGGGACGATCGGCCCTCAGCTGGCTCAGGTCACGGTCCTGGTCGCGATCGGTATCGAGCTCGAGAATACGGGTCGCCGAATCATTGAATGCGCTGAGCCGCCCCCGGCCGTCGATCGCCAGCACCCCGGCCGAGAGTCGGCCGAGCAGGATGGACAGATAGTGCCTCTGGTCTTCCAGCGCCCGGCGGCTGGCGGCAAGCTCGCGCGTCATGACGTTGAACGAGCGGACCAGAAAGCCCAGTTCATCTTGCCCCCGTTCGAGCAGTTCTTCCGGAAAGCGCCCCGCGGCGACTTCCTCGGTCGCGGCGGCCAGGTCGCGGATGGGCTGGGTCAGCCGCCGGGCCGCGTTGAACGCCAGCAGCATGGCGAGCAGGGCCGTGAGCAGCAGAACCAGGGTCAGGATGAACACGAGACTCTGCTGCAGACGGTCCCTGAGGTAAGCCACGGTCCGATAGCGATGCAGCGCGTCCTCGATCCGCTCGGCCAGCTCGGTCAACTCTTCGGGCAGCGGAAAGATCGCCTGGAGAACGAGCGGTGCCTCGCCGAGGCTCGCCGGGCCGAGCGAACGCAGAACTCGAATGCGGATATCGCCATTGTCGGATTCGGCGGCGGCATAGTCCTGATTCTGGAGCGCCTGCGTCAGGGCAAAGCTGTTCGGCGTGTCGGCGACCAGGCGCGACGGATCGATGCTGACGAACACCTCCGCCCGGCCGGCCGCGTTCAGCACCGCCAGCTCGGTCGGGCCGCTGGCGCTGACTTCGCGCAGGAGCTGTCTGAACAGGACGTCATCATCCTCGACCATGAGCTGATCCGCCAGGCGCGAGAGTTGCGAACCGACCTCGCGCGTTCGCTGGTCCATGAACACCCGGCCGAGCTCGATCGAGTCCGACAGCGCGGCCTCGGTCTCGACGTCCAGCCATCCTTCGATGGTCTCGGTCAGGAACTGGATCGCGAACAGGTACAGAATCACCACCGGCGGCAGCGCCAGCGCGATGAACACGGCGACCAGGCGCGCGGTCAGGCGCGCCCCGGGCTCGTCCCGGCGCAGCCGCCGCAGCAGTCGAATCAGGCGCGCACTGATGACCAGCAGCAGCAGCAGCAATGCGATCCCGGTGATGACAAAGATCCACAGCGCCATGCGTCCGAGCTGGGTCGCCTCCTGCTCGACGCTGGACACCAGATAGAGCGCGCTCAGCAGGACCAGCAGAACGGACACCAGCGGCAGCGCGCGCAGCAGTCGACGCAGATTCTCGCGCAGCATGCTCAGCCCGAGGTGCCGGCCAGATCGATCAGCCAGGTCTGCCACTCGCTGACCACCCGCCACTGCGGGTCGAACCAGACCGGTATCCGCATCGGCGAGGGCAATCGGGACCGTTCCAGTTCGGCACGAAGCTGAACCTGCCAGGCGCGGGCGTCGGCGGCCTCGCGATCGAGCCCGGTCGGCCATCGTCGCCGCTCGCGAAGCGCTGCGGTGAGCATCCCCAGCCGAGGAAAATTCTGCTGCTGACCACTGACCAGATCGTTGAGCTGATAGCTGCGCACCAGCGGCAGGTAACGGATTTCGAGTCGATGATCGAGATCCTTTTCGACGATCGCGAACCAGCGATGATAGCGGGCCACCCGGGTCGTGATGCGCAGCGGCACGGCCACTCCATGTTCAAGCGCCTCGATCACGGCCGGGGACGGACTCCAGTCGAGACCCGCAGTCAGGTAGAGTTCGTCATCCTGCCAGACCGGGACTGGATTGATCAGAACCAGGTTCCATTCGGCGGGCGGTTCAACCCGACAGCCGGCGCACAGACAGATAAAAAAAGCCGTCCATGCCAGCCTCGCCGGGCAGTATCTGATGCCCCGGATCGCACGACCTCCCCGGCCAGCCGGACTGTTCGACAACCTGAATCTGTTCATGGCGTTCCACGAATGACCTTGCCTGGTGCTCGTTTTCTTCGCGCAACAGCGAGCAGGTAGCGTAGACCAGCATACCTCCGGGCGCCAGCAGCGGCCACAGCGCATCGAGCAACGAACGCTGGGTCGCCGCCAGGGCCTCGATGTCGTCCGGTTTGCGTAACCAGCGGATATCCGGATGGCGCCGGATCACGCCGGTCGCCGAGCACGGCGCGTCGATCAGGATACGGTCGAAGGGTCGACCATCCCACCAGTCGTCCGGACACGACGCATCGGCCACCAGACAGCGCGCGTTCAGGCCGAGGCGCAGCAGGTTGCTTTCCAGACGCTCCAGGCGCGCCGGATCGCGCTCGAGCGCGGTCAGATCGACGCTGGCCCGCTCGAGAATGTGCGCGGTCTTGCCACCCGGAGCGGCGCAGGCATCGAGCACCCGCAGCCCATCGCCGAGCTCCAGGGCCTCGGTCGCCAGCTGTGCCGCGCCGTCCTGAACCGACAACGTTCCGGCGGCGAAACCGGGCAGGCTGCTGACCTGGGCGTGGCGCTCCAGAATCAGTGCATCGGGGGGAACGCGCGGGGCCTTTGCCGCCAGCCCCACCGCCTGCAGGGCTTTCAGGGCTTCCTCCCGGGTCCAGCAGCGTCGGTTGACCCGAAGCACCAGCGGTGGCGGGCGATTGCCTTCGGAAAGAACCTCCTGCCAGGATTCCGGCCAGTCACTCCGCACGCGCTCGATCAGCCAGGCCGGGTAGCCCCAGGCAAGGACCGGGTCGCGAATCTGGCGCGACTCGATCACCTGGCGCCGTCGGAGATAGTTGCGCAGAACGGCATTGGTCAGACCGGCCAGCGGCCCCCAGCCGCCCGCCCGAACCGCTTCGACGGCACAGTGGACGACGGCGTGATCGGGTTCGCGGCGCTCTCTGAGCTCCGCCAGGCCGACGACGAGCACGAATCGGACCGGTTGCGCGCGGCGGGGCAAGGGCTTGCGCAGCAGCTCTTCAAGGGCATCATCGATGGCCGGCCAGTCGCGCAGTGCAGCGTGGCAGAGGCGCCGCGTGAGCGCCCGATCGCGGGCGTCGCTGGAGCCAGCCAGCAGCGGCGCGAGCGCACCTTCCAGCGTCTGCCCGCCGTCAAGTACCCGTGTCAGCGCACGGGCAGCCAGCAAGCGCGGCATCGCTCCGCCGGCCGGCGCGCTCACCCCCGGTCCGGACGGGCGTTGAGCCAGTCGCGCGCGCTGACGATCTTGCGTCCCGGCACCTGGATTTCCAGCAGCTCGAGCGCGCCGCGGCCACAGGCCACGATCAGGTGCCCCGGGTCGGCGCGCAGGCGCTCACCGGGCGCTGCCGATGAACTCGCGGCGACCGCCTCTGCGCGAAAAACGCGCACGGGCTGGCCTTCGAGTTCACCGTACGCGATCGGCCAGGGATTGTAGGCGCGGACCATGCGCGCCAGGCGCTCGGCGTCGGCCCGCCAGTCCAGTTCGGCGTCGCCTTTCCTGATCAGCGGCGCATGGGTCGCCAGCGATTCGTTCTGCGCCCGGGGCGTGGGCAGCTTTCCGCTCACCAGGCGATCGAGCGCCTGGAGCAGAAGCACCGCCGACATCCTTGCCAGGCGGTCATGCAGCGCCCCCGAGCTGTCCGATCCGGCGATCGGGGTCTCGGAGGCCAGTATGACCGGGCCGGTATCCAGCCCGGTGTCCATCTGCATCAACGAGACCCCGGTCTCGGCGTCGCCGGCGAGAATCGCCTGCTGGATAGGGCTGGCCCCGCGCCAGCGCGGGAGCAGCGACGCGTGCAGGTTCCAACAGCCGTGGACCGGCATGTCGAGCACGGCGGCGGGCAGCAACAGACCGTAAGCGGCAGTAATCAGAAGATCCGGCTCGAGCTCGGCCAGGCGCGATCGACTCTCGGGCGTCTTCAATGACGGCGGCTGCAGCACTTCGATTCCGGCATCCAGCGCAAGCTGCTTGACCGGGCCCGGTCGGACCTTTCGCCCACGGCCGGCCGCTCGGTCGGGCTGGGTCAGCACCGCGAGCGGGCAATGATCGGAGGCGATCAGTGCTTCGAGCGCCGGTACCGCGAACGCCGGCGTCCCGGCGAAAACGGTGCGCAAAGCCTTCACGCCTTCTGCTTCTCCTGGCGCTGCTGCTTGCGCAGACGCTTTTCCACCATGCGGCGTTTGAGGGGTGAGAGATAGTCGACGAAGACCTTGCCGTCCAGATGATCGATTTCGTGCTGGATGCAAACCGCCAGCAGCCCATCGGCCTCGAGCTCGAAGGGCTCACCGTCCAGGTCGAGCGCGCGCACGCGCACGCACTCGGCCCGATCGACCTCGGCATAGACGCCGGGCACGGACAGACAGCCTTCCTCGCAGGCCTGGGAGCCGGAGCGATCGAAGATTTCGGGATTGATGAAGAAATGGGGCTGATTGCGCTCTTCGCTCAAGTCCATGACCACCAGCCGCACCCCCTGATTGACCTGGGTCGCGGCCAGCCCGATGCCCTTGGCGGCGTACATGGTTTCGAGCATGTCCCGGGCCAGTTCGCGTTCGCGTTCGGTCACCTGGTCGACCGGCCTGGCCACCCGGCGCAGCCGCGGATCGGGGAATTCAAGTATGCTGAGTCGTGACATAAGGTGAAATAAATCACTTAAACGTGCGTTTTACAATGACAAAGTTTATGATAGCCTCAGAATCGAGAAGCTGGTCGGCACCAGTGGAGGGAATCGCTCCGTGAAACGAATTCTGATGATCCTTGCCATCTTGGGCCTCTCGCTGAGTGTACAGGCTCAGGATGTGGAGTTGCGCGATGACCATCCGCGCGAATACATCGTCCAGGAAGGTGACACCCTTTGGGGCATTGCCAGCCGCTTCCTGACCCGTCCGTGGCAATGGCCGGCGATCTGGCAGGCCAATCCGCAGATCGAGAACCCCCACCTGATCTTTCCGGGCGATCTTATCTCGCTCGAATTCGTGGGCGGCGAGCCTCGCCTGACCGTCAACCAGCGCGAGCGTGAACGGGTTGACGATTCCATCTTGCGGCTCGGGCCCGAAATCCGACATCAGCCCATGGACGCCGCGATCACCACCATTCCGATCGACGCGATCGAACCGTTCCTGCGCCGTCCCCGCGTCGTTGGTCCGGAAGAAATCGAAAGCCTGCCTTACGTGATCGCCAATCAGGAGCGAATCACTTTCGCCAGCGCGGGCGAGCGAAGCTATGTGCGCGGCCTCGAAGGCGTCCGCGTCGGCGAGGAGGTCATCGTCGCACGCGTGACCTATCAGTTCGTCGACCGCAGCGCGACCGCGGGCGAGCGGGGCCTGCGGCGAAACCAGATGCGGCGCGGTCAGGGACAGGTGCCTTCGAGCGAGCGTCCGATGCCGGGCATCTGGCGTGTCACGCTCGGGCAGCTGGAGGGACTCAGATATCCCGTCATCGGCTACGAGCTCTGGGAATCGGCCCGTGCCCGGGTGGTCAAAGTCGGCGATCCCGCCATCATCGAGCTGCTCGGCGGACGCCGTGAAGTCGCCGCTGGCGACTATGTGCTGCCGGTCGATGACCACATCTACAACCCGGTCTTTCAGCCCAAGGCCATGGAAGAAACGCCCGAGAACGCGCGGGTGCTGACGATCAGCGAAGCCTTCTATGGCGTCGGTCACTATCAGATCGTATCGATTTCGGTCGGCACCGCCGACGGCGTCGAGGCCGGCCACACCTTCTCGGCGTTCCGCCCCGGCGAACGCATCCGCGACGAGCTCCGTTACCCCTTGATGAGCCGCGCGGCCTGGAGCAACTCCGACAAGCGTTTCGTCGATCTGCCGCATGAATACGCCGGCCAGGTCATGGTCTTCCGGCCGTTCGAGCGGATCAGCTACGCCATCGTCATGGACGGCGCCAACGCGATCCGCGCTGACGATCTCCTGTTTCACCCCGACCGACGCTTGTAGGCGGCACGACCCGGGTTGGGATGCCGCTACCCGATGATGCCCGCGCCTGGCTGAGCCTGATCCTGGCTCGCGGCCTGGGTGCCCGCCGGTGCGTGCCTTTGAGCGAACGCTTCGGCAGCGCGGCGCGCTGGACCGAGCACGACGACGGCGAACTGCGTGAACTGGGGCTGGGAGACGACACCATTCGCTCTTTGCGCGAGCCCGACTCGAAGCGCCTGACCGATTGTCTCGACTGGCTTGCGGGGGATCGCCACCATCTGATCACCCTCGACGATCCGTTCTATCCACCGCTGCTTCGCCGAATCGATGACCCGCCCGTGGCGCTCTTCGTGGTCGGCTCGCCAAAGTCCCTGGTCCGTCCGCACCTCGCCATCGTCGGCAGCCGCAACGCCACGGTCGGGGGTATCGACCATGCTCGATCGTTCGCGGCCCTGATGGCCAGAGCCGGCCTTGCCGTTGCCAGTGGCCTCGCTGCCGGCATCGACGCTGCCGCACACACCGGCTCCCTCGACGCGGGCGGAGAGACCACGGCAGTCATCGGAACCGGTCCGGATCGCGTCTACCCGGCCCGGCACAAAGCCCTCGCCCGGCGCATCATCGACCACGGCGCACTGGTCAGCATGTTTCCGCCCGGCACCGAAGTCAGACCCGGCAACTTCCCGGCACGTAATCGAATCATCAGCGGAATGAGCCTTGGGACGCTCGTCGTCGAGGCCGGCCTGCGAAGCGGGTCCCTGATCACCGCCCGCCTGGCCAGCGAACAGGGACGGGAGGTCTTCGCGATCCCGGGATCGGTGCATAACCCGGTCGCGCGCGGCTGCCATCGGTTGATTCGAGACGGCGCGCAACTCGTTGAAAGCGGAGAAGAAGTCCTCGAAGCCCTGGCTCCTCTGGCCGGGGAGCTGGCCACCAGCATCCTGGAACTGCTCGACACCGGCGCCGGCACCGGCCTTGACAAACCGTTGCCAGCGCCGCATATCGACCACGATCCCGATTATGATCGCCTGCTCGACGCCATCGGCTTCGAGCCGACGCCCGTTGATGTCATCATTCGCCGTTCAAAGTTGACGACCGCTGCGGTATCCTCCATGCTGCTGATCATGGAGCTCGACGGCCGCGTCGCCGCACACCCTGGCGGGCGCTATAGCCGTGCCGGATCAGCAGGACCCCGACAAGGACCGGAGTGAATGAAGGAAAACGTGCTCGATCTTTTGATGTATCTGTTCGAAAACTACATTTACGAGGAGCCCGAAAACACCCCCGACCGAGATTCTCTGAGCGACAGCCTCGAGGAGGCCGGCTTTTCGTCGACCGAGATCGATCGGGCCTTTGCGTGGCTGGACGGGTTGGCGGTCCAGCGCAAGCTGCCTGAACTCGGCGGACATGAATCGAATCCGATCCGGGTGTTCAGCGACGAGGAGTGCCGTCGGCTCGACCTCGATACGCGCGGTTTCATTCTCTACCTCGAAAATACCGGTGTTCTCGATCCAGCCCGAAGAGAGCAGGTGCTGGACCGTCTGTTCGCCCTCGACACCGATGAAGTCGACCTCGAAGACGTCAAATGGGTCATCCTGATGGTCCTGTTCAACCAGCCCGGCCAGGAAGCGAACTACGCCTGGATGGAAGATCTGATGTTCGACGAGGAAGGCGATTTCCGCCATTAGTCGCGGAATCTGCCTGCTACCAAGCCCAAACGGATCATGGCCAAGAATCTCCTGATCGTCGAATCGCCGGCCAAGGCGACCACCATCAACAAATACCTCGGCAAGGAGTTCGAGGTGCTGGCGTCCTATGGCCACGTGCGCGACCTGGTGCCCAAGGAGGGTGCGGTCGACGTCGATCACGATTTCGCGATGCGCTACGCGATCATCGATCGCAACAAGAAGCACGTCGAAAAGATCGTGACCGCCGCGCGCAAGGCGGATTCGGTATTTCTCGCGACCGATCTCGACCGCGAAGGCGAGGCCATTTCCTGGCACATCGCCGAAATTCTCAAGCAGCGCGGGGTCAAGGACACCACGCCGATCAAGCGCGTGGTTTTCTCGGAAATCACCAAGAGGGCGATCGACAAGGCGATGGCATCGCCGCGCGACCTGGCCGGGTCGCTGGTCGATGCCCAGCAGGCTCGTCGCGCGCTGGATTACCTCGTCGGTTTCAACCTCTCGCCCCTGTTGTGGAAGAAAGTCCGGCGCGGACTTTCGGCCGGACGCGTGCAGTCGCCCGCCTTGCGCATGATCGTCGAGCGCGAAGAAGAAATCGAGCGCTTCGACCCCCGTGAATACTGGACCATCGAAGCCGACCTCGGAGACGAGGAGGCCACGCGGTTTGCGGCAAACCTGGTCCGTCTCGACGGCACCAAGCTGGAACAGTTCGACATCACCGACGAGGCCCGAGCCCAGGAGGTCAGGGCGCAGGTCGAAAACGACGCCGCGGGCCACTTCCAGGTCGCGCGCGTCAACAAGCGCCAGCGGCGGCGGCGACCGCAGCCTCCGTTCATCACCTCGACCCTGCAGCAGGAAGCGGCCCGGCGTCTCCGGTTCACGACCCAGCGCACGATGCGCATCGCCCAGCAGCTTTATGAGGGCGTCGACACCGGCAACGGCAATCAGGGCCTGATCACCTACATGCGAACCGACTCGGTCGCGCTGGCCGGTGATGCGATCAACGAAATCCGGGAGGTGATCGCGCGCGAATTCGATGCTGCCGCGCGGCCCGAGAAGCCCAACTTCTATCAGTCGAAATCGAAGAACGCACAGGAAGCCCACGAAGCGATACGCCCGGCCTCGCCGGCGCTGACGCCGATCAAGCTCAAGCGCCACCTTTCAGACGATCAGTATCGGCTCTACCAGTTGATCTGGAACCGCACCGTGGCCAGTCAGATGATTCCAGCCGTGTACGACACCGTCTCGGCCGAGTTCGACGTCGGCAGCGCCACGTTTCGCGCCTCGGGCTCGACGCTGATCGAACCGGGTTTCCTGCGCGTCTACCAGGATACCCAGGCCGAGAAGGACAATCGCCTGCCCGAACTCAACGAAGGCGACCGGGTGCCGCTCGAGGCCGTTCGGCCCGAGCAGCACTTCACCGAACCGCCACCGCGCTTTTCCGAGGCGAGTCTGGTCAAGGCGCTCGAGGAATACGGCATCGGACGCCCGTCGACCTATGCTTCGATCATCCAGACTCTCAAGGATCGCGGGTACGTGGACCTGGAGAATCGCCGGTTTACCCCCACAGCCACCGGGCGGGTAGTCGCAAAATTCCTCGCCAACCACTTCGAGCGCTACGTCGATTACGACTTCACCGCGCGCCTCGAGGACGAGCTGGACGCGATTTCCAGGGGCGAGCAGGACTGGGTCCCGCTGCTGAGGGATTTCTGGCAGCCGTTCATCGAGCGCGTCCACGAAAAGGATGAGTCGGTCAGCCGGCAGGAAGCCCAGCAGGCGCGCGAACTGGGCACCGACCCGAAAACCGGTAAGCCGGTGATCGTCCGACTGGGACGCTACGGGCCCTACGCCCAGATCGGCCAGGCCGAGGACGAGGAAAAGCCGCTTTTCGCCGGGCTGCGGCCCGGTCAGAAAATGGAAACGATCAACCTCGACGAGGCACTCGAGCTGTTCAAACTGCCGCGTGAACTGGGTGAAACGCCGGAGGGCGAGCCGGTTCAGGCCAACATCGGCCGCTTCGGGCCCTATATTCGCTACGGGCAGCGCAACTTCGTCTCGCTGAAAGAGCACGACCCGCACGATGTGACCCTCGAGCAGGCCCTGAAGCTGGTGGCCGAGCACAAGCAGATGCTCAAGGACCGGATCATCAAGGCCTTCGAAAGCGAAGGCATCGAGATTCTCAAAGGCCGCTATGGCCCGTTCGTCACCGACGGCAAACGCAACGCGAGCGTGCCCAGGGACGTCGAACCGGAAAGCCTGAGCCTCGAGCAGTGCCGCAAGATGCTCGATGAAGCCCCACCGAAAGGTCGGCGCGGCAAATTCGGAAAGAAGAAGGCGGGCGGCAAGAAAACCGGCGGCAAGAAGGCGGCGAAAAAACGCAGCGCGAAGAAAGCGGCCAGGAAGAAGAAAGCCGGCAAGAAGACAGCCACGAAGAAGAAGAAGGCGGCCGCCAAGACATCGCGAAAACCCTCGTGAGCACGACCGGCATGGTCGAGGCGGTCGACCACTATCTGAGTGATCTGCAGAATCGTCTCTGCCTGGCATTCGAGGAATTCGAGGACGACGTCACGTTCCACGAGGACCGCTGGGAGCGCGCCGAGGGCGGTGGCGGCCGAACCCGCGTGATCGAACAGGGGCGAGTGTTCGAAAAGGGCGGCGTGAATTTTTCCCACGTGCAGGGGCAGGAACTCCCGGCCGCGGCGAGCGCCCGCCGACCCGAGCTCGCCGGACGGCGCTTTCAGGCCCTCGGCGTCTCGGTGGTCATGCACCCGGTCAATCCCTATGTGCCGACCTCGCATGCCAATGTCCGCTTCTTCGTGGCCGAAAAGGAAAACGCGCCCCCGGTCTGGTGGTTTGGAGGCGGATTCGATCTGACGCCCTGTTATGCCTTCGACTCCGACTGCCGGTTCTGGCACCGGACCGCACGCGACCTGTGCCGGCCGTTTGGCGAAACGGTCTATGCCGAACACAAGCGGTGGTGCGACGACTATTTCTACCTGCCCCATCGCAACGAGACGCGCGGCATCGGCGGGCTGTTTTTCGACGATCTCAACGAGTGGGAATTCGACAGCTGCCTGGCCTACCTGCGCGCCGTCGGCGACGGGTATCTGAACGCCTATCGACCGATCGTCGCGAAACGCAAGGACACGGTCTACGGCCAGCGCGAGCGCGACTTCCAGCAGTATCGGCGGGGACGGTACGTCGAGTTCAACCTGGTTTACGACCGCGGCACCCTGTTCGGCCTCCAGTCGGGCGGTCGAACCGAGTCCATTCTCATGTCACTGCCGGCCATCGCGCGCTGGCGCTACGACTGGACGCCCGGCGCGGGCACGGCCGAGGCTCGTCTGGCCGAGTATCTGCGGCCACGAGACTGGATCAGCAGCCCGGACAGTGATTGAACCGCCGCGTAAACGACGATCAATCAAAGCGATAGCGCATCCCGAGCGTGACGAAGTTCGAGCCGCCGTTGACGTCGTCGAAGATGCCCTTGGCCCCCGACCGGTGATGGAGTCGGACGAAGCCTGACCACTGAGCATCGCGCGGCGGCGCGAACTCCCATTCCACCAGCAGATAGCCAAGAAGGCGCGTACTCTCTTCAAGACCGAGCTCCTTGGCGCGCGGCTCGATGAACGGCACCTCGGTGGCCCAGGAGATACCACCACCGACCGCAAAGCGGGTGTCGACATAGCGGTCCCAGGGAAAATTCATCCAGCGCAGCACGTAGGCCACATTGAATTCCCAGTGATCCTGGAGCCCCCAGTGACGCACGATCTGGCCCTCGATTTCCCGCCGGATGTTCTTGCCTTCGCCGTGCACCCAGCTCGGTGCCAGCGCCACCAGGTGACTGTCGATGAAGCCGGTGTTGTAGCGCGTCAGAATCTCGATCAAACGGTCTTCTGCCGCCTTTCCGCCGTAGGCCGCCAGGTGAAACCGCCCCGCCTCGGACGCGGCCAGGGAGCTGCTGGCCCCGATGAGTGCGATGGCCATCAGGCCGGCGGTGAACAAGCCGCGCTTGCGCGGGCGATCGAAAAAATCCACGTCCCTCTCCTTGAAGACTGGTTCGAGCTTCAGCGAGACTGTCGTCGGCGGTAGTCCCGACTGCCCCAGTAGAGGATCAGCCCGAAACCGAACAACATCCCGCCCAGATGAGCGAAATGCGCAACCCCGGACATCGTGCCGGTCATTCCGAAAAACAGCGTCAGCAGTCCATAGCCGATCACGAACCACTTGGCTTTCAGCGGTATCGGTGGAATCAGCAGCATGATCGTGCTGTTCGGGTACATCATCCCGAAAGCGAGCAACAGCCCGAAAACCGCGCCCGATGCGCCAATCGTCGGATAGATCTCGCCGCTGAGCGCGGCCACCGAAAGCTGCACCAGCCCTGCGCCGATCATACAGACGAAATAGAACACCAGGAAGCGCCGGGTTCCCCAGGCACTTTCGATCGGCATTCCGAACATGTACAGCGCGAACATGTTGAAGAACAGGTGCCCGATTCCGCCGTGCAGAAAACCGTAGCTGACCAGCTGCCAGGGGAAAAACCCCGTGTCGATCACGCCGACATCGGCAAAACGCATCTGCTCGGGCGTTGCCAGCGGCCACAGTGCGAACAGGCGCATCGCTTCGTTCACGTTTCCCATCTGCAGGAAGTAGGCGACGACCGTTATGCCGAGGAGGATCAGTGCAGCGGGTGGCTTCTGGCCGGATTCGCGCGGGATGTTCATCGCAGTCTCTCGAGGGCCGCCTCGAGCCCCTCCAGGCCCACCAGCGGCCCCCGCTGATCATCAGCCAGTGCGGTGCGCAGACCTGCGACCGCGGCGGCATCGAGCGTCGACTCCCGAGAACCCCAGGTGGCCAGCGTGTAGCGCAGGATCAAGGCGATGTCTTCGTCGGCGATATGCTGCATTGGCGGCATGTAGCCGCGATAGCTGCGCCCGGCGACCTCGATGGGTCCGCGCAGACCGTGCAACACGATCAGGGCCAGGGCCTCATCGGGCAGTTCCAGCCATTCCGATCCCGCCAGGGGCGGAAACGACGGGGGCCGGCCTTCTCCGGCCTGACCGTGACAGGAGGCGCACCAGCGCAGATAGGACACCTCACCCTCGGCGCGCTCGACGCCTACGGAGCGACCGTCGCCGCAGGCCGAAAGCCCGAGCATGCCGAGGAGCATCAACAGTACCGAAGCACTGCGATTACAATAAGGAATTGTCATTTCGTCCTTGTTTCGATGTCCATTCGCCGCGTGACCGTGTACGCCGCTTCGAGTCAGGCGCTGCACGTCGACTATATCAAGGCTGCCTCCAGACTAGGAGAAACCCTCGCCGGAGCCGGAATCAGTATCGTCTACGGCGGCGGCGGGCGAGGCTTGATGGGTGCCATGGCCGACGGTGCGATCGCCCGTGGCGGACGGGTCGACGGAATCATCCCGAAGTTTCTCACGCGCGTTGAGCGCGGTCATCAGGGTCTGGCCTCGCTCGAGGTCGTCGATACCATGCGAACCCGAAAAGAGCGAATGCTCGATCACAGCGATGGCGTCATCGCACTGCCCGGCGGTTGCGGCACGTTCGAAGAACTCTTCGAAGTCATGACCCTGAAGCGCCTCGGCCAGTACCTCGGTCCGATCGTGCTGGTCAACACCCGCGGCTACTACGATGGCCTGATGGGATTCCTGAAGCATAGCGTCCACCAGCACTTCATGAGCCCGAATCACCTCGACATTCTCCAGGTCGTTGCCGAACCGGAAGACGTTCTCGACGCCCTCGGCGATGCGCCTGCCTGGTCAGCCGACCAGCTGAACGAGGCGGCGGTCAGAGCCCCATGATCCCGAAGCCCCGTCAAGTCGGCTTCCGCGATGGGCTGACCTGGCTGCCGGCGGCCGCGTCGCTGCTGACCGGCCGTCTGGGCCCGGTGGCCGGGATCGCGGCCCTGTGGCTGCTCGTGTCGATCGTCGCCATCGCGATCCCGCTGCTGGGCCAGGTTGCACTGGTGCTGTTCACGCCGATGCTGACCGCCGGCGTCCTGCTGGCCTTCGACCAGATCCGACGTGGCCTGACGCCGACGCCATTCATCCTGTTCGCCGGCTGGAAAGACCCGTCGCGCCGGGTCGCACTGCTGGTGGTCGGGGCGTGGAGCCTGCTCGGCTCACTGCTGGCCGCCATGATCCTGGCCAGCTGGCTGGGCGGCCAGCTGTCGCCGGAACAACTCGAAGCGGCGATGGCGGATCCCGAACAGATGGCCGAGGCGCTCAGGGGAGTCGACATCGGAGGTGGTCTCGCACTGGCCGTCGCGGCGATGAGCCTGGTTCTCGCGGGAATGTATTTCGGCATACCACTGATCGTGTTCGCCAATCGGCCAGCCATGCCGTCCCTGCTCAACAGCCTCAGGGCCGTCCTGGTGAACTGGGCGGCTTTCGCGGGTCTGGTTCTGAGCGTCATCCTGCTTGCGCTCGGGATCGGGGTGATCGTGATCCTGGCCGTGACCGTCCTCGGTCTGGCGCTCGGAGCCGCAGGCACCATGCTCGCCCAGGTTCTTGTTCTGCTGGTCACGATGCTGATTCAGGTGCTGATGGCAGGTACGCAGTACGTTGCCTTCCAGCGCGTCTATGGTTCCGGCGCTGGCGACGCGGGGGAGTCAGAACGAAGCGACGATCAGCTCGTTGCCTGACCAAGCCCGGACCGGAGGCGACGCAGCGCCAGCGCGCCCACGCCGGCAATCAGAAGCAGGACGATCGGCCAGCCGCCGAGCGGCACCGGCAGCGGCTGGGGAGTGCCGCGCACCGAAGCACTGCAGGGCGCTGGCGGTGCGATCGCGAGCGATTCGATACCGACCAGGGTCTCGGCGACCTTTTCGGCCTCTCCGGTCTCGGTATCGATCAGAAGGATCTCGCTGGGGAAATCGCCCGCTTCAGTCGCCCGGCGGTCGGTGATCGCCCAGAGCCGTCCCTGCTCGTCGAAGGCCAGACCCGCGTTGTTGTAGACACCGACCTGATCGCCAAGCGGACCCACCAGCTCGGTGGTTCCGGTTTCCAGGTCGACGCGATAGAGATTCGGCGCCGCCTCGCTCTGGGGACTGTCGGAACCGACACCGATGCCGAAGACGTCCCTGCCATAGGCCGCGATATCCGTCAGCGGCACGCCCAGCGAGCCGGGTTCGCCCACCGGCGTCAGCCTTCCATCCTCGAGATCGGCGAGAAAAAGGGTCTGCTGGATCTCCGAAAGCACGAAGGCCTGTCCCTCGCAGTCGAAGGTCATGCCGAAGTCCATGCTGCTGTCGAGCGCAACGCCCATGTTGAAGCGGTTGCCGATCCCGCCCAGCGGGAGCGCGAGGCCCGTCACCTGACTGACCCTGAGCAGGGTCTTGGAATCGTCGTCGGCCCCGAAAAGGACCCCTTCGGCATCGAGCGCCAGCGCCTCCAGGTCGATGTAGCCGGTCCAGCCGACATACTCCGACTCTCCGCTCTCCAGATCGACCCGCCAGAGCGCGTTGATCATCTGCGGGTCGTTGCTGTCACCGCGCGAATTGACGGCAAAACCGGTCGGTGCCCCCCAGGCAGCCGCAGCGATCGTGACAAGCACGATCGGAAGCAGGCAGACAATCACTGGGCGCACGATCCGCATGATGGAGCATCATCCGTTACGATTTCAGCCGGACTATAGCAGAAACCCCCAGAATTGCCTATCCGGCGGGGCTGGCGTCCCGACAGCCCCGCCCAGGCACCGGGCCGTCATGCGCGCTCGCATACAATGCGGGTTTGCATTTTCCCTTGTTGACATGTCAGCACCGAACACTTCCATGATCAAGTCGCGCGACGAGGCGGTCAACGTCCGCGGACACAGGGAGGCACCGCGCGCCGGTGTCCTGCTGGTCAACCTCGGCTCGCCCGATGAACCGACCCCGCGCGCGCTTCGCCGCTATTTGAAGGAATTTCTGAGCGATCGCCGCGTCGTCGAAGTGCCGCGTCCCATCTGGTGGTTGATTCTCAACGGCATCATCCTGCCGTTCAGAGCACCGCGATCAGCGCGTGCCTACGCTTCAGTCTGGACCGAACATGGTGCTCCGCTGCTGGTCAACAGCCGCCGCCTGGCCGACCGACTCCAGAAGCGCCTCGCCCAAGATCTGCCCCGGGTCACCGTCATGCTGGCGATGAACTACGGCAAGCCCTCCATCGACCAGGCCATCGATCGCCTGCGGGCCGAGAACATTCAGCGCCTGCTGGTGGTGCCGATGTATCCGCAGTATTCGGCGACAACGACCGCGTCGGTGTTCGATCGGGTCACCCGATCCCTGAGCCGACTGAGATGGTTGCCCGAGCTTCGCTTCGTCAACGATTATCATCGCGTGCCGGACTGGCAGAAGGCCGTCGCCGAATCGATCCGACGCCACCGGCAAAGCCACGGCAGCGCGGAGAAACTGCTGTTTTCGTTCCATGGAATCCCGCGTCGGAACCTGCTGGCCGGTGATCCCTACTACTGCCAGTGTCAGGCCAGCGCACGCTTGATCGCCGAACGGCTCGAGCTGAACGACAGTGATTGGCAGGTGTCGTTCCAGTCCCGCCTCGGGCGCGCCGAGTGGCTCAAGCCGTATACCGACGAGACGCTCAAGAGCATGGCCAAGAGCGGAATCGAGCGGGTCCAGGTGATCTGTCCGGGCTTTTCGATCGACTGCCTGGAGACGATCGAGGAAATCGCCGAGGAAAACGACGAGACCTTCAGGAAAGCCGGGGGCCGGCAGCTGGAGTACATCCCCTGCCTCAACGACAGCGACGAACACGTCGCCCTGTTCGATCGGCTGTGCCGTCAGCACGGGCAGGGCTGGCCCGAATTCTCCGGCCACAAGGCGGTCGGCGACAGCGAGCTGAAAGCCCGCCAGAGCCGGGCGTCGTCGGCCGCCGAATTCCTCGGACTAAAATGAGCCTGGCCGGCTTTGCCAACAGGCATTTTTCCTAGGCCCGAGCAAGGCGATCTCTGATGGACCCCGGGCCCGAGACGGGTATCCTGTTCAGTCGGAAGTCACTGATCCGATCCAGAGCTGCCCCATGACCACGACCGAGCCCGCCGCCGCCCGCACTGCCGCCAGGCCCGAACAGATCCTGCACCAGGTGTTCGGCTACGAAGCGTTTCGGGGCCGCCAGCGCGACATCATCGAGGCCGTCACCGCCGGTCGCCACGCCCTGGTCCTGATGCCGACCGGCGGAGGCAAGTCGCTGTGCTATCAGATTCCCGCCCTGCTGCGCCCCGGCACCGCGATCGTGGTGTCGCCACTGATCGCCCTGATGCGCGATCAGGTCGAGGCGCTGACGCACAACGGCGTGGCCGCGGCGGTGCTGAATTCAAGCCTGGATGCGGCGCAGCGCCGGCAGACCGAGCGCGATCTGCTGGCCGGCAGGCTGGACCTGGTCTACATCGCGCCGGAGCGTCTGTTGCGCGAATCCACCCTCGATCTGCTCGGGCGCACGCCGCTGAGTCTGTTCGCTATCGACGAAGCGCACTGCGTCTCGCAGTGGGGCCACGACTTCCGGCCGGAATACCTCAGACTCGACGTTCTGGGCCAACGGTTTCCCGATGTACCGCGGATCGCCCTCACGGCGACCGCCGACGATCGGACGCGGGCCGAGATCCAGCGCTGTCTGCTGCCCGACGACGCCGAGACCTTCATCGCGAGCTTCGACCGGCCCAATATCCGTTATCGGGTCGGCCTCAAGCAGAACCCGCGGCAACAGCTCCTGCGATTTCTGCGCGACGAACACCCCGGTCATTCCGGCATCGTGTACTGCTTTTCGCGCAAGAAATGCGAACAGACCGCCGCCTGGCTGCATGGCCAGGGCATCAGCGCGCTGCCCTATCACGCCGGCCTCGATTCGGCGACGCGCCAGGCGCATCAGGATCGCTTCATCCGGGAAGATGGACTGGTCATGTGCGCCACGATCGCCTTCGGTATGGGCATCGACAAGCCGGACGTGCGCTTCGTCGCCCATCTGGACCTGCCCAGGAGCATCGAGGCCTATTACCAGGAAACCGGGCGCGCCGGACGCGATGGCCTGCCCGCCGATGCCTGGATGGTCTACAGCCTGGCCGACATCGTTCAGCTGCGCCAGCTCATGGCCCAGTCAAGCGCGCCGGATCAACAGCAGCGCCTGGAACATGAGCGTCTGGAGTCGCTGCTGGCCTACTGCGAGCACGCGGGCTGTCGCCGCCCCGCCCTGCTGGCGTACTTCGATGAGGACCATCCCGGACAGTGCGGCCACTGCGATAACTGCCTGAATCCGCCGGAAACCTGGGACGCCACCGAAGCCGCCCGGATGACACTTTCATGCGTGTACCGTACCGGCCAGCGCTTCGGCGCCGGCCATATCATCGATGTCCTGCTCGGCAAGGACAGCGATCGAATCTCCCAGCTCGGCCATGATCGCCTCAGCACCTACGGCATCGGCGCCGATGTCGACAAGGCGACCTGGCATTCGGTGATTCGTCAACTCCTCGCGCTCGGCTACCTGCAACCCGACCCGGAAGGTCACGGCGGCCTGCGCCTCGGTTCGGAATGTCGCGAGCTGCTGCGCGGAGAAATGACGCTCGAATTGCGCCGCGACCGCAAACCGAAGGCCAGAAAGGCGCTGAAGCACCCCAGAGCGGCCGTCGACACCGAATCGCCCGGATGGAAGCACCTGCGGGAGTGGCGCCTGATCACCGCTCAAAGCGAAGGCGTGCCGCCTTACGTGATCTTTCACGACGCGACCCTCGCGGCCATCCTGGAGGCGCGCCCGGAAACCCTGACGGACCTGGCCGCGATCAACGGCGTCGGCGAGCACAAGCTGAAAAAATACGGCGAAGCGGTGCTCGAGGTCGTGGCCGAGCTTGACTGAGGATCAGAACATCCCGGTTTCGAGCCGGGCGGCCTCGCTCATCATGCTCTGGTTCCAGGGCGGGTCGAAGGTCAGCGCGACATTGACGACGGTGATCGTCGGGATGCGGCGCAGCCGGTCGCGCACGTCGGCCACCAGGACATCCCCCATGCCGCAGCCCGGAGCGGTCAGCGTCATCGCGATATCGACGCCGCGCTCGCCGTGCTCGCCGGGCACGAGTCGACACTCGTAGACCAGACCCAGATCGACGATATTGATCGGAATCTCCGGATCGAAGACGGTCTGGAGCTGCTCCCACACCAGCGTTTCGACATCTTCGTCGGTGGCGTCGTCCGGCAATTCGGGCCTCGGCGGTGGCTCGCGACCGATCGCGTCGGCATTGTCGCCGGCCAGACGAAATAGACGACCGTCAACGTAGATCGTGAAACTGCCGCCGAGCGACTGGGTGATGTAGCCCACGGTGCCGCCCGGAAGCTCGACTTCCGTGCCCTCGGGGACGAGGACCACCTCGCAGTCGCGTTCGAACTTGACGGGTGTGTAGGAGCTACTGAACATGACGGGCGGAGCCAGAGCGAAACAGGATCGAAGTGGTCCCCATTATAAACGACTACAACCCAGCCCCGCCCCGATCTTGCAATTCGCCCGGCGCGGAACGCCCCCTCAGGGATCGTCGTCGCTTCGGCCCAGAGCGCGTTCGGCGGCCTGGCGGGTCAGCGGATGATAGCCGGGACGCGCGCGTTCATAGACCTCCCCGGCCCAATCCCGGCCCCATTCCGTGGCCGCCAATGCCTGGTACAAGGGCGCGGTGAACTTGTTGCGCCCGACCTCGAGCAGAAAGGATTCGAGTCGCTCGATGCCCGGCGGGTAGCGGGTCTCGACCGAACGCATCAGCCAGAGAAACAGGATTTCGGCGTTGCGCTCCTCGGTCAGGTCGAACTGCTCATCGAGCTCGGTCATGATCCGCGCATCGATGCCCGGGCCCAGGCCGGCGAGAAAATGCCGCCACTCGTGGACCGACCATTCCTCGACCGGCAGCTCGTCCAGCCTCACCTCGCCGCCTTGCCAGCGATCGCGCCATGCGTCGACCCGCTCGAAGGCATCCGACTCCGGCGCGACCGCGAAGTCCGGCAGACCCGGTTCATAGAGCCATTGATCGACCTCCTGAAGAGTCACCAGACCCGGATGTTTTTCGATCAGTTCACGATCGAGATAGGCGCGGAAGGTCTCGGTATCGATCGACTGGAACGCGAAATGATCGAAGTAGTCGCGCAGGAAGGCGTCGAGGCGCTCACGCCCGAAACGCGCCTCCAGCCAGTCGAGAAAGAACCGGCCCATGTCGTACGGCACGGCCATGAACGCCTCTTCCGGATCACGATCCGCGAGATCGAGAACGAGCTGGCGGTCGGCGGACTCGCGGTCGGCCAGCGTGACGGCCAGCTCGTCCCAGGCCAGCTTCGCGAGCATGTCGCGGACCTTCCGCCCGTACAGCGCCTCCATGATGCGGGCCTCGAAATAGACGGTGAAGCCCTCGTTCAGCCACAGATCGCGCCAGGCGGCGTTGGTGACCAGATTGCCCGACCAGGAATGGGCGAGCTCGTGGGCCACCAGCGCCAGGAGGCTGCCGTCGCCGGCGATGATCGTCGGCGTGACGTAGGACAGGCGCGGGTTTTCCATGCCGCCGAACGGGAAACTGGGCGGCAGCACCAGCAGGTCGTAGCGACCCCAGCGATAGGGGCCGTAGAGGTCTTCGCCGATCTCGATCATCCGTTCGAGAACGTCGAACTCCGAGGCTGCGGCCTCGATCCAGTCGGGCTCGGCGTAGACGCCGCTGCGCGGACCGATGGCTTCGAAGCGCAGGTCGCCGACCGCGATCGCCATCAGGTAGGAGGGAACGGGCTCGGGCATCTCGAAGCGGTAGACGCCGTCGCTCCGGCGCTCGGTCGGATTGCCGCCGGCGCCCATGACGACCATCAGGTCTTCCGGAGCACGCACCCGGGCCTCGTAGGTATAGCGAACCGCCGGCGTGTCCTGCAGCGGCACCCAGGTTCGGGCGTAATGCGGCTGGCTCTGGGAGAACATGAACGGCTTGCCCGATGAGGTCTGCTCGGCATCGAGCCACTGCAGGCCGAATGCCTCCGGCCGACTGGCATAGTCGATCCTGACCTGGACGATGCCCTGGGGCAGGACGATGATCAGCGGCTGACCGAGGTGCCCATGATCCGCCCCCAGCCGCCACGAAACCGGCAGGTAGTCGCCATCAGGGTGAACGGCGTTGACGTCCTGGATATCCAGGTCGCGGGTGTCGAGCACCAGGCGCTGGAAACCGGGTTCCGGACGATCGAGATCCAGCAGCACGTGCCCCTCGAGCACGCGCTCGTCCATGTCGGCGACCAGGTCCAGGCTCAGATGCGTGACCCGGACCTTGTCGAATTCAGCAAAGCTGTGCGGGTCCGGGCCCGGATCGACCCGCATCACAGGCTCCGGACCCAGCGCTGAAGGCGCGGAATCGGGCTGGCACCCGGCCAGCATCACCAGCGAGGCCAGGGCCCCAAGAAAAACGGCAGGTTTCATGGCTTCAGGCTCGCGATTCAAAGTCACGGGACGACGGGTCAGAGCGCGTCGTCGCCCTCTTCTCCGGTGCGGATGCGAACCGCGCGTTCGATCGAGGTGACGAAGAGCTTGCCGTCCCCGATGCGCCCGGAAGCCGCGGTTTCGACGATGGTCTCGACGACGCGGTCGGCGTCCTCGTCGGGCACCGCGATTTCGAGCTTGAGTTTGGGCAGAAAATCGACCACGTATTCTGCGCCACGATAGAGCTCGGTATGGCCTTTCTGGCGGCCGAAGCCCTTGACCTCGGTCACCGTCATTCCGGCCACGCCCACCTCGCCAAGGGCGTCGCGGACATCGTCGAGCTTGAAGGGTTTGATGATGGCGGTGATCAGCTTCATTTCGAGACACGCCCGGGTCAGTTGATGATCCCTTCAGACTAACGCAGTTCGCTCGAAGTTTGGAAAGCGGACGCCACGACGTCGGACCGGTTAACCTTGGATCCTCATTCAACGAGGAGGCCGTGATGCGACCCGACTTTCAGACCCTGGACGAAGTGACCCGCCGCCTGGCCGCCGCCGTCCCGACCGAGCTCAAGACCGCTCGTGAGGAACTCGAGGGCCAGTTCCGCAGCATTCTCGAAGCGGCGTTCAACCGCATGGATCTGGTCACCCGCGAAGAGTTCGAAATCCAGAAGCGCGTTCTGGCCAGGACCCGGGAGAAACTCGAAGCGCTGGAAAAGCGCCTGGAGTCATAGAATCCTGCCTTTGCGGTGAGGTGCCGGAAGCCCATGATCGGGGTATCATGACCGAACGCGGTTTCGCCGCGAAACCAGGTTAATTCTTAAAAATCCAGAGAGGAGACAAGGAATGGCGGGTAAATTCGAAGTCTACAAGGACAAGGCGGGGGAGTACCGCTTCCGGCTGAAGGCAGGCAACGGGCAGAACGTCCTGGCCAGCGAGGGTTACTCGAAAAAGGCGAGCTGCCTCAACGGGATCGAATCGGTCAAGAAGAACTCGACCGACGAAAAGCGCTTTCAGGTCAGCCAGACGCCCTCGGGCAAGTTCCGCTTCAACCTGACCGCGACCAACGGCCAGGTCATCGGAAGCAGCCAGAACTACGACTCCGAATCGAACTGCAAGGACGGCATCGGAGCTGTCGCGCGGGCGGCCGACGGAGCCGCGACCGACGATCAGACCTGAACGGGGCAATCGACCCCAAAGCCTGACCGGCCTCCCTGCAACGAGGGCGGCAGTCCAAATCGGCGCGACCATGATTCACGCCGAGAGGCAAATCGGACCCGGGTCGCCGAAATTCGGCAATCCGGGCTTGCCCGAAATCACCGCTTGCAAGACCAAACCCGCCTCCTGACAAGATTCGGACAAGTCTGAAGCTCCTGCTGGGACAGAGGGGCAGGCGCTCAGCGGTTCTTGCGCGAAATAAATCAATCGATCGCTAGCGATCTGTGAAGCAGCCTGCGGTCTGGTCTGCGCCGGACAACGATCAGTAGCCTGCGCCCACACACACCAGGACAGACATCAATTAAAGACCTTCCTTTTCGACGAGAGTCGGCGACAGCTCGAACAGCTCGACGGGCCTGCGGACGGAACCGGCTTCGGCACCAGCGTTGCCCGCAGTAGCAATCTTCTCGCCGTGGGCGCGCCCGACACCGACTCCCAGCAGGGCGAAGCCTTTGCCCGGGTAGTCGATGTCCGCTTCATCTTCGCCGTTCGGTTTGAATAAGAGCACGCAGGTGCGATTCACGCAGCCGGGGTGAGTAGGGAATTTCCTTCTTGGCTCGTCAGCAGAATCTGTGGGTGAATTTGGGCTCGGGTAGAGCGCCAAGCGTATGATACAAGGCGATTTCGGCGCCACGGAAGGTCCGAAATCCGAAGGATTTTCTGGCGGTGAGTTTTGCCTTGGCATTGAAACCCTCCACCACGCCGCTCGAAAGCTGCCCCTTGGCTCGGAACCAGTTGAGCAAGAGCGATCGATGTTTGCGCAACATTCTGGCCACTCTTTTCATCGGTTCGATCTGCGAACGCATGGTCTTTGTGCACCAGCGGTCCAGAAACCATCCTGCCCAGTAGGGCGAGACGTAGCCCCAGAAGAGCTGA
>Ga0208623_100326_pt1 | contig 38938 bp, 26 predicted proteins | sample HotLakConsUCCL28_FD_184737 | JGI IMG/M metagenome (GOLD analysis project Ga0208623, IMG submission 184737) | Hypersaline microbial mat communities from Hot Lake, Washington, USA - Hot Lake Consortium UCC-L28 (SPAdes) (version 2) ...
GACTGAGCGCAAAGTGTCGGTCGAAGGCGAGGGTGTCGCCGGCGGTGAAAACGGATTCGTTCAACAGGATATACTCCGGCGTAATCATCTCCGGCGACACGTAAATCCACTCGACCATCGACCCGCGGAGACGGAAGACCAGGTGCCGGCCATCGCGCTCAAGGAGCACGCTTCGGGGAGCACGCAGTACGCCGGACCGTGTTTCGGTTAGAATTCGACCGTTTACGGTCATGCCGGTCTTTAACAGTCGATCGGAATTCGCCACTTCAACCAGTATTTGCCCGGTTTTTCGGTCCCGGTTCACCATGGGCGAGATGGTGCGTATCCGACCGTTCAGAGTCCTGCCGTCGGCTGTGGTGAGTTCAACGGTCATACCTTCACGCACGGAGGCCAGTTCCGACTCGAGTACATCGAAACGCACCAGCACGGTGCGGTGATCAAGCAGCTTTCCGAGCTCGTTTCCCGGACCAATAAATGCGCCTGCCGACAAATTCAGTGGAGTGTGGATTTCCCCGGAAAAGGGTGCCTGAAAAACGGTATAGCTGAGGTCCAGTGCGGCGCGTTCGTAGGCGATTTCAGCCTGAAGCAGTCCGGTCTGTTGGCGAAGCATACGATCCTCGCGCTCGCTGAGCTCCCCCTCGCCGTTGCGGGCCGATCGGGACCGCAGCTCGCGTTCAATGCGATACTCCTGCTCGGCTTTGAGCCGGGTGTTCAGCGCCTCCCTGTAGCGCAGCTGCCATTCCTCATCCGCTATGCGCAGCAGGGTGTCGCCGGCGCTTACCCTCATCCCCTCATGAATCTGATGTCGGTCGATGAATCCGCTGAGGCGCGATTGGATGGGGAGCTCCCGGGCCGCCTCAACAATACCGGTACTTTCGAGGTAGCGGTGAATGGGCTCGCCGTCCGTTTTCACGAAGACCACATCCGGACGGATTTCAATGCCCTGTGGTCGTTCACGGGTTGACGCTTCGCTATCCTCACGGCTGCAGCCAGCCAGTATAAACAGTGCTGAAATCATCATCAACAAGTGGCTCGACGGCTTCATCAGCCGGCTCATCACCCGAGTGCTTCGTACCCTTGCACCATAGTAATGGCCATTTTCGCCAAGGTTCAAACATCCTGCAGACGACGTTGGCGCGATAAATATTGGAAGTATCATAAATGTTCTGATGGTTGAGCTGAAAATGGGTGGTTCCGATTCACAATCCGGAACAGTACCGGAATGACAAATAAGGTGAGCAATGTCGAGGTGAACATCCCGCCGATAAGCGCCGTAGCCAGGGCCTGACGAAATTCATATCCGTCGCCGAAGGGAATGAGCATGGGCAAAAGTCCCAAAATGGTGGTCATGGTAGTCATCAAAACCGGTCGAAATCGATGTTTCCCGGCCTGGATGATGGCCTGACTCAGATCGCCGGACTCCTCCAGGTACCTTCGCATGAAATCCACCTTCAAAATGGCATCGTTTACCGCAATACCGGTGAGAATGAGCAGCCCCATGAAGGAGAGCATGTTCAGGCTTCCTCCCAATATGTACAGTAAAAACAGGGAGCCGATCCAGGCGAAGGGCACAGCGACCAGAATCAGTGCAGGATAACGCAGGCTTTCGTACTGAACGGCCAGAATGATGTATATAAGGATGAGGCTGATGCCCAAAAGTCGGAGCATGTCGCGCAGGAGGCGGTCCACCATGAGTGCCGATCCTGCGATGCGCACTTCGATGCCGGTTTCGCGGGTGAATTCCCGCACGGCATCGCGAATTTCGCGGCCGTTGAACCACCAGTCGGCCAGGGTGAATCCGGTGCGGTAACTGAGCACCGCGGCCTGACCGGCGCGTTCGAGCTGTTCGGGCTCCTGAACCTGTTCAATGGCCAGGAGTTCGCGAAGCGGGATGTTGCGTCCGCCGGCGGACATGACCAGCGACTGGGGATCCACAAAGGATTCGCGGTCGCTGAACAGGCGAATGGCTATGCTTTCATCTTCCCGATTCCATTCGGTGACCAGATTACCCCGCGCGCGGGACTCGAGGAAATCGATCACCTGATTCTCGGTGAGTCCGAGTTGCAGCAACCGGGCGCTGTTGAACCGAATATGCCAGGTATCGACCACTTCGGGATATTGCTTATGCAGGGTGCTTCCCGGGATTCGGGCGGGCAACCACTCCATCATGGCTTCTGCCACTCTTTCGCTGAATACCCGGTCCGTGCCCACAAATTGCAGGATGACGGGATCGGTGTTCCCGCCGGTTAGTGTGCCAAGTGCGCTGTCGCCTTCGAGTCGCTCGAGCGTCCAGCCGGACTGCGATGCAATGCGCTCGCTCATCAGTTGATCGATGTCGGTGGCCCTGTATCCGGGCGGAACGGCAATTTGAATGGTGAATTTGTTGAGTCCTTCCCGCGCGATGCGACTCAGGTTGGTCTGATCGGTGTAGCCTCCCATGACCAGAATGCCGCGGGTTGGAGGCGCTGATTCCAACACCGCAGCCAAATCGAGGGAGAGGTCCCGCGCCGCTTGCTGCAGCGTAAGCAGGGAGGTGTTCCCGGGCAGACTCACCCGGTATTGCACACGATCCGGCTCGCCTTCGGGGAGCATGGCTTTCGGCAGCTGCCAGAACATCCATCCGGCAAGAATTCCCGGAATAAGGGTAGAAACCAAGACCAGCGCAGGCCGACCCAGCGCTAACTGCAGCAATCCCTCGTAGAGGCGTTGAACCCGGTTGAGTCCACGAGCGAAAACGTTCCGTTTTTCGTCAGGGTTCGCTTTCCCATCAACTGTGAAACCTGCATCTTCCTTGTGTGAACGGCTTGCTGCTGCATCTGAATTAGGGTCTGAACCTTCGGCAAGGGCTCTATCGTGCATACTGACTGGATCTTCGGCAAAACTTTCATCCTGTTTAACGGGGGGCGCTACACTTTTCTGCCTCGCAGACCGCTTCTGAAACGAAACCACCATCACGGGGATAATCCCAAGCGCTAGCAGCAGCGAAGCCAGTAAGCTTACCGACAGAGTGAAGGCCTGATCTCGAAATATGGCGCCTTCAAATCCACCCAGAAACAGCAGGGGCAAAAAGACCGATATCGTTGTGAATGTAGAAGCCGTCACGGCAAGGGCGATTTCCCGGGTTCCGCGGTGGGCTGACTCCCGAATATCATGTCCGTACTTGCGATATCGATTGATGTTTTCCAGCACCACAATCGCATTGTCCACCAGCAGCCCGATTCCCAGCGTGAGTCCGCTCAGCGATATGATGTTCAGCTGAATACCGAACAGATACATCACGAAAAAGGTGAGGAAAATACTGGCGGGAATGGCAATTCCGATCGTAAACGGCATCCTGGGATCGTTCAGAAACACGAACAGCACGATGAAAGCGAGGATGCCTCCGTAAGCCAGGGTTTGCAGCAGGTTTTGGATTGTATTCTTTACATATGAGGCGTTTTCCTGCAGGATTTCCACCTGTATGCCCGGATATTGCCCGGTGATTTCTTCAATCAGCGGACCGAGCGATTCGAACACCCGAACCGTGTTGCTGCCGTAATCCTTTTTCACGAGCACCGTTAAAACCTGGCTCCCATTATATAAGGAGAACGATGTGGGGTCCTGCTCATCCAGATACACATCGGCGATTTCGTGGAGGCGGAGGATGCGTTGGGTGTCGGTGAGGCGGGTCACCGCCAGCATCCGGATATCGTCGATGGACTGAATACGGCTTTGGATGGAAAGCGAATAGCGATACCATCCGTCGCGCAGCTCTCCTGAAGCCGAGAACACGTTCGCCTGACGAATAACCTCGCGGATTTGGGCTATGGAGAGTCCGTATTGGTCGATGTCGGCCTGACGAAAGCGGATGTGTACCTCCGGAACAACGGCTCCGACCAGAACGGCCTGAGCGATACCCTCCTGCTGCTCGAGCCGACGGGTTAACACGTGCTCGGACCAGCGTTTCAGGTTGAGGCGGGTTGCGAAATCGGGATCGGGCTGACCGGAGGCGGTAATCGAAAGCACAGCAACGGGTTCATCGGCGGGAGTTGTGTAAATCAGGCGAGGTCGACCGGCCTGTTCGGGCAGCATCATGCGAACCTGATCCAGTTTTTCGCGGGTGTTGAGGAAAGCGAGGTTCATATCGCGTCCCCAGTCGAAATTCAGGGCAATAATGCTTTGTCCTTGCCGGGCGAAACTGTGCACACTGCTGATGCCGGGAATGGTGCTCATAACCGCTTCGAGGGGTTCGTTGATGCGTGTTTCGACCTCACGGGCTGAAGCGCCCGACCACTCGGTTTGCACCAATAGCGATGGGCGGTCGACATCCGGCAGGAGATCCACAGACAAGCTTTGCAGGGCAATCCATCCGAAGATAAATGTTGCCAGCACGAGCATCAGCGCTGTAACGGGACGGTCAAGTAGCATCAGTTGGGAATCAAGATGAAGTTATGGTCAAATGTACGATGGTGGTTAACTCGTACGAGCAGACATGACACCTGACTCATGAGTGTTGCCAAACTCTGGCAAGTGATCAAACTAGTGAGCATACCCAAAATCAGGTTACGTCAGGCAGCTCGTGATAAATATCTGTAAATATGAAGTACTATCCACCCACTTTTAGTGTGAGATATGTGCATGTTTCTGCAGGTATACCGATGTACATCCTATTTTCATTTAGTTCACATGACGTTGAATCATAAAGAAATCCGATAGTGGAAAGTGATCAGGTCATTTTAAATGGTGAACGATGGAGTCGGCGGATTCCGGTCACGAGGTCAGGTACCGGGTACTTTTTCCTACAGAAGTCGGGCGATTCAAACGTTGAATAACCAAGTCCCGGTTCATTTATAGTGCAAATTATTCACTATACACAAGGAATATGCACTTATGGAATAACGGGAACAATTAAGTTGCGAAAATAATACTTATTAACCATCTTGCTACTCAATAATGAGTTAGTGTGCTTTATCATTTCCTTTCATATACTCTAATATTTCCTGCATGATCTAGTGAATTTATCAACAGAAGTTTTTCACCGACGAACCCGATATTGCGCGCATGTTCAGGTAACAAAAACTCACCAATAAATTCTCCCGTTTCCGCTTCAAACACCATCAGTTTTGAAGTATGTTTCATTTTCTCCAGCAATGCATCGAAGTTAAAAGTATATCTCATTTGCTCCAATCGTGAAATTGTCTCACCATGAAAATGCATAAATACAAAATAATTGTGATAATATATTCCACGACTTCCTTCAGGATGACTTCCAATACGAGGCATCATATAACCCAAATTCTCAGAATCAGCAACCGGTAGATTAAATCCATTGGGTATATTCGAAATCCACTTGATACCATTTTCATCAAGCGCAATTATGAATGAAGCAAATTCATTGCTTAAGTATATGGCATTGTTAGAATTAGAAATGAACATCGCTTGTAACAAAGCAAAGTTTTTAAAATCATTTAATTCAGAATAGTCATCCGTTGATATTTCAAATAGAATATCAGATTCGTTCACGTACTTTGAGTTAAACCGATAGCCTCGTATAAAACTTTCTCCATTATCGATTAAGATAAGTGTAGAATCATTTACTAAACCAGCTTGGTAGATTCTGTTGCTTAAAGCAGATCCACTTAGGTCGTATAAATACTCGAGATTTGAGCCATATTTTGTTAGTCTTTGATTTCCAGCGTCGAATAGTAGAATACTGTTATCTGAAAACTTTGTAACTCTTTTGTATTGCGTTGGGCTTACTTCACCTGGTCCCTGTCCAACTCTCAGGGACTTAATCGTATACCCCTCCACTATATCAATAAGCTTAATAGGTTCTTGTTTATCCGCCAAATCGTTCACTATGGCGTATGATTCATCAATCGTCCACATATCATATGGATTATATACAACTTCTCGAATTTCGCTTACAAGCGAGTAGTTTAAATGGTACTCAGCGGTAGTCGTAACTGATACGACTACCACTAAGTATGTTAGTAGTTTAAATCGCATTATGTGATTTATCTAAGGTTGTATTATTGTCACGTCACCGCAGGAAGTACAATTTTGTCCACCTTTACATAGGCGTATAGTTTCTCCGCGGCACTGGCCCAACCAGTTGATTCTCTCAGCACATGTACATGAAGCACAGTTTGCTTCAGTCGGTGTTGTGAAAACAAACCCAGTTGACATAATCATTACAACTGATAAGCCAAGTAGTATTCGACGAAACATACTAGTATCCATAATTTCTTCTATTTATTATTGTATTTTATGGGGTTAAGACATGCTGCACTATACTAATAAATTTAATAATTTGTTCAAAATAATAATTTTACTGCTATTTCGCGCACACTAACAATGGTTTCAAGCGGTCTCGCCTACTAGGTTTTGATGGGCTTGGGAGTTTGCTTAAAAGAACAAAGTCTTTAACTTAATGCAATAGGCTCGCCGCTTAAACCAAAGGCCGTTATGTTGCAGTCTAATTAACTAGATTGAAACAGTTAACATTTGAAGATGAAACGCAATATATAATACATATGAACTCAAAAAAATATCTTTGCAAATTGATCTCTATTTTTATTGTTTTTTTGATGGTTCAACCATTAAAGGCTCAGGGTTTAACCGATGAACGAACTGGAACACAAACCTGGTTGAAATTGGGTATCGGCCATTCCGGGGCAGAAAATTTCAGGGGTGTTACCGGGATTGTCAGCGCTCACTATTTTTCAGCGTATGGTGTTATTGGTCTGCGTTATATCGTCTCTGACCGAGCAGGTGTTGACCCCGGCGTACCCCAAGTAAACAGAATTACAGGAATGAATGAAGTGAGTATGAATTGGGGATATTCTTCAAACGTATCCATTCTATCGCTATCTGCCTCGGCGGGTCTCGGAAGCCTTTGGTGGCATGAACAGGTAGCAGGTGATCAGGAAAGACTGGTGGTAATATCCGTTCCGTTGGAAGCTCAAATTCTGATAAAAACGGGTCGTTTTTTGGGTATAGGAGCTATGCTATCAACAAGTTTGAACAAAAAAACTACAATTACAAGCGGAATGCTGGTACTACAGATAGGAAATTTTAAATGACAAAAAATTAAATGAATAAATTTTAAAAACGGGAGGAGGCCATGCAGAGGCCTCCTCCCTCGAACGCCGTATTCCCGAAGGGAATGCTCTAACTAACGATCAGAACCATAACCTCTTACAGGAGATACAACATGAAAACAAAGCAAAATACCGAAAAACAACGTAGATATATATAATTCTGCGTGCCAACATGGGACTGCTTGCGACCTCTCTTGTGCTCATTTCCGGTATCGCAATGGCTCAGACCAAAGCGGATACCCCTGTGCCAGGCGTAATCAACATCAAGTTTAAGCAGGAAACACTGCAGGTAAACAGGCAAGATATCTATCCTGAGGAAATAGAGATATTCGAATTAAGAGCGTTACTGTCCGGGCACGGGTTCGCCCGGGGAGAAAAAATATTCCGGCATTTCGAAGCAAGAGATACCCTGACAACTTCAAGAATAAACGGAGAGCCTGTCATCCTGCTTGATCTGTCTCGCTGGTATACCATCTGGGTTGCCGATACGGTTAACACCCTCCGTTTTGCCGAACAATTGATGGAATTGCCAGGTGTGGAAGCGGCCTCACCGGAATTCCTGATGTATCCGCAGCAAGTTTTTCCTAATGACCCCCGTTTTCAATCAAATAATCAGTGGGGGCTGTATAACTGGGCCAATCCCGGAAAAGATATTCATGCTCCACAGGCTTGGGAGATGAATACCGGAAGAAGTGATGTGATTATTGCCGTAATTGATGGCGGGGTCGATTACACCCACTCGGATCTGGATCCGGGCAACCGCAGCCGGATCATCCAGGGGTATGATGTAGCCGATAACGATTCCAACCCAATGGACGACATCCCTTCACAGTATGGATTCGCCAATCATGGGACAGCTGTAGCCGGTATTATTGGTGCGATTACAGACAATAACCAGCAAGTAGCCGGAGTCATGTGGGATGCAAAAATTATGCCTGTGAAGGTCGCTCACACCAGTTCGCCTTGGTGGGATCCGTTTGGCTGGTCCATGGGAGGTGCCCCTCACAGCAAAGTAGCTGCAGGGGTGGATTGGGCAAGACAAAATGGAGCCAATATCATTAACCTGAGCTTAGGCGGACAAGGTGTTTCGGGAAACTGGTACAGCACATTTATCAATAATCCTGTCACCCAGGCAACCTATAATGCATATCTTAGTGGTATTTTAGTAGTAGCAGCTATGGGCAATGACGGAAATCAAACCGTGAATTACCCGGCCGGGTTTCCCTGGACAATAGCTGTTGGAGCCTCCAGTCAATCAGACTTTAAAGCTTCTTTCTCTAATTCAGGAAGCCACATTGATGTTGTAGCCCCGGGAGTCAGTTATTATTCCACCTATAGAAACAATCAGGATGGTTCGTTCAGTGGCACTTCGGCAGCGGCTCCTGTCGTTTCGGGGGTAGCAGGCCTGATCCTCTCGCAAAGCAGAGATTTGGGCTTGAACCTGACCCATGATGACATTCGAAATACTATTCGAGTGACAGCGGATAAAGTCAGTGGAATGGGTGCTCATAATTTTACTAATGACTACGGCTATGGACGCGTCAATGCTTACGAAGCTTTAAAATTGATCAGCCCACCTAATATCGTAGAACACGGCACTGCGTATGGAGGCAGTTCGACATTGTTTTGGAACAACCATACCCATACATTTTACCGGGGGATGGGGACTCTGGCAACAGGTGTCTACTACGGTGTCAGAACGTATAAAATTACCGGCTTTACGAGTTTTTCCAATTATTTTGATGAACCACCTGTAGTTTGGATCCGGGATCAAACTACAAAAGGTTGGAGTGGCGCAAATCCAAATATGCAAGTGCCATGGGTAAATATCACCAGTGTAACTAAGTCTGGGTTTTATTATGAAACATTTGTTTACTGGATTGGAACCAATTCTGCGGGACAATCAATCAATACCTATTATCCGGCTTCTCCGTCAAATGCAAGAATTGATTACACCGCTGTTGGTAAGCTTTCTGGTGATGTTTGGAGTGGTAATATGAATATTACTTCCACTTACACTGTAGAGGCAACTGATCTATTAACTATCACCCCTGGATCCTCCATAACGTTTACTAACAATTCAGACTTCATTGTAAATGGAGAGTTGATAGCTAATGGAGTTACTTTTGATTTTGTTACTCCATCCAATAACGGTATTAAATTCAATTCTGGTTCTTCCGGTACTATTTCTTACTCTACCATTAAGAATGCGACGACCGGCATTTGGGCGACCGGTTCCAGCACCTCAATTAATATACATGACAATGTGATTTCCGACAACGGGACCGGCGTTCATCTGACATCCACTGGTACGAATGTCCTGATTACAGATAACGTAATTGAAGATAATACGATTGGAATGTGGTTGTACCAGTCCAATGCTTCCGTTTCTGGAAATATCATTGAGAATAATACCTATGGGATGAACGCCGACTATGTGTCTACTACGGCAGAACACGACGGGAACAAAGTCCGCTACAATACGGCGCGCGGTCTGTTTCTAAATTCCTCTAACCTGTGGGTTACCACCAGTGTGTTTGCGGGAAACGGCGGCAATCAGGTGCTGATCAATGACGGCTGGCCAAGCTTTGCCGAATCCCCGGGATTCGAAGGGTATAACGTAATCGCCTATGGTGCTGGTCCGATGCTCAAGGCACAAAACGGGGCATACGTATTTATGGGTTATTCCGCCGATGGCGGATACAATAGTTTCTACGAAACCGACATGCCCCATATCCGGGCGGAAAACAACTCCGGCGTGTGGGCAGACAGAAACTACTGGGAAGGTGGACCGGGCAACTCCATGGACGGTACATCCTGGGTGACCTCGAATAATACACTTAGCACCGACCCGAATCCACCTTACTACCAGAAAATGATTGCTGGCAATAGTACTTCCAATAGGTACGATGACACCGATAATCATACTCGCGTCCCTGAAGAACTTTTGACGGCAATGCGTGTGAGCATGGGCGGTGAGATAGAACAGGGTTTATCAGTTTTAAAAAGCTACATTGAAAATGATCGTCAATCTTCGTTTGCTCCATTAGCTTTGATTGGTTACAACGCCCTCGTACACAGACAAATGCAGGGCTTGGCTTCTGAGGGGCCGCGTCAAACATTGCAAGCCGAATTGACGGCGTATCTACATTCTCAGTCCACAACCGGCCAATCGGATCCCCTCTGGCCCTATGCGGTGCGTTTGCTGGCAAATAACGCCATGCTTGAATCAGATTATGAAATTGGCCGGGATCACTTGCTTTCGTTGGCCGAATTTTCATCGTACGATTCTGTTCATAATCTACTGGCACAGTATAATCTGTTTACCTACTACCTCGAAGTGGAGCAAAATTTCGAGAAGGCAACCTCATATTTAAGTCAATTGTTAAGAAATCACCCCGATGATGAATTGACCCAAACAGCGCAAGTACTTGCTGGTATTTACCTTAATAGTGTGCCCGATCCTATTGCTGAGCAGCATGGCAAAGAGAAACAAATTTCCGACATTGTCCAGGTTGGAGCTTATCCCAATCCATTCAACCCGAATGCGGTAATCCGGTACAGCATCCCGGAAGATGGTCAGGTAAGGCTTGCCGTATTTGATGTTTTGGGGCGACAAGTGTCAGAGCTTGTCAATGGTTCGGTTCGAGCGGGTGTCCATGAAGTGGCCTTTAACGGCGCAAATCTGGCATCGGGAATTTACGTGTATAGGCTACAGGTCAGTGGTCAGATTATCACTGGCAAAATGATGCTACTGAAATAAGTCGGATAAAAATTCATAAACAGGTCTAAACTGCAACATAACAACGGTTTCGTGCGGACAGGTGCTGAGTTACAAGCCTTAGTAGAACTTTTAGCCCCTGCCGCACAAACCGAAAGGCGTTATGTTGCATATAGGAATCCGTCCGTAAACATGAATTCAGCAAAGATTATTTTATTTTACGTGATCATTAGTATGACTCTGCTTGGTTGCAATAGCTCTGGTATTATACCATCTGATGCAGAGGACTTGAACTCTGGCTGGCACGAGACAAGTATTGAACATGGAGATATGAGTCGTGTGTTTCGTTTTTATATTCCTGAGTCTATATCAGAAAATGCGGAAGTAGTTATTCTGCTTCATGGCGGAACACAAAGCATGGACAAGCTTTTTCGTCCCAATGCCGGAGGAACGCAGGAGTGGCAGCAAATTGCAGAAGAGGAAGGATTTTTGTTGATGGTGCCCAATGGTACCAATAACAACACCGGTTCACCGACAGGAGATAATCAGAGCTGGAATGATTGTCGGCCCCAAACCCAGGGCAATCCGGATGCCGATGATGCCGGGTTCATCGTTTCGATGCTGGATTGGGCTGCCGGCCGGTTTGCGCATGAATCAATTACACTTAATTTGAATCGAGTGTTTGCAACAGGTGCATCAAATGGTGGGATGATGACGTACAGGCTGGCAACAGAATATCCTGACAAATTTATTGCGGGCGGTGCATTTATCGCGAACCTGCCTGACCCTACAGAATGCGCGGAAGCAACTACACCTGTACCTATGATCATCGTTAACGGAACTGAAGATCCGTTCATGCTATATGAGGGAGGCAGCATTATAGGTGGCCGAGGCGAGGTATTATCATCTGAATCGACCCGGGACTACTGGATTGAAGTCAACCAGGCAGATTCATCAAATCCAATAATCACCGAGTTTGAAGATCTTGACCCTGATGATGGTAGCGTTGTCATATGTGAATATTACTCATCGGCTTCAGACGGTGCGGATGTCCATTACTGCAAAGTCGATGGTGGCGGACATACTATGCCATCAATTAACCATCCAACCATTGGCAGGCAGAATCGTGATGTGGAAGGTGCTCGGTTGGTTTGGGAGTTTTTCGCTAAACAATGAATACCGGTGCAACATAACAATGCAAATCAAGCGGACGCGTTAGTGTTTAGTTTCTTACATTCAAGGACTTAGCCGCGCCGCTTATTTGCCAGACCGTTATATTTCTCTGAATCAACATGCACAAATTTCTGAGTAAATTATACAAAGTTGTTGGTGTTGAGTTCGGTGATATTTCCAGGAATTTCGAATTCTTGGAAATCAAAACACTTCATGCTCTAAATAATTCTGATCCCAGAGCGAACAAAGCTGGAGTTTATATTCACTACACAGACGAGCATCAAGTCATTAAGGTTGGCAAGCATAACACCAATGCCAGAGTTCGTGCTTTGCAGCACATTCGAGATAATACCAAGAACGATGTGGTTCAAATGTACTCACTCGCAAGTAATCCAGAGGCGTTGATTTTTTTCATTGTACTAACAGATACGTCTAAAATTCATTGGGTCCTGGCATTAGAAAATTACTTGGAAAAACACCTTAATCCCACGATTCGCTCCAAGAGATCCGGGTAAGGTGATTGCTGGGCTTGATAGATGTTCGCATTTATGCTAACTTATTAAATGCGGAAAATAAACTTCTATCACAGCGAAAATGGAAAATGCCCGGTGCAATCTTTCTTAGAAAGTCTTCCATATAAGACGTCAAAGAAGATAGCGTGGGTGTTGAGAACAGTAAGAGAAGTTAATCCGGTTCCCGCTCAATACCTTAAAAAGCTGACCAATACTGACGATATTTGGGAAATAAGGGCTACTTTGGGTTCGAATACGTTCCGGCTATTATGTTTTTTCGACGGTAGTGAACTCATAGTCGCGACCAATGGATTTGCAAAAAAGACCAACAAAGTACCTCAACAGGAAATTAAACTTGCCGAAGAACGAAAACGCGATTATTTCAGGAGGAAAGATCATGGGTGACGATTTAGAACGATTTATCGAAAAGAAAAAAGCGGAAAGTCCAGAGTTTGCTGAAAACTTTGAAGAAGGCTACTTGAACTTCAAGATTGGTGTCATATTACGCCAAGCACGTGAAGATTTGGGCATTACCCAACAAGAGGTGGCCAATAAGTTGAACACGACAAAATCGGTAATCTCGCGCATGGAGAACCATGCCGATGACATCCGTTTGTCTACATTACGAAAATACGCTCGAGCTTTAGGGCGAAAGGTAAAGCTAGAAATCCAGTAAAAGAGAAATATAACAACGTTTTCACTTCGTGGCTTTCAGCTCGTGCTGACAGGTGCTGATTTCGATACTTTTGCAAAGTTGGCATCCCCTGCAGCACAAAACGAAGGCCGTTAAGTAACAAAACAATACACTTATAGCAGGTTTTCGAGAAGGTTAGCTGAGTTTTGAATATTGTTCTTTCTAAATGTGTCCAATAATTTGGTTGCAGGAATTGAGGGGTTATTCAGGTGCTCTACCTGATTTAAAAAAGCTTGAGTGGCTTTAACCGGTGATTCTTTGATTAGTGAAGTCAAAAACTCATCCGGGCGTATTGACTTTAAAGCGTGTGTTATCAACTCCTTAGAGGGAAAATCTTTGATATTGAAGGTTACAATAAAATCGGCTTTAGCCTTTATCGCAGCTGCCAGCACATGATTATCACCCTGATCAGGTAAACTTAACCCTCCCATAAAATGGTCATAGTCCTTTACATTTGCATTTGGGAAGGCTTCATCCATTAATACGCGTAGCCTGTGAAAACTATGTTCAGATAAATCTGGGCGGTTTTTAAGTACATTATGAATCCATTCATCATTGATACGATCGCTCCAACGGGGTTTGTAAAGTTTCTGCTGGGCTAAGTGAAGCAGAAAATCTCGAAGTGACGCCGAATACAACACACACGCATCCAAGACAACAGTTTTACGCATGGACGGTTAGTACAAGTTTAGACGCTGGGACTCGTCGGTAAGCTTCTTGAGTTTTTGCAAGGCAATCTGTTGCTGCTTCTCTTCATAGTTTTTAAGCTCGGAGAACAAGACTCGGCGATGACGGCCTACTTTTTTAAAGGGTATTTTCCCGGACTCCAATAACCGAACGACAAATGGTCGTGAAACGTCCAGATAATCGGCGGCTTGTTGGGTGGTCAGGTATTGAGTTTCACTGATGATTTCAGAGGTCTTTCCTTCTGCGAGGTTTTTTAGTATTGTTTCGATACTGTCTAACGCAGCTACTGGAAGTTGAAATGCCGTTCCATCCTGTGCAACGGCAAATTCAATAGAATTAGCGTTGTTCTTATAGAGCTTTGATAGCTTGCGGAAGCTCTTTAGAGAACGTTTAGCGAGGTCTTGATCCGTGGTCGTTGGGTTTGCCATAGGAATGTATTTGTTATGGTATGCGGTATAAAATACACAATATTCGAATTATTCGAACATTTTAAACCATACTGAACTATGGTGTTGTTACTTAACACGCGGTTCATGCGGACTCGCTTAGGGTTCCCAGCCTTAATTTTAACAAGTCGGCTCGCCGCTTAAACGCTGGGTCGTTATGGAGCGTTATAACCCGATCCTATTTGCTTCTCCCTTCCGCCATCATTTTCAGTAAATTCCCCCAAAACGCTGGTATAAGCTAACGTGGTATTAGGGTTGATCCAAATAATTACTTATCTTTTGCGTTACTAACGTATGAAGTTATGATTGTATCTTTCGGATCAAAACAGCCGGAGCATATTTGGCTTGGTAGAAGGGTAAAGAATATGCCTTTGGACATCCAAAATGTTGGTCGCAGGAAATTACGCATGCTCAACAACACACAAACTATCAGTGATTTGACGGTTCCCCCTTCGAATAGGCTTGAAAAATTGTCGGGTAATCTGAATGGATTTTACAGTATCCGATTCAACAAAAAATGGCGCATTGTCTTCAAATGGAGTGAAGGTAACGCCAGTGAGGTAGAAAGCATGGATTATCACTAAAAAGCAGAAATTATGGAGAAGTTATCGAATGTACATCCTGGAGAAGTTTTGCTCTATGAGTTTCTAGAGCCACTGGGCGTATCGGCATACAGGTTGTCGAAGGATTTGAACATCCCACAAACACGGCTCTCGCAGATCATAAAAGGTAAACGCCGTATAACCGCAGATACGGCGTTGCGGTTGAGTAAGTATTTTGGCGTATCCGCGAAGTTTTGGCTTGGATTACAAGACGATTACGACCTTGAAGAGGAAAGAGAATCGAAAAAAGACGAGCTCAGCGAGATTAAATCACTTCTTAAGGGTGCGGTATAATAGGTCGGGTACTTTCTGGGTTTGAAGTGAGCTAAACCCCAATGCAAATCAAGCCCTTATTGTACGCTCCATAACAACGCGTTTCACTTCGTGGCTTTCAGCTATTAACCAGTGTAAGCTTCCTCATTTTTCGAACGTTAACAGAAACCAGATTACACCCCAAACTGTTCGAGGTGGTGCGTCAGATGCTTGCTGTGGAAGACCTGCCACTCGTCGTACGTCAGGGGACCCATTACCGGATGGACCGGTCGTGAACCGGGGTAGTGCTGGAACCACCCTTCAAAGGCATCGATTTCCTCTTCCAGTACGTCGATGGCCGCATTCAGGCTCTCATACTGATACGGCAGGGTTTCGTTTTCAGGCAAAATAGGAGCTTTGAAACCCTTCGGAAAGGCCATGTCCGACTCCAGTAACCTTCGCTTGGTGATGTTGGCCAGTCGTTCGGGAGTCGTCTGGGCAATCTCCATCCGACCATTAGACATCGAGAACGTCAGGCAAACATGCTCCACCATGTGCTGAGCCGTCATCAGGCCAAACGCCGGTGCTGTATCTGGCGTAAGCTTCCGGAATCGATCAAGCAGGTTTCTCCGGTCGGAGGGGGACTTGAATTGAATCATAAAAACCCTTTTAGTCTGCGTTTTGAACAGGGAACAACGTCCCGTTGGCAAAAATATAGTGCCGACCGTCCTCGTGCTGTAACGATAAGGCCGGATCGCCGCCAATGCCCGGGAACACCGGAGGCAATTCATTCTCAAGCAGTACACGAAATGGCAAATCCCGGGCCTCGCGCTGCACACGATCCGGCTCAAGGGCATATACACGGAAATACCCGAATCCCTGACGAAGCAGTCGCCGCCAGTCTTGTTCCAGCAAAACGTCGAGACTCGCAAAGATCTCCGGATAGACCTTCATGTTGCGAATTTCGAAGCCCTCTGCGTTGAATTCATCGTAAGAGCCAAAGGTGGACACATCGCCCACATCCGATAAACGCCAGCTGTAACGATCCAGCTCAGCGCGTTGATTCAGCACTTCCTGGGCGCGGAAGGCCAGATCCAGCTTGAATGATATGGCTGCGGAGGATGGCCCTGTAGCGGCGTTGGATGCCGGCGTTCGGTCTGTACCCCCTTGTTCGGATGCGGCCCTATCCGAAGCTGGTGTTCCCGTACGCGACGGACTCCCGGAGGATCCCGACTGCCGGTCTCGATGTCCGACAGTGGATGACTGCGCTGTAACCTGAGCGTCCGGCACAACGCTACCGTTTCGAAGTACATATCCGAATACGCCGTTGAACCGGTTCATGGGTAAATCCAGATACTCCTGCAGGTCCACATCGGCATATTCGTCGCGGGCGATGTAGGTGAATGAACTGAGCAGCATCATGAAATGCAGCTTGCGCAGGTACTGCTTTTCGGGATCTTCCCGGAAACCGCCCGATTCAATCAGTATGGTGGAGGTGCCCCATCGCTGCATGTTGTCGCCGAAGGCGCGGGGCTCGAAGGTATCGTCGTACCGGGCAATCTGACCCGGAATATACGCGCGGAGGTCGCGGTGCAGGGCGCCGATGAGGCGTTTGGCGCGCTCACGCACTTCGTTGGTTTCTTTTTCAACGTTGTAGGCCGGCGCAAGAAAAGCGATGGCTACGGGGTCCTGGGCGGTATCGGTGCCGTAGAATACGCTCTGGTCGTGAAGGTTGAATCCGAACAGGGCGTTGTACCGATCGCGCACGCCCTTGAGCAGCACCGACTCCGGACTCGACAGCCTGAGCGCATCCCGGTTCAGGTCTACATCCAGCGCGTTTCTGCGTTGATACACCTCGGCGCCATCGGGATTCACCATGGGCATGAAAAGCAGGGTCAGCTCCTGCGACCATTCCCGGCGTTCATCGTCAAATTCATCCTCCCCGGCAGCCAGGAAGTTGAACACATCCATCAGGGCCATGGTGGCGGTGGGTTCGTTGCCATGCATCTGCGACCACATAAAGACTGTTTTCGGACCATTGCCCCACTTTACGAGATAAATGGGCCGTCCCTGAACCGAAACGCCCTCCTGCTGAACGGTAAAATCGGGGTGGTCACGGAGTTGATTAATGAGCGGGTCGATGTCGGCCTGTTTGAAAAAGCGGTCGGTGATGGTGCTGTCGGCGAAACGCTCAAAGGCCTGGTAGAAGCGGTGGTGGAGCGATTCGGAGGCATGGTTATCTACCAGCGGTTGCTGAGGGGCCTGATGAGCTGAACCGCCGTGCTGGTCCGATGCATGGTTTTCAGGTTGGTGGTGGTCGTGTCCGCTGTCTTCAGACGGATTTCCGGCGGCCATACTGGCAAAAAGCAGCATAATCAAGATGTTCATGGTGGTGCGTAGATTGATTGACAAAAGATTAGCACAAGTTGGCTAAATCCACGCACACCATCAAGTAAATTGCTGTAAGAAAGCAATGCCGGCTTAAGGTATCTTAATTTCCTCTGTTTCGGCGTGATCTGTTGAGCTATTGATTCCGGCGATGGCTCAATACGAAAAAGGACTACAGTCCGTCTGCGCAGGCGTGACAACTCAAATCCGCACACCAAACCAATCCCTACCCGAATTACTATACAGAGGTGTTCGACCGAATCTTAGCGTAGAGTTTCTGCACGGCCATTTTCGGGGTTCTGTCAATGTGAAACACTCCCCAGTGCTTTTCGGGCTCGAGGGGCTCGGGTGAGCCTTTCCAGTCTTCATCGAAGGCCTCAAAGAAGAACGACATGATACCCTCGGAGCGGGTCCAGGCCTCCAGCTTTTCAAAGTAGATGTTCTGATAGGTTTCGTTCACATTCTCCGGATCAATACCCCGACCGTTGGAATTGGTGGCCCAGCCGGCTTCGGTAATAACTACCGGGGTATCCGGATATTTGTTGGCCACGGCGTAGTAATTCTCTTTGGTGTAGTCCAGTCCCTCGTCAATGTGCTTGTACTCCCAGACGGGATAGGTATGAATGGAGATGAAATCCACCTCCGCGGCCAGCTTTTCCAGCTTGTACAGCCAGGGGACGTAGTTTTCGCAGAACGTGACGGGCTGTTTTGCCCCCGCTTTCACACGGCGAACATACTCCAGCACGCTGTTTTCATGCACATAATGGTCGGTCCACTCCACACAGGCCTCATTCCCCACCGACAGCGACATTACAATGTCGGGATATTCATTCGCCCAGGCTATGAGCCTGTCGATTTTCCCGGAATTGAGGTCCACATTGGCCTGCAGCTGTTCTTCGGAGTACACACCGCCGCCCCAGGGACAGTTAAAATTATTCATCTCAGCCTCGATGTAGGCCCCGAGCATGACTTTGAAGGGGAGTTTTTCCTGCCGAATTACCTCAAGTACCGTTTTGGCGTGCTCATCCACATCGTACATGCGCAGGTACAACCAGTGCGGTTTGAGCAGCAGCAGATCTTCCAGTACCTGCTCGTAGGATGGATGTTCGCCACCGGGGTACTGTCCTTCCCGATAGCCGGAATAGCAGATGGCCCTTCCGGGCTGGAGCTGGAACTTTTGGTAGATGGTATTGGTCACGATGTTCCTGAATTAAATTTCGGTAACGGTTCACATTGTTGTGTACCACTAAAAAAATAACCCCGGCCGGCAACCCCAACAATTGGAGAGCCGACCAGGGAGTAAAGCGCAGGGCTCTCTCTCTTTATGTTATGGATGGTAATTAATCAACCATGCTTTGTATTCAGGCAATGGATAGTATCAATTTGCCCGAACATTGAGCAAGGCTCAGAATTTCAGGTTCCCCTTGCTGTCCCAGATTCCCCAATACGCACCTACTTCACCTTCGGCACCCTTCTTCCAGTCTTCATCAAACGATGCGAAGTAGAATACCGGTATGTCTGCCTTGGCCGACCATAACTGGGTATTGATGAAGTAATTCAATGCATTGGCGTGCGAAGGAACCGCTCCGCCGAGGGCTTCACCCTGGCTGGGCCATCCGGTTTCGGTAATCATAACGGGTTTCCCTTTTCCGGCCTGGGCAGCCAGATCAAACATGTGCCGCATATGGTCGTATCCGTACTCGATGGGTGTTCCCTCCCAGTATGGGTAGCAATTCGTAAGGATGATATCGCAGGCGTCCGCAATAGCGGGTCGGGTCACAAATTCGTAGTAGGCGTCTACATAACCCACCGGAATATCCGGCAGTGCTTCCTTGACCTCTGCAATGTAGGTCAGCAGCTCTTCTTCGCTGAGATCTTTACGGTAAAGTACCTCGTTCCCAACGGCTGCAACATCCACCAAACCATCGTTAGCCAGGGCAATCAGGGCATCAATTTCTTCCCGGTTCTTCTCCGCATCGCTGCTCAACCAGGCCCCTACCAGGGTTTTCATCCCCATTTCCTTTGCCACACGCGGAATATGTTCGTTACCCTCGATGCAGGAAAATGATCGCACCCATTGGGTGTGGGGTTTCAGGATGGCCAGTCGACGGCGGATTTGCTCCTCCGTAATCACATCGCCGGGTTTTTGCCCTTCCTCGTAGAGACTAAAACAGAATCCAAAGACTCCATCAGCCATAATTTCGCGGAAGAGATCCCGGATTTCAACGTCCGATTTGCTTTTCAGGAAGCTGTTGCCGGAAAGCGATTCAATCGCCTTGTAGTTCAGATAATTTTCTTGACGGAATGACATGGATGTATTTCGATTGATTTATTTTTTAAAGTTCTCCGCGGCGACTTACCAGTTCCGCTTTGATTCTGCGTGCTTTTTCTTCAGTAAGGTCATATCCCCACATGACCCAGATGGCCAGTGCGGCTGTAAGTGACGGAATGATTATATCGGCCAACCGGAGACTGGTCATGGTCTCTACAGACTGCATGGCCAGGTTCTGGTCGAAGCCGACCAGTTTCAAGACCAGACCTCCCAGTACCAGGGCTACGCCTTGTCCCAGCTTAACCATCCACCAGTAAATAGCCCCGAACATACCTTCCTTGCGGGGCATGCCATTACGAAGTTCATCGAGGTCACACACATCGGCCGTCATACTCATCATCAGGGTGAAAAGACCACCGAGACCAAATACCATAAACGGTACCGGCATGAAAATTAGCCATGGATTGACCTGACTGAAACCCCACCACTTTAACAGATAGCCAATAATAGAGAGTACGGTGGAGATAATGAACGCATTACGCTTGCCCAATTTGTTCGACATCCAGGTTACTACCGGGATAATCAGAAACGCTGTTGCTACCGCACTGATGGTTGAGAACCAGGCCGGCCAGTTACCCGCGGCACCATAATCGCCCTGAAACATGTGAAAAACGATGATGAAATAGCTGAATGAAGCTACCATCTGAAACCCGTTGAACACCAAAAAGGTAGCACCACAAAGTCGGGCAAACGGCTTGTTTCGTGCGATGAGGGCCATACTCTTGGCCAGTTTCACCAAGTTTATAAACGCCGATTTAAAGCTGAGATCAGCACGATTACTCAGATTTTTCTGGTCTACTTCCTTACAGAAAATAGCCGGCATAATTCCGAGGATGATACAGGCTCCACCAACTACTACGGCCAGTTGATGCACGCCTTGTGCCTGGGTTTCAAACAGATCCGGATTAGCAATCAGCACCCAGAACCAGGGTACAATCATCCAGGCAATCTGTCCGATGGTCTGGGAAAAACCCATAAGACGGGTCCGTTCGTTGTAGTCCGAGGTCATTTCGTACCCAAGACCGATCAGCGGGGTGGAGAATGTGGTGTTTCCGATCAGGTAAATGAGGGAGAATATCAGAAAGTACCAGAAATTGTACGATTGGGAATTATCCGGATCCAATTGCCACAGAGCGATAAATAACAGTCCACTGGCGATGGCACCGATGAAAATATACGGTCGGCGTCTGCCAAAACGCGACTTCGTATTATCCGTGATGTAGCCCATGATGGGATCGGTTACGGCATCAAACAGACGAGGCAGACCGCCCAGCAAACCGGCCAGAAACGGGTCCATTCCAAATGCGGTAAGCAGAAAGAAAGAAAATACGCCCAGGGCGCCGGGAAGCAGATTATTGACGAGATGACCGGAGCCAAAAGCCGCTTTTTGCAAAAACGGTACTCTGTCTTTGGCTGGAGTTACATATTCAGACATGTGGTGGTGATTTAAGGTGTTTGTGTAGGGCACAGTCGCAGAAGCCCTTGTGGTTCATTCGGCTACAATTCAGATTTCAGGTTGGGATTTCAGCTACAGATTATTCACTCTCGGCCAGACGACGACGAATTTCAGCGTCGGTTGGCGGCACCAGTACATCCTGAAGCAGGGAGTCCAGGTCGCCATTATACGTTTTGGTTATAGGCATGCCGTCGCGGCTAAGACCGTCAAATACCCCCGCATCCACATACTCCCAGATAGGATATTTGGCCTGAGCCTGCAGGTTGATCAGCCCGAAATGGTTTTCAGATCCCATTGGATTAGCGGCATCTTTCCAGGGCTCATCAAAGGCCTCGAAATAGAAGACCGTGATATTATTTTCGTTCGACCACTCCCGGATGTGTTTGTAATACAGACCCGATTTGTACTCATCAATAGCCTGAGCTCCGCCCTCGCCGTATTTTTCATTGGATATGGTAGCCCAGCCGGTTTCTCCGATATGTACGGGTTTGTCTACACCCAGGCTCTCCATATAGTCTACCACGCTTTGGAACTGATTGATGGCGTAGTCGCGCGAACGGATCATGGCGGAATGGACTTTTTCCAGATCACTGAGTCCGACTTCGCTCTCCGGAACACCCCAGAAAAGCGGATTGTAATGGGTATCATGCATGGGATAGGTATGCATCGAGATAAAATCGACCTCGCGGATGAGGTCGTTCAGATCCTCGTTGTGGTATTCCTCGCCGCCGCCGCCCCAGGATGCGAAGTTATCGGAGGTGGTAATCCAGAGGCTTTCGGGGAGCTCACCCTGAACCTTAAGATCCTGCAAGTGACGTACCCATCGTAAAATAATGGAAGGCTCCACATAGTATTCGGCCGCCCAGTGGACCATCGCTTCATTACCCACAGCGATGATCTTGACGATGTCAGGGTATTCCTGGGCCAGCTCTACGGCACGGTCAATTTCCTGTTTGTTCCGGGGTGCATCTACGTCGCGGATACGCTCGGGTTCATCGGTCCATGCATTCTGGGCGTCAATCCAGGCGCCCAGCATCAGATACATTTCGAAATCCGGATCTTCTTCCTTGATTTCGCGAATGGCTTTGAGCAGGTTGGTGGCTTCGGCCAGATATACGTTGTAGGTGCGAAGCAGGCGGATTCCCATGGCATGCAACAGGCGAAGATCATCCTTCAGCTGCGGGATGGTAGGCTGGATGTCGCGGGTATTTTCCCGGTAGGCACCAAAGGAAATGGCCTGATAGGCCGGATCCCCGAGGATTTCCTCCGCCGTTTTCCCGACGTTGGAGAAATCGTGACGGGGTGATTGCACACAAGAAAGCATAAAAAGCGCGGTAAGAGACAGTATTATGGATACATATTTCATGACGACCTTGATTTTAGATGAGGTGGTCCTCCCGGAGGGTGACCTGTATGTTCCTGATTTCGCCGGTACGGTTGAACACGGCATTGCTCTGCGATTCATCCAGGATTAATCCTGAATAGGTTTGCTGCCCGCTGGCAGTGGTTACGGTAATGGTATCTTCGGCACCGATGGTATAGACTACGGGAACCTGACAGCAGGTGAAACACAATGATCGCTCAGGCAGGGTCAATGTGTCGTTTTGCTGGTGCAAGTTCACATAATCGAGTTTCCCGGCTTCCCGCGTAAATTCAGCCTTGCGCAGCAGGGTGGGTCTGAAAGCCAGTTTCCCGCCGGCAATGTGAACGCCCAACTCGCCCAGACTCACCAGGATGTCTTCTTTAACCTGTCCGGTCATGCCGGGTTGTTGTGCACCACGGTGCTGCGGTGTGTGCGAGTAAGGGTCGGTTGGGAAAGCTCCGTATAGTTCGGGCGACTTATGCACGCCGATGCCCTCTCCGATTTCCTGGAAGTGTCGGAGCAGACTTTCGGTACAGTGGTAGTGCTCAGCCTGGGCTTTCAGGCAGACTTCCTGTACGGCCAGGTGCAGTTTGGAAACCATGTGCCAATAGATAGAGCCCAGTCCTTCATAGGCAAAGAAGGTACCCGACCTGCCGGTGAAAGCTTTGTGATTGAACACCTGCTCAAACAGATTGAGCACATACTGCGTGTCGGTTTCAACCAGATTGGCATACCCCTTCAGCCGGAGTGCTTCCAGCGCTTCCTTCACATCGGCTGCGTTGCGGAAGTTCCCGTTAAAATGAAATGCCCCGCGTACATCCCGGGTAATCAGCTGCAGATTACCATCGGCAACAAGCTTCTTGAGCAGAGGCGATCCGGCAACGGCCGACTCCTCCATGGTATTTTTCTGCAGAAAACGGGGGAGTTCCTTGTTGGGATACAGCATATAGCTGTTCTGATCGGGACGGTACAGGGCGCTGCTGCGCAAGGCATCCAGCAGACGCGAGCTCTGCTCCGAGGTCAGATATCCGGAGCTGAGTACCGCTACCTGACCCTCCAGCATTTCACTGAGATGCGCAATTGCGATCCCGTCCGGATTCATGGTCATGATGTTATAGCTGTGATACAGATGATCATCACGACGGTTGGCATCTATAGATTGCTCCAGATACTTCAGGGAAATCTCCACAAAACTCCGCAGTTCTTCGATGGTCAGCACCGTGGTATTACCGCTGAAGCCTTGTTCATACACAGCAATCCGATAATCGCTGCCGGCAGTTCCGAGGGCATCGGTTATCATCTTGCGGGATGCATCGTCAAATCCATCTTCCAGAATACTGGTGTGCGAGGTGAGCGCCGTGAGAATCTGCGTAAATAGTGTATGCACTTCTTCAGATACTGGTACTTCCTGCAGACTTGCGTCACTGAGGGTTTGTTCAAAAAATTTGAGGAACCGGCGCAGATAGTACAGCGTGACCATAGACACCCCGTTACCCACAAGGGCATTGTTGGCATCGTTCCATTCGGGACGTTGGGTGTTCATCCAGATTCCGCCTTCCGGTATGAAATTAGATACCTTGGCCAGTACTGTAACCAGTACTTTTTCCATAAAATTTACCCGGTGGATGTGTCCGTCGCGACGACGAATCAACGCACCGTCAGCACCCTCCAGGGCTACGCGCTCACGAATGGTGTGATCCAGAGGCTCATCAAAGTCGATCGTGTTTTTAGGATCCCTTGCAATGTCATCATAGGGCTTGATGCGATATGGGACATTAGCATAAACGAAATACGACTTATCGAAGAGCCCTTCCAGAGCATGGGGTTCATACTGACGGTAAAACTCCAGGAATTTGAGCAGATAGATAATCTGATGATCCCCCCAGTAACCGATGTATGACCACGGATTATCCGGCTCGATGGTTTCCCAGTCGAACCCGCCTTTGGTCACGCGGTAGGGGTTATATCCTTCAAACGTGGAGGTGTTCAGGAACTTGAAAATCATCCCTTCAATGAATTCCGGATAGGAATGTACGAGGGCTTCCCAGTTCTGGAATATATCCCTCCAGTTACCTTCATAGTCCAGAATTTTGGACCCATCAACTTCGCTATTGGTGTTGATGGAGAATTTATTCCATGGCCGGCTCGGGTCACCGTGACGTCGGCTAAACTTAAGCGGCAGATATTCCTTGCAGAGCCGATACAGGTCCGGGTCATCACAACCTTCGAGGCTGGAGAACAGGGTTTGCTTGTCCAGCACATCACCAAGTTCCTGCAGGAATTCCCGGTTACGTTCGGCAACAGGCTTGCTGGCGTTAGACAGATACGCGTTTAAATCGGCCTTTTCAATGGTATAGTTATGATCAAAGGTGCCTCCACGCATTATGTTGAAGAGCACATTGGAGTAATGACGAGCATCTTTGAGCGGGTCACCGGATTTACGGAAACCATCGGCTCCGGATATAAGTCGGGCCAGCGCCTGACTTCCCCGGTCTACGTCAGAACGAACCTCGTCCATCAGCTCCGCGGGTTGCTGGCGGATGCGTTCGTGCAGCGCCACAACCTGAGCATGATTTTGATTTACATTGGCTACAATGTCCCAGCTTTTTGCTTCGCCGTCTGTCAGGGAAACCGATGCATGCAGAAAGTAGGCCCCCTTCTCACCCTTTATATCCGTCTCAGGGGTGATGGGCTGATGACGCCGGAAGGCGTTGAGCTGGAGGGATGAGAGCAGGTATCGGGGGTTTTCCAGTCCGTTCGACCATACCACATTGGCTTTAAGTGCTTCGCTTGGCTCGGCCTTATCTACAATGATAGCGCTCAGGGCGTAAATACCCAGACCTGATTCGGCCAGGATCTCGCTGCGTTTATAGGCATCGGCCAGATTGCTGGATGCAGTCTGCATATCAGGCTCAACGCCATAGGGCATGAGATTCTGCAGCCCATCCAGAACGGTAACATTGCGGGTAGTGCCGGACTCATTGCGCAATTCAGCCGTGCGAACGAAGCCATACATAGCGCTTGATTGCCAGGTGTACCGGAAAGTCAGCCCCAGATCATGATTGACTTCCTCAAACATTACTTTATTGCCGAGGAGGTTTTTACTCAGATTTCTGGTGATTCTGTGTTGCCCGGTGAAGCGATCAGAAAAAGGCTCCCAAATAACGGTTTCGTTTCCAAGTCGTACCTGGAAAATGGTTTTACTTCCGGTAATATCGGCCGACTCGGTTATTTTATCGTCTGTATAGTACGGGAATAGTGCATATTCACTGTTTTTTCGACCCGCGGTCAGCCCGCCGTTACTGGAAATGAACATCCAGTGATTGGAGTCACTGACGATGCTCATAAAAAACGGACGCATACGGTCGTGGTCTGAAATTTTAAACCACTTTTCGTTCAGGTGAAGTTCGGTTGAGATAGACAAGGTAATAGAAACGTTTTGGTGTTATACGGACACTTGACAGGTAAATACAGCACTAGTGTATCACCCGTATGTTACTCTGAATAGACCCGCACATAGTCGACCAACATGGTCTGGGGGAAAGGGGTGCCGTCATTGGGAGGGCCTACAAAGGTACCGCCCACGGCAATATTCAGAATGATATAGAACGTGTTGTCATTAAATACCCACTCGTTACTGCCGACGTCAGCCGGAGTAATGGTATTGTAGAGCTCATCATCAACGTAGAAATCGATGTAGTCCGGTCCCCATTCAACGGCAAATACATGAAATCGGGTATCGAAACGGGCGTTGGATAGCTGGTAGGAGTCGGTAACAGCATTACCGGCTGAGTAGCCGGGTCCGTGGATACTTCCATGAATTACGGTTGGTTGCTGTCCACGGTATTCCATGATATCGATTTCACCGATCTGCGGCCAGATAACGGTACCGTTGGAGTCGTTACCAAGCAACCAGAACGCCGGCCAAATACCCTGACCAAAGGGGAGTTTTATACTGGCCTCGAATCGACCAAAGGTTGTTTCGAACAGGCCTCTGGTAAGAATTTTAGCTGAAGTGAAGTTAGATCCGTTGAAAGACTCCCTGCGGGCGGTTATATGAAGCATGCCACCTTCTACCTTAATGTTTTCAGGTCGGTCGGTGTAGTATTGCTGCTCCTGATTTCCCCAGCCCGGGAGGCCAATTTCAGCTCCGGTACCGATGTCAAATATCCACCGGTCAGGGTCAACGGGTCCGTCTGTATTAAATTCATCAGACCAGACCAGGTTTGTGAATTTTTCTTCCGGTTCATTCTGATCGCCGCAACCCCATGTGAGGGTTGCAGCGATACAAAATGTGCACAACGAAATCAGTTTTCTTTTCATCGTTTAGTGCGTTAGAGCTGATTAGTTCGCCGCATCGGCGTTGTATAGGTAGATGTTATCTACCCAGAACGTCTGACCTCTGAACGCAGGTCCTTGATCGGCATCAAGAACAATCTGACCCAGGTTAGACCGGTCAGCCATGCCACGGATATCGACAACCAGCGTTACCCACTGACCGGAGACCAGACGGGTTGTACCAATGTTTTGGTAAATAGTGGCTGATGCCGATGTCTGACCGGCACCGACATTATTCACAATCAGCGCACGCAATGCAGATCCATCCGGTACTTCATTTGGAACGAACACATCCATGGTAAGGTGCGTCATATTGGTTCCGTCAATGGATGGTACATTGGTGCGGAACTCAATACCTACAAAGTTGAAGTTTTCATAGGCCAGAATGTTGTCTCCATTGACTTCAAAGTCGTTGGATGTGGTGGTCTGGAACGGCTCGTAGAACCCGTTGTAGAAGTCAACACCCACATTATCATAGGCATTACTGAAGATGGAAATGACGTTGGCAGGATCACGGGTTGGTGTTGGTGCAGAAACGAATTCGCCCTGCGATTCAACTGTGAGTGATCCCGTGGCAACATTGCCTGCCAGCGATGCGGTAATTTCAGCCTCTCCGGTTCCAACCACACTGACTTGTCCGGCACCATCTACCGTAGCAACAGCAGGATTGGAGCTGCTGAAGGTGAAGTACGCTGAAGATGGTACAATCGTCACATCCTGGCCATCAGCCTGATTGATAGTGTACCCCAGACCGGTAACCCGTGTACTCGAGCCGATAAATGCAGTTTGCGTTACTGCTTCACCGTTGAAAATGGATGGACGAGGTTGTGCCATGTTTTCAATAGCCTCGTATTTCAGGTCATCAATCCAGAAGGTGTACCCTTCTCCATCTTCAGGACCTTCCGAATACCAGAACAGTCCGCGGCTTTCGTCCAGTACGGATGCGTCCGGAATCGGAATCACATACTTACGCCAGTTGGTGGTAAGCTGCAGATTTTTTCGGGATACTTCATACTGGTTTCCCAGGAAGTCCTGTCCGAAACCGATATCGTTGATAGATCCACCTCGTGTTGCCTTAGCATAAAAGGTGAGCGCATTATAGGAAGTAAGGTTCCGGCCGCCAAAATCATCTCGGAAGATGGCTCCGGCAAACGCACCGTTCGGATCACCAACATTGGGTATATCAAAACGCATAGATGCGCCTCGGTTGCCAACTTTGTTATCAGTATCCACCGAAAATGCATTGTTCAGGGAGCCTTCATACGGATAGTATTCCAGTCCGGGACTGAAGCTGTTGATGAAGACCTCCGGATTAGCGGTGAGGTCTGGTTGCGACAATCCGTCTACCGACCGCTCACATGCGGTTACGGTGACCAAAAGCACAACGCCGGCGGCCAGGACTCGTTTCATAGTGTTTGATGCTAAATTCTTCATGCTGATTGACATACGTTTAGTTCCTTATATGTTGATCTGAATGTAGGTTCTAAACTCCCACTCATTGCCATTCCCGAAGCCGGGGGCCGTAGGATCGGGTACAAGCATACCGCTCGGATCCAGCATGTATGCAGGTGCATACCGTGGTGAATATTGATCCAGGGTTCGGTACGTACCGCGTACGCCAAGACGGGTTCGCGGCATATTAAACCAATCCTGCTCACCAAGCGACATGGACACATCGGCCATTAATTGCAGGGGGAAGGTTTGGTTGAAATCACGGTGATAGTCATAGGGTCCCCAGTCGTTCACACGAGCGAAAGAGTTCAGCATGATGTTTTTGTAAATCATCCGGAAGTCGCCGCCAAATCGTGTTACAGTTCGCGGATCACTTCCGTTGGCCTGCGCATCTCCGCCGTAAATACGGGCTATCATACCCAGATCAGGGCTGATACGAGATACAATCCTGGCGTGAACCTCCCACAGATCCTGTGCAGGTGGTGCACCGGGAAATGCGAATGTGGTACGACCATCAGGCAGAATACCAATGGCAGCATCCTGGGTGGTAGGCAGATGACGGTATACCAAACCGATACTGGCCGCAAATGGCGAATCTTCGCGATAATCATTGTTCCAATCGAACATATAGGTAGCGGGTGTCGGATCAAAGGTTATCAGAAGCTCACCAGCCATCATCTCGCGATTGGCACGAACTACAAATGGGTCGTCGAGTATGTTTCTTGGTCGGGCAGCGCTACCGGCTTCTGGTGTAACAGGACCCTCAATGGGTTGCTGCCATAAGAAGTTGGGTGCAATCTGAATATTACCTAACTGGTAGGCGAAACCACTCAAAACGTTGTACTGGTTTCCACTGCCGGTGTCCTTAAGTTGCCATCCGGTAAAGGTCATGGTTTGGTCGTACCCCCCCTGAGCTACCAGTCCCATTACCGCAGACTGTGCATACCAGTTAAAATTACCTCGCTGCAGGGTAAGTTTAAGCTTTCCACCCCAGTTATCTTCGGGCTTTATTTCGTCTAAGTAGACGGTTTGGGAACCATCTGCATTCTCACGCATGAGTTGAAATTCACGACCGTTCAGCGGCTGACCCGCCCAGATCACACCCGCTTCCAGTCCCAAAGAACCGAAGTCTCTGCCGGCTGCAAAGGTTAAACGACGAGTTTTCGGCTGGGGAATAGCAAAGGAGCTTTCAGCCTGACCTTGCTTGGCAACGTCTTCATGGTAAATAGCGGCCATATCCCATACACCCGGCTGGAACCGGTACTTCAGCAGGAATGCCGGGTTGGCACCCCACCATAACTGCGGTCCAAATGCGAATTTCAGTCCTTGATATTTACCACGTCCGGCTGCTTCGAAACCAAATGGTGCGATACCATTATACACATCAATCTGATCGCCATAGTTAGCTTCCGGATACAATCCAAAGAAATCCCCTTCATAGCCCCAGTGGTACCGACCTGTACGGTAGAATCCGGTCAGGTCAAAGTGCTGGTGTGTCCAGCTGTAGCTGGCATTGTACACCATCACCCGGTTGATATCCTGCAGGGTTGCAATGCCTTCGGGGGTGTTTACTTCCAGCTGTCGACCCCGGTTTTCATAGAAGATCTCATCGATAGGGTTTTGAGCTACGTTACCAAGCACATTAAACTGAACTTCGGCACGCATATTCGGAGCGGGTTCTGCTTCCACACCGATGTAAAATGACTGCATGTGATCAAAACCCTGTTCGTTCGGGAATTGTCGGGTATTTGGATCGGCTGCATCGGGCGTTGTAATCAGGTCGCCACCGGTATTAAAGGTGGTAAACTCCGATGTAAACCGGCTCAGACGGATACCGGAGAGACGCTGTACCTGCTGTGCAGCGCGATCACCCCGTGCCTGAAGCACGGCGTCCATTATATTGATATCTTCAAAATACTGTGTAACGCTCTCGAGGGTGGTTCCGGGAGCGTATACATCCAGCTGATGGGCTCGTTTGAGTACGTAGTAAGCAGCCCGGGGGAAAAGTTCGAAATGACCTGCGGCATCGGTCGGGCCTTTGGCCATGATACCAAACCACTCTTCGTTCATGTTGTTCTGTCCGGCCACAAAGTCGATAGGGTACCCGCCGTTGGCCCAGGAAGCTCCGGTGTTATGAACATCCAGATCTTCGGTTTGTCCGAGTTTCCACCAACCGTCGCTCCACTGGAATGTAAATCCACCGATGGAGTTGTCGGCGCGACCCATACCTGCTGCGTTCTGGTAAATATCCAACCAGTTGCGATGTTTGTAGTAGGCCTGCATCAGCTGGTCTTCCTGATTGGTCCGGGCGTTGAAGGCATCAGAACCAAATTCGGTAAGCAATACCGGCTTCCCGTACTCGGCAGCTACGCGGTCGTATAAATCGGTGAAAGTTTCACCACGGTACACGTTAGCGCCGAAAATATCGATATCGGGTGCGTAACGAACCACCAGATCCATGAACAGCAGGTCACCGTTAGCCATGGCTATCGGCCGATCCTGGTCGATGGCTTTCATGGCCAGTGCGCCTTCGTTGAACAGCTGGTACATCGCTGTTGCACGAATTGTTGAGTTCCGGTCTTCTATCGGGATATCTTCGGTTTCAGCGCCGCCCCAGAAAAGGCCGTAGTTGTTCTCGTTACCCAGCAGGTACAGAAGTAATCCGCGGGTACCCCGGAACTCTTCAACCATAGCAGTCACTTCGCTGATCAGCAGTTCCTGAACGCGGGGATCGGAATACTCGGTGTTGGCCATCCAGCCATCTTCCAGCATTACCCCGTAGCGACCAAACGAATGGTTTAGCATGGTATAAATGCCATAATTATCATAAATATATTCGACCCATCGTGGAGTGATCCCGGTGTAAACACGGATGGCGTTCACTCCCATATTTTGGAGCAGCCCCATTTCATAGTCGAGGGCATTTTTGATAAAGCTGTCGGGTTGTCCCCAGAAATTGTAATCATAATTGGTACCAATCGGGAAATAATCCCAGTTCATACCATTGACCATAAGAGGTTCTCCGTCTACGAGCAACCTCCATCCGTCCGCATTTTCCTGTACAATCACGCGATCTGTCTGGGCAGACGCGGTAACTGAGATACATAGCAGTATGCTCAGCAAACTCAAATAGTGTTTCACTCTTCTCATAACTGTGGATTGGTTAATAGATGGTATGGAAGTCGCTAAAGTTCCGTCGAGAGAAAAAAAAGGGTTCGTACCACTCCGGTAATTAGCCGGTCGAGGCACGAACCCTAACGATCATTACTTGATGAGTGTCATTTTCTTCATCATAGTATTGTTGCCAGCCTGGAGGCGATACAGATACATGCCACTGGAGAGGGCACTTGCATCGAAGGTTACCGAATGGCTACCGGCCGGGCGGGTTTCATTCACGAGGGTTGCTACACGCTGACCCATCATGTTGAATACTTCCAGTTGAACCTGTCCGCTTTCGGGGAGGTCAAACCGGATACTGGTAGTCGGGTTGAACGGATTCGGGAAGTTCTGGCTGAGTGCGAACTCTACAGGCATTCCTGTGAGATCATCAACGCTGGTTCCTTCTCCGCCGGATACTACCGTTGCAAGAGCAGGCTCAGAGAACAACTCCGTAGCGGTGTTGTATTGATACAGCCAGAAGTTGTATTCCGTTGCCGGATCAAGACTTGCGATGACAAAACCGAAAGCTGCGTTTCCGTCGCCATCTCCTGCGGTGGTTCCAAACTCATATTCGGTACCTTCCAGAGGATTTTCCAGTCCGTCAGAGGTCTTGGCGTAGAACAGCCGGTACTCAATGTCAGCCTGTTCCGCGTTGTTTGGTCCGGCAGCCAGGAAGGCTTCACCGGCACCAACGGGGGTCTCGCCAATGGTATTGCTGGCCTGGAAGCCAATCGGGGCACCAGGAGCAGTAACTGCTGCTTCTCCACCGAAGGTCATGTCATCCCAGTAGTAGGTTTCACCCGTACCCGGTGTGTTGAAATCAAAGAAGACGGAGGCTTTGTTATAGCGGCTGGCAAGATTGAGTGCCGCGGTACCTGCTGCCTGATTGGCAAAATCAAATGTAAGGGTTTCCCATTCACCGGCAACAGTGGTGCGTGCTTCCGTTTCAACAGTTACAGTTGGGTCATCCGAATTTTCCACTTTTAAGCGAACCGGGATATCAGCCGTTGGTGACCATACCCGAAGGCTCATGGTAGTATTCTGCTGATCGAATGGAATGGCGTTTGCAAAACCATCTGGTCCCTCATCTTCACCCACGGTTGTTCCGGCCCATCCTTCAGATGGTGCTGCATCAGTACCCTTAACGGTTCGAACAACACGATTGGCGCTATTGGTGGGATCTTCAACAATTTCAGAAGCTGCACCGCCGAAGTCGGCCAGTTTGTAGTCCTGCTCGGTGTCTTCAAAAGTTACGGGCAGGTCCAACGTGTTGGTATCATCCCCGCCATCACCGCCGCCGTTATCTCCGCCGTCACCATCACCGGCCGTAGTAGCCGTAACAGCTGCCGGCGCAGAGTATTCCTCTGCATTCGTATCATACTGGTACAGCCAAAACGTGTACGAAGTAGCAGACTCAAGACCGCCGAGTACAAATCCGAATGCTGCAACACCGCCGCCATCACCGGCAGTGGTGCCGAAGCTATATTCTGTGGCTGTGAGCGGATCTTCTACATTATCGGCTTCCGGGGCGTAGAAAAGACGGTATTCAATTCCACCCTGACCAACGTTATTGGGTCCTGCAGCCAGGAATATATCACCGGGATTCATCGGTACTGCGGCAGGAGCACCGTCTGCGGCAAATCCTTCCGGAGCAGCCGGTCCGGTAGCGGAACCCTCTCCGCCAAAGACCATATCATCCCAGTAGTAGGTTTGTCCGGTGCCTGGTGTATTAAAATCGAAGAAAATGGAGGCTTTATTATAGGTACTGGCAAAATTCAGTGCTGCGGTACCGGAAGCCTGGGAAGCGAAATTGAAAACAAGCGTTTCCCACTCACCTGCAACGGTGGTGCGGGCCTCAGTTTCAACTGTCATCGTGTTGTCATTGGAGTTTTCAACCTTGAGACGTACGGGAATATCAGCCACGGGCGACCATACACGAACACTCATCGTGGTGTTGCCGGAGCTGAACGGAATAGGCGTGGCAAAGCCGGAAGGCTCACCAACCGTCGCACCAGCCCAACCCTCTGAAGGCACACCTGATGTTCCTTTGGTGCTGCTTACCACCAGGTTTCCGGAATCGGTAGGATCGGTAATAATCTCGGAGAAATTTCCACCGAAATCGGCCAATGCATAGTTCAGATCGGCGTCTTCAAATGTAACAGGAAGATCCAGACCGCTGGCAACAGCTTCGGTTTCAGTCAGAACAACGTTGTCAATGTAGACATCATCGTTGCTGAGCCCCATTTCGAAGCCTACTTTCATTTCAGGATATTTGGCGGAAAGCGTGAAGGTAACTTCGTACGTTTCCATGGTAGTGGTCAGTTCTACATTACGCTCCGACTGCACAGCAAAGTTGCCGTTGTTCTCACCGAAGAACAGTCTGACCTGCCGTTCTGCCACGTTGGAGCGGGCATCAAATGATACCTTATATGCCTGCCCGATTGTGAGTGCATCTATTTGCTGTTGAGTGAGAATTTGGTTGAGCTGAATATGCCAGACGGCACCGCCTGCTCCGGAAATTCCGGTTACGGCTACCTCGCCGTCAACTATATTGAACGATGCGTTTACATTTTCAGCCTGGAAATTGGTCCAGGGAGCCAGTTCACCGCTGGCAAAATCGCCATTGATGAGGATGTTGTCAGCCGTCTGAGCCTGCGCTGTACTGGTTACGCCGGTAAAGACGAAACCCAGTGCAACGAAAAACATCAAAGCTGCGCGTTGTACGTTTTGTTTCATAACAAGGTGTGTTAGTGATTGATATTGGAATCGCTTCCAAATTAACTTACCGTAAACACTAATGCAAATATTTTTCCTATTTGTAAGATTTTTTTTCCCTCTTTTCCCCGGCCGCCACAACCCACCGCACCGATGAACAAAAAGTCAAAAATCCCGAATTGTGTTTTTTTATTTATATAAATATTGATTTAACCTTATTTATTTATTGTTTGACAGATTTATATTTATTTTTTTAGCCCATATAGCCTGTAAAACGACTTTTGAAAATCCCCGCAAATGAGTTTTGTTTTCACTGTTGTGAAAATATTTTTCACAATCGGTAGTTTTCACTTGCAAGTCTGCACACTTCCTTGTTAGTTTGTGTGAAAATATTTTTCATCCCCAACATTATCCGGAAAGACCCTTCGTTTTTCGTGTCACCGGACATCTACATCGGCAGGTATCCACATGATTAAAAAAGTCACCTTAAAAGATATTGCGGAAGATTCCGGTCTTTCTATTTCCACGGTTTCGCGGGCTCTTACCCGAAGCGGGAAAATCAGCAAGGAAAACGAACGCCTTGTTTTTGAAAGCGCACATCGCCTGAATTATCCGCTGGCTGCACAGAACACCCCCATCGAACTGCGCGAAAATATCAACATTGCCCTGGTGACCCGCCATTATACCGGTGAGTTCTTTGCTTCACTTTTTGAAGGATTCGATCTGGCAACCGAACGCACCAATACCCGCATGAGTCTGATCAGTGTGAGCCATCGCTCATCAACCCCTGCCAAGATCCTTGCCAGCCTGAAACGACGTCATTATGATGCCGCTGTTATTTTCCTGCCCGACTATACCTCGTCTGATTACACAACGATGCTGGCGTCCATACCGGCAGATTTTCCGGTTATATCCATCGCACCCATTGCAAATCCGGTCTTTGATACGATTACCTTTGACAACTACCGGGGCGGACATCTGGTTGCTCAGCATTTTGAAGAACTGGGCTACAGAAACCTCGGTATTGTGCAGGGACCTTTCAACAAATCCGAAGCCATGCTCCGGAAAAACGGCTTCATCGATTATATACAGGCTTCTCCACAGCTGAATCTGGTCTGGGAATTCAATGGCGACTATTCCATACAGCGTGGAAAAGAGGCTTATGAGTTCTATAAAAAATCGGTCGTCAAACCGGATGCCATATTTTGCAGTAACGACGGAACCACCATCGGCTTCATGCACAGCGCTATCCGCGATGGAGTAAATATCCCCGGGGAAGTGGCCGTTGTTGGGTTTGATGACCTGCCTACCTGCGACCTGTACACTCCCACCATTTCATCAGTTCATACCTCCTATGAGCTGCTTGGTCGTAAGGTCATTGAGGTTATTACCGAAAAACTCTCCCAGGATAGTCCAGCCCATCAAACCGGGTACATGAGCCTGGTACCGGTATCACTTACCGTCAGGGAAAGTTCCACCGAACTGACCCGAACTTTTAAAAACCACTATAAATCCCTGACCTGATTGCCCAATGACAGGTCAAAAGACCACCGCCGGAAAGCCGCCGGCCAACGCCCCCTACAAAAACCCAACCCTGCCCGTCAGTGAGCGCGCCGATGATCTTCTGGGTCGGATGACAACCTACGAAAAAATCGGCCAGATGACCCAGCTGGACATCACGCTGATCAACACAACAGGCAAACAGCGCGACATCCGGCTGGATGCCGGTAGGGCCCGGCATCTTATCCGTAACCATCATATTGGTTCGTTTCTGAATGGCGAGGCGGTTGACGCGGCTGACTGGTACGCTTTTATGGAACCCTTAACCCGCATTGCGATGGAGGAGTCCCGACTTGGAATTCCCATCCTATACGGCATCGACCATATCCACGGCGCTACCTATCTGCAGCATTCCACCATCTTCCCCCAAGGCATCAATCTGGGTGCTACATTCAATCCGGAACACGCCCGCAACACCGGTGCCGTCACCGCGCTGGAATGCGCCGACCTGGGCCATCACTGGGTGTTTGCCCCGGTGCTCGACCTCGGTGTGAATCCACTTTGGGCACGATTTTACGAAACTTACGGGGAAGACCCTTACCTCGCCGGGCTCCTCGGTGAAGCATTTGTGGATGGCATGCAGAACCACCCCGAAACCTCACCGTATCGCGTTGCTGCCACAGCCAAGCATTTTCTGGGGTACTCCAACCCCGTATCCGGATGGGATCGTACTCCGGCCAGCCTGTCCATGCAGGAAATCCACGAATTCCACCGCCCGTCTTTTCAGAAAGCCATTGACGCCGGTCTGAAAACCATCATGGTCAACAGCGGCGAAATCAACGGCATACCCGTGCACGCATCCCGGGAAATTCTGACCAATCTCTTACGGGAGCAAATGGGCTTTGAAGGCGTCATCGTCACAGACTGGGATGACATCGGCAAGCTGGTCGACTTCCACTACACGGCGGCCAATTTCAAAGAAGCTACTTTCGATGCCATAAAGGCCGGAATCGACATGAGCATGACTCCGCTCCATCTCAAATTCAACAGCGCCCTGCAGGAACTGGTGGATGAAGGCCGGGTCAGCATGGAGCGGATCGATGCATCCGTGCGCCGCATCCTCACCCTGAAGTTCGAACTGGGCCTTTTTGAACACCCTTACCCGCGCAAAGATCGCCTGCACCGCATCGGGTCTGCCGCCAACCGGGCAAAAGCCTCCGAAGCCGCCCGCGACTCCATTGTTTTACTCAAAAACGAGAAAGAAACGCTTCCGGTGATTAAACCCCGGAAAATTGGTGTCTTCGGCATGGCAGCCCGAAGCCGTCGTAACCTATGCGGGGGCTGGACGCTGGCCTGGCAGGGTGGCGATGAAGACCGATTCCCCGGGGATATGGCCACCATATTTACCGCGCTGCAGCAGGAGTTTCCGGACGCTGAAATTGTGCATCTGGATGTACCGGTGGATACGCAGCCGAAAAAGGACCCGCAAACATCACATCTCCATCTGCACGATGGAACAGCCATAAACAGCACGACGCTCAAGCCAACACCAGTTACCGGTAAAAGCCGCAAACAGTTTGAACAGAATCTTAAAGGGTGTGACCTGCTGATCTACGCCGGAGGCGAGGAGCCCTATTGTGAGTTTGTGGGCAACATCAACGACCTGCATCTACCTGCTGCCGAAACCGCCGCTATCAGAGAGGTTCGTTGCCACAGCAATGCCCCAATGGTCATGGTCTTGATTGAAGGTCGGCCCCGGCTCATCCACCACATCATTGACCTGGCAGATGCCGTGCTTTTTGCCGGCCTTCCGGGTCCCGAAGGCCCAGAGGCCATAGCAGGTATTCTGAGTGGCCGGCACAACCCCGCAGGGCGCCTGCCATTCTCCTACCCTATGAGCCCGAACCATCATCTGACCTACAACCACAAGCGAAGCAATCTGTATTTCTTTGATCCGGACGTGGCCAATCACATCATTCAGGGCAACACCACAGCCTCGCTTTTTCCCTTCGGTTTCGGTCTGAGCTATACCACATTCGCCTACAGTAACCTTCGACTGAGCACCACCAAAGCCCTTCCCGGTGATGAAATTACGGGAACCGTCACCGTCTCCAATACGGGTAACCGCGATGGCATAGAAACCGTACTCTGGTTCACTTCCACCCACCACGGAAAAGTATCCCGACCGGTAAAGGAGCTCAGGCACTTCGAAAAAGTATCACTGCCCGCGGGCGAGTCGGCCACCGTCACCTTCCCGTTCACCCCCGAAATGCTGACCTACCCGAACGGGCACGGTGAGCCCGTACTTGAAAACGGCAGCTACAGTGTCCGGGTTGGCGGGCTAGAACGAAAATTCAGAGTGGAACAGCCATCGCGTTCTAAAAACGTCTGAAAGTGCAGACCTCACCCCACGGCAGGAACCAGCACCGCATCCTCATCCAGTACCTTTCGTGTGACATGCTGTTCGTCTGAGAGAATCCGAAGCCAGACCTCATCGGCAAACCGGTAAAAGGGTTGCTTTTCATGCAGCCATCCAAAATGCAGGAGCACGGGTGTAACTTCCATGTATTCGTCTTTGCCGGGGAAAATGCCCAGCAGACGGGTCAGCACCCTGCGCAATTCAACGGCTCTTATGCCCCGAAGTGCATGCACCAGCGGCGAGGTATATAGTCGGCAGGAAACCTGCTCAAAATTGTGATCATGGGTAGTCAAATCGGCGATGTAGTCCATCTGCGCACTGGTGTGTCCGTTAATCCATGGGAAGACCGGTACATCCAGGTCCGACATCGCCATGGCCAGCGACCACTCGCACGACTCCTCCGTACGACCTTTTTCCTTCAGCCGGCTCTGAAAATGTGTCAGGTGCATGTTGTCCAGAAACCAGGCCGCCTTCGTACAAACCTTTTTGGCCAGCTCCCTGTCCCGCACATACATCACGCCAGACTGGACCCGGTTCAGATAGGTCAGTCCGAAGCGGGACAGTGTGGTACGACGTCGTTGCAGCAGGATATCCTTCAGCACGCCCAATCCCTTGGGACCGCCAAAAAAGGGATCGGAACTCATGCT
>Ga0208623_100329_pt1 | contig 38745 bp, 25 predicted proteins | sample HotLakConsUCCL28_FD_184737 | JGI IMG/M metagenome (GOLD analysis project Ga0208623, IMG submission 184737) | Hypersaline microbial mat communities from Hot Lake, Washington, USA - Hot Lake Consortium UCC-L28 (SPAdes) (version 2) ...
TTTATCCGCTGGCTGAGGCATTGCCTCGCCGCCAATCTCCCCGTAGCCGAAGCAATACGCTCGTTGAGGCGCGTCTATGCGATCTTTTAACTACTCAACATTTTACACCCATGGCGGATGGCATGCTTGGAGTGGCCGAGGAAGTCGCAGACTTTGAAGGTCTGCTTGATCTGCTTGAAGAAGGCTTCGATGCCCCAGCGGCAGCGATACAGGTCGCAGACGCTGGAAGCGGCCCAGTCGAAGTTATTGGTCAGGAAGATCATGACGACCTGTTCTCCATTGATCTCGACCCATGCGGCGACGCGGCGCAGACGCTGCGGGTACTCGGAAACGCGACTTTGGCGTGACCAGGGTGACCTCGTCGTCGCGGATGATATTGCCTTCGGGCCTTTTCAGCCTTCTGCGACAGACCCGGCAGCGGAGGTTGTCTTTGGCCCGGGTGACCCAGAAGATGCCGCGCCCGGAGAGATTGAAAAGGTTGGCGAAGTGGACGTAGGCCTTGTCGAAAACGGCGATTTCCCCGGCTTGCAGCCCGGCGCAGAGCTGCATGGCGCGGGCGTTGCCATGATGGGAGGCTTCCTCGACGATGGCGAAGGCCGGAAGGAAAGTCTGCAGGTTCAGACGCAGATGCATCTTCGCCGCCGCCTTGCGGCGTCGGTGCCTGGCCCAATCCATGCAGTTGGCCACCAGAGCAATGGTCGTCGAATCGACCGCATGGACCGCGCGCTTGAAGCGGCGGGGCAAGCCGCCGTAGCGGCCCGACGGCCCGAACCCCGGGCAAAGCGATTGAAGGTGTCCCAAAACGCTCCAAAACAGTTCCTCCATCATGTCGCTGTTGCGGTGCTTGTTGGCGTGAGAGAGCGTATTGCGGCTTGGCGCCACCGCGCCCCGGATTGCTCCGAGTTTGGGACCGAGGTGGCGAAGGCTGTCGCAGACATCGTTCAGCCCGATCGCGTGGGTCAACTGTGCGAACAGAAGACTGACCACGTGGCTCCACGGAGTGAAGGTGCGGGACTTTTTGTCCACGCCATGCTTGCGGGCAAGTTTTTCCGTCAGATGCGACGGGATGAGTTTGCAAAGCTGATGCAGTGTGCTGCTGTAATGCTTGGTCGGCGTTATTGTTTTCACACTTCGGATTCTTTGGTCGGAATCCGGCGCCGACCACCTTTTTCTTCCGAACCTAAACCGAGCTCTCAACTACATCCTGTGGGATGACTGTGAAAAGAAACCCATAAAACAGAAAGATTCACCCATGAAATTAAGTGAAATTATGACTAAAGAGCCGAGTTATATCGGCCCCAATGAAAGCCTGCAGGAAGCCGCTCAACAACTCCGTGATCTCGATGTGGGGATGATCCCCGTCGGCGACGGGATCAAACTCAAAGGTATGCTGACCGACCGTGATATGACGGTGCGCGTGATTGCTGAAGGCATCGATCCCAAGACGCTCCGCATTTCAGATGTAATGACACCGGAAGTCATCTACGCTTACGACGACCAAGACATCGACGAAGCGGCAAAGATCATGGAAGACAAACAGATCCGCCGTCTCATTATCCTCAACCGCGACAAAGACATGGTCGGCATCGTCGCCTTGGCCGACCTCGCGAACCGCGCTAAAGACCCCGAAGTGGAATCCAAAGCGCTGGAAGGTGTTTCCAAATAGCCAAACTTGGGGAAACCTCCCGTCCGGGCCATGCGCAAGCCGCTGGCCCGGATTCTTTTGGTAGGAGCAAAGGCCGCAAGAGAGATCCTGCCATTTGCAAGCACGCTCCGGGTCGTCCCTACTGCGGACCGTCGCTACCCGGGGCCGCGGAAGACACAAAACCGTGGACAAATCAAACCGCTACCATGACGAGTCGGACGAAGCGACCGAAGACGGTTTTTGATTCGAATCAGCGGCTGCCGCTTCGCGTGTTGGTTGATCCGCGCTCAAGATTGCGTTCAGCTTCGTACTTCGAAGTCGTCGTAATTTTTAAGCTCGGTTTCCTTTAGGTCCACCTCCTCCACCTCGGCCGCCGAGGGACCCTCGCGCAACCAGTCGCACAGGGACGCCAACTGCGTTTCGTCCCCTTCGGCTTCGATGTAAACGCTTCCATCGGGCTCGTTGCGGACGATACCGGCGATCCCAATGGAACGGGCAAATTCGCAGGTCGAATCACGAAAACAAACATCCTGAACTTTCCCTCGGATTTTCCCTTCGACGTGTGACTTCATGAGGCGGTCTCCTTCCTTTTGGAGCATGCGGACGCTTTTGGGACCATTCCGCTAAGTGCATGCCAATCGACTCAAAGAATCCAGCCGCCCCCTCGATTTCTTGAATCAGTGCTTTAAATCAATCCTGCAACGCTTCGCTCAGACCTTCATGGGAGTCCCCCCTTTTAGCTGAAACCTGCCGTCCTCGTCGACGATTTCCGATCCGCGCCCTTTCAAACATTTGCAAATTGCAAAACGTGCCGTTCGCCTTTTCGCGTATTGCACGGGGGCGGCTCCATAAATCCTTAATTTTGTTTCCGTTTTTTAGAACTTGGCGCTGCGTCAATAAAATTCTTGCACTTGAATTTCATTACCGCCGTAGCCGATCCGAGACAAACTGATCTGACGGAGCACAAGCCTGTTTCTCGGTATTAAATCCGCTGGTTTTAACCCGATCGTGGTTCGCTTTGCAAAATCAGATTGACAGCCCTGAAGCATTGCATCGGGTGGCCCGCCTGAGCCTGATCTCATCTCTGGCCGGCGGAAAAAGCGTCGCGTTTTCCTACGGTGCCGTCGTTGACGCGATGGGGATTGAAAAAGGGTTGGTATAGTTTCTGCGATGCTAATGCCATGAATGAAAACGGGGAAACCAAATCAGCCTACGAGGAAAAAATTCGCGCCCAACTAAAAGAGCGTCGTGCGGTAATCGATCAGTTGAAAGCAAAGATGGATCAAAAAAAAGCGGAGGCCAAGATCGAATACCAGAAGCGCTTGAAGGACTTGGAGCGACAACAAGGTTCCTTGGAGTCAAAGCTCGACGAGCTGTCGGATAAATCGGGATCGGCTCTAAATGAATTGAAATCCGGCATTTCGGACGCTTGGGATCGCTTCAGCGCCTCGGTCGAAAGTGCCCGCAAGGAGTTCGGCTGAGCTTATGACGCGAGAGTTGACAGGTCTGCAAAAGGCGGGTGGCTGCCCCGAAGAGTTCGAGGGCCGGGCCATTCACTGCGGCGGCATCGTTCTTTCACCTCAGAAAATCGCGTCAGAGTTCGGACAGCACTCGCTTCGCTTGCGGGCATCGGTCGGGGGATCAAGCCGGAATGATCTATTCGACCGTAAGCTCCCAAATAGCTTCCGACATGAGGGCGGTGACGCTTGTCTCAACGCCTTCGCGATAGGCGGGGAGGATAAAGCCGCCTCAGCTTCAACCGCGCGCTTCTAGCCCATGGGTGGCGCGGAAGTCTCGCCATGAAGGCCGACGATGTCAAAGTCTCCCACCCCGACAAAGTCCTGTTCCCGGACTGCGGTCTGACGAAGCAGGATTTGGCGGACTACTACACGCGGGCGGCCGATTGGATGCTTCCCTCCGTCCGGAATCGTCCCCTCACCCTGCGTTGTTATCCCGACGGCATCGACGAGGACGGGTTCTTCAACAAAAACACGCCGGAGCATTTCCCCGACTTCATCCGGCGCATGGAGGTGCCGGCCCGCGAGGAGGGCCGGAAGACGGTGACGATGTCGACTGCGGATAAGGCGGCCGACCTCGTCTACTTCGCCGGGCAGAACACGATCGAAATCCACGCCGCGCTCTCGTCCGGAGCTTGCCTAGAAAAGCCCGACCAAATCATTTTCGACTTCGATCCTTCGGATGGCGACTTCGACAAAGTCCGGGAAGTCGTATTCGGATTCGACCGCTTGCTCGACTCGATGGAGATTCGCGCCTTCTGGAAAACCACCGGATCGCGCGGCCTGCACGCGCACCTGCCGATCCAGCCGGAAAAGGATTTTGAAGTCGCCAAAGACCAAGCGCGGAACCTGGCCCGCCGGCTGACGGAGGATCTTCCCTCCGTGACTACTCTGGAGCAGCGCAAAGACCGGCGCGGCGATAAGGTGTTCATCGACATACTCCGCAACGCCTACGGCCAAACCGCCGTCGCGCCCTATTCGGTGCGCGCCCGACCGGGCGCACCGGTGGCCACGCCGATCCGCTTGGAGGAACTCAAAGGCCGTTCGTTCCGACCCGACAATTACACCGTTGAGAATATTTTCCGACGCCTCGGACAGATCGAGGATCCTTGGGATCAGTTTAATCATCACCCCCCGAAGATCGGTTGGCATGGATAGCAAGCATCGGATCGGCTGGCACGGCTTGGGTGTTGACGAGTGTGTCAAACGTCTGGATACGTCGGAGGACGGATTGAGTCGGGAGGATGCGCAAGCCCGGCTGGAGGAATTCGGTCCCAACAAACTACCGGAGAGCAAAAAGGACAATGTTTTCGTTGTCGCCTTGCGGCAGTTTCAGGACCCCCTGATCTACGTGCTGCTGATCGCCGGCATCGTCTCGATCGGCTTGCAGCATTGGAGCGACGCCAGCTTCATCTTCGCGGTCCTCTTTTTCAACTCCGCCCTCGGCACGATACAGGAATACAAGGCGCAGATCAGTGCGGAATCGCTCCAAGACGTGATTGAAAAAAAGGCCACGGTGATTCGGGACGGCAAGCGCCGCGAGATCCGGGCCGAGGAGCTTGTTCCCGGCGACATCGTGACGGTTCAAGCGGGCAATGCCGTCCCCGCCGATATTCGCCTGAGCCAGGCGAAGGAACTGCGGGTGGATGAATCCCTGCTCACCGGCGAGTCCGAACAGGTCGACAAACGCAGCGATGCGGACTTGGATGAAGACACCACCATCGGCGACCGGGTGAACATGCTCCATGCCGGCACGACCGTGACGGACGGCCGTGGTCGGGGTGTGGTATGCAAAACGGCGGAGCGCACCGAAGTGGGGCAAATCGCCGAGTCGTTGACGGAAGCCTCGGAGGATCCCCCGCTGGTTCAGCGCATGCGGAGGCTGACGCGGCGGATCACGCTGTTTATCGTTTTCGCGGTGACCCTGCTGGGGATCGCGCAGCTCAGCGCAGGGGCGACTTGGGGTGAAACCTTTGTGCTGGCGGTCGCTTTGGCCGTGTCCGCCATCCCCGCCGGACTCCCGGTGGCGGTCACCGTGGCGCTCTCGGTGGCCTCGCACCGGATGGCGAAGAAACAGGTCATCGTGCGTAAGCTGCCCGCCGTCGAAGGACTGGGCTCGTGCACCGAAATTTGCAGCGATAAGACGGGCACGCTGACGGAGAATCGGTTGACGGTGAAAAGAATCGTCCTTCCGGAAGGGAATACCTTCGGCTTGAGCGGAGAGGGGCTGGAGACCGAAGGCGAGTTGGAGGCGATCAACGAAGCAGACAGCGTTGACGAGTTCGCAGAACAACTGGAGCGCGCGCTGCTGCCGGGCATTTTGGCGAACGAGGGCGACCTTGATTCGGAGGACGGGGAATTGAAGGTTCGGGGCGATACCGTCGATGTGGCCTTGCTCGTCGCCGGGCGGAAAATCGGGCTCGCGCGGGACGACCTGGTGAAAGCCGACTACCCCCAGCTTGGTGAAATTCCCTACGCATCCAAGCGGAAGTATGCCGCTTCCTTTCACCGGGATGGCGACGGCTTTCGTGTGTTTGTGAAGGGCGCCGCCGAAACCCTGCTTGATTTTTGCCACAGCGAGCACGCCGATACGATCCATGAGGCGTCGGAAGCACTCGCCGGGGAGGGCTACCGCGTGATCGCTTTGGCCAGCGGATCCGTGGAGGACGAATCGACCGCCGAAGATGCGGATGCGTCGGAACTGCGTGATCTCCGATTCGAGGCGCTGGTGGGCCTGATCGATCCCCTCCGCGCCGAAGTGCCCGAGGCCGTCGAGGCCTGCGCGGAGGCCGGCGTCGGGGTCCGGATGGTCACCGGCGACCACCCGAAGACTGCTTTGGCCATCGGCAGAAAACTCTGCATCGCCGGAGAAGGCGAAGCGGCCATGACCGGAAGCGAGTTGATCGACGTGCTTGGCGACGAACGCGACCCGGAGCGCTCGCGGGACTCGGAAACCCAAGAGAGAATCGACCGCAGCCACATCTTCGCACGCATCGAGCCGAAGCAGAAGACCCGCTTGGTGCAGCACTTCCAAGACGCGGGTGAATTCGTCGCCGTGACGGGAGACGGGGTCAACGACGCGCCAGCTTTGAACGCCGCCCATATCAGCGTGGCCATGGGCAAAGGCGGCACCGATGTGGCCCGGCGCACCGCCCAGCTCATCCTCGGGGATGACAACTTCGCCTCCATCGTCCAGGGCATCAAGCAAGGGCGCATCGCCTATGACAATGTGCGAAAGGTCGTCTGGCTGCTGGTCAGCAAACTCGTGGCCGAGATCATTCTCTTCGCGCTGGCGCTGGCGCTCGGCTTGCCGCTGCCGCTTTTCGCGGCCCAACTGCTCTGGCTGAACTTGATCACGAACGGCATCCAAGATGTCGCTCTCGCCTTCGAAGCCGGCGAGCCCGGCGTGCTTCAACGCGCCCCGCGCCGACCGGACGAGCAAATATTCAATCCGCAAATGATCAAACAAGTCGGCGTCATCGGCACATGGATGGGGCTGGTGGCCTTCGGGGTCTTTTACTACCTGATCGAGATCGCCCAAATGGAAACGGCGGAAGCGCGCAACCTGCTCCTGTTCCTGATGGTCTTGTTCGAGAACGGCCACGTCTTCAACTGCCGCTCCGAGGAGCGCTCGATCTTCAAAATCCCCCTATCCGCCAACTGGCTGCTGATCGCTACCATCGTAATCGCCCAAGGCGTTCACATCGCTTCGATGTATACGCCGGGACTGAGCGAGGTGCTCGGCACCCAGCCGATCTCGCTGCAATCCTGGCTGACCCTGCTGACCGTCGCGCTCAGCATTATCGTGATCTCGGAGATCTACAAATGGCTCTGCCGAAGGTAGACGACCCATTGTTTTTTGCAATGAATGCTAGTTCGACTTTGACGGCGAAGGGCGGATTCGTCCGGGCATTTCGCTTCAGCAGCGGGACGGCAGCGGCCCGATGGAAATTGGCACGATAAACGCGTTACTTGTTTTCCCGATTAAAATGACAACCCGAACAGGAGAAAAACATGACATCCGAGAATAGCAGAAAAGCAGTGGCCGAGAGCCGCGAAAAAATGGTGGCCGACTTGAAGGCGGTGATCGCGGACGCCCAAGAACTCGCCAGCGGCGCGAAGGATCTTTCCACCGAGGCCCTTGCCGAGAAAGCGGAGGAGGCCAAGGCGAAACTGAAAAAAGGCGGCGAAGCGCTGCACAAGTACGAGCGCTGTCTGATCGACCAAGTCGATCAATGCGCACAATCGACGGAGGAAACGATTCGCCGGCACCCTTGGCAGACCGTCGGCTTGGTCGCATTGTCCGGCATCATCTTGGGACGTTTGCTGAAAAAGTGATGCGCCCGGCGGAGACCATCCTGCGCCTCGCCTGCGACCTGCAGGAGGGTATCGAAACCCGCTTGAAGCTTTTCTCGGCGGAGGTCGAACTGGAAAAGCTTCGCTTGGCCCGCGTGGTCGTGCTTGCCGTCCTGGCGGGCGGGGCTCTCTTCGCCTTCCTTCTTTGTCTCTTCGGCCTCGCTTTGGAACTGACCCCCGATCATCAAAACCATCTGGTTTTCCTCGGAGGCATTGCCGTATTCGGCCTTCTTGTCATCGCCTGCGCCCTGACCCTCCGCCGACTGATCGCCGGCGAACCCAAACCCTTCTCCGGCACCCGGGCCGAACTCAACGCGGATCGAAAATGTCTGAAATCGATCGCCAGAAACTGAAAATTCAAGCACTCCGGGAGCTTTGCGAGGAGCACCGCACCCGAATCCTACCGCTGTCTTGCCGCGCCTATTCACTGGTCCAGCGGACGACGCTTCAGATCCGGATCGCACGGATCGGAATCTCGATTGTCGATCGTATCCGCACCCACCGCAACCGGAGGCGATGACTCCATCGGGCGTTAAACTCGAGGGTGCCCATCGAAGGCAGCGCATTTTGCACGCTCTGCTGGTCAAAACCTTGCAAAACACAGGCTTTTATCTCCAGCCAATCCCTCGCTGCCGCCGCGATGTTCGGATAAGCCATGCAGCCGCGCCGCTACCGAATAAAGCGCACTCGCTTTCTTCGGATGGCATGCGATTTGCGCCCCCTTGGCATGTCCGCTGAAAAGCTTCATCCACATCAAGCCTCAAGTCAGACCCTACTATGCGATTCCAACGCTTGTTTGTTTTACCATACTCTCCGATCGTTCTCAAATGCTTTTGAAAGGGGAGACTCTACCAAGCTCTCCAGCGAAGTTGAAGCCATGTGAGCCAGTCCCCGATGAGTCCGTCCAAACAACCGTTCAAAGAGCACCGTCCCCACCCTTGGCACGGCATCGAGCCGATGGTGGAAGCACCCGATACCGTGCGGGCCTTTATCGAAATCACTCCCTATGACCGGATCAAGTTCGAGATGGATCCGGTCACCGGCTACCTCTGCGTCGACCGGCCCCAGCGAAACTCCAGCCTGCCCCCAAACCCCTACGGCTTCATTCCGCAGACGCTTTGCGGCGAGCGAACCGGCGACCAAATGAAGTCCGGCGCGTCGGGCGACGAGGACGCCCTCGACATCGTCATCCTGAGCGAACACGCGATGACCCGCGCGGAAGTCGTGCTCAACGCCCGCATCATCGGTGCCATCGACACTCTGGACCATGAACGGGCAGACCCGAAAATCATCGCCGTACTTGACGGCGATCTTCTCTGGGGAGACCTCAAGGATCTGTCGGACGTGCCCGGGAGCCAATTGGATCGGCTGGAGCACTACTTCCGGCAATACAAAGTCGAGAAGGATCAGAAAAACCCCGTCACCGTGCTGGGCCACTGCGACCGCGAGAAGGCCATCGAGCTTTTCAAACACGCCCGCCAGGATTATAAAGAAGCTTTCACCGAAACATAAGCACCCAACCCTCCGCTCTTCATGAATAAAATACGCGTCCGTAGCATCGAACCACACAATTATAACGTCCGGCGTCTGGTCACCGACAAGCCCGAGGGCTACGACTTCGAGCCGGGGCAGGCCACTTTGGTGGCGGTGGACAAGGACGGCCTTCGCGACGAAAAACGACCCTTCACCTTTACCTCGCTTCCGTCCGACGACTACTTGGAGTTCACCATCAAAATCTACCCTTCGCACGAGGGCGTGACCGACGCGATCGACGATCTGAACGAGGGCGACCATTTGCTGATCGAAGACCCTTGGGGCGCCATCACGTTCAAGGGAAAAGGCACCTTTATCGCCGGCGGCGCCGGGCTCACCCCCATGCTCGCCATCCTGCGCGACCAAGCCGACAAAGGGAACGACGCGGTCGAGCTGCTCGTCTTTTCAAACCAGACGAACAAAGACCTCTTTCTTAACCACGAACTTGAAAGGTGCACGAACGGCAACTTGCTCCTGACCTTCACTCGGCAAACGGTTTCCGGTGTCGGAAACGGCCACGTTGACAAGGATTTCCTGAAAGCCCATGTGAAGCACTTCGACCAGTTCTTCTACGTCTGCGGGCCGCCCGAGATGGTCGATTCCGTTTCGAAAGACCTCAAGGATCTCGGCGCGGACTCCGATAAAATCGTGGTCGAGGAATCCTAATGCCATGCAGAAAATCACCCTGGACCTGCCCGAATCCAGCCGTCGCATCAATCTGCCGGCGGATCAATGGAAGACGCTCAAACAATGGATGGAGGAGACGGACATCGCATACGTGGAAATAGCTCCGGACGAAACCGCTTTGAAGACGGACAAAGAGACCAGCATTGTTTACCGAATCACCGGCAATCACCGTAAAGTCCTCGATTTCCTCGAGCATTGAACGCAAGTCACTAAAATCTGCGAAAGCATTTTCAATTTAAACAACGCTTTTGCTCCGATCGGAGGGGTGCTCGAAGGGCGGAGTGCTTGCCGCTCCTGCAAATACGTTCGCAGATTTTAGTAATCCGATCAATCGGCTTCCGTGCCGCGGAATTTCAGGTTGCTCCAAACGCCCAGAAAAGGATTGGTCACGTTATAAGTCAGAGCGTCTCTACCTGCCTCGGTCACGATGCGTCCGAAGTTGGACTCGGGTTCCGCCAGGCTGTCCCAGAGCCGAAAGCGAAAGCCCCGCCAATACCCGTTTTCGAGCCGATCCTGCCGCAACAGGCCGAGCCCGCTGAGGATGCCCGCCATCTTTCCGCGAGCGTCCATTTCCGCCGTCAAATCCATGCGCTGGCGGACCAGATCGACCCCTTCCTCGTAGAGAATGCCTCCCCTGCCCTGAATCAAAATCTCCGGGCTCCGCATTTCCATCTCCTTGATGTGGACGTTCAAATCCGTTTCCCGGACCACCTTCACCGCGATGCGATCGTAGGGGATCTCCCGCATTGCGGTGACCAAGCGGGAGAGCGCTCCAAGTGCGAGTCCGCTGGTAGGCGTCCACGAAAGGACGGCACCGGTTCTGGCGGCCGCCTCGGAGGAAGACCGGGCGAGAGGACTGCCGGGCGAAATGGCGCGGAAAAGCCCCTCCCGACTTTCGAGATCGAAGAAGAAGCGCAGGTGGTTGGGGGCGGCCTCCAGCGCAGGAAACTTCCCTTCCGCCGTTACCTTCATTTGGAACAGCCCTTCCACCCTGGCTTGCTCCCCCTCCGCCAAGTCCGAGAAAAAGGCGTCCAAGTCGAAATCGCTGACATCGAAGTCCATGGCCAGTTCGTAGGGCTTCGTATCCGCCTCGGCATTCCAATCCAAGGATCCGGAGGCCGCGATCTCCGATTCGTGAAAGTAGGCCACAAAGCGCTCCAACGCGATCCGCTCCGGATTGGAGACGATGTCGCCGGCGAGATCGGTGAATTTGAGGTAGTCGCTGTAGATCGCTTCGCCCAAACTGAAACCTAGGTCGAGATCCGCCGGCATGCCCTTCCAGAAAGGAACCCTGACGGTCTCGGCAACCTCCGGCGCTTCCGCCGTATCCGCCAATGCATCAAAGTCGATTTCCTCGGGCGGCTCCTCCCACTGGTCTTCGGCCTCGTCGGCCCCATCGGCTTTATCGGACGCAGGCGGCGTCGTGTCTCGCACCGGCCTGGGGCCACGCTCCTGCGTGGAGCTCGTAAACCCGCTTTCTTTATCCCCGCCGTCCGTTTCGTCGCTGGCGTCCTCCACTTTCAAGGGCGATACGTCCGGCTTGTCGACGGGTTCGGGCACGGTCTCCCGCGCGGCCCCGAATTCCCGCAACAGCCGCTGCAGATCGCCCGCATACAAACGGTCGCCCTCGATATCAATGCGCAGCAAAGGATCGCCCTCCCTATTCAACCACGTGAAGTCGGTGGCCAGATCGCTCCGCCCGCCCTTTGTCTCCAAATCCACCGTGGCACGTCCCGGCCAGGAACCGCCACCCTCCTTGCGGTCGGCGCTCGCCTCGATTACCGCCCGGCGCACGGCTGGCGCCTCGTCGCGGAAGCGGAAATCGTCGAGTTCTAGCCGCATTGATCCGCCGCCCCCTTCGTCCAGCCCGGCGGTCAGGTCGAAGCGCCCGCCCGTCACTTCGTTTTCGGGAATGAAGCCCTGCTCGAACCAAGACGCCACTTCGCCCTGGAGCGACGCGTGGAAAGTCCTCAAGGCGAGCCTCCGCTCCCGATCGACCTTCAGCCCCGCCTCGCCCGTCAATGGGTCTTCCTGATTCGCCGAAAGTTCGATGCTCTCGAAGGCTGCTTCGGCCTGCGTGGCGGAAAGCTCCAGCGACGGTGTCGCCCTCATGCCGACGGCTTCCAGCAAATCGTTTCCATTCGAGGAAAGGCTCAGCTCTTTGAGCTCGAGCGGATCGCTCGCGGTCACACGGGCACGGCCTTGGCTGATCTTCCACTCGACAGTACCCGAGCCGACACCCCCATCCACCGAGAGCGGCGCGGTCTCGATCAAGGCCAAAGGAAGCCTCAGCGGAAACGTATCCAGCGTGCAGTCGCCCTCGCCCTCCACCCCGTTCAGCGCGTCGTCGAGATTCTTTGTATCCAGATTTTTTATACGTAATCCGTCGTTTGCGACAAAGGAAAACAGGTCTCGCCCGTCCTCCGCAATCCAGCGCAGGGACAGTTCGTCGAAATCGACGCCGACCAAGTCGGTCCGGCCTCCGAGGTCGATGTCGACGCTTGTCGCCTCTTCCCAAGAACGCAAGAGGAAGGGTTCCAAGGCCGGTTGCTCGAAAAGCGGAACAAGCGGGCTCCGGCCTTCAAGCGAGAATGCCGCCGACTCCGGTTCAAAACGATCCAAGGCGATATCGGCCGCGAGGTCGGCTTCGATCAAGCGGTCTCCGTCCCGGTCGGCACGGAGATCGGCCAGGTCGATGACCGCCCGTCCCGGCGAATAATCGAGGCCGGGCCTCAGGCTTAAATCCACGGCGTCCACCCAAAGTCCGCCGTCCTCCGGTCCGATGGACAGGTCTTCGACGGTCCATGGCTCCGTCGATTCCAGCACCAGGCCGCCCGCGTCCGCTCCCGCCGCAAGAGTGAATCCGCCCCGGATATCCCCGCCTTCCACGCGGTAGCCTTCGACGAAGACGGCCAGCGCGTCGACGGGCAGGTCATGGCTCACGGCGTCAAGCCATGTCCCATCCAGCCCCTCGAACTCCGGCCCGCTCTCCCCGAAACGTATGTTCAAAGGCTGCAACAGCCGAGCCTCCAGGAAGCTGCCGCCCTCAGCGCGCACGAGCTCGGCGCGCAAGTTTTCCGCCGTTATTTCACTGCGACGGGCCGAGGCGGCCAATGCCAGTTTAAGCGACGACTTTCCCAGCGCGTCGGACAGGTCCATCACCCGGCTCAGCGCCACGGTCGCCGCCTCCGGCAGCCTGTCCGCGAGATCCTGACGGGCCAAGCCCTCGAGGAAGGCCTCCATTTCTCCCGTCACACTTGCCTGAAACTTTTCCCGCCTTCCAAAATCAATATCCGCCCCCAGTTCCCCGTGCAGCAAGTCGTGACCGCGTGCGTCGAGGCGAAGATCGTCCAAGGCCACCTCAGCCCGATCCGGGCGCACTTCGAACCATGGCGAAAGGGAGAGGTCGACGTCCTCCAACAGCACGGCATCATCGCCTCGCAAGTTCGCGCCCCGTGCCACGAATGGGCTGTCCGACTTGATCGACAGCCGGTCCAACGGACTGCCCGAGAAGTCGAAGCGTCCGCGCAGATCGCCATCGGACAGACGGTAGCCGCCCAAGACGGGATCCAGCCATTCCAGCGGGATCTCCGTGTCCAACGACAGCCACGGACGCTGGATGCCGGACTCGTCGAGCTTGCCGCCCTCGATCATGGCAGCGGTGAAGGTCAGGGGGTGGGACGTTTCCAAGGCGAGCACTTCCATGCCTTCGGTATCCTCGATGCCCAAAACGAATCGTTCAAGCCGCACACGGTCGCCCTTGAATGACAATTCGTGGGCCTCCCTGATCCGAAGATCGCCGACATCTCTCAAGGCCTCGGAAAATCTCTCCAATTGGGAAACTTCCGCTTTCGTCTTCGTGGAATAGTTCCCGCTCATGGCCGCCAAGTCCCAGTCCAGCTCGCCATCGCAGACGCCTTCGAACTGCGGCAGGTCGCTTGCCCAAGCGAAAGGTTCCAGCGTGGCGTTATCCGCGTCGAGCGTGGTATGGGCTTCGATCTTTTCGCCGATGGCGTCATACTCGCCGACGGCTGCGAATACCTGCGGCCCGGCCGTCGCTTCGTCGCGTTCGCGGACCTCCAAGGAAAAGGTCTCCGGCGGATAGTCCGCCTCCGCCGCCTCTGCGGCAGTCATGTCGGCCCATCGGTCATCGGCGGTCCAATCCCCGCGAATGCCGAGGCGCGGGGGTCGTTCGAACAAGGTCCCGAGGGCCTCCGCATGCAGGTCCCAGGTCAGAGCGTGCATCGCCCCGCGGTAGGATTCCGACAGGCGGAAGGTTCCGGACAGCGCCACCTCCTCGACCGCATCGGCCTCGGCGGTGGGCCGCACGCGCAAGGCCTCCACCGCGAATACGCCGTTCGCCTCCGGCGCGAGGCCGCCACCGCTCAGGCGCAGGGACAGATCGGCCGCGGGCAGTTCGAGGCGCGCCTCCGCCGCGAGCGCGTCCAGACTGACGCGCCAACCCAGATCCGTCCGTTCCCAAAGTCCCGGCAGGCGCTCCCGCTCCGCCGCCTCATCGCTCTCCGACGCGACTTGTTTCAATTCGACCACGGCGTCTTCGACCTGCAGGCGTCGGATCGCCAGATGCTTGGCCAGCAGGTGCCACGGGGAATAGTCCAGCTCCAGTGTCGGCAGCTCCAGCCGCCAGTCCTCCGCGTCGAGCTTGAGTCCGCGGACCTCCGCCGAAAAGGGGCCGACGGCCACACGCTCCAACTCGGCCTCGGGATCGATCTTCTCCAGTTGCCCCAGCGCCACCCAGCGCTGGAACGAGGGATTGAAAACGACGACGGCACAGAGCAGCCCCGCCAACGCGAGGCCGGCCAGCACGAGCAAGGGGACTTTGTGGCGTCGTTTCATCATTCATCGCTGAAGCGGCTTTCGCCCCGCCTCACTCCCTTCGTTCCAACGCCGCCACCCGCTCCAAGGTTTTGACCACGGAATCCGGATTCAAAGACATGGAATCGATCCCGTGTGCCACCAAAAACTCGGCGAATTCCGGCTTGTCGCTGGGTCCCTGGCCGCAGATGCCGATCTTGATCCCGGCCTTGTGGGCGGCTTCGATCAACTGCTCGATGGCGGTGGTGACCGAAATGTCCATCTCGTTGAAAAAATCGCTCAAGGCCTCCGAGTCGCGGGAGATGCCCAGCACCAACTGCGTCAGGTCATTCGAACCGATGGAGAAGCCGTCGCAGCGGGCGGCGAAGTTTTCCGCTTGGAAGACGTTGGCGGGCACCTCCGCCATGAGGTAGACCTGCAAGCCTCGCTCCCCGCGCACGAGCCCGTTTGCCGCCATTGCGGCGAGGACGCCGTCGACCTCCTCCGGAGTCCGGCAGAAAGGAATCATGATCACGATATTGTCCATGCCGATGCTTTCCCGCGCGCGCTTGAGCGCGGCGCACTCCAGCGCGAAGGCCTCCTTGAAGTGCTCGGACTGGTAGCGGGCCGCACCGCGAAAGCCCAGCATGGGGTTGCTCTCTTTTCCCTCGAATTGCGATCCGCCGATCAGCTCCGCGTATTCGTTCGTCTTGAAATCGCTCAGCCGCACGATGGTGGGCTTGGGATATTGCGAGGCGGCGATGGTCGCGATGCCTTCGGAGAGCTGGCGGATGAAAAACTCGCCGCCATCTTTCCAGCCTTCGAGCAAGGCCCGGATCTTCGCCCGCGCGTCTTTGTCTTCCACTTTCGACGGATCCAGCAGCGCCAGAGGGTGCGCCTGGATCGTGTTGTTGATGATGAACTCGATCCGGGCCAAGCCGACGCCCCGCGTCGGCAGGGAGGCCCAGCGAAAGGCGGCTTCCGGACTGGCCAGATTCATCATGATCTCGGTTTTCGTCTCGGGCATCGCGTCCAGTTTAACCGTCGTCTCTTCCACCGGAAGCCGACCCTCGTAAATGTAACCCTCGCTCCCCCGGGCGCAGTCGATGGTCACCTCCTGCCCGTCCGAGAGCGCTTCGCTGGCCTCCCCCGTCCCGACGATGGCGGGGATGCCCAGCTCGCGGCTGACGATGGCGGCGTGAGCCGTGCGCCCGCCCTTGTCCGTCACGACGGCGGCCGCCCGCTTCATGATCGGCCCCCAGTCGGGATCGGTCATCTCGGTGACGAGCACGTCCCCGTCCTCGAAGCGCTCGCCTTGGTCCGGCGACGACAGCTTGCGCACCTTCCCGGTGGCCGCGGCCTGCCCGATGGCGATCCCGGAAACCACGGCTTTCCCGGTCGATTCCAGCGAATAGGTCGTCAAGACGGAGCGGTCTTTCTGCGACTCGACCGTCTCGGGCCGGGCCTGCAGGATGTAGAGTTCATCCGTCTCGCCGTCTTTGGCCCACTCGATGTCCATCGGTTTCCCGTAGTGGTCCTCGATCCCCTTGCCCCACCGGGCCAGACGGACGGCCTCCTCGTCGGACAGGACGAAGCGCCGGCGGTCTTTCTTCGGGGTCTTCTTGTTCTCGATCTGGCGATCTTTCTTTTTGCTGTAAACCGCTTGGATCGCCTTCTCGCCGAGGGAGCGGCGGACGATGGGCAGACAGTCCGCCTCGTCCAGCTTCGGCTTGAAGACGACATACTCGTCGGGGTTGACCTCGCCGCCCACCACCGTCTCGCCCAAGCCCCAGGCTCCGTTGATCACCACCACCTCGCGGAATCCGCTATCGGTATCGAGGGTGAACAGCACCCCGGAGGCGCCGGTGTCGCCCCGCACCATGAGCTGCACGCCGGCCGAGAGGGCCACCGCCAGGTGATCGAAATTCTTTTCCTCGCGGTAGCTGATGGCGCGGTCCGTGAAGAGCGAAGCGTAGCATTTCTTGCAAGCCTCCAGCACCGCGTCCTCCCCGCTCACGTTCAAATAGGTCTCCTGCTGCCCGGCGAAACTGGCCTCCGGCAGGTCCTCGGCGGTCGCGCTGCTGCGCACCGCCACGCTGGCCTCCCCTCCCTGCTCCTCGGAAAGTTCGCGGTAGGCCTTCCGGATGGCCGCTTCCACTTCCGGCGGCCATTTGCCCCGCATGATCGCCCGGCGGATCTTCGGGCCGACGGCCTCCACGCCTTCCTTGCGCGCCGCTTCCAGCAGATCGCCGATCGACGCCTCCAACGCGTTGGCTTCGATGAAACGTCGGTAGGCTGCGGCCGTGGTGGCAAAGCCTCCCGGCACCCGGATCCCCCGCTCGCCCAAAGCGCCGATCAGTTCCCCCAGAGAGGCGTTTTTGCCGCCCACATCGTCGCTGTCCTGATTGTTTAATTCCCTCAGTAATCGAACGTATTGACTCTCCTCCCGCTGCATGCCCATGGAATCCGCAAAATACATGCCAAGCAAAATTCCAAAGGGCTTGGCGGAAATCCGAGAGCGCCTTTGAAGATGTCGTCAGGCATTCGAGAATCACGGGGATCAAAAGCGCCCTCCAAAAAAAATGAAAACTCTCCTCCTGTCCAAAGGATAGGAGGAGACAGGCCCCGCGCCCTCCAGGCGCGGGGCCAGAGGTGGTTCCCGCGGTTGTCGGGACCAACCGAAGTTTCCGGCCCAAGACCACCCCCTACCCGGCGCTGCCGGGCGCGGACCCGGACGATCGCCTCGTATTTCCCACGAAAAGAAAAATCACACTCGCCCGCAAATAAACGTCGCAGACCGCTTTCCGAGTCAGACCCGAATGGCGCTAACTTAAGCGGGTTTTCGAAGGTAGCAGCGGACTTCCATCCGCTCGTTCAAACGCCTTAGCGGCAAGATGCCGCTGCTACTTTCGCTAAAGTTAGCGCCATTCGGACTAACGTCTTATCTGAGATAATCTTTCATCGGCTGTTCGAAGATTTTTGTGGAAAAGGCGGTTCTGAGAAAGGCTGAGAAGCGCATCGAAAGGTGTTATCCGTAGTCGGGCGGCCTCTTGACCGGCGTAGCTCGGAGAGCGAAGAGGGTTGGCCCCCGACTGGACCGGCAAGTGGCATTCAACTGCCCGGGGATTTTCCCGGTCGGGGGCGGCCTGCCTTGCGGGTGTTCCAGCTCCTTGGGCGTATCAGGTCGAGGGGCGAGCCCACTCGACTACTTGGGGGCGATTACTTGCCCGACTGGAATCCACGAAGTACATTTCCATGCATTTTGCTCCGCAAAGCCCGCTCAGCTGGTGCATTCTGCAAGGACCTTATGCGGTTGAGACGAACGGTAGCGGGTTCGCTTCAACCCATAAAGAGGAGTTGATAGCCGCGAAAACGGGCATCACTCGCAGCGGCCCGGCCCGGGGTGTTTTTGATCCGCCATCACTTTGGCTTGGCGCATTCGTTCCACTGCGCGGCGGTTAGGGCTGGTGCTTGGATTCAGGAGACGATCGAGTCCGCACTGCGGAAGTTGAGGGCTCGGGTGGCGTCGCTCGGTGCTTTGTTATGGCCGTTGCGGATAAGCTAGCCGCCGACAGGTGCGTGGGCGAGCGTGCGGAAGCGTCGGAGGCCTTGCAGGCGGTCCGTTTTGAAGGGGGTGGCGAACTTGATTTCGATCGCCTTGACCTGCCGGTCTGCCCGAGAAAGTCCTCTTCGAGGGCGGTGCGGGCGAACTGCCGCATAGCTTGCTCCGGTTGCGGTTTCGGGCGTTTCAGATCGCCATCGAGCTCGCGGCGATCGCATTTTGCGCGTAGATGACCGGCCGTCGAGTTGTCGGCAAGACAGCGCCGCAATGGCGTCGAGGTCCAAAACCTGGTGTCTTCGATGTGTAAAATTCGGTTAGCCTTGCTTCCTTCCCATTCTCCGCCCGAAACTCCGTCCATGATCCTTCCGCGAATGCTCGCTTTCTTGCTGATCGCCTCCGTCCCCTGCGCCGGGTCCTCGTGGACGGTCATCGGCGGCCCTGAGATCGCGGTCGAGGGCGACTGCGCGGATTTGACCGAGTTCCACGAAGTCGTCCACTACGAGCCGCCCTTCGGCTCCCCTCCCTTCGAGGCCTATTCGAATACGATTTATCGCCTCACTGCCAACGCCTATCTCGATTTTTGGCTACCCGTTGATGTCGAGGGCGGGGGGTTTTCGTTGCGGGCTTTCGGCACCAACCTGACTGCGGGCATGCGCGTCGAGTTGAATCCGGATGACGGTTACGGAGCACTGGAACTCGAATGGCTCGCTCCGTATGTCATGGAGGCGACCGATTTCACCTTCTCCTGCGGCGTCCAGATCGTCGACGGCGAAGACGTTCTGGAAACGCTGGCAAGGACCGTCACCGTTACCGTCCTCCCCGCGCTTCCACAATTGAGCGAGAATCTGCTGTCGAACGGCTTCCGCATCCGCGACGGCGTCGAACCTGCGGAAATTTACCTGGAACTGACCGATCCCGATGAGACCATCGAAGGCGACGAGCTGCTAATCGAGAACGACGATCCGCGCTTCTCGTTTCAACGTGCGGAGGGCGGTCAAAACTGGTGGACCTTGAGGTGGAACGACGCCCGGGCACTGCCGGTTGTTTCCGAACTCGTCCCTCTGCGTTTCTGGATGCGGGACTTCGATGGCTCCGCCACTCGCTCCACTCCGGCGGATCGGGAACTGATGATTTTCGGCCAACACTACGAAGACTCGCAGATCGCAGCACCCGACCCCACCGAACCTCGCCCGTCGCATCGAACCGTCGCCACGTCCCGCAAGTGTCGCGGACGGCTGGGGGCACGCGTCCCTACCCATTGCAGGCATGGTAGGGACGGCTGCCCCCAGCCGTCCGCGACTCGACGCGACCCCATGAACCTCGAGCGTCGCATCGAACCGTCGCCACGTCCCGCAAGTGTCGCGGACGCATGGGGGCATGCGTCCCCACCCATTGCAGGCATGGTAGGGACGGCTGCCCCCAGCCGTCCGCGACTCGACGCGACCCCGCGAACCTCGCGCGTCGCATCGAACCGTCGCCACGCCCCGCAAGTGTCGCGGACGCATGGGGGCACGCGTCCCCACCCATTGCAGGCATGGTAGGGACGGCTGCCCCCAGCCGTCCGCGACTCGACGCGACCCCACGAACCTCGCGCGTCGCATCGAACCGTCGCCACGTCCCGCAAGTGTCGCGGACGCATGGGGGCACGCGTCCCCACCCATTGCAGGCATGGTAGGGACGGCTGCCCCAGCCGTCCGCGACTCGACGCGACCCCGCGAACCTCGAGCGTCGCATCGAACCGTCGCCACGTCCCGCAAGCTTCGCGGACGCATGGGGGCACGCGTCCCCACCCATTGCAGGCATGGTAGGGACGGCTGCCCCCAGCCGTCCGCGACTCGACGCGACCCCGCGAACCTCGCGCGTCGCATCGAACCGTCGCCACGCCCCGCAAGCTTCGCGGACGCATGGGGGCATGCGTCCCTACCCCGGGCTTCGCGGACCGCATGTTGCCATTCTGCTTGCACTGCTCAGGCCTCTTCGGCTTCGCTCTCGGCATCCCTTTCGACAATGCCCGCGTAGCGCTTGCGCAGCCATAGGCCCAGCACGGTGATGACGACGAAGCCCAAGGCCAGCAGGTAGAGCCATTTGGCTTCGAAGTCCACTACCGCGCCGCCGATGCCCACCGGAACGACGCTGAGGACGATATAAATCGGCGCACCGACCCCGACGAAAATCCGCAAGGGCAAATCGGTCAGCGCCAGCAGATAGAGTTTGGCGAAATAAGGCGGTCCGGGGACGGCGGCCACCACCGCGGTCAACCAGGTCTGGTGCTTGCCCGGAATCGAAGGGATGGCGTAGCCCGAGCGTTTTAAAAAATCCCGGACGGCGGCGCGGAAGGATCCTCTCGCGATGAAGCAGGCGGCGAGGTTATGGAAAAGCAGCCCAAAACCGGCCAAGAGCATCCCCCAGCCGAAACCGAAGCGGAAGCCGGCGAGGATGAGCAGAATGCGGATCGGCACGCCGCACAGCGGCAGGATCAGAAAGCCCACGATCACCCAAAAGGCGGGAAGTCTCTGGCTGAACGCGACGATGGATTCCTGGTTGAGGCTGCCGCGGTAGAAATACAAGACGCACCCGACCACGATGAGGCCCAGGAAGAGCGACAGCCACTTCGCCCGGTCGCGCCGAAATGGATGGGTGACCGTCATTTCGTCTTCTCCAGTGTGAGTTCCGCGCAAAGGGGGAGATGATCGGAGGCGATGCGTGCCGTCGCGGTCCGCGGCACGTCCACCTCGCGAACCGCGAAGTGACCGCTCAGGAAAATATGGTCCAGGCGGACGATGGGCTGGATGGAAGGAAAGCCCGGGCGGGCGCGGACATTTCCGGCGACCTGCCAGACGTCGGCGAGGGACCGTGCCAGGCGGCGATAAACCCGCGAGCGGGGGCGGGAGTTGAAATCGCCGCACAGGATCACCGGCTCGTTTGGCGGAATACCGCCCAGCCAGTGTTCGCCGAGGAGCCTCGCGGCCTGCTCCCTGCGCTCGCCCCGGCCCAGACCGAAGTGGGTGTTGATGAAGTAAAAAGGCCGGCCCCCGTCCGGAATGATGCGCAGACAGATGGCGCCGCGCCCCTCCCGTCTCCGGGCCGCCGGGGTGAGGAAGCCGGCCCGGATTCGCTGGAAGGGAAATTTGGAAAAAACGGCGATACCGTAGCCCTCCCCTTCATTCTCCAGCATGGTTTGGAACACATGCTCCATCCGCAAATGGCGGGCGATCAGGTCGGCCTGATCCTGTCCGCCGCTGGAAGCGCGGTGGGCGTCCACTTCCTGCACCGCCACCAGATCCGGATCGTAGGCGTTGATCACCCGGGCGATGCGCTCGGGCCGGACTTTTCCGTCGAGTCCCCGGCAGCTGTGCAGGTTGTAACAAATGACCCGAAGGTTCGTACCCGCGCCCGACCTCGGCGGGAGCTTGGCGACGCGCTCGTCCCCGGGGCCCTCGCCACCGAGATAGTGGCGCGCGATTTCACGCAATTCCTCGCCGCGCACGCGCCGTGCCGTGGCCGGCAAGTGCGCGAGGTGCCAGCGCCGGATTCGGTCGGGCAGAAGGAGAAAGCCGTGCGTTTCCTCCGGCCCCGGCGCGCCGTGGGCGCCGTTTTCGAGGGGAAAACTGAGTGCCGGTCGCCCGGGGTCCCAGCCGCTGATGACAAAATCCCCGGCGTCGGGGTGTCGGCAGAGTCGGGCCGTGTCCTCGGCCACCTCCTCTAAAAAGGGATGTCCCGCACCGAACACGCGCTCCTTATCCGCCGACAAGTCCCATTCGCCCTCCGCATTGAAGGCCCTGGGGGTGCCCTGCGGACTCAGGACAAGGACGAGCGGCACCCCGGTGCCGACAAGCTTCCGGGCGTAAGCCGCCTTCTCCGCCTCGCTCAGTTCGAGCGGCAGGTAAATATGCCCGACCGGCCCCATCGCCGTGACCACGATTCGGGAGTCCGCATCCGGAATCAAATCGGGCGGCCTTGGCTCGCTCCGCCGCAATCCGAACAGAGCTTCGCAGCGCTCCACCGTTTGCCCCACGAGTTCCGGAACCGGCGCCGACCGCTGCCAGATCCGGAGCCCTTCCGTTCGCCCGCCGCCGAAGACCTCCGAGATCGCGGCCCGGAGCGGGCGTCCGTTCCGCCGCTCAAAAGACTCCGTCCGCTCCTGACCGTGATCGGCATAGATGATCAATTCGTAATCGCGATAGTCCGAGCGGTGCGCGGCCCGATAAATGTCGCGGATCGTATGGTCGATGCCCCGCAGCGACCAATGCGCGAAGGCCGAACCCGGGCCGCGGCGATGCGCCTGCTCGTCGTAACCGAGAAGGTTCGCATGAACGATCCGTTCGCCCCCCTCGATATCCAATAAAACGCGGAAACGGATCAATTCGCGGAGCAGCACGCAGACACCGACCCGGGTGGGCACGAACTGCAACTCCTTGATGAAATTCCGGCGACGATAGAGACCTTTGAAGAAGTCGATCAGAGCCAGCACGAATTCCAGCAAAGCGAGGCCGAACATGCGCAGGATTTTCGGCGCGTATAGCAAGCCCAGGAGAAGCCATTTGAAGGGATGTAGTTTCCGGAGAATGGCATTCGGAGAGAAATCCTCGGCGCAGTAGCGCGAGCCCGCGGCGCCCGCCCGATAGACGTTGGAGTAGCTGCGCCCTCCCTTCAGGAGCGCGGATCCCGCCGCGTGCTCCAATTCCGCGCCGAGCTCGGTGGCCACATCGGCCTCATACATCTTGACCGCACGGCCAGCCTTGCGCTGAAGAAAATGAAAGGCAGGCACCGCTCCCCGGCGGCCGAAAAAGATCTCCGCCTGCACCGCCGGCGTGGTCGAAGGCATGCCGGAGTAGAAGCTTTCCAGCGAAAAATGCCGCTCCCGGATCAAGCGGGCCAGAAACGGCAAACGCCCCTTTTCCATGGCCGCCTCCATCTGCCTGCGCGACAGCCCGTCGACCTGAATCATGATCAGCCCCGGTTGATCCGACCTGCCCCGCACTACTTTGTGACCAAACAGATGCGCGGCCAGGCGGCTCCGGTTGAACTTTTTCCGCAGCCGCCGCGCACCCACGGAAATCCGGTCAATCAAGCGACACCTCCGATTTGTCTTCGCTCTGGAAGGCGGCCCGGACGGCGGCGGATTTCGCCATCACAAGCTCCCACTCGAGTTCCAAATCGGCCAGTACGCGATGCCAAAAATCCGGCAGCTCGGCGGCCGCACCCGGCCGGTGCCCGTCGGCCATGCGCTCGTAAAGGGACAGCACCTTCTCGCCGCAGACATCGCTATCGTAAGCTTCGGCGGTGGTGCGGGCCGCTTCCGAATAGCGACGCAGGGAGGCTTTATCCTGGAATAGAGCCGACAAGCTTTCGGTGAACCGCTCCACCGGGGCATCGGACGGCAGGAGCACGCCGTTGCGTCCGTCTTCGACGACCTCCCGCACGCCCGGGCCGTCCAAAGCAAGCACCGGTTTGCCGGAGGCCATGGCTTCGGCCAAGACAATCCCTTGCGTCTCCGTCTGGGAGGCGAAGACGAAGCAGTCCATCGCCGCATAGGCGTCCCTGAGCGTTTGGCCGGATAGCTTGCCCGCCAGGTGAATCTGACGCTCGGCGGCCTGTTGCTCTAGGATCGAGAGCATCTCCGTCCGCGCGTCGCCCTCCCCGACGATCAGAAAGGCCGCGTCCGGATTCCGTTTCAGGTAGCCGCCGACCGCTTCGGCCAAGTAAGGCAGGTTCTTCTCTTCCGCCAGCCGTCCCACCGTGCCGACCACTTGGGTGTCGGCCGAAATACCCCTGGCCTCGCGAAACGCCCTGCCGTCGGCTCCGGCGAAGGCTTCGAAGTCGATCCCCGTCGGAATCGCCTCGACGGGGGTTTCGACACCGCGCTCTTTCAGCAGTTTGGCGATACTCTCGCTGGGAGCGATGATTCCGTCGCACAAGTTGCAGTACTCGGTGGAAAGGCCCACCGCCATCCGCTTCAGCGCGGGCGAATCGAAGGGAACATAGTGGGTGTAGCGCTCGTAAAGCGTGTGGTGCGTGAATACGATCGGCACCGCCATGCGGCGCGCCACCCGCAGCGCCGCGTCGCCGAGGAGAAAGGGGTGGTGGCTGTGCACGACGTCCACCCCGAAGTCTTCCACGAACCGCCAGATCGTATTCGGAATCGGGATACGAACGCTGAAATCACTGCCGTTGAAATTCTGGATGGCCGGGACGCGCAGCACGTCGGGATCGTCCTCGGCTCCCTCGAATTCGGGGGCGACGATGCGCACCTCGTGCCCGCGCTCGCGGAAGCTCGTCTCCAGCGTCCGCACGGATTTCGCGACCCCGCCGACATGCGGCAGGTAGGTATTGGTGAAAAAGAGGATATTCATGACGTCTCTTTATCCAGACGATAGGTGAAAGGCCCCGTTTCGGATGCGCCGTGCCCCTCGACCGCGACCACGATGCGGGGCGGCTCCTCCCGCCAGGCGGCTTCGACGAAGAGCTGCCCGTCCTCCACGCGGACCGTGACCGGCCCCCAGGCGGTCAGGCTGGGCCCGAAGCGCAGTGCCTCGCCCGTCTCCAGCCACTCCGGCAGGATGCCCGAGCCGATGACGAGATGATCTTCCTCCTCGCGGACAAAGCAGTTCCGCAGCATCATGATCCATTCGGCGGCCGCCCAGCCATGCTGGCCGTCGCCCATGCAACCGCCCAGCGTGCGCGGATGGATCGCCTCGGGCCATTGCCCGGTGGGCGTGGCCAGCTCGGCCACCCGCCGAATAATCGCGGCATAGCCGGAATCGCCGGCCCGCAGCAGGGTTTGCGCGAGATCGAGGCTCAGGTAGGCGTTGATGCCCGAATGAATCATCTCCTGGAAAAAGCCGCCCCGGTGGAAGCAGTTGCCGATGAGGAATCCCGCCGTTTTCATCATGCGCCCGTCGCCGGGAGGAAAGAGTTGCAGCGGGTAATCGGCCACCATGGAGCCGATGGCGCCGGCATCCAGCCGACGGCCCGGCGCGGCGGGAACCGCGCCTCGGGCCCGGCGGTCGGGAATTTGTCCGATACTCTCGCGAATGCTTACGGCGAAAGCCTCGGCCAGCGAGGACGCCTCCTCGGCGGCTTCCACATCGCCCCGGCGCCGCCAGTGCCGCGCCATCGCCTCGAGGCCGCCCCAAGCCCAGAAATCATCCCAGTAGTAGTAATCGTTCGGCCCCAGATGCTCCGCGCTGAATCCGGCCGGCAGCAAACCGGCCGTGCCGTCCGTGCGCCCCGCCGGGAGCCGCTTTCGCTCCAGCCAGCCGACCGCCTTGCGGAGGGCCTCGCCTAGTTCCGGACCGAGTTCGCGTCCCGTCAGCTCGCTGAAACGCGCCGCGATCCAAAGCACCTGCCCGTTCGAGTCCCACTCCCCTTCTTGGGAGAGGAAATAGCCCCCCCGGGTCTGCCGGCCCGGAAAGCCGTCCAACACCCGCTTGGCGCGCACCCCCTGGTTGATGGCCAACAATGGATGCAGCATGAGACAGGCGTCGCGGAACCAGAAACGCCGGTAGGTGTAGGGACCGGGAATCAAATCGTCGGCCGACAAAAGCAGGAGCGTCTTGACGGCGGCATCGTAGAGAAATTGCATACGCGCGTCGGGAATCCGCAGCCGGGCCGTGCCCTCCATGGCCGACGGCCAGGACTGCGGCTCGGCGCGCTCCTGCGGAATTTGCTTGAGATCCGGCGCCAAGCCGACGGATACCTCCAACTCGCGCGACCGGCCCCCATCGAGGCGGAAGAGCGCCGCTCCGGTGGCCATGCCCACGTCACAACTCACCTCCCGTCGCTCCTCCCCGTCCGCCAGATCGAGGTAGATGTCGCCGTCCGCATAGTGCGCCATTCGAAAGCCGTCGGCTACGGAATCGAAACGAACGGTCGAGTCATCATTCACCCGGATCTCCTGATTCGAAGCCTCGGCGGTGATTTGGTGAATGAACTGAATCCCCTCCGGATTGTAGGGGCGGATCGCCACCACCAACCAAGCCTCCGTATCCGAATGCGCCCGCACTTGAGTCACCGCCTCGGGATGCTGACGCCGCCCCTCAAGCATGCGGGTCTCCAAATCCAACCGCATGCCCTGCGACTCGGAAGCTGTCGCAACCGTCAAGTCGGGTTCCAAGTGCAGCCGCTGCGCGACCGACTGATCTTCCAGTTGACTCGGCAGCAATTGCTTCGCCTCGGAAATGATCCAAAAGTCCAGCGACCACCCGTCGTAGAGCGGGGTGACTAGGCCGCGCGGATCCACGATGGGATATACGGCCAGATCGGGCAGGCCGACCGCCGTCCAGTTGCGGTGGGTGAGGTTGATGTGGCTGAAGGAGAAGGCCCTTGGCACGAAGGAACGGCTTTCCGGATTGAACTGCCGCTCCACCCAGTAAGGCCAAACCCAGTCCAGATTATGCTGAATGGCCTTCGAATTGACCAGTCCCCGGGCGTGAAAGACGATGCCCGCGCGGAGTAATTCGAGCGGCTCCGCCACCTCCGAGGGCTGCGCGAAGCTCCGCATCCTTGCCATCAACATGGCCGGATCCATCACGCCATAGTGCCGGGCGGCGCGCTTGACGAAGAATTTCCATGGAAGGAATCGAAACATCGAAGTTTACACCCGATCTCTCGCCGCAGTGACGCCCACGGCCTCGGCGCAATGGGCGCCGCAGTACATCGAATTCTCCGACTCCACGCCGTGCCCGAGGATTTTCACCCCGCAATGACCGCAACGAGGGGCCAGCGCATGCGCCGCGCATTCGAAGCTGTCGAAGATGTGCCGCTCGCCGTCTTTAACTATTTCAAAGGCCTTATCGTATTCGTTACCGCAGGTTTCACATTTCATAATTCGAAGGGATTGAGCTTATTTATTCGTATGCATAACCGCGCTAATTTTATGCCAATTAATTAAACTTTCCGGTGCCTGCACCGGACGCCCCACTTAAGCGACGGGCTCGATCAGCAAGAGGAGACCAATTGAAATCGTTCAGAAGGTCGACCCGTTCGCTTGTTCGCATTTTGCACGCTTGCAAATCATTTTATTTGCATTTTGCAACGGCCTCCATGGCTTTATTTATCCTTGGTCCGCGTCAGTATTTCAGTAAATCCGCCCGCGTATTTTCCGCTTTCGTTTCGGGACGCCGCCGTCGGCGAATCAGTTCGAACGGGCTTGGCCGGCTCCGCTTCGCATCGGCTTCAATTCTTTAAGTCGAAGGGACCCGATTGCATGGAAGCGGCACTAGTGGTCTGTCGAAATGCCCTGCTCCGACGGCGAACCACCCCTGAACGCATCGCCTGGACGGCGATGCGTCCTGTCCCCTCCTTGGCCAAGGCGGGGAGTTTGCGGTCTAGCTCAGCGATGCGTGCGCTTCGACAAGCCTGCCTCTCGTCAAACCGTTGAATCCTTAGGTGGACGCCCATGCGCCGAGTGGAAAACCGGACCAAGCGTGAGACTTTGGAAGCATCGGCAAGGCGGGCGGGTCCTCCAAATTCTTACGAATTCGGCTGCGCCTCGGATCGGCTGCCGCGTCGCCGAGCCGCTCGCGGCAACCTTCTCCCAAGGATTCTGAAGGGCGTAGTCCTCTCAAAATCCGCTGTGACTGCGTCGACGCCAAAACAGCGCCTCGGGGTCCGTCGCCCGCAGGGGGACCAAGAACGGTCCCGGGCCCGAATGAACCGGTCGCCAATCGGCGGGCTGCAAGGATGAGGTTTGCTCGAGGATGCCCGACTCGCCGTCCGCCCAGTTCAATTCAAGAAAGTCGGCGTGGGCGGTGATGGACGGGGACGACGGAGCCGAGAGCAGCGATCCCAGCCCCGAACGCGCTCTCTCGATGCGATACACGAAGCTTTCGCTGACCTTGTTGTAAACGGTGAAGACCTCATGCTCGTTCACGTAGAACTCGGGATCCGTCCGCAGGGCGGGATCGATCCCATCGTCACAGCGCAGTTGGATCGTGTCGAACCCGTTCAAAGCCGGCGACAACAACCAGATCTGCGCCTCCTCGACCGCTCCAATGCCGGTGCCGGGCCGCTCGATATTCAGGCAGATGAAGCTGCGTCCTCGGAAAACGAAGGCCTCGGGCGACGAGGCCACGGTGTATCCGCCGGCGACCGCTTCGTCCGGCAAGCCCATCTCCCCGACCTCCGCCCAGTTTCCCCATTCTTCCCGCTGGAAGAAGCGGAAGCGCCGCCCGTCCTCGACCACGCCCACCACCAGCGCGCCTCCCATTTCCGGGGCATGTATCGCCACCGGCAGGCCGAGGTCCTCGTCCGAGGCGTAAACCGTCGTGCGCAGACCGGAGGGCAGCTCGAAGTGATACAGCTCCCCGGCGGCGACATCCGGCCCGGTCGCGAACAGCACCGCCGCCTCGTTGGTGATGAAACGCGCGTGGGACGGCTCCCGCGGACCGAAGGGAATCAGCGGGATTTCATTCGCGGGGTTGCTCAGGCTGGCCGCCGTCAGCACTGGCTCGGTGCCGTCCTCGAGAATATACATCACCCACTTTTCGGTCAGGTCGGGGCCCTGCGAGGTCTGGAAGGTCGATCTCACCACGCTGTTGTCAGCGAAAATCGGGGCGGTCTCCCAGCCTTCGCGGGTCGGGCGGGCCTCCCAGAGATTGGGCAATCCGTCGATCTGTCGATTGTAGATCAGGGACCATCCGCTGTCATCGACGGCGAATTCCGGGCCGTTCCAGGAGATCAGCAAGGGGGTCGCCCCGGTCGCGGCGGTTTCCAGCGATCCGGGAATCAAGCCGCCGCTCTCTTCGTCGAGCAGGCCCAACCAGATCCTCCCGTCCGAGGTCTGGAAGGCCATCTGATTTCCCACCGGATTGACCTCCGGATCGATCCAGCCGCTGTCCGGCTCACCGATCGGGAGGGCGGGAACGCGCTCCGGCCGGGCGGCGTCGTAGGCCTGCCGGATTTCGGCGAAGCTGCGCAAGGCGGGCTCCTGCGCGAGACCGCTTCCCGCTGGGACCTCCGTCAGAAAAATCGCGTGCAAGCCCCGTTTGCGGTCGATCCAGGGGTAGGTCCCATAGGCTCCCGGCGAAGTGACTTCCTCCACCCCGAATCGCGCCGGATCGTCCGCCAGCACCCAGGCCCCGAAACTGTAGTATGGAGGGCGGCCGTAGGGATAGTGCGGGCTTTCCTCGAAGAACGGGGATTTGGCGATGGGCTTGTCCCGTCCCTCGCCAGAGTAGAACGGGGCCAGCGAGGCCGTTCCGAAAATCAATTCGCCATCCGGCCCCAGCCCGTTGGCCGCGAGCATGCCGAGAAACCTCAGGTATTCGGCCCCAGTGGTCACGACTCCACCCGCCACCGCCGGATTGGGGAGGAAATTGGAAAAACTCGACTGTTCCATCCCGAGCGGTTCGAAGAGAAAGGTTTCGGCGACCGTCTCCCAGTCGGGCAATCCGGTCGCGCGGACCGCCGCCAGACCCGCCGCCTGCATCCCGCCGCCCCAATAATAAATCACCTCCCCCGGCGTGTCGGGCACGGCAACCTCGGCGATCTCGGCCACCGATTCCTCGTGATTGAAGCTCGGGTTCCATTGCAGGGTGTTCTCGAACGAATCGGCGGGAACCATCCCCGCCGTCATGCTGAAGGCCTGGCGGATGGTGATGCGCTCCTTGTCCGGTCGGTCGAAGTCGTCGACGTAAAGGCTGATCGGATCGTCGAGCGAGAAATACCCCGCCTCCGCCACCGCCAGCATGATCGCGCCGGAGAACCACTTCGAGGCCGAGGCCATGGGCAGGACCGTGAACTCGTCGATCCCGTCCTCGAAGGCATAGATCCGCTCCTCCCCCTCGTAGAGGTAGAAGGCAAAGGGCTCGGGAAAATCCTCCGCCAGTTGCTCGTGGAAGGCCTCCAGCCCGCTCAGGTCGTAGTCCGCCTCCGTCTCCGGCATCGCCAGCAGGTATTCCCAGACCGGGCGCACGACCGGCTCGCCCCCGCCGTCCAACTCCAGGGCGGCATCGACGCTCAGGGCGTTGTGATAGTTGTCCTCGGGATCCCCGTCGAAGGCGATCGGCGCGGCGTAGTAGAGCCGGCGCGATTGCCGGTAGGGCGCGCTGGCATCGTCCACCACCCGCTCGCCCCCGTCGTCCGTCATCCCGTAGGCGACCCAGGTGGGGGACTGTAAGTGCGGCGGCACGGCCTCGTCGAGCAGGTGGGTGAAGCCATAAAACCGATCCGGCGACGTCGCCCCCGGCTCGGCGATCCATCCCGCCGGGCCGCCCTGCCACCAGTCGGTGGCCGAAAACTGGATGCACCGGGCCACCGCGTGCCGCTTGGCCGTGAATCCCGCATGCCCCCCGCCCTGCGACTGCCCGCCCACCAGGAAACGGCTCCATTCGGGCGCGCCTTCCGCATCGACGAAGCGATCCCAGCCCGCATCCGGATAGGTGAAGGCGAGGTAGTCGAGCAAGGCCGCCAGCCGCCCCTCGATCGAATCGTCCGCATCCACCGTCACCTCACCATGGAGATCCTCGCCGGTATGGATCTCCATCCGCGCCAGCCGGAAACACTCGTCGCTCGGGGCTTTGCGGCAAAAAACCATGTTGATCGACTCGTCGTTCGGATAGCTCAACCCGATCACATGGTGCCCCATCGCCGCCGCCGTCTCGCAGAACCGGACGTAATCCGACGGAGCCGCCCCCGTGCCCGGATAAAAGAGCAGCAAATAGCCCGTCTCCGTCCCCGGTTCCGGCACAAAGACCCAGTGATCGGCATCCTCCGCGCTCAATCCCGGATTCGTCGCCGCCGGCGGAACCTGCAAAACATCGAAGGCACCGGCCGACCCGGTTCCCAAAACAATGAGCAGCATGCCAAAGAAAAGAGACGCGCGCATCACTCCGGTTTAACGCGGCAAACCCGAAAAAGTTTCGACATTTCTAGAAATGAGAGCCCATCCAAGGCAAGCCCACCCCGCCCAACCAAGCGGAGACAACAGCGCCCTCGGCCAAGCCGCGGTTCGCCGCGCGGCTGACCGGAGCGGAAGCGCTTCGGAATCTGGCGGCGGGACCTTTCATCCTTAAAAGACGAGTCGATCGCCGCAAGTATGCTGTTTCTCAAAAGTCTTTGCGGGAATGGGTAACCATCCCGCCCTCCGGGCACCCCCTCCTATCCCGCTCCGCGGCACAGGAGGGGAGTTTGAAACAGCAAAGACTTTTGAGAAACCCTCTATGCGCGAAAGGCGCAGAAGGCCGGACCGAGGAGTTTTCCGTTTTTCGCTATTTTGGTCTGACGCAGATCCCCCCCATGACTGTCGGCGAGGTTTGTTTTTTTGAGGCGTTTGCGGCCCTTTGCGGCTATTCGGACTGCGGCACTCAGTGAGCGTTCTTCTCCCACATCTTCGGGCCAGCGCTTTTCATGGTTAAACTCGTCGGCACGGATTAAAAAAAGAACAAGAACAAAGCAGGTCGAGCGAACCTTGGAATCGGACCGGGCTGAGTGTTCGCCTCGGAGAAATCCCAATACCCATCAATCGGGGCGACCGGAATCCGCACTCCCGCAAACATTCAAAACCGGCTGCCCGGCCGGCCGGGACCGATCGTTTCCGACCTAAAATCGATACTTCCGCCCTCGAAAGAGGATTTGCTCTCCCCTTCTCCCGTAGCTCGACGGCGAACGCCGTCGAGCAATCCCGTCCCGATTCCACCCTCCCACACCGACTTCGTCGGCGTGCTACAGCCCGTCTTTCCCTATTCGGCGTTATTTTGATAGATTTAAGCGTATTCAAGGGGCTGAGGAGCCAAAGCTCGGCACCACAGTGATGGAGTGTAAATGCTAGACTCCTACGCGATCTAGCAGAAAAAGCAGAGAACTTTTTTGACAGGCTCTTTCGTGGTTTACAGACTAGCCAGTATGGAAGAGGAAGACACAAAAAAGAATCTCCGACCTCGTTTGATTGGGAAATATTCTTCTTTTTTCGGGCAGTTTGGAGTGGTCGCGGCGATGGCAATTTCCCTGAACTTACCGTTTTCAGGCGATCTTTACGGGAATCCGGAAATTGCTCTGGCGGCCTTGTATGACCGTGATGCGGGCGCCCCTGTTGAAGGAGTCGAGGTCTTCAACGAGTCTTGGCTGACAGTGCTTGTGCGGGCCGAAAATACGGAACCCGAGGAGGCTTCGCTCGATGTGGCGGTTTCCGCCTTTAGTGAGTCGAGTCCCGAAGGCGAGGTCGTGGCCACGCAGGAGTTGGCGGTGCCCCCCGGCGGGCAATCCGATTTTTTGATCGATGTCTGGCTCGAGGAACCCGGCAGTTATTTTTTGGTTGTCAATGATTCGCCCGCCGGACGCGTCGAAGCGACCGAACTGGAAAAGCGGCCCTTTTCGCTCTGGGTCGAATCGCGCCCGCCCGGCGATTTGGCGCCGGCGGATGCCCGGGGGCCTTCCGACCGTGCTCCGGGCAGCAACCTTCCGAATCTGGTTCGATTTGCCCTCGGTGAGGCGGCCGATTCCGATCCCGGGATTATTGAGCCGGAGATTGAAGACCGGAACGGAGAGGATTACATGACGTTCTCGCTTCCGACCAGCGATGCGGCTTTGGGCGTGAGGCTCGGCGTCGAGTTTTCCGATTCGCTTGATGATTGGGCGGAGGCCGAGTCTTCCCTTGAGTCTAAAAATATTGAGGTGACGGAGGAGCCGGATGGAACACTGGTGTTCAGGGACAGCACGCCCGTCGGGAGTGCTCCGGCACGTTTTGCCCGGATCGTCGCACAAAAGGAGACCCTCTCGTTTCAGGATTCGGCCTTCGAAAACAAGGTGCGCGCTGCGCTGGCCGGCGAACTCAACCGGCCCGAGTTGACCGACCCCGAGGAGCCGATCGACTACGACGACGCCGCAGCCCTGACCGCACTCACCGCAATCGACCAGGGCATCTCCGATCTCGCAGGGGTCGGGCAGCTTTGGAATTTGCGTTCCTTCCGGCTGGACGAGAATCCAGTCAGTGACCTGCAGCCTCTGGCGGAACTGCCACTGCTGGAGTCCTTGCAGCTGAGCGACACGAATGCGACCGATCTCGCTCCCCTATCCTCGGCAGATAGATTGCACACCCTCGTTCTGCGGAACACACCTGTCTCCGATCTGTCGGGCCTGAGTGGTCTGGGGCAATTGAGCGAGTTGGATCTAGCCGGCAGTGCGGTAACGGACCTTTCCCCGGTTTCGAGTCTCCCGGGTCTGCGCGTGCTGTCTTTGGCGGACACCGCCGTCGACGACATCACACCGCTGGATGCTCACCCGAGCCTACGCGAGATCAACCTGGGTGCCACACAAGTGGACGACCTTGATGCCCTGCGCGATATTCCGAATCTAGACCGCATTGATCTGAGCAACAACACCGCATTACAGTCAAAGCCCGGGAACGTTGCTCCTCTGCAGCCTTTGCTCTCGACGTCCGCCCAACAGATTCTTCTCGAAGGAACAACCGGGCTGGACTGGAACGATTACAATGAGACCTGGCTCTGGGTGGATCGGCTGGAGGACGAAGGCCGCTTCGTCGCGCCGGAGAATGCAGCGGGCCCCTTGACGGAGGTGACTGTTTCCCTGCAAGACGAAGACGGCAGCCACACGGCACCGCCCACCGAAGTCAGCTTCACCACGCTGAGCGGGAGCGAGCAACGCATCCTCGTCCAGCCGGGAACAACCGAGAGTCTGGAGGATGTCGCCTACCTGACCCGGGTCACGCCCCTGCCCGGCGGGGGCTGGCGCATCACCCCGACCGTGCCCGGCTACACGCCCGCCGACGCTTGGCGGATCCTCAGCGAATACGACCGCTCCATCCAACTCAAGACCCGCCCGGTGGGGACCCTCGTCTTCGAACTGCGCAAAAGCGATTATTATGTCGAGGGTGTCCTCGTCGACGACAACGGCGACTATCTCGCCGGAGAAGATGTTCGTATCACCGATCTGGAGACGGGTGATGAAACCCTGGTGCAAACCGACTTCGACGGGCATTTCCATCTCGATTTCGATGAGCTGAAGCCCGGGGAGGTCCTCGTCGAGCCGCTGGTCGCCGACTTGGAGTTTACCCCGCTGCAAACTTTGAACGTGCGTGACTATGGCGAAATCAGCCCGACCACCTTTGGCCCGGACGAAAAAATCGCATTCGTCGATGGCGGCAATCTCTATGTCATTGATCCGGACGGGACGGATCAACAGCAGGTCAATGCGCGCACCGGGGCCGCCCGCCTGCCGAATTGGTCGCCGGATGGAGATGAACTTTTGTATAACGAGGGTGACTCTTTGCGCAAAGTCAGCGCCAGCGGGGTCAGCGATACGGAGATCGTCGGTGCCGGTGATTTCGGTTCGTCCTCGGATACCTTCCTCTTCTTTATGGGCAGCTCGTGGGCACCCGATGATACGGTGGTCTTCAGTGCCGACGCCGAAGTGGGGTCCTCGCCCCAGTTGGTGCTTCAAAATGTATTGTGGGAGACCGGTCCGAACGGACAATCAAGTTTCGACACCAGCGATATCGTCCAGGAGCAGGCATGGGAACCGGGCGAATACGAACAGACGCTACTGCATCCCGACTTTTCTCCGGACGGCACACAGATCCTTTACACGGCAGGGAAAAACACCCGACCCGACTTTGATGATGTCGACGTGACACCGGGCGTTTGGCTACTCGACTACGAGGGCTCTGACGAGCGTCAGTTACTCGTAGAGGATGCCAGCCACCCGAGCTGGTCGCCGGACGGCTCCGAATTCGCCTATCAAAAGAACGGCGAGCTTTACATCCGTCAGATCGACGGTTCCGCTTCGGCCACACGCTTGGCCGACACCCATACGGAGGTGCGGCGCCCCTCCTGGTCGCCCGATGGAGAATGGATCGTCTATGAAAATGACGAGGCGCTCTATAGGATTCACGTCGATGGCGGCGATCCGATTTATTTGACTGACGGCACCGATCCGGCCTGGAGCCCTGATTCAGGAACATAGTGGGTGACAGGCGAGGGTTCCCGGGAGCGGGCATCTGTTTCCAACTGGACCGCCAAGGTCGTTCCCTGCCCTACCCGGCTCAACAGACGCCGCATCAAAAGCAACAGCCTTGTCAGTGTTGATACTCTCGGTTGGGTGCTTTGAACAACTCCAAGCAGAAACACTCGACCTACAGATATCTGTATCTTAACCGCCGCTATTCAGTCTCCGCCGAAGATCTCGAACAGGTCAACCGAATGGACCGAGTTCCAGAGAATCCATGGGACTGATTCTGGATACCGCAGCCTTGATTGCGCTGGAGCGATCAAGAAGTGGTCGTGATGCGGTAAATTTGGATTCGAAGCAGATTTACGCGCTGCCCGCCATCGGCTGGGCGGAGGCCCTGGTAGGGGTCCGCATGGCTGCGGATCCCTCGCACGCGGCCCGCCGCTTGGCGCGTTTGGAAGCGATTCGCCGCATCACAGGAATCGAGGACTTCACAGACGCCGTCGCGGAGCACTATGCCGATATTTTTGCCCCGCTTTCACGCAATGGAACGCTCATACCAAAAAACGATATTGCTGTCGCAGCGACCGCGCGGCGGCTTGATTTTGGAGTTTTAGTTGGCCCGAAGGACGAAGCTTATTTTCGTCGTATTTCAGGTTTGGATGTTCAGGTCCTCGGTGCGGCACCGTGACGGAGTCCGTCGATGACGAAAATCTGGCTACCGGATCGGGGAGTTCACATTGAGTCCACAGAGAACGCGGGTCTGCCTCAATTTTCAAAATTCAAAAAAACTTTTGAACTTTTGAAAAATGAGCGGGTCACTGAGGTATATGGAATCACCTCACCTTCAGATCACGGCTCAGCTGTGCCAGGCCCTGTCCAGCCCCGTTCGAGTGCGTGCCATGAATTTTCTGGCCCAAGGGCCCTGGCCGGTCGGGCGGCTCGCGGCGGAGTTGGGCCGCAGCGTCGCCAGCACCAGTGCCCATTTGAAAATCCTGAAGGCCGCTTCGTTGATCGAGTCGGAAAAGCACGGGCACGAGGTTCGTTATCGCGTCACCTCGACCGAGGTCCTGCGCGCCCTCGCAGTCGTCCAAAGCGCGGCCGAAGCGACCTCACCCGCTTTCCGCGAATGGTCCCGCAACTGCGATGCGGATCCCCGCTTATTCCCGGAGTGGGACATGGGGCGCTTCGCAAAGCTTCTGGCGGCAGGGAAAGCCGTGCTGCTCGATTTTAGAACCCGTCTCGAATTCGCCGCCGGACATCTGCCGGGGGCGATTTCCTGGCCTTTTGAAACTTTGGGGAGGGCCCGCAAGGATGATTTTGATCTGAGCAAGCAAATCATCGGCTACTGCCGGGGGCGTTGGTGCAAGAAGGCCTATGCGGGAGTGAACCTATTGAACGAAGCGGGGCTGCCGGTCCGTCGACTCCGCGGCGGCGCCGTCGAATGGAGGCTGGCGGGCCTGGCTTTGGAGCAATGAGGCGCCCCACAGTTTCCTGGGCAAATTCAAGCGAGCCTCGGCCCACCGATCGCGTCGTTATCACACAAGCACAAACCACAAGAAACAGGACAGGAGAGAAAAGATGAAAGACCAACCACTGAACAAAAACCACCGCTTTGGCTTCTCGAGGCGTGAATTCCTTGGCCACGCGGGTGCCATTGGCCTCGGCTACGCCTTCCTCAGGGGATCCAGTTCGATCGCCCGCGCGGCCCCGACGCAAGCGGGGGGGCCATTGCGGCACCCCGGCCTGATTTTCGAAACCTTCGAGGCGGGGGGCATTTCCCATTATTCCTATTTTATCGGCGACCATATCAACGGGACCGCCGTGGTGATCGATCCGAAACGCGATGTCGATGACTACCTGGGCCTGGCGCGCAAGCACCGGCTTCGGATCACCCACGTGCTGGAGACCCATGTGCACGCCGACTTCGTCTCGGGACTGCGGGAGCTGGTGGATCAGACCGGGGCCGTCGGCTGCGCCAGCGTGGAAGGCAACACGAGCTATGGTTTCCCGGTCAAGCCCCTGCGCGACGGCGACATCATCGAGACCGGGAACATCCGCTTGAAAGCCATCTTCACCCCCGGCCACACTCCGGAGCACATGTCCTTCCTCGCTCAGCGGAAGGGCCGCAAAGCGGAGGCTTGGGCCCTCTTTACGGGCGATTTCCTCTTCGCCGGTTCGGTTGGTCGACCGGACCTCATGGGGGTCGAGAATACCGGGGAGCTCACCGAAAAGCTTTGGCACTCGCTGCAGAACAGTTTCACGGATCTTCCGGACGAACTCCCCATCTTCCCCGCGCACGGCGAAGGCTCGCCTTGCGGTGCCGGTATCCAGGAGCGCGACGAGCCACCCACCCTCGGCACGGAGCGACGCTTGAATCCGGCCCTTCAGTTCAAGGATGAAAAAACCTTTCGGGAAGATCTCCTCTGGTCGCAACCTCCGGTCCCCTATTACTGGCCGCGCATGAAGGAAATCAACGCGCGGGGACCGGAGATCCTGGGCAGTGTTCCCGAGCCCCAGGAACTCGATGCAAAGGAATTTGAAACCGCCATTCGCTCCCGGAATATCCAGCTTCTGGATACGCGCCATTTCCTGGCTTTCGGCGGCGGCCACATTTCCGGCGCCACCAACATCGGCCACTCGTCCTCGATCTCCATGTGGGGCGGATGGCTTCTGGACCCGGATCGGCCGCTGGCCCTGGTGACCCCGGATGAAGGCACGGCTTTGTGCCCGCCGTCAGTCGTTTCCCAGGGGATGGTGCCACGGAAACTCGAAACTCCGGACAGCGCTTCGGCCCAGCAGGTGGCCCGTTGGCTTGTGCGGGTGGGGATCACCAAATTCACGGGCGTCCTGAAAGGTGGGATGTCCGCCTGGACGCTTTCCGGACGGGACATCGATGTGCTCGAGCAAATGTCCATCCATCGGCTCAAAGAGCGTCTCAATGATCCGAATCTGCAATTGCTGGATGTGCGCTCCCCCCGCGAATGGGATTTCGGCCATCTGCCCGGCGCGCGATACATCTACCTGCCGGAACTCAGGGAGCGCTTCAAAGAGCTGGATCCGTCCAGACCGGTGGTGACCTACTGCGGCACGGGCTACCGTGCCAGCATCGCCGCAAGTCTTCTGAAAAAGGAGGGGCTGAACGTCCGCTCGGTTCCCGGTTCCTACGATGCGTGGATGGCGGCTGAGTATCCCATCAAGATCCCGGCAGCCATCGGCAAGGCCTCGGACACCCGCCGCGCGTAAACCTCGAATGGATCATTGGCTTATGAAAACACTCAACCGCGCGTTCCTTCTTCTGCTGGCAGCCGTCGGCCCGGTGCCGCATCTCTCCGCGGAGCCGGAGGGTACCGACCCGCTCCGGCGGGTGACCATCGCCTATATCAACGATATCCACGCACAGATCGAGCCCCATCCTGAACTCTTTTGGGCCGATGGTCGTGAGGAGGCCGTCCGCAACGTCGGGGGGCTCAGCCGCATTGCCACCGTCTTCAACGAACTCCGCCGCAATCAACCGGGCGAGGTTCTGTTCATTGATGGAGGCGACACGATCCAAGGCTCCGGTCCGGCGTCCTGGACGGATGGCAAGGTCGTGGTCGAGCCGATGAACGCGCTCGGTCTCGATCTGGCGATCCCCGGCAACTGGTCGGTCACCTATGGAAAAGACGCCTGGCTGGAACGGGTTGCGGAGTTCGACTATCCGATGATCGCCGCGAACATGCGGG
>Ga0208623_100333_pt1 | contig 38352 bp, 36 predicted proteins | sample HotLakConsUCCL28_FD_184737 | JGI IMG/M metagenome (GOLD analysis project Ga0208623, IMG submission 184737) | Hypersaline microbial mat communities from Hot Lake, Washington, USA - Hot Lake Consortium UCC-L28 (SPAdes) (version 2) ...
AGGCAGCATCTGGCATCGCTTGACACCGCCTGAGCCATAAATCCTTGGTCTTCGCGCCTTTTTCCACCTCGTTTAGATTACTCACTACCATCCCACTTGCACTCTCAGTAATCTTGCATAGGCGGTGTCGCCCTTAAAATGACCGCTTTGCTTCCTTGACAGGGGTGTTGCGGAGGGTTTTTCTTCTCCGCTTTTCACCGAAGAGAAAGGGATTTCCATGCAACCGACTTACCGTCCATCCAAGCTCCGCCGGGCCCGCAAGTTCGGCTACCGCGCTCGCAAAGCAACCAGCGCCGGCCGCAAGGTCCTGGCCGCACGCCGCGCCAAGGGCCGTCGCCGTCTGGCCGCTTGAGGCCTGCCGGATCGCGCCAGCGGATCTGATGCCATGGGCGTCCCGGCTCGCCAGCGTTTGCGCAAACAAGCCCGGTTTTTGAAGGTCCGCAGTGATGGCCGCCGTGTCCACTGCGGACCTTTTATTTTCCAATGCCGGCCGGCGGAGGAGGGCGCTGCTCCGAAGCGCCTGTTCGGGGTGATCGCGAGTCGCCGGGTGGGCAACGCGGTCAAGCGGAATTACGGGAAGCGGGTCTTCCGCGAGCTCTTCCGCCTCCATCAGGAAGCGCTGCCGCCCGGCAGCGAGACCGTGGTGGTCCTGCGTGCGGGCTTCGACCGCTGCCCATTCTCGGAGCTGGAGGCGCGTTTTCTGGACGCCTGCGGCAAGGTGAGCGGGGGCGGAAAAGGAGGGCCGCGATGAGCGCCTCCCCTTCGATCGCGGCGCGCCTCGCCCGGGGCCTGATCCGCGTCTATCAGCTCACGCTATCGCCGCTCAAGTATGCGCTCTTCGGACCCTCTTGCGGCTGCCGCTTCCAGCCGACCTGTTCGGCCTATGCGCGCGAGGCGTTGCAGCGCCATGGCTTCCGGCGGGGGAGCTGGCTGGCCCTGCGCCGCATCCTCAAATGCCATCCTTGGCACGACTGCGGTTTCGATCCGGTTCCACCGGGCCGTGCTTCGGAACTTGAAAAGCGCCGCCGGGACGGACATCTCAGCACCCTTTGACTTCAATTTAAATGGATAAGAAGAACACCATTTTGGGCATGATCTGCATCGGCGCCGGCATCGGCGTGATGTTCTGGCAGGCCAAGCAACTGGAAGAACAGCGTGAGCTCGCGCCGCCGCCCGAAGCGCAAGAGGCGGTCGAGTCGGTCGATTTGCCGCCCGCCGCCGCCGCCGATCCGGAGTCGCTCGTGCGGCCCGAGGGGGCCGTCGACGAGGAGTCCGACGCCATGCTCGGCCTGCTCGCGCGCGACGTGGACGAGCAGATCGTGTCTGAGGAGCCGGTCCAAGAAGAGGATACCATCAAGCTCTCGAACGAATTCGTGGAGGTGGAGTTCACCACCCGCGGGGGCGCCATCCGCACGGTCGCTTTCCTGCGGACGAAGCGGGGCGAGCGCGACAGCTACGTCTTCAACGAGGACGGCCTGCTGCCCGCGCTGAGCATGAGCGTGGCTGCGGCGGGCGGGGAGATTCGCGAGTTCAACCTGAATTTCGACGTCGCGGCGCAGGACGAGCATTCGATCGTCTTCCGGCTCGACGCAGGCGACGGCCTCGTCATCCGGCGCAGCTATCAGTTGGCCAACGGGGAGGGGACCGACCCCTACGTGATCCGCCATGAGACGAAGTTCGAGAATCAATCGGAAGGGACCAAGGCCCTTTCGGACATCTACCTGAACCTCGGCACCGCCCGTCCGATCGCGGCGAACCAACCGCCGAACTTTCTCAACCTTGGCGTTTACGACGGGGATGACTCGAAGTTCACTCCAGTCAATAAGCTGACCGGTAGCCGCGGCTTTCTCGGGATCGGCGCCAGCGCCCCGCGCGAGCAAATCGTCGAAGCCGGCCGCTACGAGTGGGTCTCGGTCAAAAACCAGTTTTTCGCCAGTGTCTTGTCCTCTCCCACGCCCGCGCGGGAGATCCGGATGCAACCGGTCTATCCGGAGGATACCGGGGCCGCGGATCTGGCTCCGGATACGGGCATCACCGGCTCCGCCGCCTATTCGATCGAGCCGATCCCGGCCGGCGGCAGCGAGGAGCTGGCTTTCGATTTCTACATCGGACCGAAGGAGTTCAAGCGGCTTCAGGCCCTCGGCAACGAACAGGACGAGGTGATGCAGTTCGGCTTCCTCAGCTTCTTCAGCAAGCTGCTGCTTTCCCTGATGTATGCGATCTATGCGGTCGTGCCGAGCTGGGGCTGGTCGATCGTCATCCTCACCATCCTGATCAAGTTGCTCTTCTGGCCCTTGACGGCGAAGGCCTCCCGCTCGCAAAAGCGGATGTCGAAGATCCAGGGGCCCATGCAGGAGCTGCGGGAGAAGTACAAGGACAACCCGCAGAAGATGCAGCAGGAAACGCTGAAGCTCTTCCGCGAGCATCAAGTCAATCCGGTCGCAGGCTGCCTGCCCATCCTCATCCAGATGCCGATCTTCCTCGGCTTGTTCTACATGCTGCGGACCGCCTCCGAGCTCCGGCACGAGCCCTTTCTGTGGATCGCGGACCTCTCCCAACCGGACACGATCGCGGTGGTGGCGGGCTTCCCGATCAATCTGATGCCGCTGATCATGGGCGCGACCATGTATTTGCAGATGAGCATGATGCCGGTCTCCCCGACCGCCGACCCGCTGCAGCAGAAGATCTTCAAGTTCCTGCCCTTCATCTTCCTAATTTTCCTCTACAACTTCTCCTCGGGCCTGGTGGTTTACTGGACGATGCAGAACATCCTCACCATCATCCAGCAGAAGATCATCAACAACCAGCCGGACGAGCCCCTGCCAGGCGCGGGCGCGGCGGCGGCGGAAAAGTCGGCGGCACCGCGCGTCGCGCCCGGGAAAGCCAGGGTTCGGAAGAAGAAAAAGTAGATTTTCCGAACCAGTTTCCGTATAACCCTCGTTTTTCTTTCCCTATGTCAGGACATAGCAAATGGGCCACTATCAAACGCGCGAAGGGCGCGGCCGACGCCAAGCGCGGCAAGATCTTCAGCGTGATCAGCAAGGACCTCACCCTGGCCGCCCGCGACGGCGGGGGCGACCCGGTCTTCAATCCGCGACTGCGCACGGTCATCGCCAAGGCGAAGGCGGCCAACATGCCGGCGGACAACATCGACCGTGCGATCAAGAAAGGCACGGGCGAACTGCCGGGGGTGGTCTACGAGGAAAATCTTTATGAAGGCTACGCGGCCGGCGGGGTCGGGCTGATCGTCGAGGTGACGACCGACAATAAAAACCGCTCGGCCTCCGAAGTGCGCAGCACGATGAGCAAAAACGGCGGCAACCTCGGCGGGGTCGGGGCGGTCGCCTTTCAGTTCGACCGCAAGGGGCAGTTTATCATCGACGCCGGAACGATCGAGGAGGAGGCCCTGATGGACATCGTGCTCGAAGCCGGCGCCGAGGACATCCGGAACCAGGAAGACCATTACGAGGTGATCTGTCCGATCTCCGAGTACGACGCAGTTTCGCAGGCGCTCTCCGAAAAGGGGATCGAGCCGGCCTCCTCGGAACTAGTTTACCTGCCGAAGGTGATGGTTCCGATCGAGGACCGCGAGACCGCGCGCAAAGTGCTGCACCTGATCGGGGCGCTGGAGGAGCTCGACGACGTCAAAGCCATCCACCACAACATGGACTTGGCCGAAGGCTTGCTCGAAGAGGAGGAATAAACCGTCCTTTGTCCGGGTCCATTCGCAAAAACCACTTGCCTTGCCTCCTTTCAGCAACATTCTGATCGAATCCAAGTAAACCCCAGAACGAAATGCGTATCAAGAACCTCGCTCTTCTCCTGATCACCGCCTCGGCCCTTGCTTTCACGGGCTGCGCCTCCAAGCACGGACTGACGGACCGGACCCCGGAAATGGGCCCACGGTCCACCAATCTTCTGGGGATCTACGAGTATCATCAGGAAGACTTTTCGTATGTCGGTCCGAACAGTTTCGTGGTCAGTACGGACGAGCTCTACACTCGCAACAATTACTCCGGCGATCGTGCCAGCTTCCTCTGGGGTCTGGTTACGCTGAAGGACTACTAGCATTTCGTTGCCTGGAGCCGCGTGTGCGCTGCTCGGCGTTTTTCCGCGCGGCGCGGCCCTACGATTCGGAGGCGGCCTAGGACGGTCCGCCTCCGGCCTGCCGTGATACCGCGGGGGGCTTGGGCTTTGGCCAAGATGCGGGCGCACAGCGCAGTAGGACCCATCCGTCCGCAGAATTCCGACGCCGGGGGGAGGCTTGTCTAAGCGCACGCACCGGTGAGCTAGCCCGCAAACTCCCCGCTTTGCCAAGGAGGGGACAGAACGCATCGCCGTCCAAGCGATGCGTTCAGGGGTGGTTCCCCGTCGGTGCACCGCATTTCCGGGAGATTCGATTCTCCGTCCACGACCGAAACCACCCCGCCTATCCCTTTGGGCAGGAGGGAAGTCGCAAAGCCGCAGACCTCCGCGGCCTGCCTACGCCGCACAGGGCGGTAGGGGGAGCGCGGCCGTGCAAAACGCATGATCTTGCGGGGGCTCTCGGGCGATCCGCCCGCCTCCGCTGCCGCGAACCGGATAAAAGGCTGCGACCGTTTGAAAGCTTCCCGGGAGCGGGCAAGCTTTGAATCATGATTGATCGCAAAGAGAAAGATTTCGCCGCCGAAGCATGCGCGCGTCCGTCGGTGGTTGGAGTAAGGGAAACTTAAGCAAGCGTCGGCGGAAGCGTCCGCCGGAAACGAATGCCGCATCTCGAACCCAGCGAGTTGCCCGAAAACCTCGCCGGACTGCCGGCGGGCGGCGGGTCCACTGCGCAGCTGGAATTTCACGAGAAAGGCAGAAACGAACGATCCTTCGACGAATTGAGGGAGGTCGCCGATCGGCTCGCCGCGAGCCTGCGGAGGGATACCCGTGCGGACCAGCCCGTAATCCTGTTCGCCCCGCCCTCGGGCGATGCGATCGCGGCCTTGCTCGGCGTGCTGCGCGCGGGCCGGGTGCTCGTCCCGCTGGACACGCAGATGCCCGACGACGAGCTGCGGGGCGTCCTCGAAAACTGCGAGGCCTCGGTCGCCCTGACCTCGGAGAGGCTCGGCACGCGCCTGCGCGCGCTCGAATCGGATGCTTGTCCCGAAGTCTATCGGATCGGGGGCGACGAGGATTCCGGGATACCGGGTTGGGAGGAATTGATGGACGACGCCCCGGGCGAATCCCGCGAGGATTCGGAAAGCGTCGACCCCGACGCGACCGCGGTCTTGTTCTACACCTCCGGCACTACCGGACCGCCGAAGGGCGTCCCTTTGAGCCACCGGAATCTTTGCTCCCAACTGGAAGCCTTGGCCGACAGCGAACTGATCGGACGGGACGACCGGGTCCTCCTGCCGCTGCCGCTGCATCACGTCTATCCGCTCGTGATCGGCCTCTTCGGTCCGCTGGCCTTCGGCTTGCCGGTGATTTTGCCGGCGGGATTGACCGGTCCTGGCTTGATCGAGGCCATGCGCGAAGGCGGCGCGACGGTCACGATCGGGGTGCCCCGGCTCTACCGGGCCTTCTACCAAGGACTGTCGGAGCGGGTCGGCAAGTCGCTCGTCGGACGTCTCTACCTCAAGCTGGGTTTTGCTCTCGGAGCTCTGGCGCCGTCTGCGGCTGGCGTTTGGTTTCGCCCTCTGAGGAAGAAGGCGGCTCCCTCCCTGCGCCTTCTGGCATCCGGAGGTTCTCCGCTCGACGGGGACTTGGCCCGCGCGCTTGAGAGGCTCGGCTGGCCGGTGGCGGTCGGCTACGGCCTGACCGAGACCTCGCCGCTTCTTACCCTGAGGAAGCCGGGGGAGTCGGATTACGACACGGTCGGGCGCGCGGTGGAGGGGGTCGAGTTGAAGGTCGATTCCGAAGCCCTCCCGTCGGATCGGGAAGCGGAGGAAGAGGCCGAGGGGAAGGCGAAGCGGGGAGAGCTGCTGGCGAAAGGACCCAATGTCTTCGGGGGCTACCATCGCAACGAGGAAGCGAGCGAAGGGGCCTTCGACGCCAAGGGATGGTTTCGGACCGGGGACGTCGCCCGGATCGAAGAGGGCGGCTGGGTCTATCTGGAAGGCCGCGTCTCCACCCGAATCGCGCTCCAAGGGGGAGAGAACGTCGACCCCGAGGCCCTTGAGGAGCGCTACGGGGCGGCGGATTGCATCGAGGAGATCGGCATCCTCGAGTACGAGGGCCGGCTGGCCGCGCTGGTGCGGCCGACCGACGACTTGCTTCGGGAAAACGGGGGCGAGGCCGCCCGCCGTAAGGTCCGCGGGAGACTCGAAGCGATCGGAAAGGACCTGGCCTCCTACCAGCGCATTGCGAAGGTGGAAATCCGCTCCCGCCCGCTGCCGCGTACCCGTTTGGGGAAGCTGCGGCGCCACGAGTTGGAGGAAGTCTTCCGATCCGCCTCGAAGGGCGAGGAGGAGCGTTCGGCGGATGCCCCGGTTCCGGTCGACGAACTTTCCGCGGACGACCAATCCCTGCTCGACGACGAGGCCGCCCGTGCGCTTTGGGACCTGCTCTGCGAGCGCTATTCCGATCGGCCGGTCGAGCCCGAGGCGCACCTCGAACTGGACTTGGGAATCGACTCGATGGAATGGGTGGAACTCTCCATGGCGATTGAAGAGAAGACGGGAATCCCCGTGGACGAGAAGGTCTTCGGTCGGGCCGACCGCGTAAGGGACCTGCTGGAGGCGATGGCTTCGGCCGAGGGCGGCGATCGGGAGCTGCGGGGCCGGATGCTTGAAGATCCTGGAAAGGTCTTGGACGAGGAGGAGCTGAAATGGACCAAGCCGCGCGGGCCGGTCCGCATGGGAATCGGGCTGTCGATTTTCTTTTTCTTGGCCCTGTTTTTCCGCCTCTGGTTCCGGATCCGAGTGGAGGGAATGGAGAAACTCCCGGACGAACCTTACATCCTCGCGCCGAACCACGGGAGCTATCTCGACGCGCCTTCGCTCGGCGTCGCCCTCGGAGCCAAACGGGCGAGACGGTGCTTCTGGGCGGGCTTCACCGGCACCATGTTCGGTAACGCTTTCGTCCGCGAGATCAGCCGCCTCGGGCAGGTCGTTCCCGTGGATCCCCGGCGGGGTCCCGTTACCAGTCTCGCCAGCGCGGCGCTCGTGCTGGACCGGGGCGCGCCGCTGGTTTGGTTCCCGGAGGGCGAGCTTTCGCGCGACGGCTCGCTCCAGCCTTTCAAGTCGGGGATCGGCCTGCTGCTGAAGCACCGCGAGGAAAAAGTCGTGCCGGTTCGCATCAGCGGCAGTCACGAGGCCCTTCCCCCCGGCTGCAGATGGCCGCGGCGGCGGAAGATCCGGGTGACTATCGGCGAGCCGATCGAGCCGGAAACTTTGCGGGGTGAAGCCGGTGAGGAGGCCGAGGCCGAATCCATCACCGGGGCCCTCCGCGAGGCCTACGAAGCGCGAACCCGGGAGGCGGCCGGGGGATGAGCGGTCCGGGGGAAGTCGAGCAGGCGAAGGCGGGACGCCGGGCGCTCTGGGCCTGGTCGCTCTACGACTGGGCCGGGCAGTCCTTCGCCACGGTCATCCAGACTTTCGTCTTCGCTTCCTACTTCACCAACGAAATCGCGCGCGACAGCGAGACCGGGACCACGCAGTGGAGCCTGACGATCGGATGCACGGGAATTCTAGTCGCGCTGCTCGGGCCAGTGCTCGGGGCGGTGGCCGATCGGGCCGGACGGCGCAAGCCATGGCTGGCGGGCTTTACCGCGCTCTGTGCGGCGGCGACCGCGGCCATGTGGTTCGTCCATCCGGAGGCCTCCGACCAGGGCCTGGCGCTCGCGCTGCTCGCAGTCGGCGTCTTCGGCACGCAAATGGCGATCGTCTTCTACAACGCCATGCTGGGCGACCTCGCCACGCCGCGCGAGTTCGGCAAGTGGTCGGGCCGCGGTTGGGCTCTGGGCTACGCCGGGGGCATTTGCTGCCTGCTGGCGGTCCTCGTCCTCTTTATCGGCGACCACGCGCTGCTCCCCTTGGACCGTGAGGCGGCCGTCCACATCCGGGCCACCTTTCCCTTCGTCGCGATCTGGTTCGTCCTTTTCGCGCTTCCGGTTTTGCTGATCGCACCCGACCGGCCCGGAGCGCGTCGACCCCTCGCGCGTTCCGTGCGCGAGGGTTGCGCGCAGCTGCGCGATTCCTTCCGCAAGCTCCGGCCCAACCGGGGGATTCTCCGGTTCCTGATCGCCCGGGCGCTCTACATGGACGGGCTGGCCACGGTCTTCGCGCTTGGCGGGGTCTACGCCGCGGGCACCTTTGGGATGGGGGGATCGGAGATCCTGATCTTCGGCATCGCCCTGAACTTCTCGGCCGGAGCCGGAGCGGTCGCCTTCTCCGTGATCGAGGGCAGGCTCGGCGCGCGCCGTTCCATCCTGCTCGCGCTCGCCGGGCTCTTTCTTTTTTCCACCCTCATCCTGCTCGCGCCGGGGGAGACGGCCTTTTGGATCTGCGGCGTTTCGCTCGGCCTCTTCGTGGGACCGGTCCAGTCCTCCAGCCGGTCCTACTTTTCTCTCGTCGTGCCGAATGAGACCCGGACCCAGATGTTCGGGCTCTACGCCTTCGCCGACAAGGCCACCTCCTTCATCGGACCGCTCCTCGTCGGCGGTCTCTCCGCCTGGACCGGCTCCCAGCGCCTCGCCCTGATCGTGATCCCCCTCTTTTTCGCCCTCGGCTGGTTCCTTCTCCGCGGAGTGGACGAGGCGGAGGACGCCGGACAAATGGGCGGAGGAAGATCCTGACGCAACGGTTCCAAAGCAAGGCACCGAAGCGCGCGTCCGAAGAACCCGGCTGCGGCGGTGCCAGCGCGAGCGGATCGGCCGCGCCTGATTGTGAAAGCTGGCGTCGTTTGGAGGAGGCGGACGGAAATCGCCGGCGCGGTCTCCCCCGGCTGATTTCAAGCTTGCTTCAGGAGTCGGCGAGCTCGATGGAGCGGGCTTTGGCGGCGGCGAGAGCGCGGTCGACGAGTTTGCGGAACTTGGCTTGGCGGAAGACTTCGAGGGCGGCGGCGGTGGTGCCGCCGGGGGAGGTGACGGCGTCGCGGAGGGCTTCGGGGCTTTCCTCGCTCTGGCGGAGGAGCTCGGCGGCGCCGCAGAGGGTGTCGATGGCGAGGGACTCGGCGAGGGCGGCGTCGAGGCCGCAGTTCACGCCGGCCTCGCGGAGCGCGGCGGCGAACTCGAAGACATAGGCCGGGCCGCTGCCGCTGAGGGCGGTGACGGCGTCGAGTTGCTCCTCCTCGACGCGGTGGAAGCTGCCGAGGGAGCGGAGGAGGTTTTCGACCAGTTCGAGGTCCACCGGGGAAAGCGGTTCGAGGGGCGCGTAGGCGGACACCCCGGCACCGATCTGGCCGGGGGTGTTGGGCATGGTCCGGACGATGTTACGGGCGCCGACGAAGGTCGATTGAATCCGACGGATGGGCGTGCCGGCGAGGATCGACAAGACCAGGCGGCCGTCGGCGGCGTCGGCCAGGGAGGCGTCGATCCGCCCGAACTGCTGGGGCTTGCAGGCGAGGACGAGGGCCTCGGCTTCCCGCAGCGCGGGGCGGACGTCTTCCAGAAAGCGGATGCCCGTGCTTTCGGCCAGGCGGGGGCCGGTGGGATCATCGCCGCAGGTGCAGGCGAGCTCGGCGGGACGATAGACGCCGTTGCGAAGGAGGCCGCGAACCATGGCCGAAGCCATGCGGCCGGCGCCGAGAAAAACGATTTTCGTAGTCATTCCCGCAAGTGAAACCGATCCGCGTCGGGAATCGAAGCCGAAAATCGGCTCGGGGCGTCCGCCGGGACCGGCGCAGCCGTTCTCCTCGTTCGCTTCTTCGTTCGGAGGTCCGAAAAATCCCGCTATGGGCATGCGCGTCCACCTAAGGATTCGACTGTTTGACGAGAGCCAGGCGTGTCCAAGTGCGCGCATCGGCGAGCTGGGCCGCAAACGCCCTGCCTTGCCAAGGAGGCGATGCGTTCAGGGGTGGCTCCCCGTCGGTGCACGGCATGCCTCAAAATTCAATTCTCCGGCCACGGCCGAAGCCACCCCGCCCGCCCGCTCTGAACGAGCGGTCAGGCTGCCCCTCCTATCCCTTCGGGCAGGAGGGGAGTCGCCAAGCCGCGGGCCTCCGCGGCAATGCGCGCGTCAGGATCTTGCTTCTCCTTAGCTTGACGCGCATGCGCTACGGAGGATTCGGATCGGCGCGGGATCAGAGCGGATGGAGGAGGGTGGCGGTCACGCCCTTGGCGTTGGGGTTGGGGGCGACGCGGATGTCGCCCTCGAGGTTGCGCATGGTGTGCCGCGCGATGGTCAGGCCCATGCCGCGGCCGACCGAGGTTTTGGTGGTGATGAATGGCTCGAAGAGGTTGTCGGCGACTTCGGGGCTGATGCCATCGCCGCGGTCGACGATCTTGATTTCGACCATGGCGGGCCCCTTGTCGCGGGAGATGCGGGCGCGGAGCTCGATCGGGCGCTTGTCTTCCGGAGTGTCTTTCGGGTAGCTCTCCCAAGCGTTGATGAGGAGCTTGCCGAGGACCATTTCGAAGTTCTCCGCGTTGGCGGAGATGCGGGTGTCGGGATCGATATCCGAGTGGACCTCGACCTCGGCGGGGATTTCAAAATCGTCGCGGAAGCGTTCCACGCTGTTTTCGATTAGTTCCTGGACCGGGAGGGAGGCGAGCTCGACCCGTTCGTTGTTCGCGATGGTCCCGAGCTGACGGATGATGTTGACCATGCGGTTAATCGCGTTGTCCATCAGGAGGACGCTGCGCTGGACCATGTCCGGGCTGTTGTAGCCGTTCTTGATCAAGTCGAGGTAGCCGACGACGACGCCTAGGAGATTGTTCAGGTTGTGCGCGATGCCTTGGGTGATGGCGCCGATGGCGGCGGACTTGCGGGCATCGCCGAGGCGTTCCTGGAGATCGAGGTTCTCCCGGAACATGTCCTGCAGGCGGAGCTGCGTGCGGACGCGGGCGAGGGTCTCGTCGAGGTCGATCGGTTTGGTGATGTAGTCGACCGCGCCGGCGTCGAGGCCCTCCAGCTTGCCTTCCTTGGAGGCCTTGGCGGTGATGAAAATGATCGGGATGGTCTCGGTCCGGGGGTTGGCCTTGAGCTGTTGGCAGGTCTCGATGCCGTCCATCTCCGGCATCATGATGTCGAGGAGGATCAGGTCGGGCGTGACGTCCTCGACCAGTTGAAGGCATTCGCGGCCGTTGTAAGCGACGAGAACCTCCATATTCTGGCGCTCGAGCTTGCGCTGCAGCAGCTTGATATTGATCGGCTGATCGTCGACGACCAGGATGGAAGGCTTGTGTTTCTTGCTCAAAGCGCGTTCGGAAGTTCCAGGCGTTCGCCCTCGTTCACATCGGGTTCCCTCTTAACAAAGGCGACATAACTAGGCGAAAACCGGGTCGAGAGGAACTCGAAAATACGGTCCTGTCCAATTCCGCCCAAGGTTTATGAATTTTTCATCTGCATGGAGCGCTCGTCCACCACGGCGCTCCGGCTGAGCAGGTCGTGGCCGAGCTGGCGGCGGCGGTTGAAGAAGAGGCCGCACCAAGTCGCGATGAGGCCGATCGGCAGGACGCCGAGCCAGAAGAAAATGCAGACGGTCTTGAGGCCGCCGCGCACGAGACCGGCGAAGACCGGGAGGGGGCCGAGGGTGACGGTGCTGACGGAGCGGATGCGGCAGGTGCGCTTGCCGAGGGAGCTGCCGTGGAAGAAGGCCTCGCCTGCGGCGAAGTAGACCCAGAAGACGATCACCTGGATCTCGCTCGCGAGGACGAGCGCGCGGCTCAAGTTGTGGCTGGGCTCGGGCGCGGCGGTCCCGTCGCCGGCCTGCATCCAGGCGACGAAGGCCTCGGTGAAGGCGCGGAACTCGTTCCAGGCCTCGGGATAGGACTGGGGGATGATCCACTGCCAGCTGATGAAGGCGGAAAGGATGCTCAGCAGGATGAAGTCCATCGCGAAGGCGAGGGTCCTCAGGCCCAGCCCGGCCGGAGGCAGGGGACCGTCCGCGCGGAAGACCGAATCGAGCACGGTGCCCGGGGAGTCCGGCCGCTCCTTCGGGTCGGGCTGTGGTGCCTCGGCCATGACTCAGTGGATGCCGTTGGCGGCCCGGAAGGCGCGCACGGTATTGTGCATGAGGAGGGCGACGGTCATCGGGCCGACGCCGCCGGGGACCGGGGTGAGGTGGGAGGCTTTTTTCGAAAGGCCCTCGAAGTCGACGTCCCCGACCAAGCGGTAGCCGCTCTTGCGGGAGGCGTCCTCCACCCGGTTGATCCCGACATCGATGACCGCGACGCCGTCCTTGACCATGTCCGCGGTGAGGAAATTGGGCCGGCCGATGGCGGCGATGACAAGGTCCGCCCGGCGGGTGATGGCGGGCAGGTCGGCGGTGCGGGAGTGGCAGACGGTGACGGTGGCGTTGCCGGGGACGGCCTTGCGCATCATCAGGAGGGCGGCGGGCTTGCCGACGATCTGGCTGCGGCCGAGCACGACGACGTGCTTGCCCTCGGTCTCGATCCCGCTGCGCCGGATGAGCTCGACGATGCCGGCGGGGGTGCAGGCGACGAAGCCGGAGTCGTCTTCCTGGCAGAGCTTGCCGATATTGACGGTGTTGAAGCCGTCCACGTCCTTTTTCGGATCGACCCGGTTGAAGGTCTCGGTCTCGTCGATGTGCTTGGGCAGGGGGGATTGGACGAGGATGCCGTTGACCGCGGGGTCGGCGTTGAGTTCGTCGATCCGGGCGAAGAGCTCGTCCTTCGCGACTTCCTCCGGAAAGAGGTGGAGCCGGCTCTCGATCCCGATGCGCTCGGCCGTCTTCTGTTTTTTGCGGACGTAGGAGACGGAGGCCGGGTCTTCGCCCACGCGGATGAAGGCGACGACCGGTTTCGGGCCGACCAGTTGCGAGACCGTCGCGGTCAGTTCCTCGATAATGGATTCGGCGATGGCGTTGCCGTCGATCAATTGCATGGGACTTGAATGGGGTGGAGGAGACTTAGTCGAGCGCCCGGATGCTGCGGGCGAGGATGACCAGTTCGTCGCTGCCGGAGGCGATGGGCCGGATGCGGCCCTCGATGACGACTTCCCGGTCGAGGTAGGGTCGGAGGGTGGGAATGAAGAGTCCGCTCATATCGACATAGGCGATGCGGCGGCCCCCGGCGGACTTCAGGCGCAGGGGATAGGGCGGGCCGAAGTTGGAGATCTCGCGGACGAGCGTGCCGGCGAGCCGCCGGGACGGGGTGCCGGCCTCGGCTTGGGGGCGGATCGGGGTCTCGCGGGCCTGGGTCTGGACCGGGGGGACCACGATGTCGATCGGCTGGAGCCCGCTCTCGCGCCGGGCCGAACCCAGCGGGATGGGGGAGCCGGTATCGGTCCGGGCGGCCGGTGCGGGGGCGCGGTCGGCCGGTGCGGCGGACCAGATGACGTTTTCCGGAGGCAGGTTGCCCGGACGGACGCTGCCGACGCCGGCGCGCGGGTCGAAAGTGGCGGAGGGGCCGCTCCGCCGCGCCGACGCGGAGGGGGCGGGGGCGAGCACGGCGGGCGAATCGGAGAGTTCGGCGGCTTCCTGAAAGAAAACGCGGCGCGGCTTCGCGCTGCGGAGGCGGGTCCAGGCCTCGCCCGACTCCACGATCTCGAAGCGGTCGCCGCCTTCCACCACGCCGAGGGCGGGGGCCTCGTGGCTCGGCTCGGCGCGGAGGGCCGTGCCGAGCTCCAGTTCGAAGTTCTTGGAAAGCGCCGCGCTCGGGACGTAGCCCTCCCAGCGGGGGCCCGACCAGAGGGCCTCCTTCCAACCGGCCTCGGCTTTTTCGCGGTCGGCCACCGGCGAGGCCTCGCGGAGGAGGGCGTCCGACTCGTCGACGACCCGGAGGACCGGCGCCTCGGGCTGCGGGGCGGCCCGCAGGGCGACCGTCGCCGCCTCGGCCGGAGCGGCGGCGAGGGCGAGCAGGGCCGAGGCGAGAGCGAGGCGGAGCGAAGGGTTCATAGGAGGGACTGTGCAGATGGGCGGGCCGATTTCCAGCGTCAAGCGAGGAGCCGCTCGATTTCCTTTTTACCGAGCTCCTTGATTCCGCCCTTGGGAATGTTTTTCAAGATGATCCCGCCGATCTGGACGCGGACCAGCTTGTTGACGAAGTAGCGGTTGGCCTCGAAGAGGCGGCGCACTTCGCGCTTTTTGCCGTGGTGCAGGTGGACTTCGAGGCGGCGGCGGAAGCCCTCGCCGACGGCGGGGGCCGGGATGACCTTTTCGGCGCGGAGGAAATCGCCCTCGTCGTCGATCCCGTGGAGCAGCTTCGGGATGTCCTCGAGGTCGAAATCGCGGTGGAGGGTGACCCGGTAGCGTTTGACGATCTTGGTCGAAGGGTGGGTGATGCGGTTGGCCAGATCGCCGTCGTTGGTGATCACGAGCAGGCCCTCGCTGTCCTTGTCGAGGCGGCCGGCGCAGAAGAGCCGCATCCGCCGCAGGTCGGGGGGAAGCAGTTCGAAGACGGTCTGTCCCGCGTAGGGGTCGTGGTTCGTGCAGACGAAGCCCTTCGGCTTGTTCATCACCAGCGTGACGCTGCGCTCGGCGGTTTTCGTGATCGGCTTGTTGTTGACGAAGATGGCGGCCCCGGGGAGCGCCTTGTCGCCGAGCCGCGCGATCTTGCCGTCGACCCGCACCTTGCCCTCCTCGATATGGCGTTCGGCCTCGCGCCGGGAGCACAGGCCGGAGGCGGCGATGAGTTTCTGGATGCGCTGCGGTTCGGTCTCTGCCATGCCGCAGTTGAGTCCCGGCCGGGCACCGCTGTCAATGTTGCTCGAAAGTAACATTCATGCTTGCGCCGGGGGAGAATCCTCCCGAAGACTCCGCGCTTTCTCCAGACCGACCGACTCAAGCCCCGACCGCATGACCGAAACCACCGAAAAGAAAGTCGCCCTCGTGACCGGCGCCGGACGCGGCATCGGCAAGGCGATCGCCGAAAGCCTGGCCGGAAAAGGCCACCACGTGATCTGCCTGAGCCGTTCCGAGAGCTCCTGCGGCAGCACTGCGGAGGCGATCCGCGGGAACGGGGGATCGGCCGAGTCGCTGGCCCTCGACGTGGCCGACCGCGCTGCGGTCGAAGCCGCCTGCGTCCGGCTTCTGGAAGCGCACGGGACGGTCGACATCCTCGTCAACAACGCCGGCATCACCCGCGATGGCTTGCTTTTCCGGATGAGCGACGAGGACTGGGACCAAGTGCTGGCGACCAACCTGACAAGCTGCTTTTCCTTCATCAAACACCTGGCCCGTCCGATGACGCGGAAGCGCTGGGGCCGCATCATCAATATTTCCTCCGTCATCGGCCTGACCGGGAACGCCGGACAGGCCAACTATGCCGCCGCCAAAGCCGGTATGATCGGGCTGACGAAGAGCCTCGCGAAGGAGTTCGCCGCCCGCAACGTGACCGTCAACGCGGTTGCTCCGGGCTTCATCGAGACCGACATGACGGCCGAGCTGAACGAGAAGCAGCAGGAGGCCATCGTCGGGATCATTCCGATGAAGCGGATGGGGCAGGCGGGGGATATCGCGCACATGACCGCCTTTCTCGCATCGGACGAATCCGCCTACATCACCGGGCAAGTTTTTACAGTTGACGGTGGTATGGTCATGTGATGCTGAGATACGTTTTATTTAACTCCGACAAATATGGCTGATCAAACTATCGAACAACGCGTAAAGACCATCATCGTCGACCAGCTCAACGTGAACGAAGAGCAGGTGACTCCCGAAGCTTCCTTCCTGGACGATCTCGGCGCCGATTCGCTCGACACGGTCGAGCTGATCATGGCTTTCGAAGAAGAATTCAAGGACGAGATCGACGGCGAAATCCCGGAGTCCGACGCCGAAAAGCTCCAGACGGTCGGCGACGTGATCAACTACATCTCCGAAAAGGCCAAGTAAGGGGGCTTTCCCGCTTTCAAAAACTAGGCCGCGATGCCCGCGGCTTAATTTTTTACCCATGCCCGAGACGCGTAAACAGCAGCGTGTGGTCGTGACCGGTATCGGCACGATCAATTCCCACGGCGTCGGAATCGACGCCCTCTGGTCCGGCCTGTTGGCCGGCCGGAGCGGAATCGACCGGATCAGCTCTTTCGACATTGCGGACTACCCTTGCCAAGTGGGCGCGGAGGTGCGCGATTTCGAGATCGGCGAGTTCATGGACCCGAAGGAGGCCCGCCGGAACGACCGCTACACGCATTTCGCGGTGGCCTCGGCGAAACTCGCGCTGAAAGACGCCGCCCTCGACACGACGAAGGTCGATCCCGAGCGTTTCGGGGTGCTGGTCGGCTCCGGCATCGGCGGGATGGACACGATCCAGAAGCAGAGCCGTCGGCTCTACGAGATGGGTCCGCGCAAGGTCTCGCCTTTCATGATCCCTTCCCTGATCGCCAATATCGCCAGCGGCGTGATCGCGATCGAGATCGGGGCCCGCGGCCCGAACTACGGCATTGTCAGCGCCTGCTCCACCGCCACCCACGCGATCGGCGAGGCCTTCCGCATCCTGCGGGACGGCGAGTCCGACGTGATCGTGGCGGGCGGCAGCGAGGCCGCCATCACCGAGCTCGGCTACGCCGGTTTCTGCTCGATGAAGGCGATGAGCACGGAGTACAACGATTGTCCCACCCGGGCCAGCCGTCCCTTCGACAAGGGGCGCGACGGTTTCGTGATGGGCGAGGGCGCCGGCGTTCTCGTGCTCGAGACGCTCGAGCATGCCCAGGCCCGCGGGGCCCGCATCTACTGCGAAGTCAGCGGCTATGCGGCGACCTGCGACGCCTACCACATCACCTCGCCGGACCCGGAGGGCAAGGCGCTCTGCGCCGCCATCGCCAAGGTGGTCCGCGACTCGGGCTACCAGGCGGACGATGTGGACTACATCAACGCCCACGGCACCTCCACGCCTTACAACGACAAGTTCGAGACCAGCGCGATCAAGAAGGCCCTCGGCGATCATGCCTACGAGGTCATGATCAGCTCGACCAAGTCGATGACCGGTCACCTGCTCGGCGCCGCCGGCGGGGTCGAATCGGCCGTCTGCGCCAAGGTCATTCACGAGGGCAAGGTCCCGCCGACCATCAATTACGAGGAAAAGGACGCGGACTGCGACCTCGACTACGTGCCGAACCAGATGCGCGAGGCTCCGGTGGAGGTGGCGATCTGCAATAATTCCGGCTTCGGCGGGCACAACGCGACCGTGCTTTTCAACCGTCTGGGCTAAAGGTCCGCCGGGACGGTGCGGATGGAACCTTTTGCTTCGGGTTCCGTTCTTCTTGGCGGGCGAAGCGGCCCGTTCGCCGGTCGGAGAACCCGGGTCCGCTCGGGCGGCGGAGGCGTTCCGGCGCGGACGGATCTTTCCGGACGCCCCCGCAGGACCGCACGAATTTTATCAATTGATTAACGGGGAGAGAGTTGTGAAACTTTTCCCGGCGGTTCACTGTCGAGACTTCGTATGGCTCAACAAATTCGAATCGAGAGAAGACCAAGCCGCATCGCCCGGCCTTTACTGCTGGCTTTTTTGCTGCCGCTGGCGCTCTGGTCGCAGGGAGTCGATCCGGAGTTCGAGATCGCCTTGGATGCCCAACCGGTCGACCGCGAGGATACGGAGATCCGGACGAGTTACGCCCCGGTCCTGCGCGAGGCCAAAGAGACCGTGGTGGCGGTGCATTCGATGCGCGTGATCCGGACCATCCGCGCCCGGGGCGTGGACCCGCGGGAGGAAATTTTGCGGCGCTATTTCGGCCTGCCGCTCCCGCGCGGACCCCGGGGCGAGCCGGAGGTGGAGGAGCGCCGGGATCCGGTCGGGGTGGGCTCGGGCGTGGTGATCTCTCCGGACGGGTTCATTCTGACCAACAACCATGTGATTTCGACCCCGGACGGCCGTCAGGCGGACGACGTGATGGTCCGTCTCAACGACGGGCGGGAGCTCGATGCCCTCGTGGTCGGGCGCGATCCGCAGAGCGATCTTGCCGTGCTCAAGGTGGAGGCCGAGGCCCTGCCCTTCGCGACCTTTGCGGACAGCACCCAGCTCGAGGTGGGCGACATCGCGTTTGCGATCGGCAATCCCATGGGGATTGGGCTGACCATCACCCAAGGGATTATTTCCGCGACGGGGCGGAGCAATCTTTCCATTCTCGGCGAATCCGGTTACGAGAATTTCATCCAGACCGACGCGCCGATCAATCCCGGTAATTCCGGCGGCGCGTTGGTCGACGCCTACGGGCGGCTGATTGGGATCAACACCGCGATCCTTTCCCGGACCGGGGGCAGCATCGGAATCGGCTTCGCGATCCCCTCCAGTTTCGCGCGGCAAGTCGCGACCGGCATCATCCGGGAGGGCAAAGTGCGGCGGGGCCTGCTCGGCGTGGATATCGAGAGCCTCGACGCGGACTATGTCGAGGCCTTCGGGCTGTCGGACCGCCGCGGCGTTCTGGTGCAGTCGGTCGTTCCCGGCTTCCCGGCCGAGGAGGCGGGCTTGCGCAAGGGGGACGTCATCCTCTCGATCGACGGCGCGCCGGTCGTGGACGCGGTCGACCTTCGCCTGAAGGTGGCCGCCGAGGCGCCGGGAACGAGGATCGAGTTGGGTATCCTGCGGGAGGGCCGCGATGAGCGGGTGTCGGTCGAGCTGGGAGATGCGGCCGATCCCTTCGGGCGCGGCGCCTCGGCGGGCGAATTGCTGTCCGGAGTGGAAGCCGCGGTGCTGGACGACGATCTGCGGCGCGAATACGGCGTGCCCGGCGAACTCGAGGGGCTGGTCGTGCGTTCGGTCCGGCCCGATTCCGCTTTCGCCGAGGTCTTCAAGCCGGGCGCCGTCATTCTGCAGATCAACGGATCAACTCCGGAATCGGTCGACGAAGCCGTGCGAATGCTCGAAAGTCGCCCTACCAGCTACTTGTATGTTTACTACAACGGCCGCAGCGGCTACCTTCCTTTGAGGCGTCTGGAGTGAGGAGCTTCGCCGCTTGACCCATCCGGAAATCGGAAAGAATAATAAAGCTTTGATATGCAGGAACATCGCGCACTAATACTGAGGAGTAACCGCTTTCTCGGTTCGGCCCTCGTCGACAAGGGCCTGATTGCGACCGGGGACTTGGAGGCCGCCAACGAAAAGTTCATGGCGGCAATCCATGGTTCGGATTTGAAGCAGGCCTCGATCATGACTTCCCTCCTTTTCGACCTCAAAGTTTTGGATGAGAACAAACTGTTGGAGCATCAGGTCGACGAACACCGTCTCGGCTTGGTCGACCTCGCTCACGTCCAGCTGCATTCGCTGCGACCTTGGGATGTCGATTTTTCCCTCTGCTGGGCTTCCTCCACGGTGCCCTTCGACAAAGTCGAAAACACCTACATGTTGGCCACCACCTACTACCTCAGCGCCCCGGTGGTCAAACACTGGGAAAGCCTGCTGAAGGGCGACGTTATCTGGTATGCGACCAGCTCCGTTTCAATGACCCGCGCCCTCGAACGGATCGAGGAGATACACGAGGCCGAGGATGCGGCGGCCGAAGAAGATTGATTCTACCATGGCTTACAGTGTTTTGATTTTGGACGACGACGCGGACTTCAACAGTCTGCTGACCGATATTTTCGAGCAGGCGGACTACATCGTGACCTCGCTCGAGGACCCGCTCGAGGCGGTCGAGGTATTCGAGAACACGGACTACGACGTCGTCGTGACCGACCACAAAATGCCGGAAATGACCGGGGCGGAGTTCATGAAGCGCATCAAGCGGATCAAGCCGCAAGTGCCGGTGATCATGGTTTCGGGCTACCTGGAGAACGACACCATCCGGGAGCTGATCAAGGAGGGGGTCGGGGGCGTTTTCCTGAAGCCGCTCAATATCTTTTCCTTGCTCGAGCGGACCTCCGAGTTGATCGAGGAAGCCCGGAAGACCCGGCAGTCGGTAGCGGCCAGGGAGGACCCGGCCGATGACGAGGAGAGGGATCCGGAAGGCGGGACCCTGGGCTTTCCCTTCCGCTCCTTTCCCTGCAAGTCCGGTTCTTCCGTCGAATTCGCCGAACGCCTCCACGGTCTCCGCAATTTCAAGTCCACCCTCTCGCTGATCGGAGAGCCCGGCACGCAGTTCCGGAAGATCGCCGAGGACATCCTGGCGTTTTACGACAATGCGGCGGAACACTTCCTCTACTTCGACGCGAATTCCTTCGATTCCGAACAGGTCCTGTCCCGAATCGACGGGGCCTTGGAGCAGGGGGCCGAGCGCGTGACCTGCGTATTGCTCGAGCTCGAACGAATGTCCGACGCGCAGAAGGAAGCCGCCTCCAAGCTGCCGAAAGGGGAGGGGCCCTTCGAGCCGGTGGACTGCGACCTCCGGACCATCTTTTGCGTGAGCGGCGACCTCGACGAACTTTTCGACCGCGGGGCGATCAACGAGAGCCTCTACATCCTCATGGGCACCGCGGAGGTGCGCGTTCCTCCCTTGCGCGACTGCCCGGCGGATATTCCGATTCTCGCGCAGCAGATCGTGGCGGACATCGCCCGCGAAAAGGGGCTTGGATCGGTCCCCCAATTTGAAAACGCGGCGCGGGAGCTTTTCCGCAAGCACAGCTGGAGCCGGAATTACGAGGAACTGCGGGCGACCGTGCGAAAGGTGATGGAAGCGGCGGAGGGTTCGGTCCTGACGCGGGCCGGCCTGAGTGCCGCCATTCAGTCCCAGGGCGCCAATCCCCGGGCCCGGCTGGAGTCCCACCTCTCCGACGCACGGGTGGAGATTCTCCGGGCCGCATCCGTTCTGCTGGGTGCGGAAAAATTCAAAGTCGCCAAGTTTTTCGATACGGAAATCGCCTCGGTGGAGGCCATTCTAAAGTAACCATTTTTTTAAAGCCGATGTCTGGAAGAATACTAGTCTTGGACGATGAGGAGGACTACGCGGAGATGCTCCGCGATCTCCTGCTCGACCACAATTACCGCGTCGACATGGCGACCCGTCCGGAGCGCGCCATCAATCAGTTGGAAGAGATCCCCTACGACCTGGTGATTTCCGACTACAAGATGCCGGTGATGGACGGCGCCGATTTCCTCAAGCGGGCGCGGGAGCTCTACCCGAACCTGCCCTTCATCCTCGTTTCAGGCCTGATGAACACGCCGGAGCTCGTGAAGGTTGCGAACATGAGCGTGACTCTGGTGATGGAGAAGCCCTTGGATACCACCGCCTTCCTCGACTACGTGGGTCGTTTTTCCGAGCCGATGACGGAGGAGGAGAAGGCCGAATTCACGACCGGGGGCGGCGAGGGCGACAGCCAACTGATCGTCAGCTACCCGGACGAACCCCGCTACTTCAGTGCGACCTGCGCGAGCTCGAAACGCTTCATGCTCGATCTCTGGTCGGTCTGCAAGACCGGCTCTCTCGCCGTCATCCAGGAGCCCTTGGGCGGCGAGGCGGAGCTCTCGGTCAAGGACGTGTCCTTCTGGCTGGGCAACAGCGACAAACCGGTGCGGGTGCTGGATTGGGCCGCCTTGAAGGGCGGCACTGTGGCCGACCTGCTCCAAGGCCTGGTCGACGACGAGGAGAGCAGCAATGTCGCCCTCGTGCGCTGCCCGGAGGACTTGCCGATCGAGAAGGTGACCGATCGAATGACCGACCTCGAGACGGTCGCGCGGAGGGCCGGCAGCCTTCTGGTGATCGTCTGTGGCGGAGACCTTTCGGAGGCGAGCTTCGCGCAGGTCACCTCCGGCAAGGGCGTCACGCTGCCCTCCTTCGAGACCCGTTCGACGGACGTCGCCCAGTACGCCCGGCGCTTCGCGCGCATCGCGGCCGGCCAGCGCGGCAAGGAAAAGGCGACCGCCTTCACCCCGGAAGCGGCCTACGCCATCCTCGCCTACGAATGGAGCCGGAACTACCGGCAACTCAACGAGGTGATCACCGCTGCGGTGGAAGCCTCCGAAAACGAATCCATCACCCTCGAATCCCTCAAACTCGACAACGCTCCCGAGGCCGAGCCTTCGCTTCGGATGGAGCGGCTCCTGCGCAAGGCCCAGAGCGCCTACCTCAAGCAGGCGCTGGAGGCCTTCAATGGCAACGCCAGCGCCTTGGCGAAGGAGATCCAGCCCTCCGCCTCCGTGTATTCGGAACGAGACCTCGCCCATTTGCCCCTGATCAAACCGGACCTCGCTTCGCTCTAGAACGCCCGACCCCTTCGAACTCTCCTCGCCATGGCACTCGCACGTATTCAGGCCTCCATCGTCAAAAACCTGCTCGACGCGGGCCACTTGAGCGAGGGCCAGTTCAGGACCATCACCGAGACCGAGGAGGAAATGTCGGGGGATGCGGTCGAGAGGCTGCTCGCCGAGAACTATAAGATCAGTCAGTTCCAGCTCCTCGTGGCCAAAGGCAGGGCCTTCGACCTGGCGCCGATCAACGTGCGCCACTGCATCGTCAACGAGATGACTTTCTCCAAGCTGGATCAGGACTTCTGTCAGGATAACAAGGTGCTGCCCCTCGGTTTCGTCGGCAATTTCATCATCGTCGCCCTCAGCAATCCCTTCGACCTGCAGGTGACCACCCGGATTCAGGAGATGACGAAGATGAAGGTCGCTCCGCTCCTCGGCATCGCCGCGGACATCGAAAAGGCTCTGGACGACAAGCGGGACAAAATCCAGTCCGTCGGCTTCGGCGACGTGGTCGAGGCCCTGGGCATGGACTACAGCGAGGAGGAGAATCTCGACGAGGACGAGTTTTCCGACGAGGAGTCCGCGCCCATCATCAAGTTGGCCAACCGCATCATCGAGGAGGCCTATTTCTCCGGAGGCAGCGACATTCACATCGAGCCTTTCGAGAAAGAGACCCGGGTGCGCGTCCGGGTGGACGGCGTCCTGCAAAATCGCCTGACGATTCCGCCGGCCGCCTCCGGCGCCTTGCTCGCGCGCCTCAAGGTCATGGCCCAGCTCGACATCGCCGAGAAGCGTCTCCCGCAGGACGGACGTATCGTCTTCAAGCAACACAACAAGAAGGGCATCGACGTCGACCTCCGGGTTTCGACGGCGCCCCTCAACCATGGCGAAGGCATCGTCATGCGGATTCTCGACAAGCAGAAGAGCACCCTCCCGCTGCCCGCCCTCGGTTTCTCCGAGCGTAACCTCGGCCTCTACCGCGACCTGATCCAGCGGCCCTACGGGATGATCCTGCACTGCGGGCCGACCGGTTCGGGTAAGTCGATGACGCTCTATTCCGCGCTCAACGAGATCAACACCTCGGATATCTGCATTCGCACGGCCGAGGACCCGATCGAGTACACCTTGCCCGGACTGCTGCAGATGCAGATGCAGCGGAAGATCGGCCTGACCTTCGCCGCCGCCCTGCGCTCCTTCCTGCGCCAGGACCCGGACGTCATCCTGGTGGGCGAGATCCGCGACCGCGAGACGGCCGGTATCGCGGTCGAGGCCGCCCTCACCGGGCACTTGCTGTTCAGCACGCTGCACACCAACGACGCGCCGACCACGGTTTCCCGTCTGACCGAAATGGGCATCGAGCCCTTCATGATTTCCGCCTCGCTGATCTGCGTGTGCGCCCAGCGGTTGATGCGGCGGGTCTGTAAGTCCTGCAAGAAGACCTACCTCCAAGAAGGTAACGAGGCGGAGATAATCCGCAAGGCGCTCGGCTGGTCCGGCAAGGTGCCCCGCGCGGGCGAGGACGGTTGCCCGGCCTGCGGCGGTCTCGGCTACAAGGGACGGGTCGGCATCCACGAGCTTATGGCCACCAGCGAGGAACTGGTCAAGGCAATCAACGCCGACGAGGAGGCTGCCGTCATCAAGCGCATCGCCATGCGCAACGGCATGATGACCCTCCACCAAGATAGCATGCTCAAGGTCAAGGAAGGCCTTTCGACGATGGAGGAGGCGATCGCCACCGTTCCGCCCGACATGGAGGAATACGAGGTGGATCACAACGTGGAATCTCCCCGGAAAGCCTTCAAAACGGTGAAGCAGCCCGCCGACGCCGCTTCCTAAGCGGAAGTCCGCCAAGGGTCGGATAGCCGAAGCGGAGTGGGCCTGCTCGCTTGCGAGCGCCGGAGCCTGGCGGGCGGGCCAGCTCGCATCGGGCGTCCGACGAGCGGACACGCCACGTTAGGAGCGGCGGCTTTCGGACGTGGCGTGCTCGCTTGCGAGCGCCGGAACCTTGCAGGCGGGCAGGCCACGGCGGACGCCATCGCCTCGCCCGATTGGCTTTAGGAATCCTTAACCTCGACGGTTGCGACCAGAGCACCGAGGAAGACGAGTTCGGTCTCGCCCGTATTGCGAATGGCTTGGGTCTCGCCGCTGCGGGTGATCTGGAAAGTGCCGGGGGTGAAGGGGTGCTCGACGCCGTTGTCGACGACGATCCCGGTCCCCGAAAGGCAGAAATAGAAGTCCTCGTCGCCGTCGTGCGAATGGGCGCCGATCGTCGCCCCGGCCTCCAGCCGGACCAGACCCACGCTCTTGATCGCGCTGCCGGGGAACAGGTCGAGGAGTTTGTGCGCATAGACCGTGCCGTTGCCGCCCCTCACGGCCTCGGCCACATCGGGTATCACGTTGTGGACGTTGTTGATCATGCCCGGCAGTTTACCGGCGGGGTGGGTCGAGGTCATTAAAATTTTCCTTCAAATCGAGTTGTGCCGGCCGCAGGTGGTTTCCGGTCTCGTCGGGACGGAGCTTGCTTCCCCGCCCGGGACCTCCTGCCCGGAAAGCGTCGGACGCAGCCCCAGGCAGTTTCCCCTGTTCTTCAGATTGGAGAGAAATCGCGCTCGACCGAAGACGGGTGTCGGAAACGGCTTTCTGAATCACGGCCGCAATCCGATGCCAAAGGATCGTTCGCGCACGCGCTTTGATCGCACGGCAGGCTTCGTTCGACGCGGGAGGGTCACGGACGCTTTCCTAGGCCGTGCAGGGATTCGGGGGAGAGTCGGGCGGCCAGTTCGTGCGCGAGTGGGACGGAAGCCTCGAGCTGGGGCGCGTGACCGCTGGAATCGATTTCCAAGTGTAGGGCTTTGGGCAGGAGCGCCTGCATGCGCCGGGCGATGGCGGTGTATTTTTCGTCTTCGCCGCCGGTGACGAGGATAACGGGCGTTTTGAGTTTGGGCAGCTCGGGCCAGAGGTTCGGAAAACTGCCTTGGCCGAACTGGCGGAGGCTGGCGGCGAGGCCTGCGGAGGTATGGGCCAAGCGGTTGGCGCGCATCGCCTCGCGGTGGGGGGAGGGGATGCGCTGCTGGCTGCGGATGAGCGCTTGCTCCTGCCAAAAGGCGAGGAAGGCCTCGACCCCGTCGCGCTCGATGCGCTCGGCGAGGTCCGCATCCGACCGTCGGCGTGCGCTGCGCTCGGACTCGTCTTCGATGCCGGGGTTGGGGCTGACCAGGATCAGCGCGTCCCAGGCCTCGGGCTCGGCGGTGGCGTGGAGCAGGGCGGCGCGGGCGCCCATCGAGTAGCCGAGAAGCACTTTGGGCGATGGAGGCCCGGGATCGAACAAGGAACGCCGCGCCTGAACGAAGGTCGCCATGGCGGCGGGGCCGCAATCCAGCTGGGGCGAGGGTCCGTGCCCGGGAAGGTCGGGACTGTGCCAGGCGATCGGGGCGGTGGCGATGCCGTGGCGCTCGCCCAGCGCGGCTCGGAGGGGGGCGAAGTCGGCGCCGCGGCCGGTGAATCCGTGGAGGGCGAGGAGGTGCACGGTTGCGGCTTGGCGGAGCGGGTCGAGTTGGCGGCTGCGGCGGGGGTGCGTCTCGGGCGTGAGTTCGGCACGCTTTCTCCCGCGCTACGGCTGCTCCGCCGCGGGCTTGCTGAAGCGGCGGGCTACGACTGGACTTCGGCCTTGGTGATTTTCTGTTCTTCCACCGGGCGGTCGCCGGGACCTTTTTCAACGGCCTCGAGTTTCTTGACGGCGTCCATGCCTTCGACGACTTCGCCGAAGATGGTGTGGCGCATGTGGAGCCAAGGCGTCTCGACGGTCGTGATGAAGAACTGGCTGCCGTTGGTGCCGGGGCCGGCGTTGGCCATGGCGAGCAGGCCGGGCTTGTCGAACTTCACCTTTGGGTCGCACTCGTCCTCGAAGGGCTTGCCCCAGATCGACTCGCCGCCGCGGCCGGTTCCGGTCGGGTCGCCGCCCTGGATCATGAAGTCCTCGATGATGCGGTGGAAGTCGATCCCGTCGTAGTAGCCGTTCTCGATATGGGTCTTGAAGTTTTCGCAGGTTTTCGGCGCGACGTCTTCGTAGAGCTTGAACCGGATGGTGCCTTGGGTGGTTTCGAGTGTGACTTCGGACATGGGCTTTATGATGGTTTTCGGATGAGGGCCCGATCCCGGATGGCCGGGCTCGGAGGATGGAAGGTCATCGGCTTTCGTTCAGGAAGGCGATGGTTTCGACGACGTAGTGTTCGAGGTTGGAGCGGGGGGACTCGAAGGCAACGGGTAAATTATGCGCTTTCAAGGTTTCGCTCGTCTTCGGACCGATGCTGCCTAAGGCCGGCTTGCGAGCGCCGGGCGCCAGGCGGAGGGCCTCGGCCTGATCGACGAAGGAATGGACGGTCGAGGAACTGGTGAAGAGGACCGCGTCGGCCCCCGCCTCGCGGTAGCGCCGGGCGGCGGGGTGTTCGCCGATATCCGCCCGGGCCGTGCGGTAGAGCGGGAGGGTGTCGACGATCGCTCGGCCCTCGGTCTCAAGGCGGTCGACCAGGGTTTCGCGGTTCCGGTTGCCGGTGACGACGAGCACCTGAACGCCCTCCAGCCCTTCGTTTTCGAGCAGCTCGTCGGCCAGCGCGTCGGCGTTCGCGGACCTGGGGATGAGGTCGACCTTGAGGTGCTCCTTTTGAATCTCGCGGGCGGTGGCGGCGCCGACGGCGGCGATGCGCATCGGGCCGAGGCAGCGAATGTCGTCGTAGGCCCGCTTGAATAGGTCGAAGAAAGCGCGCACGCCGTTCGCGCTGGTGAAGATGATCCACTCGTAGACCGCGATGCCGGCGAAGATTTCAGTCAGCCGTTTCGAATCGAACGAAGGCTCGACCTGGATGAAGGGAAGCTCGATCACCTCGGCCCCGTTGGCTTCGAGCATCGCGCTGAGCTCGCCGGCCTGCTGTTTGGCGCGCGGTACCACGATGCGCCGGCCGAAGAGGGGCCGCCCTTCGAACCAATCGGTACGGGCGCGATGGGCGACGACCTCGCCGATCATGATGATGGCGGGAGCGCCGAGGCCCGAGCGTGCGAGCGCTTCGCCGACCGTGTCGAGGGTGGCGAAGAGGCTGCGCTGCCGGTTGAGGGTAGCCCACTCGATGACCGCGACGGGCATCGAGCCGGCCATGCCGCCCTCCTTCAGCTCCGCGACGATGCGGGGGAGCTGTCCGATGCCCATGTAGATGCAGAGGGTGCCCTTGTTTTTTCCATAGTCGCGGAAATCGATGCTCAGGCTGTGCTTCTCCGGATTTTCGTGGCCGGTGAGGAAAGTGATTTCGGAACTGTAATCGCGGTGGGAAAGCGGGATTCCCGAGTAAGCGGCGGCGGCGAGGGCGGCGGTGACCCCCGGCACGATCTCGTAGGGGATACGGTCGGCATCGAGTTCGGCGATCTCCTCGCCGCCGCGTCCGAAGACGAAGGGATCGCCGCCCTTGAGCCGGACCACCTGTTTGCCCTTTTTCGCGCGGTCGACGAGGATCTCCTCGATCTCGTCCTGCGGGATCGAGTGGCGACCCGCGCTTTTGCCCACGTAGATCCGCTCGGCCTCGCCCCGGGCCCAGTCGAGTAGCTTCGAGTTCGCCAGGTAGTCGTAAACGATGACGTCGGCGCGCTCGATCAGTTCGCGGGCGCGGACCGTGACCAGTCCGGGATCGCCGGGGCCGGCGCCGATGAGGTAAACTTTTCCGAGGTCGGGCATGGGGAGGGGGGGGAGATGGGAGTTGGGAGATGGGAGTTGGGCGGTGGAAGCTATGGTTTAAGGGAAAGCGCTTTTAGGATTTCGGTGATATTCGGTTCGATCGCTTCGGCGCTCCGGAGGTCGATTTCGAAGCGGCGGTGGCCGGTCTCGGGGTGAAAGACGCGGAGGCTGCCTTCCGCGTAATGGGCGCCGACGGGCGTCTGGCAGCCGCCGCCGAGTCGGCGGAGAAAGGCGCGCTCGAGTTCCACGGCGAGCCGGGTCTCGGGGCAAAAGAGGTCTTCGAAGCGGTCTTGGTCTTCGGCGCGGCATTGGATGGCGATGGCGGCCTGGCCGGGGGCGGGGACCACCTCGTCGATCGACAGGTGGACGAAGTTCAGTCCCTCGTGATGGTCGATTCCGAGACGGTCGAGCCCGGCGGCGGCGAGCAGCGTGGCGTCCGCTTCGCCCTTGACGATTTTCTCCATCCGCGAGCCCACGTTGCCGCGGATGGTAGTCCAGGCGGCCCGGGGGTGCAGGAGCGCGACCTGTGCGCGACGCCGGGGGCTGCCGGTGGCGATCGTCTCCGGCTGGGGCCGGTCCTCGCGGTGGACGAGCACGTCGTGCGCCCGGGCGCGGGGCAGGTAGCCGGCGATAACGAGCCCGTTCTCGAAGCGGGTGGGCAGGTCCTTTGCGCTATGGACGGCGATGTCGGCTCGTCGGTCGAGGAGCGCGTCTTCCAGCTCTTTGGTGAAGAGGCCGATGCCTCCGCGCTGCTCGAGCGACCAGTTGAGACGCTCGTCGACCTTGGTGCTGAGAGGGAGCTCCTCGCAGACCATTTCGGGGCGCCTCCGGCGCAACCACTCGCGGACGAGCTCGGTCTGCCTGAGGGCGAGCGGGCTTTTGCGGGTGGCGATCGTGACGGTCTCGGACATGCGGTCGAAAAGGAAAAGGAAGACAAGCTGGGAGCTTCGGGTGCCCGATCAACACAAAAGCGGAATCGCTCGCCGGAGGGTCGCCTCAGAGGCCGGGGCCGAGTCGCGGATCGAAAAAGAAAGGGCGGGGCTTCGAGCGCTTGAAACGGGCGAAATCCGGGTGGGTGGGATTGATCAGGACGTTTTCCTCGCTTGGAACGACGGCGCTCGGGACCGCCAGCGCGGAACTTTCGGCCTCGAGCGCCCAGGCATCGCCGATGGTGCGGCTCCGGCCTTGGTTGAAGGGGAAATGGATGGAAGGACCGTTTGGGAGCGCGACCGGGGAAGGACGGATGGCCTCCGAAGGCAGGTCGATGGACAGGGCGCAGAGCGCCGGGAGCGCCGATGCCGGGTCGAGGTGGACGAGGACTTCGAGAAGGGCGAGGGAGAGGGAGCGGCTTGCATAGACGATGCGGACCCCCCGGCTGTTCCAGCGCCCGCCGAAGCGGAAGGCGCCCTCGCCGTCCCAGGCTTCCGCGGCCCGGCTGCGCTTGACCAGACGCCAGAGGCGGACCGTCTCCGGACCCTCAGGCATAGACGCCGTATTCGAGGCGGCCGATCAGGTCTTCGACCTCGCGCGCCCCCATCTCGGTCTCGGCGAAGTCGAGCGGCGTGCGGCCGCCGAGGGCGCGGGCCGGTCTCGCGAGCCAGGCGCGTGCGGCCGGCTCGTCTCCGTCGAAAAAATCGACCGTTTTCCAATAGAGGCGGGCGTAGCGGATGAGGCGGTCTCCGTGATCGCGGTCCAGCGGTTTCTTGTCGGCCCTCCGGCGGGCGAGGGTGGCGGGCGACAGGCCGATTTTCGCGGCCAGCGTTTCGACCGGGAGCCCGAGCAACTCGCGAAGCGCATCGAACTCGGCGACCGGCAGCCCCTCGAGGATGCGGTCCACCCAATAAGCCGGATTCTCCAGCTGTTCGGCGCGGACTTCGTGGACGGCCGGGTCCGGACGATCGCTTTGTTGGTATTTCATTTGAAATAAACTAAGTAATCAAATGATACGATTCAAGCCTCCGATCAACAAAAAAAGGCAGCCTCCGTTTGGCTCCGGAGGCTGCCTTGCAAAGTGACGAGCCCGAGCGGCTAATTGTTATAGGCCGCTTGGGAACCCTTGATATTGCGCTTCTTGACCCAGGGCATGAGCGCACGGAGGCGCTGGCCGGTCTTTTCGATGGGATGCTTGGCGCCTTCCTTCTGGAATTGCTTGTAGTTCGGGAGGCCCTCCTGGTACTCCTTGACCCAATTCTTGGTGAACTTGCCGGATTGGATGTCCTTGAGGATGGCCTTCATCGCCTTCTTGGAGGAAGCGTTGATAACGCGCGGGCCGCTGATGTAGTCGCCCCACTCGGCGGTTTCGGAGATGGAGAAGCGCATGCCCGAGATGCCGGATTCGACCATCAGGTCGACGATCAGCTTGAGCTCGTGAAGGCACTCGAAGTAGGCCATTTCGGGCTGGTAGCCTGCTTCGACGAGGGTTTCGAAGCCGGCTTGAACGAGGGCCGAAGCGCCGCCGCAAAGGACGGCTTGCTCGCCGAAGAGGTCGGTTTCGCACTCCTCCTTGAAAGAGGTCTGGAGCACGCCGGCGCGGGTGCCGCCGACGCCCTTGGCCCAGGCCAAAGCGATCTTTTTCGCATCGCGGGAGGAACCCTCGCGGACGGCGATGAGAGCGGGCACGCCCTTGCCTTCGACGTATTGGCTGCGGACGACATGGCCCGGGCCCTTCGGGGCGACCATGATGACATCGACGCCCTCGGGCGGGGTGATCAGGCCGTAGTGGATGGCGAGGCCGTGGGTAAAGGCGAGGGTCTTGCCCTTCTCGAGGAAGGGGAGGACGTCTTTCTCATAGATTTCCGGCTGCTTCATGTCCGGCACCGCCAGCATGATGACGTCGGCCTTCTTCACCGCTTCGGAAGTCTCGAAAACTTCGAAGCCCTGGCTTCGGGCGACCTCGACGGACTTGCTTTTCGGGTAGAGGCCGATGATCACGTTGCAACCGCTGTCCTTCAGGTTTTGCGCGTGGGCGTGGCCTTGGGAGCCATAGCCGATGATGGCGAGGGTCTTCTGGGCGATGGAGCGCAGGTCGGCGTCTTTTTCGGTGTATACTTTTGCAGGCATTGGGTTCGGTCGGTGGTGGTGAAACGGGCGGTCGGCCCGAGGATGATGAAGGAGGATGGGAGACGGAGGGCGTCTAGCCGCGCTTGAGGGCGACGTTGCCGGTGCGGGCCATTTCGACGATGCCGTAGGGGACGACGAGGTTGAGAAAGGCCGAGACCTTGTTGGCGTTCCCGGTCATCTCGATATTGAGGGTCTCGGGGGCGACGTCGATGATCTTGGCCCGGAAGATATCGCAGACCTGCATGATCTCGGAGCGTTGGGCGGCGGTGGCGGCGACCTTGAGCATGATGAGCTCGCGTTCGGTCGCCTGGCCGCTGGAGTATTCGGTGACTTCCAGCACGTTGACCAGCTTGTTGACCTGCTTCATGGCTTGGTCGAGGGCATTGCTGTCGCCGATGATGGTGGCGGTGATGCGGGAAAACTTCTCGTCGACCATCGGGCCTACGTTGAGGGTCTCGATATTGAAGCCGCGGCCGCTGAACATGCCGGCGATCCGGGCGAGCACTCCGAACTTGTTTTCGACGAGGATTGAGATGATGTGGCGCATGGTAAAAAAGGACGCCGGCCGAAAGGGCGGCGGGGGCGGGACGCCCGATGGTAGACGGAGAGGGATTCGAACCCACGACCCCCTCGGTGTAAACGAGGTGCTCTAACCAGCTGAGCTATCCGTCCTTGTAAGAGATCCCGGTTAAATGGGAAGTGAGGTAGGTTGAAGCGCGGCAAAGTCGAATCAAGTCTATTTTCGAAGGGTTCCGGTTTTGGCGGTGGTTGAAAGTGCTGACACAACGAACGGAACGGAACCAGCGGTCGTCCGGATAATAGATCCCCCGCTCCCTGCGGCGCAGGGGACTTTTGGTGAACCTCGGAGGTCTCGCTGCTTTGGCGGGTCGGAGCGCACTACCGATGCCGCGCTCGCCCGGCGAGGGGCCGGACGATTCCTGCCGCTTCCCGCCCCTCGACCCGGCGCTCCCGGCTGATCGAAACGGTGGGGGGCGTTCTCCCGGCGAAGGCCCGCCGCTTTCCGTTGAAGCCCCGCTTTTTTGCGGGCGTGCCGCGACCCCAGCGAAGAATGATTGCTTTCAGTGCCGGGATACCGTTGACTCCAACGGTTGTGTTTATGAACCCCGAAGTTTTCCGCGGCCGGAAGGCCGCCCTGCTCGTTTTGGGTTTGGGTCTGGCCTTCACGCCGGGCTGCGTATCGGTCAAGACCCAGCACAAGATCGATCCGATTCACATCACCATGGATGTGAATCTCCGCTTGGAGCGGGAACTGGAACAGACCTTCGCCGAGCTCGACCGGAAGAGTCAGGCGCTGGCGGAGGACGGAGAAAAGGAGCCTGCCGAATGAAGCGCGTATTGATTGATTTCCGACTTGTTTTTCTAGCTGGCCTGCTGGCCCTCCTCGGTACGGCGCAGCTTTCCGCTCAAAGTGAAAGCGCCTTGGTCGCTCGGATGGAGGTCCGCCTGCCCGAGCTGATGAAATTGAAGCTCGCCGGAAAGGTCGGCGAGAACAACGCGGCCCTGGTCGAGGCACGCGCGGCGATCGAGCGCGAAGAACGCCGGCTCGTGGCCGAAGAAAACCGCGAGCGGATGGCGCTTTACCGCCTCATCGCCGAGCGGATCGGCGTGCCGGTCGACAACGTCCAACGCAGTCGGGCCGAAGACATTCGCGAGAGCTCTCCCCGGGGCGTGTGGGTGCAGTCCCCGTCCGGCGATTGGTATCGGGAACCGGGCGGGGGTAGCTGACGGCGCCGCCCGACCTGCGGCCGCTCATGAAGACGCGAGATTTTCTTTTCGGTTTCCGATTCCTGATCGTCGTCGCGATCACGGCCTTTTCGGCCCAGATCACGGTGGCCTTGGACGCGCCGGAGTTCAAGCAGCCGATCCATCAATTCGCTCCGGTTTACGGCGTAGCGATCGGATTCGTCATCCTGGGCGGCTTGGCCTTCCTCCCCGCCGTGTTCCTCGGCACCTTGATTCCGATGCTGCGGGTCGGGGGCGATTTCCTCTTCGTGATCAGCATGCCGCTCGCGGTTACCGTTTCGGCCTTGGTCGCATACCATTTCCTCTACTGGCGCTTGCAGCGGATCAGTGCGGAGAAGATACGGGACTCCCTCATGTTGGTCTTCGGCGGGGCGGTCGGCATGACGGGCCTCGGCACGGCGGTGGAGACCGTCCTCGCGCTGGCCGCCGCGCCGCATCTGGACCCCAGCGGGCTGCTTCCCCTGTTCATGACCAACTGGCTGGCCGCCAGTGTCGGGGCGATCATCACTTTGCCCTTCATGGTCGCTTGGTCGCAGCCGGAAACGGACCGGCCCGCCGGCAAGCAGGTCGTCGAAGTGGCGATTTGGTTCTGTACCCTGATTCTTTTCGGCTACACCACCTTTCGCAACTGGGCGCCGACGGACGTGCTGCTCTACCCGATGGAATTGGCCATTTTCCCGATCATGGCCTGGGCCTCGATTCGTTTCGGCATGCGCGGGGCCAGCGCGGGCGTTCTCGCCCTGGCGCTGCTCGCCGGGGCGGTCCTCATTCCGTTCGGGGAAGACGAGTTCGCCGCGATCACCCGGAGCTCATCGAGTGTCTGGACTTTCATCGGCATCGTTTCGATCACATCCGTGGTCCTTGCGGCGGTGATGGCCGAGTTCCGGCGGCGGGAAGCCCGAATCGCGGAGAACGAGAACCGCTTGCGGGCCTTTACCGACGCCCTTCCGGATATCGTCTTTATCCTGACCCGGAACGGCCTGCTGCAAGAGGGGTTCGCGGCCAACCGTCAGATCGAGGCCAATCATCGGATCATGAATATCCGCGCCATCCAAGGGAAGCACATCCGGGAGTTGTTTGACGAGCACTTGACGGCGCGCTTCCTCGAGACGATCGAGCGGGCCCTGCGCCTGCACCAGGTCGCGGTGCTGGAATATGCGCTCGATTCGGTCGACGTGGGCACCCATTGGTTCGAGGCCCGGGTTTCGCCGATGCGCTCCGCCGGTCCCGGGCAAGCGGACCGGGTGGCTTGGGTGGCCTATGACATTTCAGACCGTAAAAAATTTGAAAGCGAGCTGGTCAACCGGGACCGCGTCCTGATGGCGACCGCCAAGGCATGCGCCGACCTTTTGGTGAAGGGAGATCCTCAAAGTGCGGTCGATTCGGCCCTCGGCGAGTTGGGGCGGGCGCTCGGAGTCGACCGTTGCTACGTTTTCGAGATCAACGGGGAGGACGAGGATCACTTCCACAGCCTGACGGCCAGATTCCAGTGGCTTCGAAGCGAGGCCTGTCCGGCGGTGCTCGGAAGTCCCGGGACGGTCGGCGCGCCGTTTGAAGAATGCCTTCCCGGATGGTTGGAGATATCCATGCGGGAGGGCTTGATCCGGATCGACGACAGCGGGCAATGGAAACACGATCTCTCCTTTCTGCGGGAGATTCGCTCGCGCGCCCTGTTGGCGGTGCCGATGTGGATCGAGGGTCGCCTGAGCGGGTTCTTGGCGGTCGATTACTGCGGTTCGGCCTCGCACCGTTGGTTGGAGAGCGAGATCAACGCGGTCCGCGTGCTGTCTTCCGCGCTCTCCGGCTTGCTCATCTTGCGGGACCGCGAGAAAAAGCTGCGCGACGCCCGTGATCGGGCGGACGCCGCTAGTTCGGCCAAGGGGGAGTTTCTCGCGATCATGAGCCACGAGATTCGCACGCCGATGAACGCGATCATCGGCTACACGGATTTGCTCCGGCAGACGGATTTGACCGAGGTGCAACGGGAGCAGGCGGCGGTCATCAAGCGAAGCGGCTCCGCCCTGCTCGACCTGATCAACAACATTCTCGACTACTCCAAAATCGAGTCCGACACCCTCGAGCTGGAGAACCGTAAGTTCGATCTCGAACAAGTGGTCTGTGAAGCTTTGGAAAGTATTTTGCCGGCCGCTAAGGACAAAGGCTTGTCCGTCGATTACAAGATCGTCGACGGGGTCGAGGAATTCTATTGCGGCGACTCGCACCGGATACGTCAGATCCTCCTCAATCTGGCCAGCAATGCGGTCAAGTTCACCGGTCGGGGTTCGGTTGTGATGAGCGTGGCTCTGGACGACGGGACCGACCCCGGAGGCTTGGCCCACCGTCTCCGCTTTGCGGTCAAAGACACCGGCTGCGGGATCGGAAAGGACAGCTTGGAGCGAATGTTCGAGCCCTTCTCTCAAGCGGATTCCTCGACGACCCGCAAGTACGGCGGGACCGGTCTTGGACTCGCCATATCGAAGAAGCTGGTCCAGAGAATGGGCGGCGAGATCGGCGCGCGAAGCTGGTTGGGGGAGGGTTCCGAATTCTTTTTCACCATCGAGCTGAAGCGCCACGACCCGAAGGTGATCTCGAATTCGCCCTTCGCCCGTCCGGCGGCGGGCGACGAGCTGAACGAGGACTTTTCGCGGGAATGGCCTTTAAAGTTGCTGCTGTGCGAAGACGACGAAGACAACCGCTGGGTGATCCGGGAACTGCTGGAAACCCTCGGTTATGCGCCTCAGGTGGTGGGGGACGACGAGGAGCTGATCGAGAAGCTGCTGGCGGAGAATTTCGACGCCGTTTTACTCGATATCCGTCTGCCCGGTAGAAGCGGGCTGGAGTTGTCTCGGTTGATTCGCCGCGGCGCGATCCGCGAGGAGCTGAAAGACCAGTACCTGATCGCGGTGACCGCGTTCGCCCTGGAGGACGACCGCGAGAAATGTTTCCAAGCCGGGATGAACGATTACTTGAGCAAGCCTCTGGAGATTCACCGCTTGAAAGAGGCGCTCATTCAAGCCCATGTCGAAGTCGCGGGGCGGTCGGATTAAGGCAATTTCATGCGGCCCGAATCTTTGATCGATCTGAACGCCGTCCTCGTCGGAAAGGGCTGGCCGTGCTGGCTTGCCCGGCCCGTGGCGGGAGTCCTGTCGCGCCTGCTTTCGATCCACCGCTTGAATGAGATCGAAGCGGAAACGGCCCGGCGCGTCGAAAGCGGGGAGAGTGAGCGCCGCGCCTTCTTCATGACGACCTTGAAGGTGATGGGCGTCCAGTACGAGATGGATGCCGCCGACTACGAACGAATCCCCAAACAGGGGCCGCTGATCGTCGTCGCGAACCATCCTTTCGGCGGACTCGACGGGGTGATCCTAGGGGCGCTTTTGCGCGGCGCGCGCTCCGACGCCAAGATCCTGGGCAATTTCCTGCTCGGAAACATCCGGGGAATCGCGGACAGCATCATCCAAGTCGACCCCTTCGGCGGGGCCGGATCGACCCGCTCGAACCTCGGTGGATTGCGCGCGATGATCGCATGGCTCCGAACCGGCGGCTGCATCGGGGTTTTCCCGGCCGGCGAGGTATCGAGCCTGCGGTTGAGGGCGCGCTCCGTGGTCGATCCCGAGTGGAGTCCGCATGTCGTCGAGCTCGCGCGGCGTACGAACGCCGCCATTCTTCCGGTTTATTTCGCCGGCCGGAACAGTTGGTTCTTTCAATTCATGGGCTTGTTGCACCCGCGCCTGCGAACCGCCCTGCTGCCGCGGGAGTTTTGCCGCGGCGGCGGGGCGCTCTACCGGGTCCGGATCGGGCGCTTGATCCTGCCGGACCGCTTGGAGCGGTTCGACAGCCCGCGCGCCGCCACGGATTACCTCCGCCTGAAAACCTACGCCCTTCAGGCGGACCGCCCGGGAGATGCCCGTCGGCGGCTGCGCTTTCCTTTCCGGTCGGCCCGTCAATCCAAAACACCCACGCCCCTGGCTCCGCCCCAGCTACCCCACCGGCTGCGCGAAGAGCTATCCGCTTTGCCCGAGGCGCAGTGCCTGCTCAGGCAAAACGATTTTTCCGTCCATTATGCTTCGGCGTCCCAGATTCCCTTGATCCTGCTGGAGATCGGACGGCTTCGCGAGGAAACCTTTCGCGGGGTGCAGGAGGGCACCGGATTCGCGAGGGACCTCGATAGCTTCGACGACTACTACTACCACCTGTTCATGTGGGATCATTCCAGCGACCAGATCGTCGGAGCCTACCGCATCGGCTTGGTCGACCGCATCGTGGACGAGTTCGGCCCCGAAGGCCTCTACACCGCGACCTTGTTTCGCTTCCGAAACCGTTTCCTCCGGGAAATGGGACCCGCCATAGAGCTCGGCCGCTCCTTTATCTGCCCGAATTATCAGAAACGGCATGCCTCGCTCGCTTTGATCTGGCGGGGAATCGGAGAATTCGTGGTTCGCTTTCCTAAATATAAGACCCTTTTCGGTCCGGTCAGCATTACGAACGCCTACAATAGTATTTCCAAGGATCTGATGGTCCACTTCTTCCGGAAACATAAGTTCGACCTGGTTCTCTCCCGGCTGGTCAAAGCCAGGAATCCGCCGCGATCGGAACGGAAGATCAAAGGCATTTCCCTCAAGCGGATCGCCCGATCAATCAATTCGGTCGATGCGGTCTCGGCGATTGTTTCCGGATTCGAGGAAGACGAGAAGGGCATTCCAATTCTTCTCCGGCATTATTTGAAATTGAACGGGGTCCTGCTGAGCTTCAATTTAGACCCGGCGTTCAGCGACGTGATCGACGGTTTGATCCTCGTCGATTTAACCAAAGCCGACCCGCGGATACTGGAACGTTACATGGGCAAGGACGGATATGAAAACTTCATCCGCACCCACCGTCCGGCCGAGGTTGTGGTCTGATCCGCGTATCGAAAGTCGAGCGCTCCGGCGGCCAAGGCCTCCGGAGCGAAGCTATAAAAAAGTCCCCCGCGGCGAACCTGCGGGGGACTTGAAATCACTGAAAATCGAGTGTGACTACGACTTGCGGGGCTGGGTCAAGCCGGCTTCGGACTTGACGTTCATGACCGTGGCCGAAGAGACGCCGTACTTCTTCTGCGCCTCCTTGATCTTGATGCCTTCCTTCAAATCGGCGGCGAGGGCCTTGCGCTGTGCGTCCGTCAAGACGACGCGTTTGCGGGCAGCGGCAGTCGATTTCTTGGCGCTTGCGGGAGACTTACGTGCCATGCGGCTGCGGCCCTTTTTCCGGCTCATGAGCTCTTCCGCGCTAATCTTGATGCCTTTGTCGGCCAGCTCCTTGGCGAGCTTTTGAGCTTCGGCGAGTTCGCCCACGGCGGAATCCACGGCCGCCTTGGCGGCCTGAGTGGCGCGATCCGTGAGTTCGCGGGTGGCGGTTACTCCGCTAGGAAGTTTGAGATTTATTTTGATGGTTCTTTTAGGCATAGTTATATTGATTAAAACCGTATTGAAACACTTTGTGTCAGCTTTCTGTCAACTAAAATAACATAAATTCATTTTTTTGAGGGTTATTTCACTTTGACCTGAATCCGTGAGATAAAGTTAAAGAAAAAGATGGAACCTGTTGGGGTTCAGTGGCTAAAGTAGCCTTGAACATAAAAAACCGAAACACCCAACAGGTGACAAAATGAAGCGACTAAAATTGGAAA
>Ga0208623_100338_pt1 | contig 37924 bp, 29 predicted proteins | sample HotLakConsUCCL28_FD_184737 | JGI IMG/M metagenome (GOLD analysis project Ga0208623, IMG submission 184737) | Hypersaline microbial mat communities from Hot Lake, Washington, USA - Hot Lake Consortium UCC-L28 (SPAdes) (version 2) ...
TGATGAGGTGGCTCTGGCGTGGAGGCCACACCCGTTCCCATCCCGAACACGGCCGTTAAGCTCCACAGCGCCGATGGTACTGCCAACGCGGAAGAGTAGGTCGCTGCCTCGTCTTTTTTATTCCCCCTACTAAGCTCTGTTTACTCTTCGTAAACAGAGCTTTTTTTTTGGCTACCTATTCTATACTAGTATTGCTTCTTCGATTGATATTGTTATTAGAATTCTATTTCAAAAAAAATTACATAATCAAGAAAAAATTTTGCAATACAAATTCATTAATCAACAGTAATTATTCTCCTTTAAGCACATAAATTCTGTTTGGTGCCACTATAAATTAGTTCGGAACTTTCAGCCGGATAAGCCACACACTTTTCCCAATTTATATACTATCGATGGGGCTCCACGGTGCACCGGGACAAGTTTTCCGGGATGACCCGAATTTCCAGCACCTCAAAATAAAACCCGCCGCTAATGAATCATTTCTTAACTACAAAAATGATCTGCAAAAAATTTGTATATTAATGAGTATAAATTTCAATTATTCAGATGTTCTAAGTTGATACCCATTAAATTTAATTTACTTATGCAACGACTAGTTATCACGGCAATAGCAATTTTGTTCCTCTTTTTTCTTTTGCCATATTCATCATATTCACAAACAGTAAATATTGGTAATGGAAGCTATAGTACTATACTCCCTTCAGGAGCTGTAGGACCAAGTTATGCCAATGGTGCACCTGCTGAACCAAAAATTACAAGTACATTTTCAAAACCCATCCAAACAAATCATTTTTGGAGTAGCTTAATATTTCCTTTCTTCGGAAATCCGCACTCAAATGTCTTGCATGCACATCCGGCCAATTTCAGAGCACGAAGCAATGGTTTAGAAATGGGATATACTCCGAATCATGTATTTATATCAAGTGATTATGTCTATCCATATAGTGATCAGTTATTGATTGGAATAGAAGGATTAAATGCTTCATCAACTTTAACGGATGATTATGGTGACTGGACAGTTACATCAAAATGGCAGGATGGTGAAAAAGAAATGTATGCTACTATTGGTCATGGTTTGCCATTTGCTTTTTTTAGAATCTCCGGTGGTAATGCTCAGATAACAACAAAAAGTACTCCTACGATTTGGTATAATCAGGATGGTGTAATTGGTATTACCGTATCTGGTCAGCATTATGGTATTTTTGCTCCTCATGGTTCTACATGGAACGGAACTAATACACTCCAATCAAATTTAGATGGGAAAGAGTACCTATCGATAGCTCTATTACCCGATAACTCGACTGAAACGCTTGAGTTTTTCCGAAAACGTGCTTATGCACATGTAACAGATAGCAGGGTTAGTTGGGAGTATAATGAGTCATCAGCTGAGATGGTTACTACATTCACCTATGATGTAGATCTAAAAGAGGATACAAATAATAATTTATCGGAAACTCTGTCAGCGTTGTATCGCCATCAATGGTTATATACCAATAACGAGCTTACTTCATATTCTTACAATAGCAGGTCTGGAGACATGAAATTAAATGCCGGCAATTCTTTTTCAACTTCAATAACTTTTGATGGTATCATTCCTACACTACCTGATTTAGGAACCTATAATCGCTCAGAATTAATATCAATGGTGCAATCTGTAGCAACTGAAACCATTGGCACAGGACCCACCTATCAAAATGGAAAGGAAATGGGTCGTTTTGCACGCTTAGTTCACATTGCTGATCAGTTAGATTTAACAAATGAACGTGATTATTTTTTATCTCAATTAAAAAATCGTCTTGAAGAGTGGTTTACTGCTGGTGGGCCTCAGGAATATGTATTTAATGAAGAATGGAATGTCCTCACTGGATACCCATCTGGTTTTGGAGCTGATGATCAGATAAATGACCATCATTTCCATCATGGGTATGCTATTATGAGTGCTGCAACAATTGCTCAGTATGATCCTGATTGGGCTTCGCTTGATCAATGGGGGGGGATGGTGAATTTGTTGATTAGTGATGCAAATAACTGGGATCGAAGTGATACCAGATTTCCATTTTTACGTGGATTTGATGTCTATGCCGGTCACTCATGGGCTGCAGGACATGGAGATTTTGTTGATGGAAACAATCAGGAATCCAGTTCTGAATCTATGCATTTTTCTTCAGCAGTTATGCTGTGGGGTGCGATGACAGGGCAAACCGAAATTCGTGATCTCGGAATTTATTTGCATGCCAACGAACGTACTGCCATAGAACAATATTGGTTCGATGTTCATAATGAAGTCTTTCCTGATGGTTACCCTCATGTAGCACTTGGCATCGTTTGGGGTGGTAAAGGTGCACATTCTACTTGGTTTGGTGCTGATCCCGAATTCATTCATGGTATAAATATTTTGCCATTAACCGGTGGCTCACTTTACCTGGGACGGCATCCGGATTACGTTCAGGAAAATTATGATGAAATTATAGTTGAAAATGGTGGTTCACCAGATACTTGGCAGGATGTACTTTGGGGATTCCTTGCATTTACTGATCCTGAACGAGCTTTATCAGAGTTTCTGTCTAATCCCAATTATCCTGTTTTTGATGGTGAAACTAAAGCGCATATATATCATTGGTTAGGTAATTTGAATAGTATGGGGCAGGTAGATACTACGATAACGGCGAATGTACCGACTTATGCAACATTTAAAAATCAAAATGGGGAAAAATCATACGTTGCATTTAATGTTCTTAATCAGACAGCTGATATTGTGTTTTCAGATGGATTTATTTTAAATGTTGAACCAAGAAGCATGGGTTGGCATACTGATGCTGAAATTGATACAGATAATCCTACTGCACTTATTAATGCAAATGCGTTCAATGGTAAAGCGCCTATGACCGTGTTGTTTGATGGTAGTAGCAGTTTTGATCCTTCTGGGTTAGAATTAAGCTATGAGTGGGATTTTGGAGATGGAAATTCTTCAATTGAAACAAACCCTGAGAACACATATATCGAACCGGGAGTATATAATGTGAATCTTAAAGTTACGAACACAGAGGGATTTTTTGATGAAGCTGAAGCCGAGATTAATGTTTTTGAAAGTGGCAATCCTTATTTAGGGGAAGCACCTGTAATTCCAGCCAAGATTGAAGCTGAAAATTTTGATTTGGGTGGTCAGGATGTGGCATATTACGATGTTGATGAGAACAATATCGGGAATGTTTATCGACCGAACGAAGGTGTGGATATTTTTTCAGGTGGCAGCAACGGATTTAATGTGTACTGGATGGTTGATTCTGAGTGGCTTGAATATACAATAGAAGTCCCTGAAGATGGCATGTATGATATTATTCCTTATCTGACAACCGTTCCGGGATTTGGCAATTTCCGGATTTTGGTGAATAATGTAGATGTGAGTGGTATCATAGATGTTCCTGGAACAGGCGGATGGAATAACTGGACTGCATTTCCGATAGAAAATGTGCAACTAACCGCTGGAATTAAAAATTTGCGGTTTGAAGTAGGCTCAACATCTGATAATACAGGTTGGCTGTATAGTCTGGATTATATTGACATTGTTGAAAGTACTGACACCAGCACAGAAACAGAAGATGTTCCACGTAAATTTAGCTTGGAAGCGAATTACCCAAATCCTTTCAACCCTACAAGTCTTATTTCTTACTCCATTCCCGAAGCAATGCCTGTTCTGCTCGAAGTGTATTCAATTTCAGGACAACGAGTAGCTACACTTGTCAGTAAGGAAATGCAAGCCGGATCTCACAGCATTCAGTTTGATGGAAGTGCTTTGGCTAGTGGTGTTTACATTTATACAATTCAAACACCTCTGGGAACCATATCAAGAAAAATGACTCTGGTGAAATAGCTAATAGTTTTCTTTCAACATGAGATTGAATCGATAAAAGGAACTCATTAATTGGGTTCCTTTTTTTATTTAAATAAAAACCCAATTACCTTACGAGGGTATTTCATAGCTATCTTGAAAATATTTGTAGGAATGTCATTTTCAAGACAGGCTTTCAGCATTTCCTGATTTGAAAGTAACAGACTGCGCCAACCACGGGTACTGATACCACCCATTCTCATTTTTATAATAACTTTGGGGTGGTAGTAATACTTGACATCAGTCTGATAAAAAATACGAGCTATAAACTCAAAATCTGCAGATATTTCGTAATCGGTTTTGTAGGGGCCATAGGTATCAATAATATGGCGTTTAACAAACATGGTGGGATGTGCCGGAGCAATTCCGTATGGTAGTAATTTTGGATGAAATTGTGAGGATCGAAAACGCCTTACTATTCTGTTGATATTATCGTTTTTTACATACCACAAATCAGCGAATAAAATGTCCGTTTCCACTTTGCTGAAAACATCAACAATTTCTGAAATTACTGTATTGTTCGCATAAATATCATCAGAATTCAGGGTTCCGATTAAATCACCGGTTGCCAGCGCAATTCCTTTGTTCATGGCATCGTAAATGCCTTGATCTGGTTCGGAAATACTTTTTGATATCTTATCTTTATATTTTTCTATAATTTCGAGAGTGTCATCTTTTGACCCACCATCTACAATGATATGTTCAATATTATCATAATCTTGATGCAAAATTGACAAAATAGTGTCCTCCAGAGTTCTGGCACTATTCAGTGTTACGGTAATTATAGAAACGCGCATCAAGTAAAGTGTATAATTCGATTAAATATAAAAGGCTATAATAAGAAATTGTTTACCAACCGGAAAGCATTCTATAGAATCTCTTTCTCAGACTGTATAATAAGGAACTTGAGTATATGATAGCTCTCAATTTTTCAAAAAAAGTAACATCACCTCGTAAAATACCGCTCCATGATTTGTTCCATCGGTTTCTCTCAAGTTCATCCAGTGCATTTAATTCATTGATAGCTTTGGAATCGAGTTTATCTTTAAAACGGTCTCTGAATAAGCCAAAAACGACGAAACGGTCATGATAAAGTCGATTGTATGTTTCAAAATCAGCATTTCTATTATGAGAGTTATGGGCATGAATGCGGTAATGCCAGCAAACATGTGGAATATGAAAGGTCACTTTAGCAAAATATTTTCCACATAAGGCGGTCCATTGATCTTCATTGGGTACATTATCAGGCAATGGAAAAATAATATCAGCCATTTCTCTAGAAAAAATCATGGCACTTCCGGAGTCTGACCCTTTATTTTTTTGCTTTGGCAATTCAATTCCATCATACGTTTTATCCTCAGATATCATCCGAACCCGGCTGTAACCTATAGCAGGTTTTCCTTTGGGTTGACGTACCGCATAGTGCAATTTATGTTCAATGGATTCGTCCGGTAATATATCATCACCACAAAAAAAAGTAAGCCAATCGGCTTTTGAATGAGAAAAGGCGATGTTAAAAGCTTTGTTTTTACCAACTTTACCGGGTTCTAGCAACACAAATCTTTCATCCTTTAGAAAAGGCTGTATTAATGCAACCGTTTTGTCTGTTGAACCATCATCTACAATAAGTACTTCAAAATCTGAAACAGACTGCTCCAGTAAACTATTCAGAGCTTCAACTATATATTTCTCTTCATTATAGATAGCCAATAAAATACTAATACGCGGTTTTTTCATATTCTGGCTTCCAATTGTTTTACTGCTTTTGGATACCAGGAAGAAAAAGTACCGTCAGCAATTTTTTCACGAACCACCTTCATAACATCAAGATAAAATGTAAGATTGTGGACACTTGCCAGTTGCAAACCCAGAAGCTCATTACAGCGAATAAGATGATGAATATAAGCCATATCATAACCCGAAGTAATTTCAGTGTGATACGTTTCATCTAAGGGACTAAAGTGTTTTTTCCACTTTGAATTTCTGATATTTACGGTTCCATTCCAGGTAAATATCATACCATTACGCGCATTTCGGGTGGGCATCACACAGTCGAACATATCAACACCGCGGGCTACTCCTTCTATCAGATTGGCCGGAGTTCCAACACCCATCAGATATCTGGCTTTATGTTCAGGTAGATAGTCAGTGACCAAATCTGTCATATCATACATAACCGGAATAGGTTCTCCTACACTTAATCCGCCTATTGCATTTCCGTCAAAATCTAATTCTGCAATAGCTTGTGCAGACTGTTTTCGCAAATCTGGGAATACGCAACCCTGACAAATACCGAAAAGAAATTGTTGATGCCCATACAGGGGTGTGGTAGTCTTAAATTCATCTAAACAGCGTTTTGCCCAACGATGGGTTAAATGCATTGATTGTAACGCATATTCATGTGATGAATCGGCGGGTGGGCATTCATCTAATACCATCATAATATCTGATCCAAGAGTTCGCTGTGTTTGAATCACATTTTCAGGTGTAAACTGATGTTTCGATCCATCAATATGGCTTTTGAAGGTGGCTCCTTTTTCTTCTAATTTCCGACTTGAAGACAACGAAAAAACCTGATACCCACCTGAATCGGTAAGTATCGGGCTGTTCCACTCCATAAACTGATGCAACCCTCCGGCCTGAAACATTACATCATTTCCCGGTCTTAAATACAAATGATAGGTATTGCCCAAAATGATTTGAGCCTTAACTTTCAATTTCAAATCGGGTTGGCTAACAGCTTTTACGGTTGCCAGAGTACCAACAGGCATAAAAATGGGAGTTTGGATGCTTCCATGATCGGTTTCAAGTATGCCAAGACGGGCTTTTGTTTCAGTATCAGTTTTAAGAAGTTCAAACACTTTGGTTCGTAATTGCGTATTTTAAAAGTTTGTAGAAAAATAAGATTTTAACATTCATAATAATTTCAGTCATTCAATAGATGAATGAAATGGTAATGTATCATGAAAAGGACGGAAATATACAGGTAATGTATGAAAAACGTTAAGTTCTTATTTCAATATCGATAATCAATTTTCAGATTTGATAACACATTAAAAACATATTCTTGGAAAGAAAGACAGATTTACTGATTACCATTGCGTGTGATTTAATAGCACTGATTTTGGTATGGTACACCTTTTACTTTATTCGTTTTGAAGTTGAATGGTTTGGTGAAGTTACGGCGGTTGAACCGGCTATGCTCTTATTGCCTTCAATTGTCATTGCTTTCTTTTGGGTGGCTATTTTTATGTTTTTCGGCCTTTACAAAAGGTTGTATATGATATCAAGATTCGACGAAATAATACGGGTTGGCAAAATTACAGTGATTGGTACCTTGTTGTTTTTCTTTATCTTATTTACTGATGATTTAAACTGGAATGCCAATAATATTATTTATGCCAGAAATTACACCATCTTATATTGGCTTTTGACGTTCTGTTTTGTTTCTACGGGTCGTATAATAATCAGAACTATTCAAAAATCGCTTGTCAGTCGCGGGTTTGGCTTGCATAAAGCAATTATTGTAGGAGTTGGGGAAACGGCATTATCTGTGCATGAAGATATTCTACGTCACAAGCAGAGCGGGTTAGATGTTATCGGGTTTGTCAATCAAAATGGAAATCATCAATCTAATCAAGTCAAAATAGATAAAGACAAAATCCTGGGAAAATTAAAAGATATCAATTCTATCATCAGAGCAAATAACATTCAGGATATTATTGTTGCGATGGAACCGAATGATCGTATGAAACTGATTAAAGTGATGGATAAAATTGATATGCCTAATATTCCTGTTAAGATTGTACCGGATTTTTATCAGATTATAAGTGGTTTAAATCAGACCAATCAAATTTTTGGTTTGCCACTCATTGAGGTGATGCCCGACCCGATGCCAACATGGGAAAAGTTTGTAAAACGATTTATGGATATTGGCTTATCCCTATCCATTTTAGTCATCTCCATTCCAATAATGTTAATTGTAGCTGTTTTAGTCAGAATGACTTCGCCCGGTCCGGCTGTTTTCCGACAAGAACGTGTGGGGCTAAATGGCCGATTATTTATGATGTATAAATTTCGGAGTATGTATATAAATGCTGAGGCTGCAACGGGACCTACCTGGGCTAAAGATAATGACCCACGCATCACACCGGTTGGTTGGTGGCTTAGAAAACTCCGTTTAGATGAACTCCCTCAGCTTTTCAATGTTCTAAAAGGCGATATGAGCTTGGTGGGTCCGCGCCCGGAGCGAAAATATTTTGTAGATCAATTCAAAAAAGAGATTCCTCTGTATTCACGCAGGCTGAGTGTCAGGCCAGGCATAACAGGTTGGGCTCAGGTGAAATGGAAATACGATGAAACCTTTGATGACGTTAGGGAGAAAACCAAATACGATTTATTCTATGTTGAGAATATGTCATTGAAAATGGATATTAAAATTTTGATTAACACTTTGGCAACCATGCTTTCAGGTGAAGGTAAATAATGCAGTATGAATACTGATAGAACCATAGCGATTATTCCAACATACAATGAAGCGAGCAACGTAAAACGCTTGATCTCGGATCTCATTATACTGGACAAAGATTTAGACCTGTTATTTGTAGATGATGGTTCCCCTGATGGAACCGCCTCATTAATTAAGGAAGCTCAAAATGATTATAAAGGAAGAGTTTTTTTAATTGAGCGATCTGTGAAGTCGGGTTTAGGATCGGCTTATGTTGCAGGATTCCGGTTTGCACTTGAGCATGAATACGGTTTTATTTGTGAAATGGATGCTGATTTTTCGCATGACCCTACTGATCTCATTAAACTTATTGAAGTTGTAAAAAAAGGAGAAGCTGATGTGGCTATTGGCTCTCGCTATCATAATGGAATCAGTATCATAGACTGGCCACTGTCCCGGCTAATTTTATCCTATTCTGCAAATTTTTATGCCCGAGTAATAACTGGTTTACCAATAAAAGATACTACAGCAGGATTCAAATGTTTTAAAAGAGAAGTCATTAATAGCATTCCATTACACCGAATAAAATCGAATGGATATTCATTCCAAATAGAAATGCATTATCGCGCATGGTTACTGGGTTTTAAAATAAAAGAAGTATCCATCATTTTCAGAGAACGAAAAGAGGGTGTTTCGAAAATGTCAAAAGCCATTATACTTGAAGCAGTTTGGATGGTATGGGGATTGAAGTTAAGGCACTTACTCGGTAGGTTATAGAATAACAGAGGTATATTGATTTATTCTGTTTTAATTAGTTGATGTTATCTAACGGTGAATAATGACTAATAGCTGAAAGGCAGTTTTTCGGGCTTTTCTTTACTTTTCAACGGGTACTCATGGTTTATTTTGTATATTTGCCTATAATATGATTTATTCTAATAGACCATGGATGAAAATTGACCTTTCGTTCGGGATTTATACATTCTTTAAACTGAACTAAACTACGATTTTATGAATTATCTGGATTTTGAGAAGCCAATTATAGACTTAGAAAAAAAAATTGAGGAATTAAGTGCTATCAGTATTCCTGAGAATGATGTTCTTAAACCCGAAATTAACCGATTAACCAAAAGAGTTGAAGAGCTTCGGCAATCCATTTTCAAAAACCTTACTGCCTGGCAACGAGTACAGCTGGCCAGGCACCCAGACAGACCCTATACACTCGATTATATATACAAGATGTGTACTAATTTTGTGGAGTTGTTTGGGGATCGTTATTTCGGTGATGATAAAGCAATTGTGGGCGGTTTTGCTACACTTGAGGGTCGTTCTGTTATGGTGATTGGCCACCAAAAAGGGCGGGATACGAATAGCCGGAAGTATCGTAATTTTGGAATGCCTAACCCCGAAGGATATCGTAAAGCATTAAGATTGATGAAACTGGCTGAAAAATTCAATATACCTGTTATCACACTCTTGGATACACCGGGCGCTTTTCCAGGTTTAGAGGCCGAAGCGAGAGGTCAGGCTGAAGCCATAGCCGTTAATTTACGTGAAATGGCTGTGCTTAAAGTGCCAATTGTAACCGTTGTAATTGGTGAGGGAGCAAGTGGTGGCGCTTTAGGCATTGGAATGGGTAATGAGGTTTTTATGATGGAAAATACGTGGTATTCCGTCATTTCACCGGAGTCATGTTCATCCATCCTTTGGAAAACTTGGGACTATAAAGAACAGGCAGCCGCAGCACTCAAATTAACGGCTAAGGATTTACTTGAACTTAAAGTTATAGATGGTATCATAAAAGAACCACTTGGTGGTGCTCACCGCGATTATGATGCGGCTACAGATGAATTAAAATCAACCATCATTAAAAGTTTAGATCGGTTAAGTAAACTGAAGACCGATAAACTAATTAAAGCCCGAATTGATAAATATTCGAAAATGGGTGTTTGGGAAACAGTATAACCCGTGTTAACCAACTCATTTACTGTGTAGTATGTCAAATTCATCACCTATTTTAAGCTTTTCATGCTCCATTAGAAGCAGGTATGCTGAAACAGATCAAATGGGTTATGTCTATCACGGACGTTATCTGGAGTACTTTGAAACGGTAAGAACGGAGTTTATCAGGAAGGCAGGTGTAACGTATAAATCGTTAGAGGATATCGGTATTATGATGCCGGTTATGGAAGCCAAACTAACATTTATTAAACCTGTATTGTATGATGAGCTTGTAAAGGTAGAAATGTTTATTTATGAAATGCCATCTGTTCGCCTGAATACACATTATGAAATTGTGGGCACTGACGGTACTCCACGTGTAAAAGGTGAAGTTACACTCTGCTTTATGAAACAAGATACGCGCCGTCCGTGTCGGCCACCAGCCATATTTATTCAAGGAATTCAGTCGTACATTCAAAATGGATAATCTTGTCAAAAACATTGTAAATCTTGCCATTCAGGAAGATATCCGAAATGGGGATATAACTACTCAGGCTGTATTTCAGGGTAATGAGCAAACAAAAGCAAGATTTTGGTGTAAGGAGTCAGGAGTTATTGCCGGTTTAGAACTCGCTGATTATATATTCAATACCATTGATCCGGATATACGATTTATCAAGCATCAGAAGGATGGTGATAAAGTACATGAGGGAGATGTACTTGCAGAAGTTAACGGTCCGGCGGATTCTATATTAACAGCCGAGCGAACAGTCCTGAATTTCATGCAACGCATGAGTGGAGTCGCAACAAAAACGGCTTTGTTCGCCGAAGCGATATCACACACTAAAACTAAACTCTTGGACACTCGGAAGACTATTCCGGGACATCGTTATCTCGATAAATGGGCGGTTCGCCTTGGAGGTGGTAAAAACCATCGGTACTGCTTGGATGATATGTACCTGATTAAGGAAAATCATATTGCTGTAGCAGGTGGAATCTCAAATGCAATTCATCTATGTTTGAAGCATCGTGAAAGAAATGGATTTGAGTGGAAAATTGAAGTAGAAGTTACCAACCACGATGAGTTGCAGCAGGTGATAGATACAGGCCATGTCGATTTTGTACTCTTAGATAATATGAACATTCAACAACTCTCGAAAGCTGTTACAATGACGGCCGGAAAGATGAAAACCGAGGCTTCGGGAAATATGACCCTTGAGCGATTACCCAAAGTAGCAGAAACCGGCGTTGATTTTATATCGGTTGGAGCACTCACACATTCGGTTGCTGCTTTAGATATTTCATTAATATTTGATTAACCCGAATCAACATGATTCAAAATCAATACCTTAGTTTTATCCGTGAACCATTTTGGTGGTGGTTCCTTTTTTTAACCGGTTTCCTGACTCTCGCTGCTTCAGGTTTTATTTGGATTGAACTAAGTGTCTTATCAACATTGACGAAAGAGATGTTTCATTTGCTCTGCCATCAATTTTCCTGGCGGAGTATAAGTCATGACGGACAAACTATGGCGGTTTGCAGTCGTTGTTTCGGAATATATTCAGGTTTGTTTGTCGGTGCACTTTTCATCCCGTTGCTGTATAGCTTCACTGAGAAATGGTATCATTATGCTTTGTATATTCTTGGATTAGGCTTTGCTCTAAATTTTATTGATTTTTTAGGTAACCTATTGGGAATTTGGGCGAATACCTTATCTTCACGTTTAGTTTTGGGTTTAATTTTTGGCACAGCAGTTTCTATACTCATATTAAGTTCATTCTATAAACAAAAAACAAATAAAAAATCATGGAACCTGTACAGGAAAAATCATTTGTCAATGTCGCGGTAATATCAGGAAGCATCCTTGGTATTATTACATCACTACTTTTTTATGGCCTGATGTTAATCTCTCTGAATTCCGGATCAACCGGTGTAGGTGGTTTTATTTTCGGATGTGTACTTTGTTGTGGCCTGACTATTTTGCCGGGTCTTCTTGCTAACAGATTGTATATATTTGACATTAAAGCCCCAATTGAAGTCGGAAAAGGCGCTTTAATAGGATTGGTAGCAGGGGTATGTTTTGGAATTGTCTTGGGTTTCATGAATGTTGTTTGGGGACTTTTCGGTGTCGATCCCAACCAGCTGTTTATTGACTATTACATTAGCCTGCTTGAATCCTTTGACTTACCTGAAACGGATGATGTAATTGCGCAAATGCAGGATGCTCAGGAACAAGGCGGTTCGGGAATTGGAAGCCTGATTATTAACACTATTGCCGTTGGAGTTTTAAATGTGCTGAGTGGATTAGCCGGAGCGTCATTGTTCAGCCGTTCTTTTGAAAATAATACAATCTGATGGAGTCATTCAGCGTACATGGGCAGCAAAAGAGTTGGTTTGACAGAAATGGATTTCCGCCTTTTTTAGTTGGAATTGTTTGGTTGGTTCTGGCTTTTGTTCTGTTTCACGGAGTTGGCACTTTAGCTTCCATATTGCTAATTTATTATAAAGAAGGAGGCTTTAGCGAACAATTAATGGTGAATAATCCGGAAATTCTGCTCATCGGGAATTCTATCGGACAGATTATCGGATTAGCAGCTTCAACTTTGATTATAGCCAAATTATCAGCCTTAAAGTTCGAATATCGCCCTTTTATGCGCTTTGAATTACCAAAATCCAATATTGGAGCCATCTTTGGTTATTCATTCTTATTGATACTTGTAGTTCAGCCGGCTATTTGGCTGGTTAGCTGGTTAAACCAACAAATTCCATTACCTGATACCTGGATAGAAATGGAATTAATTCAGATGGAATTATTGGAAAGTATGCTATTAAGTGGTATCCCCTTAACAGTCATGATTACTACCATAGCCGTTGTTCCGGCAATTTGCGAAGAAGTCTTATTTCGGAGCTACTTGCTCAGGTTATTTGAAAAATCTGCCGGTGTCATCTCTGCTATCATAATTACGGGTATCATGTTTGGCGCTTTTCACCTTCGTATTACTCAAATCATACCGCTTTCAGTTATTGGTATTCTGCTTGCGTGGGTAACCATAAAAAGCGGAAGCATTCTTCCGGCTATCTTTATGCATTTTATCCATAATGGGGCCACAGTGGTTGCTGTTCACTATTATCCGGAGTTAATTGAATTAGAATCTGTGGATGCACTTCCTCCTTCGTGGATGATTGCACTAAGTTTTGTTCTGACTGGTTTTTTCCTTTACTTATATCAGAGGTTAACATCAACCCAAACGGAGAGTCTATATGTTCGATAACAACCCATCTTCTCACCACATTAAGGATTGGAAATGCATTTTAAGTACTAACAAAGTCTTTGAAGCAGAAATGTTGCGTAACTACCTTCTCGACCATGAAATTCCATGTAACATTTTGTCCAAAAAAGATTCAGCCTACGTAGTCGATTCTTCAAATTTATCTATGTTATTTGTGTATGTTCCAACTGAATATGAAGCAAAAGCTGTAGAGATTATGAAGGATTTGGAAAATGCTGAGATTGACTCCTCTGATGACGAGTAAAAAGAGGAAAACGACATACTAATTATTTAAAGGGATTCGGTTTTGAGCGAGTTATCAAAGAGAATCATTTTCGCTGTAATTGCAGCCCCACTTTTTATTGGGGTTATATGGTTAGGTGAATGGTATTTTCGTATCACTATGACAGCTGTAGCATTGATTATTCAGTGGGAAATGGCTTGCATGTTCGATATGGGACAAACCCGTCCAAACAGGGTTTTGATGTACCTTATTGGAATTTGGGTGATGCTGTTGCCTTACATTCCATACACTCCGTTAATAGGACTCGGTTTATTTTTGTTGCTGGTTTTAGTTGAGATTGTTCGAGGAGAAGACCGTTCATACAGTTCTCTGGTGAATACAATTTTTTGTGGTTTATATGCTCCTATCGGTGTGCTTACCCTTATTTTAATTCGTGATAAACTCGCAGCAGAGCCCATTGCGGCTTTTGCACTGACATTGACGGTCATTTTCATGGTTTGGGGAAATGATGTTTTCGCATATATTTTTGGGAAAAACTTTGGTAAACGCTTGTTAGCTCCAACAATCAGTCCTAAAAAAACATGGGAAGGATTTTTTGGAGGGATTCTAGGAAGCTTGATTGCTTTTTTTCTAATCTATTTTACAGTGCCATATTTTCCCTTTGCTATTTATATCGGTTTGCCGATGATTATTCTAATTAGCGTTTTTGGACCGGTTGGTGATTTGGCAGCCAGTAAACTTAAGCGTTTGTATGGTGCCAAAGATTCATCAAATATTATTCCCGGACACGGTGGTTTTTTTGATCGTTTTGATGCATTGCTTCTCGCCGCACCCTCTGTATATTTATATTTAGAAATAATGAGAATAGCCGGATTATTATAAATTCCGGATAGTTCCATTCATTCGCTTCATTTAGTTCAAAAAAGGAGATATCATGAATATTGTTGTAACCGGAGGAACCGGTTTTTTAGGATCATTTTTATGCAAACGGCTATCAAATGACGGGAACAACGTACAGATTTTAACCCGAAACCCTAAAGAGAACCAATCGGATAATCCTCTTTTATCGTATCATGATTATGAGCAAACCAGTGATTTAGTTGATGGGTCTGATGCAATTATTAATCTGGCCGGACAAAACCTGTTTGATCAAAAATGGACGGATGAAATAAAATCTAAAATTTTAAAAAGCAGAGTTAATACTACCCGAAATCTGATTACGGCCATTAAAGTAGCTAAAAAGAAGCCCTCTGTTATGATTTCAGCTTCAGCTGTGGGCTATTATGGCAATCGGGGAGATAAAAAGCTAACCGAATCGAGTACTTCGGGCAATGATTTTCTATCCCGTGTTTGTGTGCAATGGGAGGAAGAAGCCAGACACGCTGAAAAATTGGGCGTACGGTTGGTGATTCCACGACTTGGTATTTTATTGGAAAAAGACGGTGGGGCTTTGGAAAAAATGATTACTCCATTTAATCTTTTTGTGGGTGGACCTTTGGGCAATGGTAAGCAGTATTTTCCATGGATTCACATAGATGATACGTGTCGTATTTTAGAACGAGCTCTGCGTGATGAAAAATTTAGGGGTGTATTTAATGTTACGGCTCCAAATCCGGTAACCATGTCACAGTTCGCGAAGGAGTTAGGCAAGGTAATGAACCGTCCTTCACTTTTTAAAGTACCGGAATTCGCCCTTAAATTTATGCTTGGTGAAGCTTCCGGTGCCCTTACGGCAAGTTTACGGGTTATGCCACATGCACTAAATGAAGCCGGCTTCACATTCAATTATCCACATGTCAGGGAAGCCCTTGATGATATTATGGGATAAAATTTATCTATGCTTCACTTCTACCAAGCCGATAACCTTCAGATTCTTTGGAATCGTTTTTATCAGTGTTTAAAAGAGCATCAATCCGATTCGATTTTAAAACCCCAAACCATATTAGTGCCCAACCGCGATATCGCACGTTGGGTGCAACTGAATCAGGCAAAAAAAACGGGTATCAGCGCGAATTTGAAAGTTCTGCTTCCGGCTGCGTTTATTCACCGTTTAAACCATGAATTAAATCCTGATTATGAGCAGTATCTGCCTGACAAACAAGAATTAACATGGCGCATTTATCAAATTTTACTTGAGGGCGTTTTGGATAAAGAATTCTCAGAGCTGGATCACTACATCGCTAACGATAATCTCAGGCGATATCAATTAGCCTCCCACATTGCCGATTTATTTGATCAGTACATGTTATTCAGACCCGATTGGCTTGGTAAATGGTCAGCCGGAAAACCTGTTGATACTAAAAATCCACATGAAGCATGGCAACGTAAACTCTGGCAACTCCTTAAAACAAAAGATCCCGGGCTTTCAGATCGTGCTGTTTTACATAGAGAATTATTAAGAGCGATTAAAAATGGAACACTCGAAATTCAGGAGCCTGTATTTGTTTTTGCGATTGGGAGTGTGCCGCCTATTTATATCGAAACGCTGTGTACGATTTCACAAATAACGGATGTGTTTTGGTTCCGAATAAAAATCTATCATGAAAATATTCAAAGAACAAAGTCAGCATCTTTTTACTACACCGGAAACCCAATTATTGAGCGGTTCGCTGAGGAACATGCAGCAATAGAAGGAGTGATTCATCAGTATTCCCAAAAACTGAAACCACAAATAAAATCACTCGAACCTGCATCTGCTCCAACACATCCAAATGTACTTCAAAAACTACAGGCTCAGATAAAAAATAGAGATAATATGGGTAATCCGGTTTTTGATCATTCCATTAAAGTGCACGCTTGCCATAATTCGTTTAGGGAAATCGAAGTATTGCAAGACGAAATCCTTGATTTTTTGAATCATACACCAAATGCCGGCCCAGGTGATATTTTAATTATCACGCCTGATATTACACGTTATACTGCGTTTATACATGCTGTATTTGGCGCTGAAAATAATAAGAGACATTGGTTACCATATCATATAAATGATTCATCTTCTACATTAACAGCGCGATTATTTAATGTGCTGTTGGCGATTATGCGCATCCAAAAAAATCAGTTTCAACTATCTGCTGTACTCGCAATCTTAGATTCCGAGCCTATTCGAACGGCTTTGAGTTTATCATCAGATGATATCATGCAACTTGAGTACTGGCTTAAAGAAACAGGCGTGCGATGGGGAATGGATGCGCAACAAAGGGGTGATTCAGGTGTGCATTCCTGGCAATTCGGGCTTCATCGGTTGTTGATGGGTATCCTGGTGCCGGTAGATACAGAAGATGTAATACTTGGTGTAGCTCCATTTTCTGATGTTGAAGGTGCCGACGCGTACAGGCTGATTGGCCGGTTATCAAAAGTGATTCAGACACTAACTGACTGGGTTCAACTGACCTCGATATCTCAAACTCCCCATGAGTGGAAAAAAGGAATTGAAGCCTTAATCTCCTTCTTTTTTCCAAAAAATGAAGAAACAGATAAAGCTTTACAACCTATTCTTCAAAGTTTAAATCTGTTAGATGATGCCACTGAATTACTGGGTGATAAAGCTACTTTATCTCTTGATATTATTTTGGATATGCTTCAATCGGCACAAAACAGTAAAGCTGCGGGAACCGCCTATCGCTCTGGTGGGATTATTTTTTCATCAATGGTTCCTGTTCGTCACTTGCCATATCGATTCATAGGTATTTTAGGATTAAATGAAGCAACATTTCCCGGTCGCGATGTAAGAAGCAGTTTCGATTTGATGGGGACGGATGTACGGCCTGGTGATCGTTCTATTCGTGTAACCAACAGAGGGCTTTTTTTGGATGCCATTTTAACCGCTACGGACAGCGTTCATCTGAGTTATCAGGGTTTTGCCATGAGTGACGGAAGCGAAGTACCACCCTCGCTTGTAATTACCGAATTACTTGATTTTGCGGCGAAAACAACAGAAACGAAAATTGATAGCTTTATAACAAAACATCGGCTTCATGCTTTCCATCCAGCCTACTTTTTTGGAAATGAAAACGCCTCTCGAACGTATAATGAAAAAAGGGCAATATTGGCTAAAATCAGTCAAACATTCAGAGAACCTGAAATGGCCAATGAAAGGCTGGATGAACCGATTCCTTTGCAAAATGATCAGCAGACCGTTATATCACTGGATGAAGTAATCGAATTTATTACGAAGCCTTACAAGTGGTTAATGGAAAACCGGCTTTCCATGAGGAAAAACCGGTCGGAAGATTTACCCCAAGATCGGGATCCGTTTACATTGAACGGTCTTGAGTCGTGGAAATTAAAGCAACGGTTACTTGTAGAAATTGCCAATGGCGAGAACCGTCCGGATGACTTGTATAAAGCCCTTCATTTGCAAGGCCTCTTAGAATACGGTGAAAGAGGTAAACGCGCTTTAATGGAGCGCTGGGATGAAACAATGCAATTTTGGGAGAGTATTCCAGCTGAACATCGCGAAAGTTGGTCGCAGAAGAAAAAATTGTATGAAATTTCAATTCAACCAAATAATCAAAGCATAAATCTACAGGCTCAACTGCCCGAAGTTAAAAATCAAAATCTTGTTTTGATAGAGTCATCTAAAATGAAACCTCGCCGGAAATTAAAAGCTTGGATATTTCATCTTGCTTTATGTACCAATAGTTCGGTTGAAACTTTCCTATATACGTTAGACGGCAGGTTGCATTTTTCAAATGAAGAAAACGCTCGGGAATATCTTGAGGTGATTATATCCAAAATGCTGGAAATTCGTCAGTTTCCGCTTCCAGCTTATGCCAACGTTTTGGAAACTGTTCATGAGTTCAAAGATGATGATATTGCATTCCAAAAAAAGATTTTGCCATTATTTAACGAAGACGCATTCATGATGGAAAATACCATTTATGCAGAGGATGATTATGTGTCAGATTTTGTAAAGGGTTATGATGAATCACTGAGAAATCAGTTGGAAGAAATTGCTGAGTTAATTTGGAAGCCAATGGTCGAAAACCTGAATAGGGGGGAAGGGTCATGAATCCATTCCATTTGTTTGATACAGAGCTGAGAGGCCTGAATTTAGTGGAATCATCTGCAGGAACAGGGAAAACATATTCCATTACAGGCCTATATATTCGATTTATTGCTGAACGTGGATTGCGTCCCTCGGAAATATTGGTTGTGACATTTACAAAAGCGGCCACACAGGAATTACGCGAGAGAATCGCCGCTCGACTAAAGGAATCGGTTGACGTTCTTGAAAATGAGGATGTTCCGGACGATCATTTCCTTAGGCAACTACACGAGCGTTTTTACGATAAACCCAAAGCTTTGGAATATCTCAAACAAGCCTGGAATGAGGCAGATATGGCCGCAATTTATACAATTCATGGATTTTGTCAGCAAGCCTTGCAGGAGTTTATCTTTGAGAGTAACAGTCATTTCGATGTGGAATATACTGGAAATGATAAGGAGCTTATCACAAAATCGATTGATGCCGTTTGGCGTAACGAACTTCAGCGCATTAATGAGGAACCTTGGCGGAAACCATTAGTGGATTACTTAATTGAGGGGAAAAAATCTCCTGATGAGTTACTCAAAATTGTTAAGTCTGTTAAGGGAAAACCCTATCTGAAGTTTACCGTTTCACCGGTTGCTATGCAGATTAAGAATCTATGTGAGTTGGTAATAAAATCATGGGAAGCCATAAAATATTACTTTGATGAAGGTGATATAAAGGCGACGCTATTGTCAGGTGAATTAAACGGGCAAAGTTATAATGAGAAATCTGTTGATAAAATGATGGATGAAGCCCGCAAAATGATTCAAGCAAATATATTTCCAATTGATAATAAATCGCTTAAAAGCTTGGAAAAATTGTCAGCCGGTTTTATTGAAGGTAAAGTTAAAAAGAATTGTACTGCACCCGAACACCCCTTGTTTGACGCGGTTCAGAAACTTTTTGAACTGGATTTAAAACGGTTGGAAGAAATGTATCTGAGTGAACTTGCCGAGCAATTTTCGCTACAGTATGAAGCCATTAAATCCCACAATCGTATTCGTACATTTGATGATATACTATTGGGAATGAAAGAGGCCACACAAGATGCCAGAATGGTTGCAGCCATACAAAAAGCCTATCCGGTGGCTTTGGTTGATGAGTTTCAGGATACTGACCCGATTCAATTGGAAATATTCGAACATATATATACCAATTTTGAGAATGGGTGTTTGTTTCTCATCGGTGATCCGAAACAGTCGATTTATCGTTTCAGAGGAGCCGATATTTTTAGCTATTTACATGTTCAGAATCGAACGGATGTACAGAAATATACCCTTGGTAAAAACTATCGATCTTCATCAACTATGGTCAGCGCGACGAACACTTTATTTGAAATGGATGATACGGCAACCTGGCCGGGTGAAATATCCTTTTTTAAAAGTGATGCGCACAAAGGAAATGATGAATTCATCATTCCGGAAAATGAACCATCCGCACCGCTTCAGTTTTTATTAAGCAGCTTGGAAAATGGCGTAAATAAACAAACCGGAATAGATTGCGCGAGTGAAGATACGGCCAATGAAATCGCACGATTATTGCAAATGGCGCAGCATGGAATGTTCAAAATTAAGGATGGTCAATCGGGTGAGCGGAACCTGAAAGCCGGAGATGTAGCGGTGTTAGTGCAACGACATCAGGAAGCGGATAAAGTAATCAAGGCGCTTCAGAAAAAAGGAATAAAAAGTGTAAGTAAGTCCAGACAAAGCGTTTTTAGTACGGAGGAATGTAGCTTTTTAATTGATTTGATTTCAGTAATTCGGAATCCGGGTTATGCCTCCGTTTTGCGAATGTTTTTATTTTCCGCCTTCATAGGAAATCCTTTAAGTAAACTCAAACAATTAGAAGAAGATTCTGCAAATTTTGCACTTGTCCTGGAATATTTTTTACAATTAAAAGATACGTTTGAAAGTAAAGGTTTTGTGCCCATGATTCGAACCTTTCTTCATTTGCCAATTGCTTTTGCAGATAACCAAGTATGCGATGTTGAAACGCGCTTGCTTTCTATGGATATGGCCGAACGCAGATACACGAATTTAATCCATTTAAGTGAATTAATTGGTCAGTTTGAACGCGAGCATAAACCGGGATTAGATGAATTGCTAAAATGGTTGATGCGAATGCGCGAAGAAACGGATTTGGAAGAAACGGAAATCAGGCTGGATAGTGATGATGAATTAGTACAAATTATAACGATTCATTCCAGTAAAGGACTACAGTTTCCGGTGGTATTTTGTCCTATGCTTTGGAACTATGGACCGATTAGAAAACCCAAACAGCCCTTCGTGTTCCACCATCCTCAAAAGGGTTCAATGGTTGATTTTTGTGGATTAAATGAAGAAACCGCGCAGCATTTTGTCAAAACGGAAGAAATGGCGGAGCATATTCGATTAGCTTATGTAGCCGTTACGAGAGCGCGTTACCGTTGTTATCTTTCAATCATTCCATATAAGGGTTCACGTATCTCAACGGATGAATCTGTAGGGCCATTGACGTTTTTACTGGCTGATAAAGAATCAAAAGCCTTAATTAAAAAGATGAATCATAAGGACTTTGATGAAAAGTATCTCCAAAAGCGAGCGTTAAAATTGAGCGAAACGTACCCTGATTTGTTTCATGCAAAAACAACAAGTACTTTCAATGGGAGACTCCAAATTGAAAATGAACAAGCGAAATTTCATCCGGCAAAAAAGTACATACGAACCGATACAAATCGTGCATCCTGGTTTATTACTTCCTACAGTGGGTTGAAGAAAAAATCAATCGAAACAGAAGATAATACAGAACCGGAATGGTCAAAAATTGACCACTCTGTGGTTAAAATTCAGCCACCAAGTGGTCAATATTCCATGCAAAACTTCCCCAAAGGAGCCAAAAGCGGCATTTTCCTTCATAAACTTTTTGAAGATATTTCATTTCAGGATTTCGAAGAAAATGTTGCGGAGATGGTAGAAAACTATCTAAAGGAAGATGGATATGATTCCGGTTTTAAGGAGTCGGTTATTGAGATGATGCGTAATGTTCTCAGTGTACCATTGCCGCAAAGCGAAGCCCGATTAAGTGCATTATCTGACTCGGTATGCCAAAAAGAGCTGGAGTTTTATTTTTCACTCAATCAGGCCGATTCAAATGAGATAGCCCGGCTGATAGAAGGGCAGATTAGTATTTCCGGAGTACGTCAAACCGGATTTATGAGTGGATTTATTGATTTACTTTTTGAGTTTAACGGTGCTTGGTACATCCTCGATTATAAAAGTGACACGGTAGATGATTATTCAATGGCTGGATTGAAATCAGTGATGTTAGAACGTGGATATATTTATCAATATCATATTTATTTAGTTGCTCTGGTCAGATTTTTAAAGGAATATTTGAAAGAGGAATTTGACTATAATAAGCATATTGGTGGGGCGTATTATTTGTTTTTGAGGGGAATCAAATCGGGTGAAGATTCAAATGGAATCTTTTTTGATAAGCCATCGGAATCGGTTATAAACGCTTTGGACTCTTATTTCGGAGGACATTCATAATGCGAATGAATCAAAGCTTTGTTGAAGATAAGAAACCAATTGCTGACTCATCAGAATCTCTGCTTAAACAGCTTCAATGGCTCAATAAATCAGGGTACCTGGAAGATATAGATGTGGCATTGGCCAAATTATTCAGCGAAATACCCGAAACTAACGATTATTATCTACTTGCAGCTATCGCTTGGCTTTCGTGGGCAAATCGACAGGGACATTCATCCATTAATTTAAAGACGCTGTATGAAAATCCGCTTTATTTACATAGGGAAGGAGTGAATACAGATAATATATATATTTCTGTTTTTGAAAAATGGGCTGAAAAAATTTCCCGAAATCCGGCAGTCAGCTTAAATGGCTTGGATGAAGATAAACCATTGGTTTTGCAAGGCAATCAATTATACAGTTTGCGAATGTTCGCTTATGAAACATGGGTAGCTGAATCTCTGAGCAAAAAAGCGTCTGTATCATTTTCGATTGATTCTAATCATGATTTAATAAAAAAACGTTTATCGGAATGGTTCAATTCAGGAATTGAATCCGTTTGGCAAAAAGCAGCTTGTTTACATGCTATTGGCCGAAAACTAACTATTATAACCGGAGGGCCGGGCACAGGCAAAACACATACAGTTCTAAGGCTAATGGCATTATTGCTGGAGATTGATACCGAAAAGAAACAGCAAATTGCATTGGCAGCGCCAACCGGAAAAGCCGCCGCGAGAGTACGCGAATCCATATTAGCCGGACTTAAAGCCTTAGAATTACCGGAATCCATTGAAGAACGCATTCCTGTACAAGCAAAAACCATACACCGCCTACTTGGAACACGATTCCGAAGTACTCACTTTAAACACAACCGGGAAAATCCACTTCCTTATTCGGTCGTAATAATAGATGAAGCATCAATGATTGATCTTTCCTTGATGTCAAAACTAATCAGTGCTTTACGAGATGATGCAACATTAATTTTATTGGGTGATAAGGATCAGTTGGCTTCAGTAGAAGCCGGATCCGTTTTTGCTGATTTATGCAGTTATCGTGATTTAAATTTAATTGAACCATCATTTCATAAAACGGCTTCATCTGTTGGCCTTGAGCTGAACACTCCCGAAGAAACAAGTACTTCATCACCCATAAATAAATGTATTGTTCAACTTACACACTCCCGTCGTTTTCGGGATGATTCTGGAATTGGTCAGCTTGCAAAGGCTGTAAATAGGGGAGATGTAACTCGTGTTTTCGAATTATTAGAAGAAAAACAGCTCAATGATGAATTGGTGTGGATACCCGACAGCGGGAGTGTAATGAATCATGTTTTGCCATATTTGAAGGAACAATTCTCTGTGTATAAATCTGATTCAGAAGACAACGTAAAACTGGAGACCATGCGTACTTTTCAACTTCTATGCGCGCATAAAGTCGGAAAACTTGGAGTAGATGATATTAATACGCAAACAGAGCGATTACTAAGAGTTTCAAGCTATCAAAACCCGTGGTATGTCGGTCGGCCTGTTATCATGACACGCAATGATTATCAGTTAAAACTCTTTAACGGTGATGTGGGGTTATGCGTTGATGATAATGATGAAAATCAAAGTGATTTACGAGTAGTAATGGAGCAGTTTAATGATGAATCTAATGATATAACCGTACAAAGTTGGTTGCCGGCACGATTGACCGAAATGCAAACGTGCTGGGGACTTTCAGTGCATAAAAGTCAGGGTTCAGAATATGACAGAGTAGCGCTTATTCTGCCGGAAAAACCATCACCTGTTCTTACAAGAGAACTTATTTACACAGCTATTACCCGGGCAAAAAAACACATCATGATTTTTGGAAGCAAAGACGTCATTCGTCATGCTGTTTCGCACCCGACTGTTCGATCCGGAGGATTGAAAGATAAGCTGATTTAATGATTAATTAGGGTTGCCACGTAGCAGAAATGCTGAACCGTTTTAAATATCATAACACGATTACAGCTTAAATTACGGGGGGTTATTTCATAAATTAATTAGAGAATTCATTGAGCAAATGATATAAAACCACGCCAACGGTTACGGATATGTTGAGGGAGTGTTTTTGGCCAAATTGTGGAATTTCAAGACATTGATCGAGATGTGGAATGAGTTCTTCATCAATGCCGGTCACTTCATTACCGAAAATGAGGCATAATTTCTGTTTTCTATCAGGTCGAAATTCAGGTAGCATTACACTATTATGCGTTTGTTCTATTCCCAGAATTTGATAGCCTTCGTTTTTCAGAGACAGTATGGATTCAACAGGTCGTTCAATTCGTTTCCATCCAACATATTCATCTGCACCAAGGGCTGTTTTTGTAATTTCAGGTCGGGGAGGAGTAGCTGTGAAACCACTCAGATACATTTCACCAGCACCGAATGCATCGCAACTTCTGAAAGCTGAGCCAATGTTATGCAAGCTTCTGATATTGTGTAGCCAAATTTTCAGATGCTTCATTCCTTCTACTTCATTTCGCTGAGTGTTAAAGTGAAGGATTTCTTTTGTTGATTTTTTTGTAAAGGTCATTATTAGAAGGCTTTGAAAAACCAGGTATTTTGTTTGTATTCAACGCCAGAGCAAAAATAAAACCGCAGCATCCCGAAGCGTCGGGATTCGAGGATTTTATTTTTGCGATAAGGCAGAAGACGGACAAAATAACGGTTTTGCAAAGCCTTCTATTATAAAACAACAAAGCCCTGTCGGGAACAAGGCTTTATTGTTGTTAAGGTATTTTTGAAGGATGATTACTTCTAAATATGCTCCTTTATTCTAAGGATACTTCAGAAAAATCCATTGAGAAAAGCATTCCATCTTGCTGGCTCACACAATCACCGGCACAAATTTGAATACCCGGAAGTGCGAGTACGTCAATTTGTGGGATACTTGAACCCCATTTGTTTTCAATGACTTCAATCATATCATTTACAACAAGTGCAATTCCACGACTATTTGGGTGAATTCCATCGGTAGAGAAAACACCGTTTGGAGAGAAGTCAGGTGCTAGCGTTACACCACCAACACGAATTCCGGTACCACTGCCATCAAGCCCCCAGATATCTGCAAATGCGTTGTTGACACTGTTGGTCTCATACAAAGCTAATCGGTCGCCGGCACTATTTACCACATTGGCGATAATATTATTGAAGCTTTGTCGAGCCGTTTCAATGGTAACAATTTTATTGGATGTTAAATGATACTGCTCACCCAATGGCACTACAATACCTTGTAAAGACAAAGGATTACTCGGATCAGCTGGTGTTCCTAAAATAGCGCCTGCAGCGAGCAGGGCGATCTCAGGACCTGTTTGTTGAGAAACTGCCATCGGGCGGGCTTGAACATAAGGTTGCAAAGCCTGACGTTGTTCTACTGTGATAGCACCTGCGGCAAGAAGGATATCGAACTTCGGAGATAAGTCTTCCAAATCACTGTCGTGAATTAAGATAGGATTTTTACCCACCTGATAGGAAACTTTACGACGTTCGGCATCAGCAGCTGGGTGACCCAGGTTGGCGACTATAGCATCTAAAGCATCATTGAATCCGGCAAAGGCGCCATTTAATTGCGCTACGGTTGCTGCTTCATCTTCACCAAACTCGATAACATTCCAGGCAACCGCTCTGAAGTAAGGGGCGAAGAGCAGGGCGGGAATATCAGCTACCAATCCATTTGCCTGTGTGTTTTCCATCAGTTGAGAAACAACCGTTGAGAATTGAACTTGAAATGAAGCAGGATCTGTTAATATGGCTGTATTTGTTCCACCACTTAACGCATAACCCAGAACATCATTATTTCCAATCCAAAGTGTAAAAAATGTTGGATTGGCTGCAATAGCATCACCAAGTATGGTTGATGTACCCGGATTGGAGGCAAAGCGTGCATAAAGCGGATTGAATGCCGGATTGTTGGGTGTTCCGGTCAATGGAGTGAGTAATTGACCAACTTGAATTCCCGGAACCCCAAAGTTATTCAGAGCGCTTCTATCGCCTTCATAATTACCCGGAATTTCACCATTGATAACAGGTGAAGGCCCGGGAATAGACGTGTCTAACTTAAACCGGCCGAGAATAACACCTTGGCCAATATTTGAAGCAGAAGAGTTAAAACCAACAGCAGAATTGATATCCGGTTGGTTAAAGACTTCAGGAGCTCCGGCAAATGTCAACTGATGAGCAAGTTGTGCACCCAACGATTTGCTTTGCGCAAAATCATAGAGGGCACCATCTTTGAAACCTGCGGTAAGTGAATTACCGATGGTTACAACTTTACTGAAATCAGCATTTCCGGGGTCGCCACTAACTGTTGGTAGTGGGTTATCGGCTTCCTGTGAGCTTACCAGTGAATCGTATTCACCATCGCAAGCAAAAAACAGGAAAGCCAGACTAATTGAAAAGAGAAGGGATTTAAATATATGTTTCATGGCTATAAATTTATCAGTTCAGAAATTGATCGAAGGTGAACGACAACATGTAGATACTTCCCAATGACGGGTTAGCAAATGATGTTGTGTGACGTTTATTCAAAATATTGCTTCCGCTGAGTTTAACTATGGTTCTCAAATGCGGAATTTTGTAACTAATCTGGGCATCAAGTGTTCCGTAAGCCGGAATTACACCTTCACCTATAGCTGATTCCCATACAAAAGCATCCTGCCAGCGGTAGGTCACATTGAATCCAATATTCTCTGTTAACTGGCGATTTCGTAATTGAAGGTTATAACGCCATTTTGGAGTATTGTAACCAGCACTGAACCCCTGATTAACGAGATCTTTTTGTGAAATGAGTTCATTATACGCAACGTTTCCACCAAACGTGAAGCCTTTGCCAACTACATAATCAGCACCGACTGCAAAACCATGTGCTTCAACGGTTCCATCTGCATTAACATCAAATCCATATCGTTGAATTGGTACAGTTCTGTTAATGATGGCATCTTTTCCTTCATCACTATTAGCATTAAATGATCCCGGATCTTCTGTTAATCCGTTTGGTACACCTTGTGTAAAGTCAATTTCAGCAAGGAAATCATCATACATACTATAGTAATAATAGAGGTCGATGAAAAGTTTGTTGGCAATAAGTGTTTTGTAGCCAATTTCAAAGGAAGTTACTTTTTCCGTTTTAAACTCTTCGAATTCAACAGCCTGCAATAAAGAACGGGCTTCAGCTGTTGATGCACCTTCTGAGATAGCAACTCTGGCTGCTTCAACGCTTTCAGTCAAATAAACTGTATTTGTTCTGAATCTGTAACGATCAACTAAAACAGGGTTTGCTCCAATAAGGCGTCGTGTTACAACATCCAGGTCAATAAACTGATCCTGAGTGGTTGGAATACGGAAACCTCTTTGGGCAGAAAGGCGGATATTATGATTGTCAGCGACCGTAATTACAGCTGAAATACGAGGCGATAATTGTCCTTCAAAGTATTCGTTTTTATCATAACGAAGGGAACCTTGAAGGCTGAGTTGATCTTCAAAGAAGCTTTTTGATAACTGAGTATAAGCACCAAATTCGTTAATGGTGAATTCATCGCCATTATCCTGGAGAGCAAATAATGTACCTTCAGATTGCAATGCAAATTGACGCACATTTGCACCAACAACTACTTCAACTACAGAAGGATCTACGACTTCTGATAAATTGTACATCACTTCTCCGTGGTACAGTTTCGATTTATCTAAGAACTTCGCGCCACCTTCTGAAATCGGTATTCCTCTGAATTCGTCAAATAATTCTTGAAATTCAGCAGACCCCGGCTGAGGTTGAGCCTGATTGGCAGCGGCACGAGCGGCAGCATGTGCTTGTTCGTTTGTATAGTTGGGATTTACAAGCTGCTGCTGAATTGCTGTGGCATACGCTTGAAAATAGGCAGGAATAAACGTTTCTACATTGATAAGTGATGCAACGGTATTGGCTGCATAGGTATCACCTGAATTTTCTTGTGTAGTGTAGAGTCTTGCAAAGAAATTCGGATTTCTGAGTTCAAGTTTTCCGGTCCATATAGAAAAGCCATCAAGCACGAAACGGTCGTTGGCTGTATAAACGGTACTTCCGGTTCCGTAGTTAAATTGTCCCAGAAGTTCATAGCGTTCACCAAGACGATAGTGCAAGGCTGTTCCGAATTTCATGCTTTCGGTTTTATTATCAACGAACGAGCCTTCAGAAAAACCAGTAGGTGTGAAAGCGCCAGCTTCGCCATCCGGAAGTAAAGACCTGATGGATGCAATACTCGCTCCGGTTGCTCCACCACCAGCTATCAAACCGTCAGCTATGCTACCAATAGTTAGTACTGGTTGTCCGTACACATTAACACCATTATAAACCCGATTATCGCCTCTTGAATTAGCTCCACGCTCAACAACGCCAAATGTGGCAGGACCTTGATCTCGGGTATCGTTTCCGATAAAATCATTGGCTCTCAAATATGAGAAGTTGAATTTATAGGCAAACCGCTCATTAACGGCATTTGCGTAACGTACCGAATAGTCCTGATAAAAAGATATGTCGTCATCTTCACCATCAATATGATTGAGTCCTGTTGTTACTTTGGCGGATAAACCCTGATATTCAAAAGGGCTTTTACTATTAAGAAGTAAAATTCCGTTTAAGGCATTGGGTCCATAAAGAGCTGATGCTACCCCCGGAATGAGTTCTGCACTTTCCAAATCGAGTTCAGAAATACCTACAACGTTACCAACGGGGAAATTCAAGCCGGGAGCCTGATTATCAATACCGTCGATTAATTGAACAAATCGGGTGTTTCCATTTGCAGCGAATCCACGTGTGTTAACAGAGCTAAAGGTTAAACTTTGCGTACTGAAATCGACACCTTTTAAATTACGAATAGCTTCATAAAAAGATGGAGCAGCCGATTCGCGCATGGCTATGGCGTCTAATTTTTCAATAGAAACAGGAGAACGCAAAACATCCTGTTGAACTCGTGAAGCGGAAACAACCACATCAGATCCAAAGAAGGATTGTTCTGTCATCCGTATAACTAAACCAGAAACCTGGCTTTGATTGATCAGAACTTCTTGAGAGCGGTATCCAACACTTGTAATAACAAGCGTAAGAGGTGGGTTTTGATTGGTGGTAAGTGTAAAATTACCGTCAATATCGGTTGCGACCCCTCGAACCGTTCCCTTTACAACTATATTGACCCCAATCAGTGCTTCGTTAGTGCGGTCGTCAACTACAGTACCTGATACCGTTGTTGACTCGTTGGTTGCAATCGCATCTGTGGTACCAATGTTGAAAGCCATTAGTAGTCCAAAAATGCAAAATACAAATCGCTTTGTAAATGTTTTTTTCATAAATCGTAAATGTTGATTAGCAGTTTAGCAGTGAGATATTTTAGATAAAAAATACCGTTTTTAAGCATGTCCATATATATAATTAGTATCACCATAATTGCAAGCGCTTCCAAGAATTTTTATATTCAATAATAACAATTAATTATACATATTAAGGTTTACTTTTTTTACATGAACATTGAATTATGCGTGCATGAGAGACAATTTTCCAAACAATACATGATTACTTGTGCTCGAGTGAATTAGATATTATGCTAATAATAAAATTTTATTATCAACTCAACTTTCGCACTTCAATGACTCGGTGCTTAATATTAAGTGTTGTGTGGGACGAAAGACGGAAGACCGGAGACGAAAGGTTTTTGATTTGTGATTTATGGGCTCAGATAAATCCGTGAAATCAGTCAATCCGTGCCAATTCGTGCATCTTGAATAGGTTTGGGATTCTCTGGTCTTCCGACCTCGGTCTTCCTTCTGCGAGCTGCACTGCAAATCGAACTGCGAAAGTTGAGTTATCAATAGATGTGATTTGATTTATTAATGAAAATTCAAACCTGTTTTTCAACAATATTTAAAAATTTGAATCAAATTAACTCACCGACATCTTAAACATGGTATTATATCAACAGAATTGGTAACTTCATCGAATTAAGAGTCCGGATATGACAGTTGTTATCTTATTTTTGTTAAACAGCAATAAAGATGCTGTGTTTCGGATATAACAGTTAATCATTTTAAACCCAGAAAAACTACCGTGAAAGTAAATTATCTATCCAAAGAGGGATTCGATAAACTGACAAAAGAATTAAGATATCTAAAAACCGAGGGTCGGAAAAAAATCGCTGAAGATATTGAAGAAGCTCGTTCAAAAGGCGATTTAAGTGAGAATGCAGAGTATGATGCTGCCAAAGAAGCTCAGGGCTATCATGAGAAAAAAATAGCCGAACTTGAAGCCTCACTCGCGAATGCCCGTGTAATTGATGAGAAAAATATTGATGATTCGAAAGTATATATCCTGTCAACGGTTACCATTTTTAATCGGAAAACAGCTAAGGAAACGAAATATACCCTCGTTTCTAAACAGGAAGCTGATTTTTCTCAGGGTAAAATATCGGTCGATTCTCCTATCGGAAATGCATTACTTGGAAAATCAGTAGGTGAATTAGTGAAAGTAAAAGTACCCGCAGGAATGCTGGAATTAGAAATACGAAACATTGAACGTCTATAATTATTAATAACTTAAAATTATTTTAAATCTATCATGAAAATTGCAGTAATTGGAACCGGATATGTAGGCCTTGTCACAGGAACATGCTTTGCTGATACCGGAAATGAAGTTATCTGTGTTGATAACAATCAGGAAAAATTAACTAAAATGAGAAATGGTGAGGTTCCTATTTATGAACCTGGTTTAGAAACTATTTTTCACCGATCTATTCGTGAAGGAAGGCTCGTTTTTACCGATAATCTCGCTGAAGCTGTGCAAGCAAGTCAAATTATTATGATGTGTTTGCCTACACCTCCCGGTGCTGATGGACAGGCTGACCTAAGTTTTGTTCTCGGAGTTGCTGAAGAAATTGCAGGAATTATAACGGATTATAAGGTTATCGTAAACAAAAGTACGGTACCTGTTGGCACTGCTGACAAGGTCAGAGAGGTGATAAGCGCAAAAACTGATGTAGAATTTGATGTAGTTTCCAATCCTGAGTTTCTTCGTGAAGGTGCTGCTGTAGATGACTTTATGAAACCTGAGCGCGTTGTAATTGGAACTAGAAGTGAACGGGCTACAGAGCTCATGAAAATGCTTTACGAACCATTTGTCAGAAGTGGTAACCCTATTATTTTCATGGATGAACGTAGTTCCGAAATGACAAAATATGCAGCGAATTCATTCCTTGCTACAAAAATAACATTTATGAATGAAGTTGCGAATCTATGTGAAAAAGTGGGCGCTAATGTTGATAATGTCCGCAGAGGAATGGGAACCGATTCGCGTATAGGGAAACGTTTTCTCTTTGCCGGAATTGGATATGGCGGGAGTTGTTTCCCAAAAGATGTACAGGCACTCGATTACACTGCCGATCAAAACGGGTATAGTTTTGAAATTCTAAAATCAGTTATCAGTGTGAATGATGCCCAAAAAATGACCCTTTTTCAAAAAATTGATAAATTCTATAAGGGTGATTTAAAGGGAAAAAACTTCGGTATTTGGGGACTTGCATTCAAACCGGAAACAGATGATGTTCGGGAAGCGCCTGCTCTATATATCATTAAAAGCCTGATAGATGCAGGTGCTAATGTTACCGCCTATGACCCAGAAGCGAATGAAACATTTAAAATTGGGATTGGGGAAGCTTACGCGTCAAAAATCAAATTTGTTAAAGATCAAAAAACGGTACTTGAGGCAAAAGATGCTTTGATAATCTGCACGGAGTGGAATGAGTTCCGCCGCCCTGATTTTGCAAAATTTGAAGAATCCATGAAATCACCTGTTATTTTTGATGGCCGGAATCTATTCGACCTTGAAAGAATGGCAGCAACAAATATTACATACATAAGTGTAGGAAGGGAAAGCGTCAATGTCTAAGAAAAAAGTTCTTGTAACAGGGGGAAGTGGTTTTCTGGGTTCACATCTTTGTGAAAAATTTCTCGGAAAAGACTATCAGGTTGTCTGTATGGATAATTTGATAACCGGAAATATCAATAATATTTCACATTTATTTAATGAACCTGATTTTACGTTCATCAAACACGATGTAACCAATTTTGTTCATATTGCCGGAAAATTGGATTTAATCCTGCATTTTGCTTCACCGGCTTCTCCTATCGATTATCTGGAAATGCCTATCCAAACACTTAAAGTAGGTTCTTTGGGAACACACAAAGCACTTGGACTCGCAAAAGAAAAAGGTGCGCGATTCTTGTTGGCTTCAACTTCTGAAGTGTATGGTGATCCGCTCATACATCCTCAAAAAGAAGATTATTGGGGTAATGTAAATCCTATTGGTTTCAGAGGGGTTTATGATGAAGCTAAACGTTTCGCCGAAGCTATGACTATGGCCTACCATCGGTTCCATCATGTTGAAACCCGCATTGTTCGTATCTTCAATACTTATGGCCCGAGAATGCGTCTTGAAGATGGACGCGCGCTGCCTACATTTATGGGTCAGGCTTTACGTGGAGAGGATATTACTGTATTTGGTGATGGTTCACAAACCCGTTCATTTTGTTATGTAGATGATTTGGTTGAAGGCATTTATCGCTTATCTCAATCAGATGAACCATATCCCGTAAATATTGGTAATCCGGTTGAAATCACAATTAAGGAATTTGCGGAAGAAGTGGTGGCTTTAACAGGTTCAAAAAGCAAGATTACCTATAAAGAGCTTCCAAAAGATGATCCACAGGTTCGCAAACCGGATATTACACGCGCAAAAGAAATTCTGGGATGGGAACCCAAAGTGGACCGTCAGGAAGGCCTTAAACGCACGATGGAATATTTCATGAATTTGCTGGAATTAAAATAACGTGTTAAGTGTCCTCTTGAAATGAATATTCTTGGCATATCATGCTATTATCATGATGCTGCTGCTGCACTCATTCGCGATGGTGAGTTGCTGGCAGCAGCGCAAGAGGAGCGATTTACTCGAAAAAAACACGATCCTTCCTTTCCACGAAATGCCATTCAGTATTGCCTGAAAGAAACCGGCATCAGCCTCAAAGAAATTGATATCATTTCGTTTTATGATAAGCCTTTTCTGAAATTTGAGCGCATCCTCGAAACATACGTAGGTTATGTTCCGCGTGGTTTGCAGAGCGCCTGGAAAGCCTTGCCAATCTGGATTAAAGAAAAACTCTGGATTTCAGATTTAATCAGAAATGAGCTAGATTTTGAAGGAAAACTAATTTTTCCCGAACATCACGAGTCGCACGCGGCATCCGCATTTTATCCCTCTCCATTCGAAGAAGCAGCCATCTTAACGATGGATGGTGTTGGAGAGTGGGCAACTAGTTCAATTGGCTTTGGCCGACAAAACAAACTGGATCTGCTTCAGGAACTTGAATTTCCGCATTCACTCGGTTTATTGTATTCTGCCTTCACATATTTCACCGGGTTCAGGGTAAATTCGGGCGAGTATAAACTCATGGGTCTGGCGCCGTATGGTGAACCAAAATATGCGCGCACTATATTTGATAAAATTCTCGATTTGAAAGAGGATGGCTCTTTCAGAATGAACATGAAGTATTTTGATTATGCCTCAGGGTTGAAAATGACCAGCCGAAAAATGAATGCACTGTTCGATGGCCCACCAAGAAAACCGGAGAGTAAAATTACACAACGTGAAATGGATATAGCGGCATCCATTCAGGTGGTTACAGAAGAAATTATGTTGCGTATGGCGCGCCATGCGACAAAAGTTACGGGCAGCCGAAATTTGTGTCTCGCAGGAGGCGTTGCATTGAATTGCGTTGGAAATGGTAAAATCCTGGAAGCAGGTATCGTGGATTCTATCTGGATACAACCTGCGGCGGGTGATGCCGGCGGAGCAGTTGGAGCCGCTTATACAGGTTGGTATCAGTATCTTGGTAATGAACGAGTTGTTAAACATAACGACAGTATGTATGGTGCGTATCTCGGACCTGAATTCAGTGATGATGAAATCCAACAGTTTTTAGATTCAAATAGATTTAAAGGGAAAAAACTTTCTGAAGAAATACTCATAAGTGAAACAGCTCAAGCTATTGAACAAGAAGAAGTTGTAGGATGGTTTCAAGGACGAATGGAGTTTGGCCCGAGGGCGTTGGGAGCACGTTCAATCCTTGGAGACCCGCGATCTGAGAAGATGCAAAAAGTGCTGAATGTGAAGATAAAATTCAGGGAAAGTTTCCGTCCTTTTGCTCCAAGTGTTATGGAAGATTACATATCCGAATGGTTTGATTTGGAAACGAAGAGTCCTTATATGCTTCTTGTGGCTCCGGTACACGAACGTTTGATGAAAAAAACAGACACCTCCGCAAAAGGTTTTGACAGGTTATATCAAATTCGCTCCGAGATTCCTGCCGTAACCCATGTGGATGGCTCCGCTCGTATTCAAAGTGTAGGTCCGGATAACAATCCAAGATACTACAAATTAATTGATGCGTTCAGAAAACGAACGGGGTGCCCGATTTTGATAAATACCAGTTTCAATGTGAGGGGAGAGCCCATCGTTTGTACTCCGGAAGATGCTTACCGCTGTTTCATGCGAACCAATATGGACAGGCTTGTAATCGGTTCCTTTATGTTAAAGAAATCGGATCAACCTAACTTTGAAGATGATTTTAAATGGCAGGAGGAATTTGAACTTGATTAGATTCAGGCTTTTTATAAAATCGCTTCAGGATGAAATATCAGTCACATCCAAAAAAATCCGTGAATTTGGTTGGGTAATGTTGATCATTCTCAGTTTTATTGTCCCCATATTTATATCATGGAGGAATGATTGGGAAATCACAAACCTCATGATGATTTTTATTGGAGCCGGTTTGGTGCTTTTTATACCATCTGTGATTTACCCGATGAGTATGAAAGGTGTATATAGGGGATGGATGTTATTTGCGTTACTTCTCGGTTTTGTTATGACCAAAGTTTTACTGACGATTATCTTTTTCTTATTAATTACGCCAATTGGATTAATTCGACAGATATTTGTTAAGGATCCGTTAAAATTAAAGGCTAACCCAAACGCCACAACATATTGGGTGAAAAGAGAGCGTACGAATAATCCTGAATCTTATGAAAAGCAATACTGAACGTATTCAGTTAATCGACATTTATCCGTATCGTAAGCAACCAAATGGTATTGAGTTTTTATTACTAAAACGGTCTCAATCTTCTATTTACTCCGGACAATGGCGTATGGTGGGGGGTAAGTTAAAAACAGACGAATCCGCAATAGATGCTTCTATTCGGGAGTTAAAAGAGGAGACAGGCTTTAGTCCAATTCTTTTTTGGTGTGTTCCGTCTTATAATATTTTTTTTGATTTTAAACATGATTGCTTTCATCAGATTCCTGTATTTTCTGCAGAGATTGATGCCGGTGTAAATCCAGTTCTTAATCACGAACATGATTCGTTTGGCTGGTTTCAAGTAGATGATGCAATAAAGTGTGTTTCCTGGCCGGAACAAAAGCGTTTGGTATCTTTAATTAATGGCCTGGTTGAACAAAACCTTATAATAAATGACTGGATTATAGAATTTTGAAAGTATTAAGTGTATTTCTTTTATCATACTGCCTGTTGGCACTCATGCCGAATTATTTACTTGCTCAACAACAAGATAAGAGCTATGAAACAGCATTTGCTCCCGATTTTTGGTACAACGAAGTCGATGGCATTCGTCTCGGATTGCGCATGCGTGGACAAGTACCTGGAACTTTCGATGATGGTCCGCATCGTTTAGATGCAGGCGTTTGGGTTGGATTATGGTTCCCTAAGATGCCGGTTTCTTATTTTGTGAAATACACAAATCCCATTCCATCCATTTCTGATTTTAATAGTGAAGGGAGTTTCAGTTTAGTATCGGGTTTTTGCACGGGTTTTCACCGTCATGGCGCGAGGTTAGATAAAAGGTGGCAACTTGGTTTCAATGAAGATATTTTCACTGAGGCATTCATCTTTGCCGGTACTCATAAACATATTAACAGTGAATACCTGGCATTCCCGGTTATGTTTCAGGATTCATGGGTTCAATTTTTACAGGCTGGAGTCAAAAAACAACAAGTTTCGGATTTTGGCACAACTTTTTTTCAGTTACATATCAATTCAGGGGTGTTTGACACGGATCAACTTTTTTTGCAGGCAAAAGGAGAAATGCGATTCAGTAAAGCGATACTTTCAGATAATTTTACTTTACGAGCAAGAATTACCGGTGGTGCCCAATCGAATACGGTTCCTTATGAATATTGGGTTACTTCTTCAATGTCATCGGCAATAGAATGGATGGACTCCGGTTTTTACAGGGGAAAGGGAACCATCCCGAATGCATGGATGAGAGCAGGTACTTTTCAGTTTACCGGTTCAGGTCCTAACATCAGAGGATACACTAAACGTGATGTTAACATGCTCAAAGATGGAATCTTGCATGGATATGAATTTTACAGTGCCGTAAATTTTGAATTGGATTATCCCAACCCTATTGATTTCCTTTTCAGCAAAATCCCCATTTTAGGTGATTTTTTAAGGATGAGGTCATATTTGTTCTTTGATGCCATCAGAGGCTCCAATATGATTCCTGTAAGGCATAATACTTCTACTGTAAACAAATTAGATGTCTTACCCGTATCTGCCAACGGAAATGTATCTGATGCTGGAACCGGATTTGCTCTTACACTGAATATTCCCGATCAACTGGGAAAACCGCGCGGTTTTGTACTTAGATACGATATTCCGTTTTGGCTATCCGACCCTGAATATGGAGAAGACGCATTCCATTTTAGAAGCGTTGTTTCCTTTGGAGCCGTAATCGGCTTTTAATGTATAGATAAGGAACTTTCAAATTTTCCAAGAGTATTAAAGTTTGCTCTATTTAAATATTATTTTCAAAAATGAGGACAGAAATTGAATAAGATTGATCCAAAATATATAGATGCATCCATATCCTATGATGCATATCGTGAGATGATAGATAAATTACTTTCTCAACAAAAAACGACCGGTACAAATCATAGTGAGGACATGATTCATTACACAAAGATGAATGTGACCAGAATGAAGCGGCTGGATAAAACCACGGTGATATCAGAAAGCTTGCAAAAAGCGGTGGCATCTGTATCTACAAAAATGATATGGTTGGTAATCACAGAAGCGTGGTGTGGTGATGCTGCTCAAATTGTGCCGGTGTTAAATAAAATTGCCGAATTGAACCCCAATATTGAGATTCGCTTTATTTTAAGAGATGAACATCTGGAGTTAATGGATCAATATTTAACCAATGGGGGACGGTCCATTCCAAAAGTGATTGCCATTGATGAATCAACAAACAAAGAAATATTTAATTGGGGCCCAAGGCCGGCAGGTACACAAGAACTGTTTCTGAAACTGAAGGCAGAACATGAAAACTATATGGATGTAGCGGAGGGGCTCCTGTTTTGTGCATTGCGTGACCCATATTTAGATCATCAAATTTAGGAGTTTTTCTTGACTTGGGTTAGGATTTAATAGTTGAGTTTTGATTTCTCCGGATTTTGGTAGCGTATAGGTGAGTTCTTG